>ENA-OQIC01000004-OQIC01000004.1-human-gut-metagenome-genome-assembly--contig:-NODE-4-length-85015-cov-3.883977_pt1 | contig 85015 bp, 100 predicted proteins | sample MGYA00242572_ERZ504736 | MGnify/ENA primary metagenome ERZ504736 (study PRJEB26092, sample SAMD00036201) | human gut metagenome | host: Homo sapiens | study: EMG produced TPA metagenomics assembly of...
TTTTTAAATTTTTTGAAATTTGATTACCAACGTTTTGAAAGTACTAAAGCTAACGTTTAAATCGCATTAGTCAGCATTCAACGTATAATGATGATTTGCAATCTCAGATTTTCTAATAACAAGTTCCAATAAATCTGACACTTCTCCCCCCAAAAAACAAGAAAAAGAGTAGTAAATCACTACTCTTCTCCCTTTTCATCAATAACGAGTCTCACTTTTTTACCTTGAGTTGGTACCGAATAGACAATCGACCTTATCGCTGTAATGGTACGACCCTTTTTACCGATAACACGACCAATGTCCTGTGCATCCAAATCAAGATGATATTCTAAAAACTCAGGTGTATCTTCAATTTTAATGGTAAGATTATCTGGTTGTGAAATCAAAGGCTTCACAATAGCGATAATAAGATTTTCAATGGTATCCATAGGCTTTCTTCTTAGTGTACTCTATTATTTTGAGAATTTTGATTCGTGGAATTTTTTCATAACACCTTCACGTGAAAGGATATTACGAACTGTATCAGAAGGTTGTGCACCTTTTGACAACCATTCAAGAACACGATCTTCTTTCAAAGTTACTTGGTTTTCTTCAACAAGTGGGTTGTAAGTACCAACTGTTTCGATGAAACGACCATCACGTGGAGCACGTGAATCAGCTACGTTGATACGGTAGAAAGGTTTTTTCTTAGAACCCATACGAGTTAAACGGATTTTTACTGCCATTAGTATAAAGTCTCTTTTCTATATTTTTTTGTTTTGGTTAATAGCTCTGCTACTAACTAACTTAACTTATTATATCATAAAAAGATAAGGTGTCAAGTTTTTTTCTTGACACCTTTTAAATTTTTTGAAAGGTTAAAAATAAGCAGGAGCGCATTATTGTTGAGATCGCAAAATAGCTTCTTTTATTTCCGCAACAGTCACTGCTTGGTCATCTCGATAGACAATATTGCCATCATCGTCCAAAAGTTATCCAACCAATAGCTCAGCAGCCGAACTTGCTTCATCTTTAAATGAAAATCCTCCCCCACTTCATCAGGATAACCAATGACAAAATCAGTATCTGAACAATAAGTATCCAAAAACTCCACAAAACTATTATCTTTTTGATATTCCTTCTCAGCAAGCTGTAAAGTAATCGGTTCGGCAACAGTTTTAGGAAGTAACGCTGTCAATTCATCAGACACAATTGTTTTAGCTGTGCCAACGGATACAATCACTAAAGCACCAACAATTGGTAACATGATTCTTTTTTCATAGCTTCTCCTTAGTTTATTTTAAATATTGATATAAGACCTGACGAGCTTCGCCAACTGTCGTTGATTCTGGGCCTTCTAAATCAAGCTCATGAACACTTCCGTCTTCGTACTGAATATAACTAATTTGTAATTCTTCCTCATCACCGTAACCATCAACATAAGCCAAAATACCACCTTCTTCATCGGCAACAATACGCTGCTCGTCCGAATAATCTGCAGAATAGTTATCAAACGCTTCTCGCGATTTTCCTTTCCAAACCGTGATTAAACGATTTATGGTCGTATTATCACTTGATGTCTCGCAGGACTTGACTTCAACATCGTCAGCAACCACGTTTTTATTTTTGAGTTGATTTATTTCCAAAACATCAATTACAAGATATGCTAATTACATTAGCGAAGCAACAACTTTTCTTTTCATTTTATTCTCTTTCTAAAAATCTATATTGTAACTCACGTAAATATATTTTTATTTAAAATAGCATCAAATTGTATAAAAGCATGACAATTATCTGAAAATATTATTTTTAAAACAAAAAGAGCTGAAACAATTCTTTCAAGCTCTCTCAAATCTCTCTTCCATTATTGACTATCGTGTCACAGCTCAATAATGCCATAATGAAATTTTTGATTGGGTCTGACAATCCTTTTAAAGCCAAATTTTTCAAAAACATCATCTCTAAAATGGGCTTTTATAATAATTCTCTTTCTTGCCACGCGCTTTGCTTCTATCAAAAACCTATCAGATAAGGGGCTAGGATTGGCAAATTGTCGTAAACCATCTAAGTTTTTAGATTCTGAAATCCTATCAGAAAACATTGGGTCGCAATAAACTACATCAAATGACTTATCAGACAGCGATTTCATATAAGTAATATTGTCAGCACAATAAGTTTTAATGGAACGCATAGCAGCTGTTAATCGTTGATTTTCTGATGAATAAGTTGTCAAGCCATCCGAAACGATAAAGTGGATAAGAGGATTGCTTTCTATCGCTGTTACATCATCGCCTGCTGAAGCCATAACAATGCTATCGCTAGCAAGCCCCATCGTTGTATCAAGAATTTGTAACTTGTCATCACCCAATAACGCCAATAAAGCGTCATGCCCACTCTTGATACGCAACATAGCAGTATCAGGATGAAAAGCAAACTCACTACCATCTTGATTGACCAAGCGCAGCTCATTTTCATAAACCAAAAGAAGCGCTTCTCTAGACTGTAAAAGCTTTGTCACTGATTGTTTTCGTCGTTCAATAACAGGTAAATGAAGTTTTTCGCCAATAGCTTGCGCTCGCTGACGCAGAGCAACATTTTCCCGCAAACTTGTCGTAATCGCAATAGTCATGCTTTTATTATAGCAAAATTACAAAAAAGATTTAATGAAATGACCACCGTAAATCCAGAAATAGCTATAAGCCACGATAGAAATAGGTTTACAAAGCAGAATGATATAGAGAAAACGCCTAAATGTCATCTTTGACAGGCCTGTTACCATAACTAAAATATCCGCAGGCGAAATGGGAGATGCCATATTTAAAGCAAAGACTTTTTCGTAAGTTGATGACGTTAATTTTCGCTCATAACGAGCAAATAATTTCTCCTCCATAAATAGCAAAATAAATGGCTTCCCATAGCGGCGTGTTAATAGAAAAAGAATAATACTCCCAATAACAATGCCAACATAATTGAGAATAAAGCCCAGTATTGGACCAAAAGCCATAAAACCAACTACCGTTGTCACCCCACCTGGAATAATCGGAATAATCACCTGAATAATTTGCAACAGAAGAAAAATAATACTTCCCCAAAAGAGATGACCTCGTAAAGCATCCGCTAAAGCATGAGGGTTATTCAAAATATCTAAATGTTTAAAAAGATAAACCAAACACAAAAGGGTTAGCATAATAGAAAAAATTCCTAAAAACTTGATCACTCTTTTTAAAGTGTCATACATAACATCACCCCTTCCATTATTCTCAAAAAAGAGCTGGTGACAGCTCTTTAAATGTCTAAGCAATTTTTGTATTAATGCTATTATTATTCATAACGTAATGCTTCGATTGGATCAAGTTTACTTGCTTTGTTTGCTGGTAAAATACCAAAGACCATACCAATCAAAGCGGAGAAAAGAAGGCTTCCTATTGCTACGTTAAATGAAATAGATGGTTTCATATCAGCCATATTGCTATTAAGAATGCTTGTCAAACCAGCTGCCAAACCTAAACCGATCAGCCACCAAGGAGAGTCAATACCATTGATTCAATTAAAAATTGCGTCAAAATTTTCCTACGTGTTGCTCCCAAAGCTTTACGTAAACCGATTTCACGTGTACGTTCGGTAACAGATACAAGCATGATGTTCATAACCCCAATACCTCCAACCAACAACGAGATACCAGCAATCGCACCAATAACTGTTGTCATCATGCCATAAGCTGAATTAATTTCAGCAATCTGTTTAGACATATCAAAAATGGTAAAGTGACCTGTTTTCACACCTGATACTTGTGTCATCATTTTGGCAGCTTCCGTTCCAACGGTTGTTGCTTGCGTCGCATCATTAACATGAACATATGCTGTCTCAATTTCGTTAACATTAAACTCAGCAGCTAATTGTGTATTTGTCATGACAGCATTACCACCTGAACTCATTCCGTAGAGAGCTGAACCAGAATTCGGATCTTTATAAACACCAACAACTAAGTATGATTTAGAACCGACTGAAACCTGCTTATTTAAGGCATTATCATTCGTACCAAATAATTTCACAGCTAATTTCGTATCAAGCATAATGATACGTGAAAAATGCTCATAATCATCTGAACGGAAATTTCTTCCAGCTACAACCTTGTATTTTTTAACATCAAAATAAGTCTTATTAACACCTATAATGTTAACGTTTTTGGCTTTTTTCTTATTAAGCGAAACCGTTGCAGTCGTACCATTCGTCAAGTAATAGTTTTGAACCCCTGAGACATCAGAAGTGATTTTTTGCAACCATTCTTCCTGAATTTTAGGACCTTGGTCTGATGATGTTGTTTCAATATCATCGTCAAAAATACCTTTACTATCAGAATCCTTAGCAACATAATAAATCTCAATGTCACGTGTATCAGCAGAAAACATATCTGTGATTTGTTTGGTCATTCCTTGCCCCAACGCCATGATAACAACAACCGAAGCAACTCCGATAATAATTCCTAACATTGTTAAGAATGAGCGCATCTTGTGCCCCATGATTGAACTAAGGGCGAATTTCCAGTTTTCCATAATCTTCCTCCTTAGTCAATCCTAACACTATCTGTCGTATCTCTTGTGATTTCACCATCACGAATAACAATTTTACGTGTCGCAAAATCTGCAATTTCTGGCTCGTGAGTAACCATGACAATGGTTTTACCTTCACGATTAAGTTCTGTCAATAGCTGCATAATCTGTTCACTGGTTTTCGAATCAAGGGCACCTGTTGGTTCATCCGCCAAAATAATCGAAGGATTATTAACCAAAGCACGCGCAATGGCAACACGTTGTTTTTGTCCACCAGATAATTCAGAAGGTAAATGCTTCATACGCTCACCTAGGTCAACTTTGTCTAAAAACTGTTTAGCAAGTTGGTGGCGTTTTGAAACACCAATCCCAGCATAAATAAGTGGAAGCTCAACATTTTGCAAAGCATTTAATTTTGAAAGTAGGAAGAACTGTTGAAAAACAAATCCAATTTCTTCATTTCTCACTTTAGCCAATTCTTTTTCTTTCAAGTCTTCGACTTGTGTTCCATTTAAACTGTAATCGCCAGAAGTTGGTCTATCAAGTAAACCAATAATATTCATAAGGGTTGACTTCCCTGAACCAGAAGGTCCCATTATCGCTAGGAACTCTCCTTCATAAACTGTCAAGTCAATCCCTTTAAGAACTTGCAACTCCTGATCGCCATTACGGTAGGACTTGACAATATCTTTGAGTTGAATTAAAACTTTTCTTTCTTCTGTCACTACTCGCTCACCTCTGATTCTTCTGTAGTGGCTGTATCATCAGAAGTAACATTAGAAACTTTTTCTCCATCTTTCAAACTGCTATCTGGGTTAGAAATAACGATTTGACCAACTTCTAAACCACTCAAGATTTCTTGTTGTTTGGCATCAGCACTTCCAAGTGCCACCTCAACTTTACTTGCTTTTTGACTGTCCTTATCATAAACCCAAACGTAGTCTTTATCACCTTCATTGACAACAGCATCAACTGGCACAAGTTTATTTTTATTTTCGTTAACAACTTCTACAGATACTGTGAATCCTTGTTGAAGATTAGAAATATCACCAGTCAAATCAACTTTATAATCATAAGAAGCTGACCCTGAAGATGAACTTGAGCCGCCTGTTCCGGTTGAATCATCAGATTGATTTGGATAGTTAGAAACATATGAAATGGTACCAGTCCATTCTTGGTCTGGATAAACTTTAGATTTGATTTTGACATTTTGTCCTGTTTTGATATTAGCCAAATCATATTCAGTCAATGTCCCTTTGATTTGTAATTGACCTTCTGTTGCTACGTGAACAAGGGTTTGACTATTTTTAGATGATGGATCAATGTCATTATTAACTTCAACAACTGTACCAGACACATCACTCACAACGACTGTTTCGTTAAGAGCTTGTTGTGCTTTATTAACCTCAGCTTGTGCATCTGCATAAGAATCATTTAAATCTTGCAGTTGTTGGTTGTATTCAGCATTTTGTTGGGCTGTTGGTGGTGTAGTAACAGTTTTTTCTTCACCAGTTTCTTCATCTGTCGTTGTCGATGTTGTCGGTAGATTACCATATGTTTTAAGGTAATTAATCTGACGTCCAACTTTATTTAAATTACGAACAGCTGTGTCATAAGCCGCTTGGGCTGTTGTAGTGTCGTATTGAACCAATTGTTGACCAGTAGTAATTTGGTCACCTACTGATACCGTTGGTCTAGCTTCAGTTCCTTTACTGCTGTCATAATAAACGTATTGTTCTTGGAAAGCTTTAACTGTACCAGTCAACAAAGTTGATGATGAATGGTGCCTTCTGTTACAGTTGTGGTATCGTAGGTTGTTTCAACGGTTGACTCTGATGTTTTGGTTTGTTGCCACCAAAGCAGAGCTGCACCTGCAACAACAAAACAAGCTGCCGCAGCTCCAATAATCCCTTTAGTCTTTTTAGACATTTTCGCTTTACTTCTTCTAGGCATAATCTTCCTCTTTTTCTTTTGTATATTTGTATTGTTGCGATAAGACAATTATACGTTTTTAGTATTTTACTGTCAAGAATAAAATGTAAAAAACATCTTTCGTATTTATTATAAGAAAAACGTTTCTCAATAAACTTACAGTTTTGTAAGTAGAAATTTTGAAGCTATTTGGTAGAAAAATTTATGGCTAAACAAAAGAAACTGAGCGTTAGCTCAGCTTCTTATTTCTATAACTAAATGTATTGTATTAGATAGCTTGTGTTGTGAATCCACGACTTTCCAGGACACGAATCATGGCATCTGCTGTATCAAGTGCAGTGAAGAGAGGAATACCGTGTTCAATAGCAGAGCTACGAATTGTTGCACCATCTTCGTCAAGCGTACGTTTTGTTCCAACAGTATTGACGATAGCTTGAACTTTTCCTGTACGAACAAGGGCTGGAATATCGTTCTCATCATCTTCACCAAGTTTGTTGACAATGGTTGACATCAAACCATTCTCAGCAAATATTTGGCTGTACCTTGTGTAGCAAAAATGCTGTATCCGATATCAGCAAAACGTCTCGCCAAACCAAGTGCTTCTTCTTTTGCATCATCAGAAACTGTGAAAACAACATTACCAAATGATGGCAAATGGAAGTATGAAGCTTCAAAGGCTTTGTAAAGAGCTTTTTCAAGCGTTTGGTCTGATCCCATAACTTCACCAGTTGATTTCATTTCAGGACCGAGGAGGCTATCAACTTTAGCTAATTTTGTGAATGAGAAAACTGGTGCTTTCACATGTACATAATCAGATTCTGGGTAAAGCCCATCCTCATATCCAAGGTCAGCAAGAGTTTGTCCAAGAATCAATTTCGTTGCAACTTGCGCCATAGGAATGTTAGTCACTTTAGACAAGAATGGCACTGTACGACTAGCTCGAGGGTTAACTTCGATAACATAAACTGTTTCATCTTTGATAACAAATTGAATGTTCATCATACCGAAACAGTTCAATCCAATCGCCAAACGTTTTGTGTAATCAGCAATTGTATCTTGGATTTTCTTAGATAATGTTTGAGGTGGGTAACTGCCATTGAGTCACCCGAATGAACCCTGCACGTTCGATATGTTCCATAATTCCTGGGATAAGGACATCTTTACCATCAGAAATCGCATCTACTTCACATTCACGACCAACGATATATGAGTCAACAAGGACTGGGTGGTCTGGACTAGCTTTAACAGCTGTACGCATGTAAGAACGAAGATTTTCTTCATTTTCTACGATTTCCATAGCACGTCCGCCAAGTACATATGATGGACGAACAAGAACTGGGAAGCCAATCTTACGTGCAGCTTCAACCGCCTCTTCTTCATTTGTCGCAGTTTGTCCCGGTGGTTGTGGAATATCCAATTCTTTCAAAGCTTGCTCAAAGAGGTCACGATCTTCAGCACGGTCAAGGTCAGAAACTTGTGTACCAAGGATAGCAACACCAGCTTTAGACAACGGTTCTGCCAAATTGATAGCTGTTTGACCACCAAATTGCACGATAACACCTTTTGGTTGTTCGAGTTCAATAACATTCATAACATCTTCGAATGTTAATGGCTCGAAATAAAGTTTATCAGAAATTGAGAAGTCTGTTGATACCGTTTCTGGATTTGAGTTCATAATGATGGCTTCATATCCAGCTGCTTGAATAGCTTTAACTGAGTGAACAGTTGCATAGTCAAATTCAACCCCTTGCCCAATACGAATTGGACCTGAACCAAGAACAATGATTGATTCTTTGTCTGATTTGACTGATTCATTTTCCCACTCATATGTTGAGTAGAAATATGGTGTTTCTGATTCAAACTCAGCTGCACACGTGTCAACCATTTTATAAACTGGAATGATTTTATTTTCAGTACGAATGGCACGCACATCATCGGCAGTCATGTTCCAAAGTGATGCAATTTTACGGTCAGCAAAACCATTGCGTTTAGCTTCTTTCAAAACGTCAACATCTCCGACATGACTCGCTAACTCTTGTTCTAATTCAAAGATGTGGAGCAATTTATCAAGGAAGAAAAGATCGATTTTTGTTAGTTTAGATAGTTCTTCGATAGTGTATCCACGGCGGATGGCTTCAGAAAGGTAAAACAAACGGTCATCTTGCGCACGAACAATCTTATTAACCAATTCATCATCTGAAACTTCTGCCAAGTCAGCTATTTCATTGTGGTAAACACCGATTTCAAGTGAACGACAAGCTTTCAAAAGCGATTCTTCGATATTACGACCGATAGCCATAACTTCACCAGTCGCTTTCATTTGTGTCCCTAGACGACGTTCACCATTTTCAAATTTATCAAATGGGAAACGTGGAATTTTGGCAACCACATAGTCAAGGGTTGGTTCAAACATAGCATAAGTTGTTCCAGTAACTGGGTTAACCATTTCATCAAGCGTCAAGCCAACGGCAATTTTGGCAGCAATTTGCGATTGGATAACCAGTTGCTTTCGAGGCAAGAGCTGATGAACGTGACACACGTGGGTTAACTTCAATAACATAATATTTGAAGCTATTTGGGTCAAGAGCAAGCTGAACGTTACATCCTCCCTCGATTTTAAGGGCACGAATAATGCTCAAACTTGCATCACGCAACATTTGGTTTTCAATGTCTGAAAGAGTTTGTGTTGGTGCAAATACGATTGAATCCCCAGTATGGATACCAACTGGGTCGAAGTTTTCCATATTACAAACCACAAGGGCGTTGTCGGCAGCATCACGCATAACTTCGTATTCGATTTCTTTGAATCCTGCAATAGAACGTTCAATCAAACATTGCGTTACTGGTGATAATTTCAAACCATTTTCAGCGATTTCACGAAGTTCTTCTTCGTTATCACACATACCGCCACCTGTACCACCGAGAGTAAAGGCAGGACGTACGATAACTGGGTAACCAATTGATTCTGCAAAGGCAACCGCTTCGTCAACAGTATTGACAATTTCAGATTCTGGAATTGGTTGATTGAGATCTTCCATTAATTGTTTGAAAAGATCACGGTCCTCAGCCTGATCAATCGCTGATAGTTTTGTACCTAGCAACTCAACACCAAGTTCATCAAGGATTCCAGCTCTTGACAACTCCATTGCCATATTAAGACCAGTTTGTCCCCCCAACGTTGGAAGGAGTGCATCTGGACGCTCTTTACGGATAATACGTGTGACAAATTCGAGTGTCAACGGTTCGATATAAACCTGATCTGCGATTTCTTTATCTGTCATGATTGTCGCTGGGTTTGAGTTGACAAGAACAACGCTGTACCCTTCTTCTTTAAGAGCAAGACAAGCTTGTGTTCCTGCATAGTCAAATTCAGCTGCCTGACCAATAATAATCGGACCAGAACCAATCACCATAATTTTTTTAATATCTGTACGTTTTGGCATAATCTATGATACAAAGCCAGACAAGCAATAAAAAACACGATAACATCTATTTCTAAAGATTATCTTTTGGCACAGCTTGTATGGTTTGTTCAAATCAGCTCATTAGCCAACTTGAACGATGTATCTTCTCCTTTCTATATTATCTAACTCACGGATTAGATTTAAATATTAGTTACGAGCTTTTTCAGCTTGAAAAGCATCAATTAATTCAAGAAAGTCATCAAAAAGATAACTTGCATCATGTGGACCTGGCGCAGCATCTGGGTGGAATTGCACTGAAAACGCTGGGAAGTCACGATGACGAACACCTTCAACAGATTTATCGTTGATTTCTTCATGCGTTACCATAAGACAATCAGGAAGAGTGTCACGATCAACGGCATAACCATGGTTCTGACTTGTAAAATCAATACGTCCCGTTGCAATTTCACGAACAGCGTGGTTAAATCCACGGTGACCAAATTTCATTTTGTAAGTTGTCGCACCATTAGCTAAGCTGAACAATTGATGTCCCATACAGATACCGAAGATTGGAATTTTACCTTGAACACCACGAATCATGTCAAGAGCTTCTGGAACATCTTCTGGATTACCTGGACCATTTGACAACATAACACCGTCAGGATTTAAGTGAAGAATTTCTTCAGCCGTAATATTGTAAGGAACAACGGTCACATTGCAATCACGTTTTGAAAATTCACGTAGGATAGAATGTTTCAATCCGAAATCAACCAAAATGATATTTTTACCAACACCAGGTGCTGGGTAAGCCGTTTTTGTTGAAACTTGTTCAATATTATTTGTTGGTAAAACCGTGGCTTGTAATTGCACTTGCAAATGCTCAATAGAATCACCATCACTAGCAAGTGTTGCTTTCATTGTTCCATGTTTACGGATAATTTTTGTCAAAGCACGTGTATCAATTCCTGAAATGCCTGGAATATTTTAGATTTCAAAAACTCGTCTAAAGTCATTTGATTACGCCAATTATTTGCACGACGTGTATTTTCAGAAACAACAACACCTTTACAAGTGGGTGTGATTGATTCATAGTCATCTCGATTGATACCGTAATTACCAACCAAAGGGTAAGTAAAAGTCAATATTTGACCATTATAGGATTGGTCTGTAATGGATTCTTGATAACCCGTCATACCAGTGTTAAAAACAATCTCACCTGTTACATCAAGGTCAGCTCCAAAAGCTTTTCCTTCAAAAATTGTTCCATCTTCTAAAATTAAAAGTCTTTTTGCCATTTTTATTCCTCTCGTTTGCTCTCACGGGAGCACTTTAACGTTTTTAGCAGACAATTCAAACTAAAGTATGTTATTATTCATTAAGCTTTGCCGTTCAGCACAGCTTCTAGAATTGCCATTCGTACAAAAACACCATTTTGCATTTGTGTTGCAATTCGTGATTTAGGCGCTTCTACTAATTGATCTGCAATTTCCACATCACGATTGACTGGGGCAGGGTGCATGATAATCGCAGAACCTTTCATTTTTTCATAACGTTCAGCTGTTAAACCATATATCTTATGATAGGTTTCTTTTGAAAAACCACGTTCGCTATCATGGCGTTCATGTTGAACACGAAGCATCATCATGACATCTGCCTTATCAACAATATCATCGATTGCAACGTATTTTCCATAAACATCAAATTCACTTGAATACCATTGTTCTGGACCAGCAAAATATAATTCTGCTCCGAGACGTTTTAAAATTTGCATGTTTGATTTTGCCACACGTGAATGGGTAATATCACCAACGATAGCTACTTTTAGATTTTCAAAGCCGCCAAACTCTTCATGAATCGTCATTAAATCCAACAGACATTGGCTTGGATGTTGACCTGAACCGTCACCACCATTCACAATTGCTGTTTGAATTGTTCGACTATCAATTAATTCTTTGTAGTAATCTTCCATTGAATGGCGAATCACACAAATGTCAATTCCCAAAGAACTCATCGTCAAAATAGTATCATACAAAGTCTCTCCTTTGTTCACTGAACTTGTTTTAGCGTCAAATTCAATGACATCCAATCCAAGTTTCCTTTCAGCGACTTCAAAAGACTTATGCGTACGCGTTGACGGTTCAAAGAAAAGATTTGCTGCAAAATACTGCCTATCTAAACTAAAATTCGCCTTATTGGTTTTAAACGCAACACCACGTCTAATCAAGCCAAGCACTTCTTCGTTTGATAATGTTTCCATAGTCACTAAATGTTTTAGTGAAACAACGCCATCTGTAACTGCCATTTTCTTAATCCTTTTCTGGAAGAATTTGATACAAAATGATACCTAAAAGTGTTGAGAATGCGACACCTGTAATTTGCAAACCAGCAACTTGCAATGTCAAACCACCAATACCAGATACCAAGATAACACTTGCAATCAAAAGATTTTTCTTATTGTCAAAATCAATTTTATTTTCAACTAAGATTTTAAGACCACTTGAAGCGATAACACCAAAGAGAGCAATTGAAATTCCACCGATAACTGGTGTAGGGATTGAAGAAAGCAATGCTGAAATTTTTCCGATAAAACTCATCACTACTGCAATCACAGCTGCCCCAGCAATAACATAAACTGAATAAATCTTATTAAGTGCCATAACACCAATGTTTTCACCGTAAGATGTGACTGGGGGAGCACCGAAGACACCAGCGATAATTTGTGCAATACCGTCACCTGTAAGGGTACGATCAAGGCCTGGGTCTTTAAAGAAATCACGTCCTGTCAAACTATTAAGCACCATAACATGACCAAAATGTTCAGTCATAGTGACAAAAGCAATTGGTGCCATTGTCAAAATCGCGCTTGGATAAAGTTTGAAATGATAATCCACGAAAAGAATATCAAAACTTGGAACTTGGAACCAGGCCGATTTAGCAACGTCTGATAAGTCAACAATCGTTTGACCTGTTACTGCGCCAACAATCAAGGAGAAAAGATAACCAACAATCAAACCAAGAAGAATTGGGATAACACCAATAATTTTCTTGCCATACATGTTAAATAGAATAACAGCAAGAAGCGTTACCATACCAATCAACAAGTATGTGAAATTATATTCGCCATCTTTTAACATGACGTCATTAACAGCTGTAGTTGCAAGACTAAGTCCGATAACAATAATGATTGGACCAACTACAATTGGTGGAAGAACTTTATCAATCCAAGCATTTCCAGCAAATTTGACAATCAAGGCAACGATTAAGTAAACTAGACCACCTGCGATTGCCCCCTGTGCTACTGCCGCAATACCATCGGTTTTCATTAGCATTTGCATCGTTGCAATGTAAGCGAAGCTTGAACCATGTAAGCTGGGATTTTATATTTAGTTACTGTCAAATGTGCCAATGTCCCCAAACCGCTTGAGAAAAGGGCGATTGCTGGATCGATACCAACTAAAATTGGAACCAAAACCGTTGAGCCAAACATGGCAAATAAATGCTGGAAGGATAGTCCAAACAACATCCCTGTTTTAGGTATATCATGCACATCATATTTTACGTTTTCCACTTTTTATCTTCCTCCTCAATTCTATAACTGCTTAGCTCGGATCAACAATGCTGACGCAATCTTTTCCATCTACTTCAATCACTTCAACAATAATTTCTTCCACAGCACTTGTTGGAATATTTTTACCAACATAATCAGCACGAATTGGGAGTTCACGGTGACCACGGTCAACAAGTACAGCAAGACTGACACGCGCTGGACGTCCAAGACTTACCAAGTTATCAATTGCTGCACGGATTGTACGTCCTGTATAAAGAACATCATCAACCAAAATCACATCTTTTCCAGTAATATCAACTGGCATATCAGTTGTATCTTCTTCAACTTTCATATCATCACGGAAAGGTTTGGTATCAAGTTCGCCAATTGGAATATCAATTCCTTCCAATTGTTTCAAGCGATCTTGAATGCGACGAGCGATAAAAACACCACGCGTCTTAATTCCTGCGAGAACAATATTATCAAGATTTTTATTACGCTCGATAATCTCATAAGTGATACGTGTAATCGCACGTTTCATTGTTACGTCGTCAACAATTTCTTTTGTTTTCATAAAACAAACCTCTCTAATATACAAAAAAGCTCCTCGTTACCAAGGAGATTCCACAAAATATAGGTACAACTATGCCAGTTGCACACTTCTTTTACCGTTCTCTCCTTGCCTGCCTCACAGGACAGTATTAAAGGATAATATTTACTCTCTATATGATACCAAAACTATGATTATTTGGCAAGAGATTTACGATTATCTTTTACCAACTCTATGGTAAAAAAGCAAAAATTGGTTGTCCAACCCCTGCTTTATCATTAAGCTTTGCCATTCCTTAGATTTTCCAATGTTTCTTTAAAAATAGCTGGTGCTTCTGCCATGAAAGTCAATGTTTCACCCGTTGTTGGATGAGTAAAACCAAGTGTTTGTGCATGTAAAAACTGACCATTGCCTTTTAATGTCTTACGTGGTCCATAAAGCGGATCACCAGCAACAGGATGACCAATATACGCCATATGCACACGAATTTGGTGCGTACGCCCTGTTTCCAAAGTCAACTCAACCAACGTATAATTTCCAAAACGTTCCAAAACCTTAAAGTGAGTTAAAGCGGGTTTGCCTTTTGCTGTCACAGCTTGTTTTTTACGGTCTTTTTCTGAACGTCCAATTGGTGCTTCAATAACACCACGGTCGTTTGGAATAGTGCCATGGACGATTGCAACGTATTTACGAAGTGATTTTTTATCTTTTAATTCTGCTGCAAGTGCGTTGTGAGCTGTATCATTTTTAGCAATCATCAACAAACCTGAAGTGTCTTTATCAATACGATGCACAATTCCTGGTCGAATCACACCGTTAATCGAAGATAAATCTTTAATGTGGTACATCAAGGCATTCACTAATGTTCCAGACGTATGACCAACTGACGGATGAACCACCATTCCTTGTGGTTTATTGACCACAGCAACGTCATCATCTTCGTAAATAATATCAAGTGGAATATTTTCAGCTGTATATTCTAGCACTTCTTCTTTTGGCACTTCGTAAGTGACAACATCACCAACTTTGACAGCATATTTCGCTTTAACAGCTTTGCCATTGACCAAAACTGTTCCTTTTTTGATTTCATCGTTAGCTTGGCTACGTGACAATTCTGTCAAATCTGCTAGCGCCTTGTCTAAACGAATACCAGCTTCCTTAATGATTAACTCCATTCTCCTCCTCTTTCCAAAGGGCAATGAATAGTATCACAACCCCAACTGTTAAATAAGAATCCGCCATATTAAACACCGCAAAATTCATAAAATCTAAATGAATCATATCAACAACATAACCAAGGCGCACACGGTCAATAAAATTTCCTAAACCGCCTGAGATAATGAGGATTAAACCAAGTAAAAACCAAAACTGACCGTTGATATTTTTAACAAAATAATAGCAAGCAGCCCCAACGACCGCAAACGTAATAACCGCAAATAGCCATTGTTGATTTTGTAAAATCGAAAAAGCAGCGCCATAATTACGCAAGTAAGTTAAGCTAAAAATACCTGGCAAACACTCTTGAATGGTGTCCAAAGTGATGTGATTAACAATCCATAGCTTACTTAACTGGTCTAAAACAATCAAAACCACAGCAGCAAGTGGAAAATAAACTTTTCTTAATGTCTTCATTTAGTCACCTTTGGGCTGAATTTAGCAAAATAATCTTTCATAACAGCGATAAATTTAAGCGCACAAGCTGATAAATTCTTATCACGGCGTTTGATGTAAACCATTTTATTATCCAAATCATCTTCAAGTGGAATGACAGTAATTCCGTTTACGCTACGACTATCTAAGAAACCAGAGCCTGTTGCATAGGCATCTGTTCTTTCCAAAATACCATTCAAAGTAGCACGGTCAGTAACATTGAAGATACGAGAACTATCCGTTGTATCCACAAAATTTTCAGAATAGTAAAGGTACTCATCTTTTTCTTGGGTAAATCGCACAGTCGGAAATCCTAATAAATCAGCCATAACCAAGCTATCTTTTTTCGCTAAAGGATGTTCTTTAGCAAGATAAATATGGGTTTGAAATGGAATTAACTCAACAAATTCCAAGCCAAGCTTTTCCATACGCTGCAAAAGCCCTTTACGATTTTGGTTATTTAAATAGATAATCCCAATCTCACTATCACCTTGAGCAATTTCATCTAAAATTTGAATCGTCGTTGATTCAAAAATACGAAAATCTTTATGTTCTGGATGAGCTTGTGAAAAAGCGGTAATTAACGGTGGCAAAAAATCATAGTGCTGACTGGCAATTGAAAATTCATCTGAATCCGCTGCTGCTTGTGAAAACTGTTTTTCAAAGGAATCAAAACTTTTCACAACCTCAAGAGCTTTCTCATAAAAAGTCATCCCATGACTTGTCAAAACCGCTCCAGTTGTTGTTCGAGTAAAGATTTGAAAGCCAAGTTCGTCTTCCAAATCTCTAATTGCTACTGATAAACTGGGTTGGCTTACAAAAAGTTTAGAAGCCGCCTCACGAAATGTACCACTATTGGCAATCGCCACGACATAACGCAATTGTTGTATGTTCATTTCAATCATTCTTTCTAAAAATCAATCAACTTTATTATAACAAAAAAACTAGACTGTTGCCTGTTTTCCTAATTCTTTTTGCAAAATGGTTAACAAACTTGTAATAGCTTTTTAGACTGGTTTCAAAATTTGGCAAGGAAACGCTCTCTTCCAAGGGGGCAGGTAATCAAAAAGCCTTGCCATGATTGACAAAGCTTTCAAGTAATCTATTTACGCTATTATTTTGCGATAGGGTAAACAGAGACTTGTTTTTTATCGCGACCTTTACGTTCGAAACGTACAACACCTTCAACTTTAGCGAAGAGTGTATCGTCTCCACCGCGACCTACGTTTACACCTGGATAAATGTGAGTACCGCGTTGACGGTAAAGGATTGATCCACCTGAAACAGTTTGTCCGTCAGCTGCTTTAGCACCTAGACGTTTAGCTTGTGAATCACGACCATTTGATGTAGAACCTCCACCTTTTTTGTGGGCGAAAAGTTGCAAGTTAGCAAGATTCATTTTTAACATATGTTGTGTCCTCTTTTCAAATTAGTTTGCAATGACTTGAACTGACACAAACTCTTGAGAGTTTTCTGCCAAATTTGTCATTCCTAAAAGAAAGCTTTCAAATAAAAGTTGAACTTTCTCATCTGTCTTTTCAGTTACATGAGAGATATCAATCTTCATATAACCACCATCAATCTCATTGATAGCTAAATCAGCGTTGCAATCTGCCAAAGCTTCTAACGAATTAACCAAGTTAATTGATAAAGTTGAGACAGCTGCACATACGATATCAAAGCCATACTCACCACTACCAGCGTGACCAATCAGTTCAACACTTTCTAAGTTACCCTTGTGGCGAATAAAAGTTGCTTGAATCATAATATTGCCAAATTAAGCGTTGATAGCGTTGATAACAACTTTTGTGTAAGGCTGACGGTGACCTTGTTTACGGTGGCTACCTTTTTTAGGTTTGTATTTGAAAGTAACAACTTTCTTTTGTTTACCTTGTTTTTCAACAGTACCAACAACAGTAGCTCCTTCAACAACTGGTGTACCAACAACAGTTTTGTCACCACCAACAAGAACAACTTCGTTAAATGTTACTTCTGAACCAGCTTCAACATCAAGTTTTTCAACATAGATAGCTTGACCTACTTCAACTTTAACTTGTTTTCCACCAGTTTGATGATTGCATATGTGCTCATCGTGCACCTCCTATAAATTTTTGTTGCGGATTTTCCGCTTGTGAAGACTCGCCTAAATCGTGAACTTCGAAAGTTACTTATGAACGATTTTCGTGCGGTTGCACAGGATGTGCATTTAGTCAACATTCATATTTTAACATGATAAAGTGATTAAATCAAGGAATATGCTATGCTTTTTTAGCAATATTACGTTTTCATTCTGATTTTTTCTCAAATGAAATAGCAATTAAGCCTAGCACCGCTTTTTTCGTTAATTTTTCCACTACTTGAATGTTAAGTGAGGCATCTGTTGCCATGACTTGATACACTTCTGTTCCTTCATGATAATAATAATCCGTGATATTAAAGCCATTCTTTTCATAAAAAACAACTCGTTTAACACGTTGATGATAATTTTCAGCAGTTTTATCTAATGGTTCCATGGCAAGAATAATCGGACGTTTTCCTGCTAAATTTCTAATGTCTTGTAAAATGGCAGAGCCATAGCCACGTGAACGAATATTTGGATTAACCGCAAGAAAGAACAGATAGATAACTTCTTCATTCTCCAACAAATACACTAAACCAACAAAGTCATCCTTATCATAGTAGGCATAAAAATTCGCTAAACGCCGATAAGCATTCAAAACTAACGGCAAATAGGGTAACCGTTCTACTGCTGGAAAGGCAGTTAGGTATAATTTTTTAACATCTTCATAACTCTTTGAAATAGGTTAACTTTTTGAGACTTAATCCCATTGTAAATTCACCAATTCATTCATTTCTTGGTAGGCAGTATCCACTTTTTCTTGCATAGTTGAATCAAGAATATCACGATACTTTCCACCTTCAATAAAATCTTCCAAACAAGCGTTCGATAATCGGAAAGCACAAAGCCTTCTGAGCCCGTCACACCCTTACTCCAAACCCAAACCATTGTCGGATGAGCGGCAACGGTCTTGATTGTTGTTTTATTATTTTTCTTTTCAAAAGTGACGTCCATTAAGAGACCACGTTCTGTCCAGATATTATCAACCGTTTCTAAACGCTGGTTAGAGATAAAATTCCCCATTGAATAGATGATAAATTTTTTATCGCCGTCTTTTTCAAGCGTTTCAGACGGCTCAGCAACGTGAGGATGTCCACCAAACACAACATCTGCTCCCCAGTCAATCATTTTATGATAAAGCGTTACTTGTTCGTCTGTTGGTTCAAGAGCGTATTCTGTTCCCATTTGTGGCATGACAATTGTGACATCAGCTTTCTTTTCAGCTTCTTGAATTTCTGATTTCATTTTATCTTCATCTAAATCTGACATATGTTTTTCGTAATCTTCATCTGCCACATTCGCTTCCATGCCATTATAGCCATAAGAATAACCCAAAATCGCAATTTTGATGCCGTTGATATTTTTAATGAGAATGTCTTCCGTATCACGATTTTCTTTGTAAACACCGATAGTTGACAAGCCAAAATTTTCAAAGGTTTCAACCGTATTGATAGCACCTGAAAGCCCAGAATCCAAAATGTGATTATGCGCTAAATCAACAACATCATACCCCGTGTCTTTCATAGCGTCAGCGATTTCACTTGGTGCATTAAAAAGCGGATAACCACCCAAAGGGTAATCAGGCTAATCGTTCCTTCGTAATCACCGATAGCCAAGTCAGCACTTGAAATCCAGTCCTTGACGTACTCAAAAAACGGCGTGAAATCATAGCTTCCGTCAGCTTGTTCAGCACTTCCATAAAGCCCATTGTGGATGAGAATATCACCATTTGCCATGACACGCGCTGTTTTCGTCGTATTGCTTTTGTTTTGTGCTTGTTTTTCTGTCGTTTGTGTCGTATTAGAGCTCGATTTTTCAAAAGCTAGACTATACACACCCGAACCAAGCAAGGAAATCACCAAAAAACTCAAACAAGCAAGCGTTGTTTTTTTATAAATAATCCTATCAAACATCACTTAATCTTACCTCCAAACACTATTATAGCATTTTCTAGCAAAGGAGTCAGAATTTACCTAAAAAGCCACCAACGGTAGCTTTTTGTCTCCTATAATAAATCATCAATCAAGTCATCAACCTCATCGTGGTCTGCTTGTGGAGTGATTGTTGTTACTTTAATGCCTGCAACCGCACGCTCAACAAGTCCTTCAACGTCCATACGTTTTTCGTATTGTTCAACATTTTTGATTTTTGGATTTGTTTTTGGGCGGTCAGGTGCAAAAATAGTACAGCAGTCCTCAAATGGTTGAATTGAAATGTCGAAGTATCGATTTTTTGAGCAATATCAATGATTTCTAATTTATCCATTGTGACAACTGGACGAATAATTGGGGTTGCGGTTACCGCATTAATGGCACGCATGCTTTCAAGTGTTTGACTGGCAACTTGTCCAAGACTTTCACCATTAATAATCACTAAACCATTACGTTCTTCACGGATAAGGTCAGTAATACGCATCATGAAACGACGTGTCAAAGTCATCAAGTAAGCTTCAGGTGCTTTTTCTTTAATTTCTTCTTGAATTTCTGTAAATGGCACTTCGATGAAATCAATATTACCACCAAATTTAGTCAACTTACGTGTCAAATCTTGGGCTTTTTTAAGAGCACCTGGGCTTGTATAAGGTGGGCTAGCAAAGTGAACTGCCTCAATATCAACCCCACGTTTAAGAGCAAGGTAACCTGCAACTGGTGAATCAATTCCGCCAGAAAGCATCAACATTCCTCGTCCTGCTGTTCCGACAGGGAGACCACCAGCACCTTTGATATTTTCATAGGAAAGGTAAGCTGCTTCTTCACGAATTTCCACTTTCAAGTTGACATCTGGACCTTTCATTTGAGCTTGGATATCTGGTAAAACCTCAAATACAGCAGAACCAAGGTATTGGTTCAATTCGCGACTATCCATTTCAAAGTTATGGTCGCTACGTTTACTTGTAATTTTAAAAGTTAGTCCTTCGTGATAAACATCTTTCATCACATCTTGAACTGCTTTCTTAATAGTTTCAAGATTTTTCTCAACTTTGTATGATGGCGAGAAGCCTTGAATCCCAAAAATTTGTTTCAATGATTCAGCAACTGATACGTAATCTGTGCCATTTAAATAAATGTGAGCACGGTCACGGTCAGCAACAACACGCACATCTGGATAAATTGAAAGAACGTGTTTCATGTTATGTTTCAATTTATTGATGAAACGCATACGGTTCTTTCCTTTGGTTGATAGTTCGCCGTAACGAACCATAATTTCTGAATACTGCATAGTTTATTAAAGAGAAAACTCTCTTTATCCTTCTTATTATCTTACTTTTTTGGTTTTTTCGTAAACTTGTTTGAAAATCGTTAGAAATTGCTCAACTTGTCCCATGTCATTATCGTCATCAAGACTGATTCGGACAGCTGATTGTGCTAATTTCGTTGGAACGCCCATAGCAATCAATGTTCCAGCAGGTTTTCCAGCTTTTGATGAACAAGCTGATGTGGTTGAAATGTAAATTTCGTGTTCTTCGAAAGCATGAACCACAACTTCACCACGAACCCCTTTAATTCCAAAGGTTAAAATATTTGGAGCAAATGTATCATCTTTACCTGAGAAAATAACAATATCTTTATGCTTAGCTAGCTCGTCATAGATAACTTCTTTCATCTTGGCAATTTTCGGAAGAGCATAAGCTTCTTTATCAGTCACCAAGCGAAGTGCTTTAGCCGTAGCCGCAATTCCTGCTACATTTTCAGTTGTAGAACGAAGGTCACCTTCCTGACCACCACCAGCTAATAATGGGGTTAATTTTTTTCCTTCTTTTTTATAAATGAAACCAACCCCACGAACGCTGTGGAATTTATGCCCTGAAAAGCTTGCAAAATCAACACGGTCAGTTAAATAATCCGCCGATGGAATTTTTCCAATAGCTTGAACAGCATCCACATGGAATGAAATGCCTTGCTTATCAGCTAATAATTCAGAAATTTCTTTAATCGGTTGGATAGAGCCAATCTCATTATTCACTGCCATGATTGATACCAAAGTTGTATCTGGTCGCAAAAGCGCAGCTAATGCTTTGACATCAACAAAACCTTGGTCATTAACAGGTGCATATGAAACGTCAAAACCGTGTTCGCTTAGCCATTTTGCCGACTCTTTGACCGCTGGGTGTTCAATATCTGAAACGATGATGTGTTTGCCATAACGTTCTTTTTCAAAGGCAGCACCTTTAAGTACCCAGTTATCACTTTCTGTACCACCAGACGTAAAAATAATTTCAGTGCTCTTAACCCCTAATAAATCCGCAATTTGCTTGCGACTAGCTTCTAAAATACGACTAGCCTTTGTTCCTAAATTATGCAAACTTGAGGGATTTCCAAATATCTTGCTAGCAACTTCCTGATAAGTGCGTAACACTTCAGGATAGGGAATTGTTGTAGCTGAATTATCAAAATATATCATTTTTTCTTCCTTCACAAAAATCAATACTATCATTATAGCACAGACTTTTATGAGTGTGAAAGTTTTAATTTTAAGTTTTTTTAAGGTTAACTTTAAGAATTTGACGTACAATAATTTTTGAAACAAAAAAATTCTAACGCTGGACATTTAAAAAGAATATTTTATAATAGAGTCATATGCGAAAAAGGAGTTAATCATGTCTCAAAAATACTCAAGACGTCAAAAATCATCATCAAAAAACGATAAGTCAGCTGCCCCAACAAAACACATTAAGACAGGTTTTTCTGCCCTTCAAAAAACAGTTGCTCTTATTGGTTCTATTCTTAGTATCATTGTGGCAAGTATTACCATTAGCAATGCCTTAAAGGGGTCAAACTCAAAGACAACAGATAAATCAACAACGACAACAACTGTTATCATCAAAGAAAGTGACAGCGATAGTAAAACAGATACTTCCGCTTCGACAACTTATTCAAGTTCTGCTTCTGCTAATAATAACTATAATAGTGGTTCTAACAACAGTAACAACAATACTTACAGTTCAAGTTCAGATACCACTTATAGTTCAAGCTCTGCTACAAGCCAAAGTTCAACAACACCATCAAGTTCAGATACAACTTCTGACGATACCACTACAGGTAGCAACACCGAAACAACTGAGTAATCGTTACTAGTGCTAATATCGTTTTCAGCGATTATTTGCTCCTTCTATTGATTTTCAACCGTCTCAATCACACTCAAAAGAGGTGAGTACACTAAGTTCTCACCTCTTTTTTACGAATTTAATCAAAAAGTTATGAATTATATTGAAACGTTAAACTGGATTCATTCTCATAAAGCTAACGGACGTCGTCCGAGCCTTGAGCGGATGCAGTATTTACTAGCATTGCTCGACAATCCGCAAGATAAATTTCCTGCGATTCACGTCGTCGGAACTAATGGCAAAGGTTCAACAACAAGCTTTTTACAACATATTTTAACTGCTTCTGGTTACAAGACTGGTACTTTCACATCGCCATTTATCACTCGTTTTAATGAGCGCATTGCTATTGATAGCATTGAAATCCCTGACCAGGATTTGGTAAAAACAGTTCAAGCTATTAAACCACTTGTTGATAGCGCAAAATTTCAAGACAAGGTCGGCAAAGTGACCGAATTTGAATTAGTCACTGCTCTCATGTTTTATTATTTTGCAGTCATTAATCCTATCGATATTGCGGTCATCGAAGCTGGTATTGGTGGCACTTACGATTCAACCAATGTTTTCACAGCCAAAGCTGTCATTTGCCCCTCAATCAGCATCGACCACCGAGAAACACTCGGCAATTCCCTAGCTGAGATTGCTCAGCACAAAGCAGGTGTCTTAAAAACAAACGTTCCCTTTATTTTTGGAAAATGGCAGAGCCGTTCGCCGCGTTTTTTATCAGAAAGCCGAAGAGACAATGTCCAGCATTTATGAGTTAGGAAAAGATTTTTCGTTTATGGAAAATGGCAGAGCTTTTGATATGATTTATCATCAGACTATTATTCCAGATATTCAGCTTAAAATGCTTGGTAAACACCAAAAAGCTAACGCCTCTTTGGCAGCTATGACTGCATTGATTCTTCAAAAACAATTGCCAGCTATTACACCAATTACAATCAAAACTGGTCTGGAAGAGACTGTTTGGGCAGGACGTTGTGAACTCATCAAGCCAAATCTAATGCTAGATGGTGCTCATAACGAAGATTCTATCGCCAAATTAGTTGACTTACTAAAGAATGACTTTGCTCAACAAAACAGTCACATTTTATTTGCAGGGCTAAATCGCAAGCCTTTAACACAAATGCTGGAAGAATTGTCCACCTATGACTTAACCGTCACAACATTTGATTTCTATCAGGCGCAGGCATTGTCAGACTACCCAGAACAATACCCAAAAGTTGCTGATTACAAAGACTGGCTTTCAAGAGTAGATGACAATCCAGAAGACTTATTTGTTGTGACAGGGTCACTTTATTTCATTTCTGAAGTTCGGAATCACTTGTTAAATCACTAATCCCACCTGATTTTCCAGATGGGATTTCTTTTTTCTTTAATTTAGACTTTCTGAAAATTTACGTTTAATAAAGTTGGCAGACTTTTCAAGTTTTGCTTCTTCTTCTGCTGGTAATGTCAATTTTATTTGCTCGATAATTCCTTCACGTCCAACAATGGCAGGATAGCTAAGATAAGTATCAAGCGGTTCATAATAATTTGACACTGGTAATTCTTCGTGGCTATCTGACACAATAGCCAAAGCTAAACGGATTGCCGCACTTGCAATGCCATAGCTAGTGTATTTTTTACCGTAGAAAACAGTATGCCCACCAATCATCGCTTCATGAGCAATTTCGTCCAAAGTCTTAGCATCTGTAAATGTTGAAATAGGTTGCCCCTTCACACGCACTTGGCTCCATGCTGTAAATTGAGAATTCCCATGCTCACCTAAATTATAGCCATAAACACTACGAGCATCTACACCGAAACGTTCTGAAACTGCACGTTTCATACGTGCTGTATCAAGCAACGTTCCCGTACCAATGACGCGTTCCTTAGGAAGCCCTGAATAATGTTGATAAAGGCTAGTCACAACATCAACAGGATTAGAAATCGCGATAATAATACCTTTAAAACCAACTTCTTTTAATTTTTTAGCAACAAGTGGTACTTGTTTTGCTGTAAAAGGCAATTCTGCAAAACGGTCCGCATCTGGATTGTCCTGCAAAGCAATATTCCCCAAAGCTGAAATCACAACATCTGCATCTGCCAACGCTTGATAATCATTAACAACGATATTAGCATGCTGATTGAGATTAGCTGCCGCATCTGTAAAATCAACAGCATCCGCCGTAACTTTCTTTTCGTTAATATCTATCAAAACATAATCATCAAATGCACCTTGAGCAATCAAACCATGAGCAACTGTTGACCCAACATGCCCCATTCCAATAATTCCGACCTTACGTGACATACAAGATTCCCCCTTATAAAGTTATCACTCATTATAGACCTTTGATTCAGAAAATACGAAAACAACCTAACAAAGAATGTCAGGTTGTAAAATATCATTATTTCAAAAGGTCTTGCAAAGGTCCAAAGACAATTTTTTCAATGTCAGATACATAAACTGACAAAGCTTGTTGCGCATCGAGGTAAGCTTTCAGAACTGGATTAGTTTCAATTTTAGCTCCTAATTCTTGCATTTTAGCCTGTTCATCACCAGTAGGCATTTGTCCAGATTGCAATTTAGCATAAAGCCCTTGTTGGAAATCTGTAAATTCTTTGAAAAGTTCTTTAGCTGCCGTATCTGCTTCAATCGCTGCACGACTTTCTTCAGCTTTTTTATACTCTGGAAGGGCACGGATGCCACGTTCTAATTCATTTGCTAAATCATAAATATTTGCCATAGTAATTCTCCTTAATTAACATAAACTTTATAATCAGTATTTTCACTGATAACTTTCTTAGCGTGTTCAAAATCTTTGATATTCTTAAGAGAAATTTGCAAAATGCCGTTAATATCCTCACGGTTTTCTTCGTTAATGTGGATGTTAACCAAAGATGTTCCACGAAGTAGTTCCAAGATTTCCAAGATAACATCTTCTTCATCAGGAACATCAACAAAAATATCAAAACCGCTTTCGACACCACCACGTTTGTGAATGTTCATTTCCTTGCGGGTTTCTTTGGCATGGTTAAAATAATTCCAAATAGCATCGGCATCATTTTGCGAAATAAGCTCCGCAACGCCATCAAGTCTGTTTTTAAAATCATCAATACGTTCTAAAACCGCAGTTTTATTAGTTAGTAAGATACTAGTCCACATACCTGGTTCACTTTCCGCAATACGTGTCATATCACGAAAACCTCCAGCTGCAAAGTGGTTAGTCATCTCATGTTCCAAAGCATAATCACCAGCTTGTTCCATTAAACTAGCTGCCAAAATATGTGGAAAATGCGAAATTTGACTTGTAACACGGTCGTGCTCAGCAGCATCAATTTCAATATAGCGCGCATGAAGCCCTGACAAAATAACTTTCAGGTCAGTAATTGTACTAGCATCTGTCAGCCTTGACGGCGTGAAAATATAATAAGCATTTTCAAATAAATTGACTTCAGCAGCAATGGCACCAGATTTATGAGAACCTGCCATAGGATGAGAGCCAACAAAACGAACGCTTTGTCCAGCAAGGTATTTTTCACCAGCTTCGACAATTTCACGTTTTGTAGAACCTGCATCTGTGATAATGACATTGTCTTTCAAATCCATATCAGCTAAAACCTTAATAAATTCAATAGTTTGCTTAATCGGCACAGCTAATACAATGACATCGGCTAAGGGCGCAAATTCTTTAAAATCAGCAGTCGCTTCATCCACAATTCCACGTTCAAGGGCAACGTTGCGTGATTTATCAGAGCGATTATAACCAAGAATTTTATAATCAGGGTGGTCACGTCTGATTCCCAAGGCAAGGGAACCGCCAATTAAACCTAAACCTGCAATATAAATCACTTTATTTTCCATAGTTACTCCATTTCTGATTTGCTAATCTTTATAGCAATATTGGAGAGCCAATGCCCTCCTATTGTCAAAATGTTATGTTTTTAAAAATGTTTGACATAATCACGATGACGAGCAACAGCTTCTTTTAATTCTTCAAGATTATCAGAAGAGAATTTTTCAAGAATTTCATCTGTCACAACAGTTGCAACAACTGCTTCCATAACGACGCCTGCTGCTGGAAGAGCTGTTGGGTCTGAACGTTCAACCGTTGCTTTATATGGCTCATGTGTTTTAATATCAACTGACATCAAAGGTTTATAAAGTGTTGGAATAGGTTTCATGACTCCTCGAACAACAATTGGTTGTCCATTAGTCATACCACCTTCAAAACCACCAAGATTATTGGTACGACGAGTGTAACCATCTTCTTCGGTCCAAAGAATTTCATCCATGACTTGGCTTCCTTTGAGGTAACCATCTTTAAATCCTAAACCAAATTCAACTCCCTTGAAAGCATTGATTGAAACGACCGCACCTGCAATTTTTGCATCAAGTTTCTTGTCCCATTGAACATAAGAACCAAGACCAACTGGAACGCCACCAACAACAGTTTCAACAACACCGCCAATAGTATCACCATCTTTTTTGATTTGGTCAATATAATCTTTGATTTCTTGTTCACGCTCTTGATTGACAATTGAAACTTCTGATTGACTAGCCAATTCTTTAATTTGTGAAACAGTCAGTCCCTCTGGAACATCAATCTCTTTGCCACCAAAAACAACAACGTGATTAGCAATTTCGATATCAAGCTCTGCTAAAATACGTTTTGCCACCGCTCCAACGGCTACACGCATTGTTGTTTCACGTGCAGATGAGCGTTCAAGAGAATTACGCAAATCTTCAAAACGGTATTTCATCCCACCAACAAGGTCAGCATGCCCTGGACGCGGATGAGTAATTTTACGTTTTGTTTTTAAGCTATCATCAATATCCTCAACCGCCATAATATCAAGCCATTTTTCATGGTCTTTATTGATGACATGAAGGGTAATTGGAGCACCAGTTGTTTTCCATGACGTACACCAGATGTGATTTCAACCTTATCTGATTCGATTTTCATACGTCCACCACGCCCATAACCACCTTGACGTCGCTTTAAGTCAACATTAATATCCTCAGCAGTCAAAGGAAGCCCGGCAGGAATTCCTTCAATAATTGCTGTCAAACGTGGTCCATGGGATTCACCAGCTGTCAAATATCTCATCTTACTTCTCCAAATACTCTTTCATCTCTTCAAGTGGAATCTGATTGATTGCTGCGCCACCAAGCTCTGGTACAATAACTGTCTTAATCATTTTACCGCGAGCTTTCTTATCATGTACTAAAGCACTATAAAGTTCGTCAACATGCCATGGTTCGTAATCTGTAGGTAAACCAAATTTTTGGCACATGTCAAAAATTTCTTCCGTAATACCTTGAGGCATCAAGCCTTTTTTCTCAGCAACACGAGAAATTTGTACCATTCCAATGGCAACAGCTTCACCGTGCATGACTTTTCCATAGCCCGCAGTCGCTTCAACCGCATGACCAATGGTATGGCCAAAGTTAAGATAAAGGCGAACACCATTATCAAGTTCATCTTCAACAACAACCTTACGTTTAACATTGCACGAACGGTAAATAATACTCTCAGCATGCTCTAAAATGCTTTCAGGGGAGCCATCCATAGCAGATAATTCTTTCCAAAGTTCAACATCATCAATCAAACCATATTTGATAACTTCCCCCATACCTTCAATGAGTTCACGTTTGCCAAGACTTTGTAAAGTTTCAGGATCAATTAAAACACCATCTGGTTGGGTAAATGTCCCCACCATATTTTTGGCAAATGGCGTATTAACCCCTGTTTTACCACCAATAGATGAATCAACTTGAGCTGTTAAACTCGTCGGAATTTGTAAGAAATGAATGCCACGCATATAAGTAGAGGCTACAAAACCTGCTAAATCTCCTACGACACCACCACCAAGCGCAACAATACCGTCACTGCGTGTCATACCATTTTTAACAAGAAATTCATAAACTTTGTTAACTGTTTTTAAAATTTTTAGAAGCTTCACCTTCCAAAAAGCCAAAGACAATCACTTCAAAACCAGCATTTTCAATGCTTCGCTTAATCTTTTCAGCATATAAACTGCCAACATGATTATCAGTAATAATAGCGATTTTTTGTGGTTTCCAAAGTTTTTTGACCCAATCACCAGCTTTTGATAAGATACCTTTTTCAATCACAATATCATAAGGTGTCTGTGGGAGATTAACATTCAATTTCATTCGCATCACCTATCAGTTGTTCTTATTTCGTGTTATATTTTTCTTCAAGCGCTGACCAGATTTCAGCTGTAGGCATTGTTTCACCAGTCCAGGTTTCGAAAGCTTCAGCAGCTTGGAATAAAAGCATTCCTAAACCATTAAAAGCTGTTAAGCCTTTGCTACGAACTAATTTCAAAAATGGTGTTTCAAATGGTTGATAAATCGTATCAGCAACCAACAAACCTGCTGGAAATTCAAAATTTTCTGTAATAATCATTGATTTTCCGTCCATACCTACGCTTGTAGCATTGACGAAAAGTTGTGAATCTAAGACTTTTTCTTGAATTGTTTTTAAATCTTCAACTGGATAAACAGCGATAGATACACCCGTTTTATCGGAAAATTCTTGCGCTTTCTCACGTGTCGCCTCTAAAAACTGAGTTTGGTTAAAAATGTTAATATGACTAGCACCATTAAGACTAGCTTGCGCAATGAGTGCTGTGGCAGCTCCTCCGCCACCAAGAATCGTCATCGTTTTATCTTTAACATCAAAATCAGCAAATGTCGCTAGACTTCTGAAGAAACCAATACCATCTGTATTGTGACCAATTAATTTGCCATCACGATTGATAACCGTATTAACAGCCCCAATCAATTGGGCAGAATCAGTCAATTCATCCATGTAAGGAATCACTTTTTGTTTGTAAGGCATTGAAATGTTCACGCCAAACATATCATAGCGTTTTACATTTTCTAACGTAATTGCCAAATCTTCTTCAGGAATATCCCAAGCGACATAAACACCATTAACACCGGTTTTATCAAAAGCATAGTTATGAATAAATGGTGAAATAGAATGTTTAATCGGTGTTGCAACAACCGCAGCTAAGCGCGTGTATCCATTAATCTGCATCAAGTACCTCCCTAATATGTTTCATATCTGCAAGAGCAACCTGTCCAGGCGCACTTGCTTGATCCAAACTAGCGAATGACCACGAAGCGCCAAAAACATCAACAGCAAAACGTGAAACGCGTCCAAGTTTTCCCATAGACATCGTTGCGTATTCTTGTTCTGGATTTAATGTTTTGAAACCACGTGTGTAATTCATCAAATCCAACACATCTTGTTTACTCTGTGGCATAACAGCAACTTAACCACACGTGGAGCAAGGGCCGTTAGTTCAGAAAATGACTCCATCAAATTCTCAGGGGTTTCATCAAAATTATGATATGACAAAACAAGATTTGGGAAGTCTAACATTTGTTGAAAAGCTTCTTTATGAGAAAAATATTCAAAATCAACGTAATCTGGGTGGTAAATAGCATTAATATTTTTCAAAAGCTCAACATAGTCATCGTCAGATAAGTTAATGTTGCCACCTTCCTTATCCGTACGAATGGTAAAAATAATTTCTCGACCTGAAAATTTTTCAAAAATAGCTGGCGCAACAGTCATAATGTCATCCTTATCTAAGAAATCTGCTCGCCACTCAATAATATCGACTTCGTCGAATTTCGAAATATCAATCGACTGTGCCTCTTCTAAATTTTTAGGCATTATAGGTACTACTATTTTCATTTTTTAACCTTTATTGTAAATACTTTCAAATAATTACTGTTGACATCTGCTTTGTTAACCGTGAAATCACTTGGCAATTGTTGCAAACGGACATAGTCATGTTTAACAGAAGCAAAGCCTTTTTCTAACTGCTTTTTAAATTGTGCGACCGTCAAGTTAGCTGCATTAGTTGAAGCAATAATAGTGCCATTTTCTGACATAACTTCCAAAGCTTGACTAATCAAACGGTGGTAGTCTTTAGCGACAGAAAATGTTTGCTTTTTATTCCGTGCAAAACTTGGTGGGTCAATAACAATCAAATCAAAAGTCAATTGTTTACGTTTTGCGTATTTGAAATACTCAAAAACATCCATTACCACAAAATGGTGATTACTCAAATCAAGACCATTCGCTTCAAAATGCGCTTGTGACAATTCACGTGAGCGTTTTGCAAGGTCAATAGATGTTGTTTCAGTAGCGCCACCCATTGCTGCTGCTACTGAAAATGCCGCGGTATATGAAAACATATTAAGGACACGTTTTCCAAGTCCAAGTTCATTAATCAAAGCATCACGAACGTCATGTTGGTCTAGAAAAATTCCTGTCATCAACCCGTCATTCATAAAAACACTGTATTTGACACCATTTTCTAAAATGGTAAATGACGCTGGTGCCTCTTGACCATAAATATGAGCTGATTCGTAATCAAGTCCTTTAAAACGAATTTTCTCATAACCGCCTTTGATAGCTGGATAAACTTTTTGGAAGGCATTTATAATAACATCGCGATGCTGATAAATAAACATATTATACCAAGAAAATACGACAAAATCAGCATAACGATCTATCGTCACACCACCAAAATTATCTCCATCTTGATTAAATAATCGATAAGCTGTTGTTAAATCTGAATTTTCAAAGTTTTGGCGTTGTTTTTTAGCTTTTGTAAACAAGTCCACAAAATAAGATTCTGTCAATTCAATTTTTCTTGGACCTAAAAACCAACCGATTCCCTTATTTTGTCGAGACAAGTAAGCCGTTCCTAGAAATTGATGAGAATGATTGTAAACAGCAACCGACTGATTATCAAAATCAAGTTGATGAAAATCTCTTCCATCCAAAAGTTGAATGCCACGCTTAATTTTCTTTTCAACGAAAGAATCCACGTATAGTTTGTTCATGAAGCCTATTATATCAAAAATTCAGAATTTTTCCTACTAAATTTTATATTTCTCACACATAACAAAAAAGTTTTTATGATATAATTGAAACTGAGATTTTATCTTTAGGAAAAAAAATAAAGGAAGTTCCTACAGTGAAGAAATTGAAACAAGTTATCTCACACGTGCTAAACACACGCTTGGGATTCATTTTGACGCTTTTGTTTATGTATTGGCTAAAAACCATGTGGGCTTACCATGTTGATTTTAGTCTTGATTTGGGAAATTTATATCAAGTTTTCCTTTCAATAATTAACCCCATTCCGATTGGTTTGCTTTTACTTGGATTAAGCCTTTATATTAAAAGGACACGTGTTTTTTATGCCGTTAGTTGGATTATTTACACTATTTTAAATATTCTACTTATCGCTAACGCCATTTATTTCCGTGAGTTTTCTGATTTTATTACTGTTAGTGCAATGCTTGCAAGTAGTAAGGTTTCTGCTGGTTTAGGGGATTCTGCCTTAAATCTACTGCGAGTTTGGGATATTGTCTATGTCCTTGATTATATTATCTTAATTATTTTATTTGCTACAAAAAAAATAAAAACAGATAAAACGTCCTTTCAACAAACGTGCTAGTTTTGCATTTACAGCATTATCGGCTCTGCTTTTCTCTATCAACCTTTTTATGGCGGAAATTGATAGACCTGAGTTGCTAACTCGTGGTTTCTCAAATGTCTATGTCGTTAGAGCGCTTGGTTTACCATCTTTCACCGTCTATAGTGCTAACCAAACTTATCAAGCTGAAAAAGAACGTAGTGAAGCAACTGCTGACGATTTGACCGAGGTTAAAGAATACGTCTCAGAACATTATGCAGCACCAAACTCTAAGTATTATGGTATTGCTCAAGGGAAAAATGTTATCGTTATTCATTTGGAAAGTTTCCAACAATTCTTGATTGACTACAAACTGGAAGTTGATGGACAATCTTATGAAGTAACACCATTCCTTAATTCGCTATATCACTCAAACTCAACTATTTCTTTTTCAAACTTCTTTAACCAAGTTAAGGCTGGTAAGACTTCCGATGCCGAAACATTAATGGAAACATCGCTTTTCGGACTTAGCAGTGGATCATATATGGTTAACTATGGTGGAGATAATACAGCGTTTGCTGCTCCTTCTATTCTTGCTCAAACAGGCGGATATACTAGCGCTGTATTCCATGGTAATGTCGGTTCGTTCTGGAATCGTAACAATACTTATAAACAGTGGGGATATGACTACTTCTTTGATTCATCATATTTCCAAGAGCAAACTGATGAAAATTCATTCCAATATGGTTTGAATGATAAATACATGTTTGCTGATTCTATTAAGTATTTAGAACACCTTCAACAACCATTCTATACGAAATTTATCACAGTAAGTAACCACTATCCTTACACTAGCTTAGCCGGAGAATCTGATGAAGAAGGTTTCCCACTAGCTCAAACTGATGATGAGACCATTAATGGTTACTTCGCTACAGCTAATTACCTTGATTCTGCCATTGAGGCTTTCTTCAATTACTTAAAAGAATCTGGTTTATATGACAATTCTATTATCGTGCTTTATGGGGATCACTACGGTATTTCAAATTCAAGAAATACTAGCCTAGCTCCTCTACTTGGTAAAGATTCAGAAACTTGGACAGAGTACGATAATGCTATGCTCCAACGTGTTCCATTTATGATTCACATTCCAGGGTACACAGACGGCTTTATTAGTGACACCTATGGTGGTGAGGTTGATGCCTTACCTACACTTCTTCACTTGCTTGGTGTCGATACTAGCAACTATGTTCAACTTGGACAAGATTTGCTTTCTGAGGATAACGATCAAACTGTTGCTCTCAGAACAGCTGGATATTATATCACACCTACATACACAAGCTATAGTGGACATCTCTACTACACAGCGACTGGTGAAGAAATCACCAATCCAGATGAAAGCACTACTGCGGCAACAAAAGAAATCCGCAATGCCGTTGCTAAACAGCTTTCCGTTAGTGACGAAGTCCAGACGGGAGATTTACTCCGCTTTGACACAGATACTGGTTTAGAAACCGTTGATAGTTCGTCGATTTCCTACTCCAACTCCTTGAAGAGCCTGAAATCGATAGAGAAAAAACTAGGTGATGAATCGACAAGCTTATATAGCGAAAATGGTAACCAATCTACCGTTGACCTCTTTAAAGCTCCAAGCTATATGCAACTGCACAGTAGCTCATCAAGCTCAAGTGATGACGACTCTTAACCGTAATTAGTACAAGATCAATCACTATTACATTTAGTGATTGGGATTTTTCTTGTACTCCTATATTATCATTATCTCCAAAGTCGAAGTTACCTTCTAACTTCTCCTAACTCTCCTCTAGCAGACCCAAAATCGAACTCACAAGTAAATAATAAATCCTGTCTTGCAAACAATATCTTATCACCGTTTTTCGACGGTAATCCCGAACACGCTATTTCAAAATTCTTAACGTCTAAATCATAGCGCACTAGGTAACGATATAAATAGTTCACATGTTTTATTCTATTGAATAAAAAAAGCACTAAGCTGTAAGCTTAGCACTCTTAATTGATTGTAAGTAGAACTTACGTTTGTTTTAATTCTTATTTACCAAGTTTAGCTTTAGCTGCATCTGCAAGAGCTGTGAAAGCTGCTGCATCGTTAACTGCTAAATCAGCAAGCATTTTACGGTTAACTTCGATTTCAGCTAATTTCAAACCGTGCATCAATTGTGAATATGACAAACCATTCATACGAGCTGCCGCATTGATACGTGTGATCCAAAGTTTACGGAAATCACGTTTTTTCTGACGACGGTCACGGTATGCATAGTAGTAAGAGTTCATTACTTGTTCTTTTGCAGTACGGAACAAGATATGTTTTGCACCATAGTAACCTTTAGCAAGTTTCAATACACGTTTACGACGTTTGCGTGATACAACGCCACCTTTAACACGAGCCATTTATATTCTCCTCCAAATAATTCTTAATAATATTGAGTAAATGCTTTATTCTTATTTAAGACCTGAAAGCATTGCTTTAATACGTTTGAAATCTCCTGAGTGCACCATAGCGGCTTTGCGAAGATGACGACGTTGTTTTTTAGTTTTACCGTGGAAACGGTGTGAAGTAAACGCACGGAAGCGTTTTAATCCACCAGAACCTGTACGTTTGAAACGTTTAGCTGATGCGCGGTGAGTTTTTTGTTTTGGCATTTTAGAATTCTCCTCTTAAAATATTTAAAATTGACAATTATTTTTTGTCAGGAATTGGAGCAAGTTGCATGAACATTTGACGTCCATCCATCTTAGCTCGTTGCTCAATAATAGCAATATCTTGCGTTCTTTCTGCAAATTCCGCCAATACCTTTGCTCCAATTTCCTTGTGAGTAATCATACGACCTCTAAAGCGAATTGAGACTTTCACTTTGTTTCCTTTTTCAAGGAATTTACGGCCGTTACGAAGTTTAGTCTCAAAGTCACCTTTATCGATAACTGGGCTAAGACGAACTTCTTTAACAGTCACAACGCTTTGTTTTTTACGTTGTTCCTTACGTTTCTTTTGATACTCAAATTTGAACTTTCCATAGTCCATAATTTTTGCAACAGGTGGCGTAGCTTGTGGCTGAATTAAAACCAAGTCAACATTAGCATCATCAGCAATAGCTTGTGCTTCTGATAATGGTTTAATTCCTAGTTGTTCACCATCAAGACCAACGAGACGAACTTCGCGAACGCGGATTTCATCGTTAATGAATAGATCTTTCTTAGCTATGATTTTCACCTCTTTATTTTTTTAGAGAAAAACAAAAACGGACTTGACAAATCAAGCCCGTACATACATAGTATTCCCGAAAGAATCTTTGACATGTTGGGCCAGACAACCTTAGTCGCAAGGCGAGAAGTTCCCACTTCTGCTTTTCTCATTGTTTCTATTCTATCACATAGACTAATTCATGTCAATGATTTTTTCTGCTTTTTCTTGAATAAATTTGACAACACCGTCGATATCAACACCAGTTGTATCAAAAGTAATGGCATCATCAGCAGCTTTCAACGGTGAAACTTTACGATGACTATCTTTGTAATCACGTTCTGCAATTTCACGCTTCAATGTTTCAAAATCCGTTTCAATACCTTTTTCTTGGTTTTCTTTAAAACGACGTTCTGCTCGTTCTTCTACCGACGCAATCAAGAAAATTTTCAATTCTGCATCTGGTAAAACAACCGTTCCAATGTCACGACCATCCATGATGATAGCGCCATTTTTAGCAATGCGACGTTGTTGATCAACCAGTTCTTCGCGAACTTCTGGTATAGCTGCCACCCAAGAAACGTTGTTTGTCACATCATTTTGGCGAATAGCAAGTGTCACATCTTTGTCACCAACAAAAACAGTTTGACTACCATCTTCGGCACGTCCAAAAGAAATAGGGTGCTTAGACAAAGCTTCTAAAATTTCTTGGACGTTGTTTTCTGTTAATCCATTTTGCAAAGCTAGATAAGTTGCTGAACGATACATTGCTCCAGTATCAAGATAAGTATAGCCAAGATTTTTAGCAATAATCTTGGCTACAGTACTCTTTCCACTTGAAGCAGGACCATCAATCGCAATTCTAATTGATTTCATGATTTCCTTTTCTTCCTAATTAATGTAAACTTCATCTCCTGGGTTAGCATACCAATAACCCGATGTCATGTGGTCAGGGTTAAGCTCATAGAGTGTTTCAACTGAAATGCCTGCACGTGCTGCAATAGAAGCTGCACCTTCTCCTGATAAAACAGTAATAGTGTCGCCGCTACCAGTAGAGCTTGAAGATTCAGTTGTATCATCTGAACTTGCATCTGTTGATGACGCATCAGTCGTTGTCTCTGATAATGACGCCTCTGACGATGAAGAAACAACACTAGATGATGATGCACCATAAAAATTCGACGTCTCTGATGCTTTATCACTACCACGATTTGAAGTGTAAAAAACAACAAACAAAATCGCAACGACAATGACAAAGAAAATACTAAGCAACGCTGTCAACAAAGGCGTACTAATAGCAGAGCCTTTTGTTTTACGGCTAATTTTAATTTCGTTGTCATCAACTACTTTTTCTTCCCACGGTTGTTTTGCCATAATGTCCCCTTGTTAAATAAATCAATTCATATTACAATAATACTATGAAAGTATCAATAATTCCCCAAAAATGTATTGCTTGTGGCCTATGCCAGACATACTCTAAACTTTTTGATTACCATGATGACGGTATCGTAAAATTCGCTGATTCTGAGGACTTAGAAAAAGTTGTTCCTAACTCAGATCAAGACACCCTCACTGCTATCAGATCCTGCCCAACAAAGGCTCTTACGATTTTGTAGGAGCTTTTTCGTTAGCCTTGTAAACTTCGAAGTAATCTAACTTGATAAAATTGTCTATCAATTCTACTTCGCCAAAAAAGTCAGGATGAACTGCCAAAGCATCTAAAAAATATTTCTTAGGCCATTTTCTCATATAAAAAATACGATCTGGCTGATTTTTGATTTTTATGATAATCCCAGATTTGTTGACTTCAATCTTTTTAATCTGCGCAATCGCTACGCTTGATTTTCTAAAAGGATTCAAAGAAACAATCCGTAATCTTCCATTGTCTTCGATAACGAAATACCGATGAAAACCAAGACCAACCAGCACAATAAAGATAGCAAATAAGATAAAAAATTGACTTGGTATTTTTGTCCGCTCAAACAGTAATGATAAGCCGATAAACATTGGCGCCACGGCAATTGACCAATAGATAATTGACCAAGATAATTCAGGTTGCCAATGGTATCGCATCTTTCCAAAGATTTTAATCATAACAGTCCTCCATTAGTCGATTCTAACAAACAATACTTATGTAAAGCTTAAGGTTATTTTTGGACAATGCCGACAATAACATCCACAGCTTTTTCCATTGTTTGAAGACTGACAAATTCAAAGCGGCCATGCATATTTTCACCACCTGCAAATAGATTTGGTGTAGGAATTCCCATAAATGAGATTTTTGAACCATCTGTTCCGCCACGAATTGGTCGATAACTGGCTTGATTTCCAAATCTTCCATGACTTCCTTAGCAAGTTCAACTGGTGTCATGTCTTTTTCAATGATTTTCTTCATATTGTAGTATTGGTCATGAAGATTGACAATGACACTTTCTTTACCTAATTCAGCATTCATCTTATCAGCAATTTCTTGAACCAATTTTTTACGATTTTCAAATGAGTCGTCTTCAAAATCACGGATAATATATGAGCTGTGCGCTTTTTCCACAGTACCTTCCGTACCATGTAAATGGAAGAATCCTTCATAGCCTTCTGTATTTTCAGGACGTTCATTTTCTGGTAGTTGATTATGGAAATCAATCGCTAGTTGCAAAGCGTTAATCATTTGATTTTTAGCTGTTCCTGGGTGAACGTTACGTCCCATGAAATCAACTTCCAAAGCAGCTGCACTAAATGTTTCGTATTGAATTTCGCCAAGTGGTCCACCATCGACCGTGTAAGCAAAGTCAACGTTGAAATCATCAACATCGAATTTATCAGCACCGACACCGATTTCTTCGTCAGGACCAAAACCAACACGAATCTCACCATGTTTGATTTCAGGATGAGCTACCAAGTATTCAACGGCTGTCATGATTTCAGCAATACCTGATTTATCATCAGAACCAAGAAGGGTTGTTCCGTCAGTTGTTACCAAGGTTTGACCAAGGTAGTTATTTAAATTAGGAAATTCTTCTGGATTGAGGGCATAACCAGATTGACCAAGTTCAATAGCGCCACCTGCATAATTTTCAATAACTTGTGGTTTGATACCTTCAGCGTTGAAATCAGCTGTATCCATGTGTGCGATAAAACCAATTTTACGTGTTTTTGTTGCATCGTTAGCTGGTAGAGTACCAACAAGATAGCCATTTGTCAAATAGTGCACATCTTGCAAACCAACTGCCTCCATCTCAGGCTTCAAAACGTTTAATGCAAAGTCAACTTGAGTCTGAGTTGAAGGTGTTGTAGTACTATCAGGATTACTACGCGTATTCACTTTCACGTAGCTTAAAAAACGATTTAATAAATTTTCGTAAGACATTATTCACCTCTATTTTTTTCATTACCATTATAGCATAAAAAAACAGTCCAGTGGACTGTTTTTCATGAGTCTTGAAATTAATGAACGAGTTCAGTCCAGTGGACTGTTTTTAACGAGTCATAAAATTAATAAACGAGTTCGTTTTAAAATTTAAGACTTTTATTCTGATACATGATAATAAGCTTTGTTAGCGATATCTCCAGAACTAATATCGGCAGAAGAAATTATACGGTCTTTTGATACCTCAGAATTATCACTTTGTCCGTTCAAATAATCACTAGAAAAGCTAGTATTAGCAGGTACAATGTAAAGTGTCACATTTGTTTTTGACCCTGTTTGAACATCTAAGAGTAAGATTCCATTTTGATCAATATCCAGAAAATCAGCCGTTAACCCTTCTGTTGCCAATCCTGCATCATTAAACGTCAAAGTTCCCCAGAAGCATTCTGCCACGTTCCAGCCATTGTTGAATAGTCTGCTTTCAAAATAGCACCTGTATTAATTGGAGCTAACGTAACTTCTGTTGATGATGAACTTTCCGTTGATGATGCTTCTTCTGATTCAGATGAAACAGTTAATGATGTACTTGTCTCACTTGAACTTGTCGATTTCTTAACACTACTACTTACGGTAGTTGACGAAGAACTCTGATTGGTACTATTTTGCGAATGCGTAGAACACGCCGCTAGCAATCCTAAAGACAAAAGTAAGGTTAGGTAACATCTCAATTTCTTTTTCATTGGTAACCTCCTTTACCATGTGAAGCGACCAGTATAATCAATGTTTTCATCTAAAGCATGTGATAATTTAGGTGATACACTTGTATATTGCCATGCCGCTGCTGATGAATAATAAGCAAGGGATTTAGCCGTTTCTTGATCTAAATAGGTGTATCCATAAACATAGTGAGCTACCCAGAAATTAGACATGCCAAATGTTGATGTGCTAACTTTTCCGCCCTTGATATCCAACCAACTTGCCATTGTATAGTAAACCAAGTCACCATAACCAAGGCGAGTCATTTCTTCTTTCCAAGCTTGCGTGTTAGCATTAATATCTCCATTTAGCATTTCTGAAGCTTCCATATCATTAACCATAACTGTTGAACTTGAAAGCCCTAATGATTTTGCAACCGAAACAAAGTATTGCGCTTCGGCTTTAGCTTCCGCAGCCGTTTCATAATGTGAATAATGATAAGCTGAAACTTTCAAACCAGCTGCTTGTGCGTTGCTAATTTGAGAACTTGCATATGGATTGGTATAACTTGTTCCTTCTGTCAATTTAACAACCACACCTGTAATTCCTTGACTCTTCAATGATAGGAATTCACTAACTGAAATAACGCCATTATGACTACTGATGTCAATGAAATAGGACGACTCTTGCTGAACAGGTTGGTCTGCATTAAAAGTATAGCTACCTAGATTATAACCTGATGTTGTCCCATCACTAAAATCAACATAGACATGCACCGTATAATCACCTTTGATGTAATCATGATACTTTTCATCTACTGTTAAGCTTGCTGTGCCATTAGTAATATCTGATGTTGTGTACCAGTAAAGGTTAGATTGATCACTTTCTGACCAAGCCGCTACACGAATGAATTTCAATTGCTTACTTGTGCTTGTCTCAGAGACTGTAACAGTCAATACTCCACTATCTTTAGCATAATTTGAAACAGTTATTGTTGGTGCTGTTGCACTTGTTTCTGTGACTGTAAAACCTTTGGTTACAGCTAAGCCGATAAAATGATTGCCGAGTTTGCTTTGCCCATAAACGTGAACATTGTAGTCACCTGAATCATAATGATGATCTTTCAATGAAATGGTACCAGTATAAGTTGATGAATCTTCTTTAGTTGCAGTTAACCAATCAATATCATCTTGTCCGTTTACCGTACTCCAAACTGGTAAAGATACTGATTTGATATAAATTGGCACATTTGTCACCGTGACTTTGTAGGTATTGTCATCAACTTTAGTAATAGTTGTTTGAACATTTGGCTTTTCAATAATAATATCTGTCGCATTCAAACCAACGGCTTTACCTGTTTCAAATGAATACGTGTGAATATGATAAGTTCCATATCCTGAATGATTTTCATATGATGCTAAAGCTGTTCCAGAAGAACTTGCATCGTACCAAACCAAATCATCTTGACCTTCGTCATCTGACCAAACCGCAAATTTAACCTTGCTATAATCCGTTACGGTATTAGAATCCAATGTTAAAGCAATACCATCACTTGTCAGGGTTGCCGTCACATCGTTTTTAGGCGTTGGTTTTGTAATTTGATAAGCTCCCAAAACTTGCCCCACACGTGTACCGTCAGCGTAGTCAGTATAAACGTGAACATTGTAAATATCTGATGTGTTAGAATGATTAGCAATATCAATCGTTACACGCGCAGAATTATTGGTAATCGTTGGTGTGTACCAGATAAGGTCGTCCTGCCCTTTATCCTCTGACCAGACAGCGATAGCAACTGATGTGATTGTTTTTGTTGCAGAGCTACCAGTGACAACGACATCAAATGTTGTTTTATTCTCAGAATAATTAACAACTGAAACTGTGGCATTAGGACGAGTATCTACATTATCAAAACCAGACGTTACTGCCAAACCAATTAAGCCACCTGTGATACTGCTTTGTCCATAAATATGGGCGCTATAATGACCATTGTTACTATTATGATTGGCAACTGAAATCGTAGCTTGGTAAGTTCTATCCAGTTTGTGTAGCAGAATACCATTTTATATCATCTTGGCCATTTTTATCAGACCAAACAGGCACTAAAATACTAGTGATGCTATCAGGCACATTGTTAATTGTAATGGTGAAATTGCCATTGCTCGTTTGTGTAATATTTGTTGTGACTTCTGGCCGTGCCACCGTTACAGTCATAGCATTCAAACCAGTAGTTTGACCATTTTTGAAAGAATAGGTGTGAATATTGTAAATACCGTAATCTTTATGATTTGATAAATCGATATAAGCCGCACCAGAAGCATCTGCATCATACCAAACCAAATCATCTTGGTCATTATTGTCAGACCAAACCGCAAATTTTAGAGATTCTCCTGCTGTGATAATTCCATTATATTGAATGGAAAGCGTATTTCCAGAAACAGAAGCCTCTACTAATGATTTTTGAGTCTGGGTTGAAGTCACTTTCTTTGCTGTTGATTGCACCAATGACGTCGCAAGACTTGCTGTATTGACTTCAGAAACAGTATCAGTATTCACAGTCAAAGTTTCAGTCTCATTGTCATCTTCCGTAGCTTCTTCATCCACAGCACTAGTGATTGTAGTGCTTGTTTCTACCACTTCTGCTGTTTGAGAATCCTCACTGACTTCTTCTGCTTTTTTATTAGCACTAGGGTTATCTGACATATCAGACAACCCTGACTCATTAGCTACTACTGTCGCATCTGTTGTGTCTGTAGTTGCTGAATCTATTGAAGAATTATTTTCAGAAACCGTTGTTTCGTTACCGCTATCTTCTACAAGCGACTGTTCAGATAACGATTCCGTTGCTTGTTCTACTTCGGATACAGATGTATCTGCAAAATTGTTTTCTGTCGTTGATGAAACTTGCTCCGCTTGAATATTCTCAGCTGTTGTAGAAATCGTTGTATTTTCATCTGCCAAAACTAAACCTGAGCTTAGAAAAGCTCCGATAATCACTGGCGATAAAAGACAACTTCGCAGGACATTCTTTTTCAAATGCTTCCTCCTCTTTCTTACTTCCTTTTCACCATTGTAACATGAATCTTTATGGCATTCAAGCGCATATAAATGCAGTATAACAAATAGCGACTTCAAAATCGCCGCCTTATGATTAATCTGGATAAATGTAGGTTACACTTCCACCCCAAAATGAATCAAGTGGATTAAACCAACCACGGAAATTCGCTATGTATTGATTTCCAGCGTAATTAGATTCTTTAACTTGAATACGTGTATTACTAGCTACATCTGTCACATAAGCTACGTGACCGTAACCGTCTCCATCATTGGGCCAAACTGCAATCGCCCCCACACGTGGCGTTGAACCAGTCCTAAATCCCTTAGCTCTGGCATTTGTAGCCCAGCCACCAGCATTTCCAAGCCAATTCGGAATCCATGGTGCTAATGATTTCACCGCCCAAGTACACTGACCAACAGGGTAAGTATTCGTTTCATTGATGTAAGTCGTGATACGAGGGGTTGAGGTAGCATTCTGATTTGGAACATTGTCTGCTCTAAAACCTGAAGTTCCTTTCAATCCTTCAAAGTTATTAGTAATCGCATTTTGACCATAGATATGGACACTATAGTCTCCTGATGCATAACCATGATTTGCTAAATTGATTTGCGCCTTATATGTCCCATTATCTACTTTAGTAGTAGTGTACCATTTTATATCATCTTGACCATTTGCGTTAGACCAAGCAGGTACAGCGATAGAAGTAATGTATTCTGGCACATTAGTTACTAATACATCGTAAGTTGTATCGTTAACTTTGTTAATCTGATACGAAACTTCTTGTTTATTAATGACAATGTCTTGACCATTAATTCCAATCATTTTCCCACCTTGAGATAAATAAGTATGAACAAAATATCTTCCATATCCGCTATGATTTTTCAAATCTGCCTGCGTAATTCCTTTACCACTATCTTCATACCATCTTAAATCATCTTGATCATTCTCCTCAGACCAAACTGCATATTTAATCTGACCATTTGATGGTGCATAAATATCTGTTGTCATTTGGATAGCACCATTTTTTACGGAAATTTGCGGTGCTTTCGGGTTAATCTTAGTATTCTCCAAAGCAACTCCTGAACAACTACCGTCCGTGTAATTTGTATAAATATGCGTGATGTAATTTCCTGCACGATTACCATGATTTGCTAAATTAAATTGAACTTTGACTTTCCCCCTGATACATTTGAATTTGTGTACCACTTCAAATCATCTTGACCATTTTCTTCAGACCAAATAGCAACACTAATCCCTTTGATTGCTTTTCCGTTATCTGACTGCTGCGCTGTAACTTCAAATGTTTTACTTGCAGAATCAAAATTAGTTTTAGAAATAATGGCATTCCCTTGCTGATCAGCAAAAACGGGATGTGAAAGACAAGTCGCACCTAGTACAACTGTTGACAATAAAGCTGTTTTAAGTTTACTCAAAAAGCTGTTCTCCTTCTTTGTATAATGTGTTTACACTATATAATTCGGAAAAACAGCTATAAAATCGGTGAAAAATATAGAATTATTTATTTAATTTCGCATTCTCAATAGTATCACTTAAAGAAAATAAAACTAATCTTAGTTTTTGAACTATTCTCTTCCAAAGAACTGTTTTCTTCAGTTGTGGAAATTTAAATAGACCAAATGCAGCGACGGGAAATAGTAATACAATATAAGGGTAAGCGTATTGACTTTTAGTTTCCCAAACGATATGAAAAAGAAAGCCTCCTGAAAAATAAATATACGGATAAAAAATGAGGGAATTTACCACTTTTTGTGAACCAACTAAATAAAATAGAAATACTAAACTTCCAAAATAAATCAAAAACAGTATTGCAGTACTAAAAAGTGAAAAGAATTTATAGAAAAACTTTCCATTATATACACTTTTCCAAAGAAAAGTCCTCACTCCTTGGTTAAGAGCTGGAGCTGGACCTGACCAGATACTTTGAAATAAACCTTCTGTCCAAGTTGAAAGAACTTTTGTTGCAAAGAAATCCCATGCATACTTAGGGTGACCAGTTAAATAAGCCAAGCGTTCTTTAACCTTATATTGACTTAAAATTTTAATTTTTTCAAAGTCTCCTTTGTTTTCTACATACACATTATCTATTGATTCATCGTACCAGCTGGTAAGCGAGGAGATTTTGGATTATCATCTAATCCCATTGCAATCCAAGCGATATGTGGTGTGCCAGAAATATCACTTCCGTTTGATAAATTTTTATAGTGACTATCGATACTGGTATTAGCTGCAGAAAGCATTGTAAATAAAACGATTATTCCTAAAAAAGAGGGGAAAGCTTTATGATTAATTGCATCCAGAATTAAAATAATGCTTATCGTAACAACCAAAATAATATAATTATTTCTAATAACCGTTGCGCAAGTGAGTGCGATGATTAAGCTAACCAAGAATCTTAATTGTCTTTTCTCAAAATAAGCGATTAAACAATATATTGCTATCATGGAAAAAAATAGCCCAGGTACTAATCCATACACAAAAAGTATTGAAAAAAACTGTGGTAAAAATATAAATGATATCACAATTGATATTTTTGAAATTTCTTCATTATCAAAGAGTTTTTTCGTTACTCTCCAGTTTAAATAGTTAATAGCAATAATCATAATATAATTCAAAAGAAAGAAAATCTTAGCATTTTTTGCACCTGTAAGTAATAAAATAATTCTTTCATAGGTCACTAAACCTAATTGATGGGGGAACCGATACAAATAAGAATTTATTTCCAAATAACTAAAATCACCATTATTTAAACCACGAGCAGCATCATATACCGCTACAGCGTCATTTCTTAAAATTCCCGATACCGAAAGAAATAAATAAATAGCAAAAATAGTGTATGCAAGTACTCCTAGAAAAAAGATCCTTTTTGCACTACTCTTTCTTAGATTGGCTATTACAAAATAAAATATCCCAAGAGCAAGAAAAAGAATTAGAAGAAACAAACGATTTTGCTTTATTTCAGCCAATTCTGAATATCTTGGGATAAAAGTTCGATAAAATAAACTAATTAAAGTAATCATCGTAAATAAAAGCAGTGACCAAGCATGAAGTAAATTGATGATTACATCATGGCATTTCTTTAACATAAATTTCCTAAAACCCCTTTATAAATAATTGCTATCTCTTAAAATAGTCAAGATAGTTTACCCTTTTTCTTTTACAATGTAAGCTGGGCGTTTTTTGGTTTCAAGGAAAATTTTGGAAATGTATTTTCCAATGATTCCGAGAGCAAGCAGTTGAATACCACCAATGAACAAGATGATACAAACTAGACTAGCCCAACCAGTGACGCTACCACCGATAGTCAATTTTCGAACAATAATAAATAAAATTCCTAAAATTGATGCTAAAAATGATACTGCACCAGCCCACAAAGAAAGATTCAATGGCGCTTCAGAAAAGTTGATGAACCCTTCCATTGAGTATTTTAATAAACTCCAAAAGTTCCATGACGTTTCACCAGCGACACGCTCACGATTTTCATAAGCAATGTAAGTCACATTGTAACCAACCCATGAGAAAATTCCCTTTGAAAAACGATTGACTTCACCAAGTTCTAAAATGCTATCAACAACTTGTCTAGTCATCAGACGGAAATCACGCGCACCGTCTACCATCTCAGTATCTGAAACAGCATTTATTATTTTATAAAACATCTTAGAAAAGAAAGAACGAATGACTGGTTCACCTTTACGGTCGGCGCGACGTGTTCCAACAACATCATAGCCTTCTAAAATCTTCTGATACATATTAATCAAAAGCTCAGGTGGATCTTGTAAGTCCGCATCCATAACAGTAATTAAATCACCATCAGCTGCCTCAAGCCCTGCTAAAAGCCCTGCTTCTTTCCCAAAGTTACGTGAGAAAGATAGAATAATGAACGTTAGGAAAACGACTTGCAACATCACGCAATACGTTCAATGTCTCATCTTTTGAACCGTCATTAACAAAAATATAATCAAATACCAAATGATTTTTTAACTTTTGCTCGACTTTTTGAGTTTCTTCCAAAAATGGGTAAATTGTTTCTTGCTCATTGTAACAAGGAACAACGATAGATAGTTTTTTCATAATAACCTCTCTAAGATATGCAAACTGTGAATTTATGAATAACTTACAACAGAATATATAGCAATAGTCCAACGGTAAATAAAATTACACTATAACAAGTAGCTAACTATTTTCAATATTATTTAGTATAGACATAAATTTCCCCGTTCAATTGGTAAATATCCCATAATTTATTTGACTCGAGCAACTCCAAAGTGTTCATATCAATTGTATTAAAATCAAAACCAACTAGATTGACATTTAAATTTGTCAAAGTATTAAACCATAGTAGATTTGGCCAATAAAGACTAGCATTACTTGGAATTAAATCATCCAGTATAGGATATGTTTTTAGAGTATTAAGATAAGCTGGAGAATCCTTAAACATTGAACTAATATATACTGTTTGATTATCAGCTGTAACATAATCATTTAAATCTTCGGCTAACATAACTGCACTATCTTCAAATGCTTCTTTCTGATTATCTAAGGCACTGGCATATATAAATGCAAACGATACAGAGTAATACACTAATAAAACTACTACTAAACCTTTAACATAATCAATCACCTTATTGCTAGAATAACTTCCTAACAGAATCATGATAATAGCAATAAAATATGCAAAACCATATTCATATCTGGGGCGATCGTCTGCAAGTGGAGTTGAAAAGAACATATAAACTCCAAAACTCAAAATAGAACCAAGAGCAAGATATATAATTCCAAAAATACTTGATATTAATTTATTAATCTTGCTACTATACGTCATATAAACAAAAAACATTATAAATAATACAATAGCAAGATATAACCAAGCATTGGTACTTTGGCTTTTTAAAGTTATAAAATACACTCTAAGATTATTAAAAACTGCAGCTGGCATAGCCTTCAAAGGTGCTATACTAGTTGTATCACCACGTAATGCTAATTCGGGGTTCAATTTCGTTTCTAAGAGGTATACTCCCATTGAAATCACATAGGCTAAAGCACTTATTAAAAGTTTTTTTAAGAGTTCGGATATCTCAACGCCCTTCAAAAAATCACGATAAAGTAATGTTAATAACATTATAATATAAATTCCTGAAGAGCCTTGATAAGAATTACACATCAAAAAAATTCCAATAATTGATAAAAGAAAATAGTTTCTTTTTTTTTGAATAAAAGAAAAGAAATGGAATAACTGATACCAATACAGAAAGGACAAATATAAGGTGCGTCAAATCTAAAACTAATTGGTTCCAAAAACCATGGATTTATACCTATAAAAACTGAACCCATTGCTGAAACCCACGAAATTTGCTCGCCATCAAACATAACATATAAAACGACTACGCTTGTAAGTGTTAAAATAATTGCACTTACCACAAAAGTGGTCAAACCTGTATCTGTTAAATGATGACTTCCTTGAACGATATACGAAGCAAATTCACTTAAATAGCGTGAGTAATGAGCTGCAAAGTTTCCAACTCCTTCAATACGTCGAGCAATATCATCTATATAAGGATAATTAACTACACCTATTGAACAAGCAGAAACGCAATACAATACAAAAATTATAAATATTTTTTGCTTATTCAAATTAACAAAATCATTAACTTTATTTTTCATAAAAACTCCAGTAGTTTAATTATTCAGTCTCAAAAAATTTCTCATCCACTTTTGTTATATAACTATTTCCTAATGTAAGGTCATACTGCAACATCTGTAAATCCATTGATAAAGCTTCTAAATCGTCAGAAGATTGATTTTCAGCTTCTAGAATATCAGTTAATAAAGCATAGTAAGGAGAAACTTTTGAATCTGTTTGTTTTAGTACAAGTGCTGGGAAATCACTTGAATTAACAGATGGATAAGATAGTTTTTCTGTTTCATAGTTACTCCAAATAAAATAATCAGTTTCATATTGATTTAAAGGATTACTTGAGAATATGCTTGCAGGATACAATCCTGGCAAATGATCACCATAAAAAACAACCGTTATTTTTTTGTCATAACCAGATAACTCGTTAAGAAAGTCGGCAGTTGCTGAATCAGTAATGTTTAAAAGTCTAGCATAGCTAGTTAAACTTTCATTCTCCTCATCTGATAATCCTTCTCCATAAGCAGTAATCTCTGCTGGCTCCTCTGCTTCCCAAGGAATATGGTTTTGCATGGTGATAACTGAGAAAAATTGGCTTGTATCTGATGATAAGTTACTTGTGACAGCATAGTAAGTTGAGCTATCTCTAGCCCCTGAACTGAGATACTCTAATTGTGTCGGCTTATCGTCAGTACCATCCAAAGCTATAAAAGTGTCAAATCCTAAATCTTTATAAACAATATTTCGAGAATAATTTGCGCCATTATGAAGATGTACTGCAATTTTTTCGTCATCAGTATAACTATCACTTATAGAAGGAATATACGACATTTTAGGAAGCACCTCAGTATTCATAACAGAAACGCTAGGCGATAAATTAGAATAGGATAAACCTGTCAAAGCCTGAATTTCCATGTTAGCTGTACCACCACCATAAAAATCTGATATCATCAAACCACTTGTATATTCATCTTTTATTTGGGTAATATTTGGAATAACATTTTCAGATAAAGTAACACCTGGAACACGACTCGGGTCTGAAAAACTTTCACTTAAAATAAAGATGACTGTTTGGTCTTCAATTTTATTAGCTCTAGAAGCATTAATTATTAAAGCTTCATTGCGATACTTTTCCGCAAGCTCTTTAATTTTCTCTTCGCTATACCCATCAGGAGTTTCCATTACCGATTTGGTTAATTGCTTTGTCCAAACATATGTCAACGATTTATAGCTAGCATTAGTCGAAAATCCCATCCAATTAATATCAACCCAATTATTAACCTTGGAAACAACGGGGATATTATCAATAATTTTAGAATCTGTTTCATTTCTAAAGACAATAAAATTGAAAACTCCAAGACCAATTAACACTCCTAAGAAGGAGAATCGTAATCTTTTAATGTTAAAAATTTTTCCAGGTAAAATACGTTTCCTTAACAGAATATAGACACCAAGTGTTGCAATGACACCAAGCACAATATAAATAATAACACTTTTATCGACAAAACTAGTTAACAACGAAATCTCTTTTAACCAAACAAAGTCTGTAATAAGAAGAGGCTCACTTCGCAGACCTTCCTTAATATTATTAACAACAGATATAATCACTCCAGTTACAATAATAAGGAAAGTTGCAGATAAAAAGCGATTAAATACAAGATAGATAATTAAAAAGAGATATGTTAAAGCAATAATTTGATAAGCTGTTGCTCCTGGAAAAATAAATTTATCTAGTAATGTTTCATCACTTCTAACTCCTAGCTGTAACGTATAATTAAAAATAGTTGCTAATGCAAAGCTTACAGTTATCATCAATGATGGAGTAGGAGAATTTGTAACAATTGCTTGATAAGCATTAATCACAAAATAAGACACTACTCCCATAACCATTAAAGTTAAAGCAAGATTGCTAGACAAGTGAATTATAAAGTGAACATAATCATTATCAGAAAGATAAGAGTATACTAATTCTTTGAAAATCTTTAGCATCTGTCTATCATTAACGACAAAAGATGCTAAAAATCCAAAAAGAATTGTGTTTTTAGAATCATAATCCTGAAGATAATCTTCAATAAATGCAAGATACCTATTTTTTTGAATTAAAAAATATAGTACTCCTGAAATACCTATAATAATCAAAAGTGTAACAAGAAAATTCGGTTGGAAAAAATGATTTTTAATCAAATCCCATACTTTAAACTTTTCATTATTTAAATTTCTTGTTACTAAAATAAAATAGGAAACAATCTGATAAATAAAATATCCAGAAACTAACTTTATAAAGAATGTTTTACTCAGATCCTTAACAAGGTAAAAACTTATCCCCACAATAGATAAAATATAGGCAATCAGGCTAAAATGTAAGCTGGATTGAAACCCTAAAGACAAATCACTTATTGCCCCTTTAAGTACATAAGAATTTACTAAATAAAAATTGATGTAAAATAGAAAAATAATTAATAAAACTATCCTTAGAAGATTAACCCAATCAAAACTTTTCAAAAACTTTTTCATCATGATTTAAATTTCAGTACCATCCTCTTGACAATATATTTAATAGCACTACCTGGACCACGGTAAATATACTTAAGCGCTCCTTTAATACCACCAATGTTGTCAAAGTTCACGTAGGTGTTAGGCATTGTATTCGGACGAATATTAAACACCACATTATCCACAAATGGTGTTATATAGATATCGTTTTTAGCAATGGCATAATCATAATTATTTGCCCATGCAAGATAAACTAGGATACGTTCAATTGAATGCAAAATTGTATGTTGTGGAATTGGTTCTGATGGTATTTCATCGTCCGTCAACTCTAAATCAAATAGTGGTTTAAGTGTATCATGTTTGAACCAAATAAAAGTTCCATAGCTCATGATAAACGTACTCAAGTTATTAAAATCAATTTGTCGCCCGAGATTCATACGTTCCCAAAGTTCATTCATGCCATCAGCAAATCGATTTTCGTTCCAAGGATCAACTATTTTAGTATATCTAAAGAAGGATGGGATATCAGCAATAACAAGTCCAAGATTATCGTTATTTTCTAGATTAGCTAAGACATTATCAGCAGATTGAATTAACATCTGATAAAGTTCATTTCTCCATGAATCCCCTACCCAATAAGGATATTCTGGAGATTTTTTAGTATGAAAATGCCCAATATAATCATATGAAGATAATTCTTCTTTCAATTTTAACATTGGAATAATATCACGACCCCGATTTCCTGTTAGAAAGACTTGAGCTGTTTTACCATTTTTCTCAAGGATAGACTCAATCTCTGCTTTTTTAGCTTCTGTATCAGTTGTCAAAAACAAGTCATAGTCAAAATGGAAATTCTCAAATTGATTTAAAAATTCCTCTAACAAATCAACGTAAAAAGTATGAAGATGAACTGCTACTTTTTTAGTATTTGAATATTCTTTTTCAACTACCTTAAGTACTTTACGATCTAACAAATAAGGTGGGGTAGGAAGACTTATATCCGACATATGATCTAAAATTAATTTCGTTGGATAATTAGAGACTTTTTCAATTTCTTTCAACAAATAAGGCGCTAAATGTTGTATCAAATCAAAAGTTTTTATTTTTATAAACGGAACATGATTATCTAAAAGTACATGTGGATAATGAATTGTAAAATTAGAATGGAAAAAATTATCTGCAATTGGTACTGTATTCAATACAGAAGCATAACGAAAACCAGCATCAACAAAACGCTTAGTATATTTCGTTTCATAATTATCAATAACTTTTGAACATCTGTATATGCTTCAACAGACTTCCAAAACTCTTGAAAAACTTCAGAAATTACAATACTTTTCTTAAAAGACATAAAATATGATTGTAAATGTTCATCAATATAAATATGACCCGCATCAATCGCTCTATGATTTGTCATTCCCCAAAAGTCAACTTTTTCATCTGATTCATACTTATCATATACAGGAGCCATATCCCAAAGTGGTCCAAAGCAAGTATCATTCATTGCAGTTACTGAATCATAAGCTTTTAAGTTTTCAAAACCTTCAAAAGCCATACCATCATGCCATGCTGCAAAATCGTATCCAATATTTTCACGTTGTATAAAAGCATCAATTAATTGACTTTGACGTAATTTACCAACTTCACCCTCATCAAGTTGACTATTTGAAATAAAGATTACTTTTGAAAAGAGAGGGTGCATATGTTCTAGTTGATAATAGACATGCTCACTAATTTTATTATATTTATTGAAATGAACATATAAGAGTAAGCGTTTCATTTTTTTCTCCTAAAGAAATTAATAATTTTAGTTGGTATTTTCCACCATATTGAGTTTGTTATAGAACGATAGTTAGATAGTAAAGTGTTATACTCCTTACTTAAGTCATCAAATTCCTGTGTTTTTTGATTAAGTTCACTTTCAAGTTGTCTTTGTTTCTGCTCATACGATAGAATAGTTTGTAAGCGATTATATTTTTGCTTCGCAAGCAATTTTCCAATATAATCTTTAGCAACAATGTCATTGATATTATAGCGTTTATAGCTCAACACTAGCTTATCACCTTCTGAAAGAGTAAATTGATAATCAAGGAAAGGATAGAAATCCTCAAAAACTACACTATTTTCATCGATTAAACCATTTGACATTATTGGAAGAATCTCAGTCTGATATTCCTTCGATTTTAAAACAAAAAATTCATAGAAACTTGGAATATTAGAAGGTCTTATTCTGATATAATTCTTACCTTTTACTACAGGAATTTCAATTTCATCTTGAAATTGTATTTGATTCTGATAATCTGGAATATCCGAAAATGCTTCATTCTCAGAAAAATAAATCGATATTTTTTCTTCTTTAATAGAGTGTTCAATATCTAAACTCGTTAAGCGCTCAAAATGATAATCTAATGCTTCTTTTACATAATTAGGGAATCGAGTCAGATATTTCCCAATTATATATCCATACGTTTTGTAATATGACTTTAGATTTTGATGGTTACTTCTTGAATCAAATGACATACGATAATTTAATCCAGTTTCATAACAAGGAACTACTTTTAATTCCTTGCTTGTCACCAGATTTAAATAGAAGTCGTAGTCCTCTAATTTTTCACGATTCAACTGCTCATCAAATTTAATATTTCCAATCGCTGATGTTCTTATTAAACTTGAAGCATGTATGAAATTACCAATAAACATTTCTTGTAAATCATACTCTTTAATAGGTAAAACAACCTCTCCAGAATTCAATTCATAGAGTGCAGAATAAACTATATCCGCATTTTCTTTTTCTGCAGTTTCAACTAATAAACGAATATAATCCTTTTTTAAAGTATCATCACTATCAACAAAAACAAGGTAATCTCCTGAAACATACTCTAAAGCAATATTTCTGGTAAGAACGACTCCTTTATTCTCATGGTAAAAATACTGAGTATTTTCAAAAGGACTCAAACTTAGCGTATCTTTAATAACAGTATCAGAATCGTCTAATGACCCATCATTAAAAACCAATAGCTCAATATTTTTATATGTCTGTTGAAATATACTCTCAAGACAATCTTTTACATAAGATTCGTGGTTGTAACAAGTTACAACAATACTAACTAAAGCATCCATCATTTAAATTTCCAAGTGCCATTTCTTTGAATTAAACCTGTAGCCGAATCCCTACCTGATTTATCATCTAGTGCTAAATCATTACGACTAACAAGAATAACATTTGTATTACTTGAGTTAGCAAAAGCTAACATTTTACCATTTTTATCTCTTATAGAAACCTCAAGTTTTAATTTTAGATTGTTTACATTATTTAATAAACAAGAATACGTAGCATGTTTATAACCTTTTCCACTTGAAAGGTATTCCATAGAATTATCGTTATAAATCCAAATATTACGGTCAATATCTGTAAGTGAAAATGCTACATATGTCTCTAAGTCTTCGAGAACATTATAACTGATACTGAACTCAATTGGCTTATCTGGTGTAGTTTGACCAGAAGAAGTAGATTAACTTCTAGGTTATCAACAACTAATTTTTCAACAGTTTTTCCATCGTCATTTTTTTCAGTATTAGCATTATCATAGCTATATTGGTTAGCTACCTCGTCTGGCTCACCTTGTGCTTTGATATAACCATCCTCAATCAAAATAGCTTTATTACAATATTTCTTAACAGCACCCATGTCATGGGTAACTAAAATAGTAGTTTTTCCGCTCGTTTTTCTCTCTAGGAATAATCATTACATTTACGTTGGAAAGCTTCATCACCAACTGCAAGGACTTCATCAAGGATAAGTACGTCACCTTGAGCCTTAATAGCTACTGAAAAGGCTAGACGAACTTGCATCCCACTTGAATAGTTCTTAAGTTTTTGATTCATGAAATCTTCAAGTTCCGCAAACTCAACAATATCATCATACATAGCATCTACTTCTTCAGTTGTAAATCCAAGCATGGCACCGTTCATATAAACATTTTCACGTCCTGTTAGTTCTGGATTAAATCCAACACCAAGTTCAATGAAAGATACCATTTTACCATTTACAGTAACTTTCCCTTGTTCAGGAACGTAAATTTGAGAAATAATTTTCAAAAGAGTTGATTTCCCTGAACCATTTCGTCCAACAATCCCAAAGAAATCTCCTTCTTCTACTTCAAAGTCAATATCCTTTAAGACATGTTGTTCTCGATATCCTTTTATACCTTTAAAATAATTAACTAGATTTGTACGTAAGCTTTGAGTTGCTTCTGTCGGCAATTTAAAATATTTACTAACATGATCAACTTTTACTGCTATTTTTTTATCTGACATTATAAAATCTCCGCGAATTTTTTAGCATTTTTATGGAAAATATAATAACCAATTCCAAATACAAAGAGTGGAAGGACATAAGGAATAATAGCGATAAATTTATGGCCAATCAAATCCCAGCCACGCATACTTCCTGAAAATATGATAAAGTGACGCATATCTTGAATAATTTGTGCTAATGGATTTAGCATCATCAATTGCAACTGTGACTTGACCACGTTGCAAAATAAATGTAAGTGAATAAATAATCGGTGTCGCATACATACCAGCTTGCATCACTACTTCCCAGATAGGACCAATATCTCTATATTTCACAAATAGAGTAGCAAGTACAAAGGCGATACCCGCTGAAAATAGGAATAACTCTATAAAGAGAGGGAAGATAGTTAACCAACCGAAAGAGACTGTCACCCCATTGACTAATGCAAAAACAAATACAACAATCAGGTTAATACCATAATTAATCGCTGCTCCTACTACTGATGAAATAACAATAATCTCTTTGGAAAAGTTTAATTTACGTAATAAATCACCTCGAGATACAATAGACATCATCCCCATATTGGTTGCTTCAGAAAAGAAGTTCCATGTCACCATACCAATTAACAAACTAATTGCATAGTGTGGTGTTCCATCATCGAATCGCAAGAACTGAACGAATACCAAGTACATGATTGTGAAGAGCATCAATGGTTTTAAGATTGACCATAAGTGCCCAATTAAACTTCCTTGGTAACGAAGTTTAAAATCTGTTTTTACCATCTCTTTTAATAAGATTTTATTTTCTTTACTAAAGAATTTCATTTATTTCTCCTATAACCAAATTTGGTAATAATTAGTGTTTTAAAGACAAGCGTATGGAAGTTTCTGTTCTTACGTAAGCCATATTTGTTTAAAGTGTGAATACGATGAGACAATGATTTATCCATAATAGTTGTAAAGTTTTCAACTATTTCTCTGTTTTCTGGTGATAAATTTAAGTCTAGCAGAAAACGCGCTTGTGTTTGACTGGCATCAATTAACCACCAATATTTTTCAACGAGTTTATGTGGTTTTAACCAGTTTTTCATCCGTTTGGACCATGTTCTTGCTCCAAGAACATTAGCGTCATGCTGACGATACAATTCTGTTGGGTAATCGAGGTAAACCAAATGTCCCAAGGCACTAGCAATCAATGCTAAATACCAGTCATGCATTAAGAGATTATCCGTTGTTGTCCAAAGCTCGGCAAGAGCATGATTGATCATCGCTGTTCCACCAGTTACCGTATTTTCGGTTAATTCTTGAACTAGCGTAGTATTGGCATGGTCAGACTGTGTTTTAATCATGCTTTCATGCAAAACGTTTAGCTCTCTATCAACAATTTTTAAATCCGTATAAACGAGTAACGGTTTGTCATTGCTATATTTTTCAGCTTCAGCTAAAGTCACTGCTAATTTATCTTCCAACCAAATATCATCTTGGTCAGAAAAGAAATAATAGTCAGCTTTGCTATGTTTTAAAAGCGTATAAAAGTTTTTAATGACACCAAAATTTTCACGATTATCAGCATTGATAAAGACAATACGTGAATCCTTTTGAGCATATTGCTGAATAATTTCTGGTGTGCGGTCGCTAGAGCCGTCGTCTCGGATATATAATGTCCAGTCTTTGACTATTTGTTTTTGAATACTTTTAATCTGCTCAGCCAAAAATTGTTCACCATTGTAGGTGGACATGAGAATATTAATTTTCATTTAAAAACAGTTCCTCATACTCTCCTACTATTTTTTCCCATGTGTAATTTTGTTTAACAATCGCACGGGCACGGTTTCCATATTCTGTAAAATCATAATGACCATCTGCATCATTTATCAAACATGATAAATTACCAGAGGTTTTATTCCAATAAAAAGCACTTGCATCAGCTACTGATTTATTGAAATCAACATCAAGGACAAGATTAAGTTTAGTATGTCCTAGAGCTTCAAGCAGACCTGGATTTGTTCCTCCAACTTCATGTCCATGAATGTAGGAAAATGCATTTTCTCGGATATAATTTAACAAATCACGGTCATAAACTGTTCCAACAAACTTCACACGTTTATCTCTTTCAAAATTTGTCAACCGTTTCAATTTGTCAAAATAAGGGTTGTTCTTATGGTTACAAATGATAATCAAATCACGCTTAGTATTTGATTTCATAAATTCTCGGATTGCTGTTTCGTAGTTATTTTCTGGAACAAATCGTCCGACAATCAAGTAATAGCCATTTTCCTTTGTTTGCCAGTTTTCAAAGCATTTTCTAACCTTATAATCATCAGCAGTCAAACTTGACTTTGTCAAGTCGGTTCCATAAGCAATAAATCGTGTCTTAGCTTCTGGATAAGACTCCTGAATATAAGTTTCAATACCGACATTATCTGAAATCACCAAATCAGCCGTTTTAGCCATTGATTTTTCAGCATATTTTAAATAAGCTTGAACAGGTTTTGACCATTTAGATCGTTTCCATTCCAAACCATCGGGATTGACAAAAACTTTACCACCGACAGCGTGAATTTTCTTAGCAAAGGGCACGATAAAAGCACCAATCGTATTTCCCAAAATATAAAAAATAGGGTGTTCAATACGCTCTTTTTTTACCATTTGAAGTCCATACTTAATAGCCATCATATCATAAGCGATGACCCGAGCAGGACCAATCTTAGGTGCCTTGATGGTAAAGCAATCCGCGCCTTCATAGCTAAAGTGCGTTTGATGCTTATCGTCACTCAAACAAGCCACATGATAAACAATGTCTGCGCTCTGCTTATTTTTTACCAACTCCTCAACAAAAGTCTCGAAACCACCGTATTTTGCTGGTAATCCACGACTTCCGATGATGAATACATGTTGCATGGCACACTTCTCCATTCTAAAATACAATCGCTTTTATTATACCATAATTTACATAAGCTGGCGAAAGAAAAAAGGAAAGTCAAAGCAACAGAATGTGATTAATTGTACAATTTTTAATACTGCAAAAGCAGCTAGGGCGTCACAATCAAAAATGAGGTTAGAAAATCTCCTAACCCCATAATCATGTTTTGGAACTGCGATGAACAATTATTATTTTTTAACGTCTTGTTTGTAAAATTCCTGCAAAGCTTCTTGCCATGTTGGGATAACAAAACCAGTTGCTTTAGCTTTAGCAAGGCTCATTGTTGAGTTAAGTGGGCGTTTTGCTTTAGCTGGGAACTGACTTGAATCAACTGGTTTCACCACAACGTCAGTATCTTTCAAGATTTCCACTGCGAAATCATACCAAGTTGTATCTTCGGCAGCATCATTTGACAAATGATAATAACCAAACTCTTTTTGATTTTCTGTCAAATAAGTCATAAATTCAGCTAAAGTACGAGTCCATGTTGGACGACCATGTTGGTCATTGACAACAGTTAATGTATCATGTGTTTTGGCAAGGTTTTGCATTGTGAAAACAAAGTTCTTACCATAATTACCAAATACCCAAGCTGTACGGATGATGTAGAATCTATCAGTGTATTTTTCAACAGCTTCTTCACCAAGACGTTTTGTACGTCCGTATTCTGTTTGAGGGTCTGGTGTATCATCAACTTCCCATTCTTGATCAACTGGTTTCTTTCCGTCAAAAACGTAGTCAGTTGAAATGTAAACAAGAGTTGCACCATATTTAGCAGCTGCTTTGGCAACAATTTCTGTACCTGTTACGTTGATAGCATAGTCAAGTTCTTTACCTTCATCTTCGGCAGCATCAACGGCTGTATAAGCCGCGCAATGGTAAACAAGTGTGGGTTTTACTTGCGCAAATACTTCATCAACTTTTTCAGCGTTTGTGATGTCCATTTCCGCAACATCAACCGCCACGTACTCTTCACCACGTTCATCTAATAAATAGCGTAATTCTGTTCCTAATTGCCCATTGGCACCTGTAACTAAAATCATGTTAGAACTCCTTTAAATTCATTCCCTAATATTTTACACTATTTTTTCAGAAAAAGCACTAGAAAAAGAGGATAGCTTCACTCCTCCTTAATTATATTTTTCTTTTTCAGAATCATGTTTTCCACACGAAATAGCTGTTTGCTCTTTCATTTTAAGAACATTATTAAAGTTTGTATTACTAGGCATATTTTCGATATGATACCAATAAACATCCGAATTGCCACTAATTCATATTCAATAAAAAATTATATTTATTTATAAAAAAGACCAACAATCTAACGATTGCCGGTCTTTTACTGTTCGTTAATAGTTATCTAATCCCTAAAGCAATGCGAGCGTAGCGGCTCATCTTATCTACCGTCCAAGCTGGGTACCAAACCAACTTCACTTCGGTATTTGTTACCTCTGGAATTTCACGCATCACATCATGAATTTGATCTGTAAGAAGGTCAGCGAGTGGACACCCCATTGTCGTCAATGTCATATCAATTTCAGTATGACCATTTTGCTCAAAACGTATTTCATAAACAAGACCTAGATTGACAATATCAATGCCCAATTCTGGGTCAATAACCATTTCCAAAGCTTCAAGAATACGGTCTTTAATTTTTGCTACTTCTTCTTCAGTATATTTTTGTCCTGACACAAGCGAACCTCACAATTAATAATTAATCTTCGATAAAATCACGAAGTTGTTTACTACGGCTTGGGTGGCGTAGTTTACGAAGAGCTTTGGCTTCAATTTGACGAATACGTTCACGCGTCACATTGAAAACTTTACCAACATCTTCTAATGTACGCATTTTACCATCATCAAGACCAAAACGCAAACGTAAAACATTCTCTTCACGGTCTGTCAACGTATCCAAAACTTCGTCCAATTGTTCACGAAGCACGACACGAGTTGTGTAATCTACTGGATTTTCAATAACTTCATCTTCAATGAAATCACCAAGATGACTGTCATCTTCTTCACCAATTGGTGTTTCCAATGAAACAGGTTCTTGAGCAATTTTCAAAATTTCACGAACTTTGTCAGGTGTCATATCCATACGCTCCGCAATTTGTTCAGGTGTTGGGTCTTGACCAAGTTCTTGAAGGAGATTACGTTGTTCACGAACAAGTTTATTAATAGTTTCAACCATGTGAACAGGAATACGAATCGTACGAGCTTGGTCAGCAATAGCACGTGTGATAGCCTGACGAATCCACCATGTTGCATAGGTCGAGAATTTGAATCCTTTTGAGTAGTCAAATTTATCAACAGCTTTCATCAATCCCATGTTTCCTTCTTGAATAAGGTCAAGAAATTGCATACCCCGCCCAACGTAACGTTTTGCAATTGAAACAACCAAACGCAAGTTAGCTTCAGCCAAACGTTGTTTTGCTTGAAGGTCACCAGTAGCAACGGCAACAGCCAATTCTTTTTCTTCCTCGCTAGTGAGCAATGGCACAACACCAATTTCTTTGAGGTACATACGAACTGGATCATTAACCTTGGCGGAATTACTACCAAGCAATTCTTCGTCTGTCAATTCTTCTGGTTTTGGTTCTTCAACGATGTATTTTGTTGATGGATTTCCTTCTTTGTCCGTAATTGAAATACCACCATCTGTCAAACGTTCCAAAAGGTCATCTATTTGATCGGCATCTAATGAAAATGGAATAACTAATTTTTCAGTTACTTCATCATCGACGGCAGTGCCGTTCTTTTTGTGATTACGAATAAATTCTGCAACTTGAACATTAAAGGTTGTAATTTCTTTTTCTTTTGCCATATTTTCCTCTATTCCATATTTCTTTTTTGGGCAATGAGATTTTCCAAAGCCGCTAAAGCTGCATCGACATCTCCAAGATTGCTAGACTCACGAATGAGTTTACTTTGCTTTTGCAAATCTCTTTCTTGAAGAAGCTGATCACGCTTGTCAATAATTTCCTCTATTTCATTATTCGCAATTTCGTCTGGTAAATTTTCCTCCAACACGCGATAATACATCTGGCACGTTTGGTCATCAAGTTGCGCCAAATCATAGGAATTCACCTCACCTTGCTGCACTAATAAATCATACAAAGCTTGCAACTCTTGGGTATCAAAGATAAATTCGCCACGATTTCTAAATTCATTGAGGAGATAATCGTGTGTCAAAAGTCGGTGCATTAACTGACTTTCTGCTTTGATAATTGCAGATATATTCTTAGACATAGGTAATTCTACAACAGTCGCTCGTTGCTTAACTACTTCTGCTTGCATATTTGAGCGATTTTGCAGACGTTCACTATTTACCGATTGCTCGACTTGATAGTAATCAAAATCAGGCAATAAATCAGCGACCATATTAATATACGAATTTTGTGCTGTAATTGACGGCGATTGCGCAATAATTTTTGAAATTTGCTCGACATAAGCAATCTCAGCTTGGAGATTATCGTTATTTTCAGGTTTCAAATAATGAATAAAAAATTCTGTACTACTTATCCTGTTATTCTCAAGCAAATTTGCCAAAGCTTGTGGTGAATTTTTTTGATAAATTCATCAGGATCCATTTGCTCAGGAACACGCACAATCTCAACATTAAAGTCTTTTAGAAGTTCCAAAGACTTGGCAATCGCATTTTGACCAGCGTTATCACCATCATAAGTCAAAATCACTTTTTTGGTGTAACGCTTCAGATGTCTAACATGATCTGGGGTCAATGCCGTTCCCATAGAAGCGACAGCATTTTCAATACCAGCACGGTAGGCAGCAATAACGTCCATAAAACCTTCCATCAAATAGACTTCATGTTTTTTCGACATTACTGGACGAGCTTTATCTAAATGATAAAGTTCATACGACTTATTGAACAGCGCTGTAGAACGAGTATTCTTATACTTTGCTTGCTTATTTTCAAGGTCCTCTTTGGTCCAAATCCGTCCCGAAAATGCAACAATCTGGCCACTGTCATCGGTCAACGGAAACATAATCCGATTTTGAAAAGCATCATAAACATGATTTGTTCTTTCGGACAAATTAAAAAGACCTGAACCCATCAAAACATTCTCATCATAGCGTTTCGCTAGAGATTGATATAAAAAATCAGGTTCGTTTGGCGACAATCCAATATTAAAATAATCAATCAGCTCATCTGTCAAACCACGTTGCGCTAGATATCTTTTTGCTTCTTGCCCTTCTTTTGTTGTCTTTAAAACAGCATTGTAAAACTTAGCCGCATCTTTATGAATGTCAATCAATATCTGATTAGGACTTTGTGGCTTTGTTTGCGTCTGTTGAACATCAATTTTCAAAGAGATTCCAGCGCGCTCAGCTACCAGATGAACACTTTCTAAAAAGCTAACCTGACGATATTCTTCCAAAAACTTATAAACATCACCAGATTTTCCGCAACCAAAACAATGAAAAAATTGCTTGTCTTCTATGACATTAAAAGATGGCGTTTTTTCCTTGTGAAATGGACAAAGCCCAATATAGTTGCGACCAGCACGTGTAAGACTAACCACCTCGCCAATAACATCAACAATATTAACGCTATTTTTTATCTCGGAAATTAATTCTTTGTCAATTGCCAAAAGATCACCTCCACGCACTAACCCCATTTTAGTTTTGTATTTCATTATAACATTTTGAGCAGCATTTGTAAATCTAAAGCTCCGAATAGTTGCAATGATTTTAGAAAATCGAAATCTTTTTTCATTTTAGTTTCTTGATATTTTCATTTCAACAAAACTATTTCCAGTATAAAAAGTATTTTTACTGAAGTGCTCAAAATTAGTATTTAATGAATAAGAATATCATTTTTGAATATTTCTCTAAATAAATAATAGATTTATTCAAATTTCCAGACAAATAACTGCTTTTTGTATACTTTTTTTGATAGAATAGTGCTGTTAATGTTTCATTTAGGAGGTTTTCTATGATTAAAGAACTCAAAAAGTTTTTATTCAAGGCCAATGTCCTTGACCTTGCTGTCGCTGTTGTTATTGGTGCAGCTTTCAACGCTATTGTAACATCGCTTGTTGAAGATGTTATCACTCCACTTTTTCTTAACCCTGCTTTGAAAGCTGCTGGTGTGGAAAAAATTGCAGAGCTTTCTTGGCATGGTGTTGCCTATGGTAGTTTCTTAAGCGCTATTATTAATTTTCTAATTGTTGGTACAACCCTCTTCTTCATCGTCAAAGCCGCTAAGGCTGCTTCTGATTTTGGTAAAAAATACGATGAAGTGGAAGAAGAAACTACACCTACACAAGAAGAACTTCTTACAGAAATCCGCGATTTGTTGAAAGAAAAATAATTTTTCAATCTAGAGTAATAAAAAGAGACGCTTGGCGCCTCTTTTCTTGTATCTAAATTTAATTAGAATTTTTTACGTTTGCGAGCTGCTTCTGATTTGCGTTTACGTTTTACAGAAGGTTTTTCGTAGAATTCACGCTTACGTGATTCTTGAAGAGTCCCAGCTTTAGTCACAGAACGTTTGAAACGACGAAGTGCATCGTCAAGCGATTCGTTTTTACGTACTACTGTTTTTGACATATGTTTCACCTCCTCAAGATATTGTAACATTTACACGTTCCCTAATAGGATACCTAATTTATCAAAAAAGTCAATCCTTACACGCATTAAATGCCATAAAATTTAAAAATATTTCGGTAAAATTTCACCATGCTTATGATTTTTTAAGGCTTTCTCGCCATATATTAACAATTCTAAAACTTTTCTTTTTCATAATCTCCTAAAAGACGACTGCCAATGGTGGTCGTTTTTTGGGGGGGAGGGATATAAAAGAGGTTGAGACAAAAAGTTCCCACCCTCCTCTATTATTGAGTCACAATTGCAAAGCGCAGCGACTAAGTAGATTCTAACACGCTGACAAATCAGCTTTTATAACCCTCTTTTTGGATGTCAAGCTTCACTTGACTTTATCTTCCACCTCAAAAGTTTCCCCACCCTTTTAAGCTATTCGGAGGGTGAGAGTAAAACAATTCAATGAATTGTTTTACTCAGCAATAAGAAATTAAGACTTGCTGAAAATCAAGTTTCTACGAAACTACTGATTTCTGTCTCACTCCCTTTCTTATTCGTCTTCATCAACCGCATCACCTGTGAGTTGAGCTGCATCTGAAATGAATTGTTTGTATTTATCTTCTTTGGCTAATTTTTTGATGACTTTGTTAACCGTTTTTACCAATTCGCCGCTATCTTTTGGCATAGCCACTGCTTTGGCATCACCTTCGCCTGTTTCAAGAGCAAAGCTTGCTAGGGCTAAGTCAGAATTTTGTGAAAGGTAACCTTCTGCGACTGGTTTTTCCAAATCGACAGCTTGAACTTGACCAGATTTTAATTCATTAATAGCTTCGCCCATAGCTGTTAACGAAACAATGTTAGAATCTGATAGTTGATCTTTTGCCAAACCTTCTTCAATCGTTCCTTTTTGCACTGCCACTTTTAAACCTGACAAACTGTCAACTGATGTATAAGTATCAACATCACTCGCTTTAACTAAGATAGCATTTTCAGTCTCATAATAGGCATCTGAAAAGTCATAGACTTTGGCACGTTCTTCAGTATAAGACAAACCAGAGATTGCCATGTCAGCTTTTCCTGTTTGAAGACTTGAAAGAACATTATCAAAACTCATTGATGATAGTTCTAACTCGACACCAAGTTCATCAGCAATAGCTTGTGCCAATTCCACATCAGCACCAACAATGGTATCTTTGCCATCAACCAAAGCCTTGAACTCAAACGGGGCGTAGTCTGGGCTGATAGCCACGACTAATTTTCCTTTTTTGACAATTTTTTCTTTGTAAATTTTCATTTGATGACGAGCCACAAGCAGCTAACGTCAGCACAGAAATAAGCGCAAGAATCCCTAAAAATATTTTTTTGATTTTCATATTTATTCTCTTTTCTCTTAAACTTATCTCTATTTTAGCTATTTTTTTGCAATACGTCAACGATTTTTTGAATAAAAATTCATTTTGTGAGTTGCTCGTATTTTACGGCATTTCCTTAAAATTCTTTCAAACATGCAGATAATAACTGCAAGCCTTGTTTTAGTGTTTCTTGCTGGCAAGAATAGCCTAGACGAACATAGCCTTCTCTGTCAAAACGATTTCCTGGAACCAATAGAACACCATATTTTGCAATAACGTTAAGCAAAATGCTTCGATTGGAACATTAACATCAAGCTTAACAAAAGATGTCGGCACTTCAGCAGGACGAATGTAAGACGCTTTGGGTTCTGAGGCAATCCATTGGTCAAGAATTGCCAAATTTTCTCTGATAATATGGCGATTTCGTGCCAAAATAGCTTCCCTATGTTTGAGCGCTAAACTAGCTACCATATCATCAAAAATACCAGCACAAATCATGGTGTAATCTCGATACCCTCGTAAAATATCAGTCACCTCACCACAAGCTGCTACCCAACCAACACGAATGCCAGGTAGTGAAAATGTTTTTGAGAGACTATTAACCGAGATTCCCTTATCATATAAATCTACAATAGAGGAAACTCTTTTAGTCGTAAACGAACAATAAACCTCATCTGCCAAAATATAAGCACCACACGATTTAGCAATCGCAACTAACTCCTGCAGATACTCATCGTCCATAACAGCTCCTGTTGGATTATTGGCATTATTAATGCAAATCATTTTAGTATTTGGGCGAATCAACTGGCGCAACTCATCTAAATCAGGCAACCAATCATTTTCCTCTTTGACTTGCCAAAGGTCAACTTCGGCTCCCAATGATTTCGGAATATCGTACAACTGCTGGTAAGTTGGATAGATAGAAATCACATGGTCTTTCGGTTCAATCAATCCATATAAAACCAACATGTTCGCTCCCGTCGCCCCATTCGTCTGAAGAATCTGACTTTCTGATACAGAATGGTAGAGATTACTAACTGCTTTTTTAAAGTCAGGTGAGCCTTCAATCCAACCATAATTTAACTTTTTAGTTAATAATTCTTGGTAAAATTCTTCTTGCGAAACGCCAGTCAATTCAAATAATTCCTGCAAGGTTAGCGCCTCAATCGAAACGCCTGCAATATCATAGACTGCTTCCTTTTCATGGACATTGAGCCATTCTTCAACGCCAAAACGTGGTAATTTCATCTCAAACCTCACGAACTTTCTATTACTATCATCATTTTACCATGATGACATAAAAACTGGGAGTAAAAAACTCTCAGTCTTGACATTATTCATCTGAACTTGAACTACTTTGTGTGTAAGTCGCTACTTTTTCAAGCCAAGCATCAAAATCACCAGAACCTTTGGCTTTTTTGACAACGTTATTGACGGTATCAATTAAATCTTGGCCTGTTCCTTCGGCAATGCGACCGCATAAGCATCTATATCGTTTGATTTCAAGGTCATATCTGCAATCATCAAATCATCATTTGTAAAACGTAGCCTTCAGCAATAGCTTTCTCCAAAACAACTGCTTGAAGCTGATTATTTTTCAATTCATTAATCATTTCGCCGTTTGATGTTAAGGAAACGAGGCTCGAATCTGGCAATTGGTCTTTCGCAATGTTTTCTTGGATTGAACCTTTTTGCGCACCAACTGCTTTTCCTGCCAAACTTTCAAGTGTGGTATAGGTTGCCTCGTCCGATTTTTGATGATGACAACATTTTCAGCCTCATAGTAAGCGTCCGAAAAATCATAAGCTTTCTTACGTTCGTCCGTTACTGAAACTCTTGCGATTGCAATATCTGCTTTCCCAGAAGTCACCGAAGCCAATACATTGTTAAATGACATTAGCGAAAAATCTACATCTACACCAAGAGTATCAGCGATAGCATTTTCCAGTTCAATATCGGCACCAACAAAACTATCTTTGGCATCGATTAGTATTTTAAATTCAAACGGTGCGAATTCTGACTCTGTTGCAATCACAATTTTTCCTTTATTTTAAATACTGAATTGGCTGATACCTGTCGAAGATGAACAAGATGACAAACCTCCTAGTGTTACAAATAAGATAAATCCCCTAAAAAACTTTTTCATACAGCATCTTCTTAGTCGTCAGAATCACTAGAGTCACTTACTGATAATTCATAAGCATTTTGAATGAACTGATCAATTTTTCCAGATTCTTTTAATTCCTTGATAACTTTATTAACTTTCTTAGTTAATTTTGTACTGCCTTTAGGAAGAGCAACAGCGTAGGCATCAGCATCATCTGACGTTAACGTGATACCTGCAATAGTAAGGTCACTGTTATTTGCCACATAACCTTCGGCAATTGGTTTTTCAAGGACAACTGCTTCAATTTGTGAATTTTTTAATTCGTTAATCATTTCACTGTTTTGTGTCAATGAAACGACTTTTGCACCTGCTAATTGTTCAGAAGCAACTGTTTCTTGGATACTTCCTTTTTGAGTACCACTGATAGACCGTCTAAAGAGTCTGTATCTGTATATTTATCAACATCTGTTTTTCTGATAAGAACAACATTCTCAGCTTCATAATAAGGATCTGAGAAATCATAAGCTTTCTTACGTTCTTCTGTTGCTGAAATTCCTGAAATGGCAATGTCTGCTTTGCCAGATTGAAGACTCGCAAGAACGTTATTAAATGACATTGATGAAAATTTGACATCCACACCAAGTTCTTCTGCAATAGCTTTAGCAATCTCAACATCAGCCCCAACAATAGTATCTTTGCCGTCCACCAATGTTTTAAATTCAAACGGAGCGAACTCTGGGTTCAACGCAACAACAAGTGTTCCTTTGTCTTTGATATCTGATACTGATGTATCTTCTGAACTGCTAGAACCACAAGCTGACAATAGGAAAAGCGAAGCCGCCGCTACTGCTAAACCACCAAATAATTTACTTACCTTCATAATCATTTTCTCTTTTCTTTTTGATATAAATACATTATATTTAATATTTATACATTTGTCAACCTGTAAATTTATAAAAATTCAACATTTTTACATTATTTCTGTATAAAATAGCAAAAAGGCTGAGAAATCAGCCTTTTTTGTATTTTCACATTGCGCGTTATTGTCTTAGTTGCTGTGCCAGATTTCGCCGTTGTATTGTTCAATTGTACGGTCTGATGAGAAGAAACCAGCTTTGGCAATATTTTTAACGACTTTTGTCATCCAAACTTTTTGGTCTTCGTAATCAACAAGCATTTGTTCTTTAACAGCAATGTATTCTTTCAGGTCAATCAAAGTCATAAACCAGTCTTTGTTAATCAATTCATTGTAAAGACGCTCAAGACGTTCTGCGTTACCATGTTTCACTAATTCATCACTAACGATGAAGTCAACAGCTTCTTTGATAACTGGGTCATTTTCATAGTAATCAGTTGATATATAACCTTCCGTTGCATAAAGATCAATGATAGTATCAGAATCTTTACCAAATGTATAAATATTATCCATTCCTGCTAATTCAGCAATTTCAGCATTGGCACCGTCCATTGTACCAAGAGTCAATGCACCGTTGAGCATGAATTTCATATTACCAGTCCCTGAAGCTTCTTTTGATGCTAGAGAGATTTGTTCAGAAATATCTGTCGCAGGAATTAAGTGTTCAGCAACGGTAACGTTATAGTTTTCAACCAAGTGAACATTTAGGTATTGGTTAACTTCTGGGTCGTTGTTAATCACTTCTGACAAGCAAAGAATCAAGTGAATGATATCTTGGGCAATGATGTAAGCAGGTGCTGCTTTACCACCAAAGATAACAGTAATCTTACGTTCTGGCAAATTACCACGTTTAATTTCAAGGTATTTATGAATAATATAAAGAGCATTCATTTGTTGACGTTTGTACTCGTGGAAACGTTTGATTTGTGTATCAATAATTGAGTTTTCGTCAAGTTCAATACCTTTATTTTCTTTGAGGTAACGTTTAAGAGCAAGTTTATTATTGTGCTTGATTTCAGCCAATTCAGCATGAACAGCTTCATCATCAGCAAAAGCAAGTAATTTTTCAAGCTTAGTCGCATCAGTCAAGTAGTCATCGCCGATAAGTTCTTTGATATAGTCAGCCAAATCTTGGTTGGCAAATTCAAGCCAGCGACGGAATGTGATACCGTTTGTTTTGTTGTTGAATTTTTCAGGATAAATATCATAGAACGGTTTCAACTCACTGTTTTTAAGGATTTCAGTGTGAAGCGCAGCTACCCCATTGACAGATGTTGAGAAATGAATATCCATATGTGCCATGTGAACACGGTCAGCTTCGTCAATAATTTGAACAGCTGGATCAGAGTATTCGCTAGCAATCAATGTATTCAATTTTTCAATGATTGTTACCAAATGAGGAACAACTTCGTTAAGGTAATCAAGAGGCCATTTTTCAAGCGCTTCTGCCAAGATAGTGTGGTTAGTGTAACCAACCATATTTTTCACGATTGAAACAGCTTCGTCAAAGTCAATGTCATGTTTTTCAGTCAAAAGACGGATAAGTTCTGGAATGACCATTGATGGGTGAGTATCATTGATTTGCACATAAGCATAATCAGCCAAGTCATGCAAGTTTGATCCACGTTCGATAGCTTCATCAATCAATAACTGTGCCGCATTTGAAACCATGAAATATTGTTGGTAAATACGAAGCAATTCACCGTTCTTATCTGAATCATCTGGATAAAGGAAAAGTGTCAAGTTTTGCCTGATTTCCGTCTTATCAAATGAAATACCATCATGAATCAAACCATAATCAAGACCGTCAATATCAAACAAGTTCAAATAGTTTTTAGTGTCACGTTTATAACCCAAAACATCGATACGGTCAAGACGAGATTTAAGTGTGAAATCTTTAAATGGCACATCATAACTGATATCAGTTGGAACAAGCCATGAATCTTTTTCAATCCAGTAGTTAGCTTCTGCTTCTTGTTGGTTATCAACGAAAACTTGTTTAAAAAGTCCGCAGTGATAGTTAAGACCAACACCTTCACCGTTAATACCAAGTGTTGACATCGAATCAATGAAACATGATGCTAAACGACCAAGTCCACCGTTACCAAGAGATGGTTCAAGTTCAACATCTTCTACTTCGGCAATTGATTTACCAGCTGCTGCTAATTCAGCTTTAACATCTTTGTAGATGCCAAGGTTGATAAGGTTGTTTGACAATAGTTTTCCGATAAGGAATTCAGCAGAAATGTAGTAAACTTTGCGTTTTGCTGTGTTTTTTGGTTTTTCAACTGCCAAGTCTTTAACGTAATGTAAAAGTGCTACGTAAATATCTTCATTGCTCAATTCAGCAAGTATTTGCCCTTTTGATTGGAGATAGTTTATGAAATTAGTTGTCATTTTTAGTCGCCTTTTCTTCTTTAGTTATCGTTTTAAATGTATTTTTGCGGCAGTAAAGTGCTGTAATATCTTTCAAGAAAGCTTTGCGCTCATCTGTCAAATCTTCTTTAAGCATACGCCATTGCCAGTTGCCACCAACAGTATTTGGAATATTCATACGGCTATCAGCTGGTTTATCAAGTAGATCTTGCATTGTCGCAATCGCAACATCACTAACAGTCACAAACAATGTCCGAAGCATAGCTTGTGTAATCGGTTCATCGTCACTACGGTGAGTGTAAGCATTCACAAATGCTTTTTGCTCGGCAGTCAAGTTGTCATACCAACCGTTGATAACTTCATTATCGTGTGTTCCTGTATAAGCAACGCTATTTTTATTACAGTTATGAGGAGCATCAATACTCTTTCCTTCGGTGTCATAGAAGCCAAATTCAAGAATTTTCATGCCTGGGAAAGCTGTATCTGTCAATAACTGTTCAGCTTTTTCGTCGATGTAACCAAGGTTTTCAGCGATAATCGGAAGGTCACCAAGTTTGTCTTTGACAACATCAAATAAAGCACGTCCTGGACCTGGTTCCCAACTACCGTCATTTGCTGTTTCGTAGTCACCACGGATTTCCCAATAATCTGAGAAGCCTTTGAAATGGTCAATACGAAGAAGGTCATACAATTTGAAGCCTTCTTGAATACGGTAAACCCACCAAGCGTAATTTGTCTTAGCATGATTTTTCCAATCATAAATTGGATTTCCCCAGAGCTGACCATCATCACTGAATTCATCCGCAGGAACACCGGCAATGCAAATTGGATTTTTATCACTATCTACTTTGAAGAGTTCAGGCATTGTCCATACTTCAACACTATCAGCTGAAACATAAATTGGCATATCACCAATAATTTCAATACCATTTCATTAGCATAAGCTTTGAGTTTAGCCCATTGTTGATAGAAGAAATATTGAGTGACTTTATGGTAAAGAATAGCGTCTTTTAATTTAGCACGGTAAGTTTCAAGAGCCTTTTCTTCTCGTCTAACAACCGCTTTATCGTCCCATTCTTGTAGAGCTTTGTTATCAAAAAATTCTTTAATTGCTATGAAGTCTGCAAAATCTTGTAGCCAGCTCGTATCTTTTTCAAATTCAGCTAAGGCTTCAATATTTTCCTTTTGACTCAAGAAGGCTTTAACTGCTTTTTCCAAAATAGGACGGCGCAATTCAAAAATACGAGCGTAGTCAACAGACTCTAAATCATCACCAAAATTAACGGTTTCAAAATCTTTTTTATCAAGGTAACCTTGTTCACTAAGGAGTTCAAGGTCAATCAGATGCGTATTTCCCGCAGTAGCTGAGAACGATTGATAAGGGGAATCACCATAACTTGTCGTTGTTAGTGGTAAAATTTGCCAGTATGTTTGGTCAGTTTCAACTAAGAAATCAACAAAGTCATAGGCTTCTAGTCCGAATGTTCCCACCCCTTGCTTTCCAGGTAGCGATGTGATATGCATCAATACACCACTTGCACGTTTTTTCATACGTTTTCTCCTTTATCAACTATCTTTACATTGCAAATTATAACGCAACCGTTTGCATTAGTCAACTATTTTCTTGAAAATTTCACAAAAAATCACCTTATTAGCTAATAAGGCGATATAGGGTATTAAAACAAAGCTAAAAAGCTGTTAAACCCTTTTTAGTTAATCATCAACGTGTAATTGGCGTACACTTTCACGTTCTCTAAGCGTAAATGGAACAATAATTTTTTCAGTAATAGCTGTTTTAGGCGATTTAATCAACTCTACCAATCTTCTAAAACTTATTCGTCCAAGATTTGAAACATTAATATCAAAGGTTGTTAAATACGGGTGAACTAGGGTTGAATATGCTGAGTTATTGAAAGTAATAATCGAAATATCATCAGGTACACTCAATTGATAATAAGATAAAAACTGCGTAATTCTAACCGAAATCGTATCTGCAATAACAATTAAAGCGGTTGCTTTGCTCTCTTCGATTTTTTGAATTAGTTCTTCTAATACCATAGGATCTCTACGGTCAAATAAGAGTGCAGGATTGCTATCAAGCTCTAATTTCTCCATGCCACGTAGGTAACCAAAATAACGTTCTGATGACACTTCAGATTTTAAATCATCTGTTACAAAAAGAATCTCACGATGTCCTTTTTGGTAAAGGTATTCTACTGCTTTTTTCCCCATTAATTGGTTATCATTATCAATATAAGTAATGTCGTTTTCAAAACCTTCTGGTGCTCCTACGATAACAAATGGCACGTCATTGTCCATTAAATACTTACGAACAGGATCATCAGGGTCAGAATAAAGGATAATAAAACCATCAACACGCTTCTGACGATACATCAATTTAACCTGTTCTTCAAGTTCATCAACCGTCATCCCTGTTGCGATTGATACCGTAAAATCATTTAGCTTTGCTTCACTTGTAATTGTTGACAAAATTTGCATAAAGAAAGGTTCATTCAAACGATCTGGAGTAATTAATGGTGGAAAAATCAAACCAACGTTATAAGTTAAACCGCTTGCTAACATTTGCGCGGCAACATTGGGCACATAACCAAGATCTGCCATCGCTTTCCGAACTTTATCTTTTGTTTTCTGAGAAATGGATTTATTATCTTTTAAAACGCGGCTAACTGTTGAAGGATTCACGCCAGCTTCAGCCGCTACATCTTTTATTGTAACCATTTATGTCTCCTTTTCACTTTTCATTTTATAATAGATTTACAGTACTGACAAGATTTTACTTGCAAAATCTTATTTTACTCCCTATTATACATAAAAGCAGATTTTCTGCAATTGTTTGCCTTTATATCTTACAACTTTTTTGACAAAATTTTTTATTGTTATGAGATCGCTTAAATCAAGCTTTTATGACCATTTTGGGGTTTAAAAACTAAATTTTTTTTCAAAAAATCGCTTGACAATATCTGCAAGCGGTTGCATAATATAGGTGTAACAATTATATTACTAATCTTTCTCTAGGAGGGGAAATCATGAAGAAGAATACATGGAAAAAAATGGTCCTTGCTGGTGCAGGTCTTACACTCGCAGGTAGCGTATTAGTCGCTTGCTCAAATTCCTCATCAAATAGTTCAAGCTCTTCATCAAGCAAGACTATTAAATTATGGGTTCCAACAGGCGCTAAAGAATCTTATTCAGAAGTCGTTAAACAATTCGAAGAAGAATCTGGCTACACTGTAAAAGTTGTTGAATCAAACGATTCAAAAGCACAAGAAAATGTAAAAAAAGACCCAGAAAAAGCTGCTGATGTCTTTTCACTCCCACATGACCAACTTGGTCAATTAGTAGAATCTGGTGTTATTCAAGAAGTTCCAGAAGAATATGCCAACGAAATTGCTGAAAACGATACCGACCAAGCAGTTGCTGGTGCTCAATACAATGGTAAAACATACGCCTTCCCATTCGGTATTGAATCACAAGTTCTCTTCTATAATAAGTCTAAACTTTCTGAAGAGGATGTTACTAACTATGAGACAATTACAAGCAAAGCTACATTTGGTGCTACTTTCAAATCAATGAAGCTTACGCTACTGCCCCACTTTTCATGTCAGTTGGTGACACATTGTTCGGAAAAGACGGTGAAACAGTTGATGGCACAAACTGGGGTAACAAAGCTGGTGTATCTGTCCTTCAATGGATTTCAGACCAAAACTCAAACAGCGGATTTGTTAACCTAACAGCTGAAAACGCTATGTCTAAATTTGGTGATGGTAGCGTTGCTGCGATCGAAACAGGACCATGGGATTTGTCAGCTGCACAAGAAGCTATCGGTGAAGAAAATCTCGGTATCGCTGTTTACCCTACTGTAACAATCGGTGGAAATACTGTTCAACAAAAAGCTTTCCTTGGTGTTAAACTTTTTGCTGTAAACCAAGCACCTGCTGGTTCTGACACAGACCGTATCGCTGCTTCTTACAAACTTGCTTCAATGTTGACTAGCGCTGAAAGCCAAGAAAACCAATTTACCTATGAAGGACGTAACATCATCCCAGCAAACAAAGAAGTTCAAGAATCTGATACCGTTCAATCAAACGAATTGGCACAAGCAGTCATCAAGATGGCATCATCATCTGACTACACAGTTGTTACACCTAAACTTAGTCAAATGACAACATTCTGGACTGAAAGTGCTGCTCTTCTCAGCGATGTCTATAATGGTAAAATTCAAAGTAGTGACTACCTCACTAAATTACAAGAATTTGACGCAGATTTAGCTGCTGCTGAGTAAGACGTATTAAAGTGGGGAGTCACTTCCCCACTTTATTTTAGGTTAATCATTATAGAAGTTATTGCTAAGATATTTAAGCTTAAAACTTTTAGCAGTGACTTCCAATAATGATGTAAAAGGAGTTTTGTATGATTAATTCACAATATTTTGACAGTGTACCTGTTAAAGAAGTTTTCAAAAAAGGTGGCTTTGATACTAAACTGTCATTTCTGATTATGGGATTTTCAAATTTCTATCATAAACAGATTATTAAGGGATGTTTATTCTTACTTTCAGAAATCCTATTTTTGATTGCTTTTGTTACTTCAATTATTCCGAGTTTGCAAGGGTTAATCACTTTGGGTACGCAAGAACAAGGACTTGTTGAGAAAACAGTTGGTGGCATTAAGATGAAAGTCGCTGTTGAGGGTGATAACTCAATGTTAATGCTAATCTTCGGTTTAGCAGCCTTGATTTTCTGCCTTGTCTTTGCTTACATTTACTGGTGTAACCTAAAAAGTGCGCGTAATCTTTATGTTCTAGATAAAGAAAACAAAAAGATTCCAACGTTCAAAGAAGATTTTGAAACACTTGCTAATGGTCGTTTCCACATGACTTTGATGGCAATTCCAATGATTGGTGTTCTGCTCTTTACCATCTTACCATTGATTTACATGATTTGTTTGGCATTTACAAGTTATGACCACAATCACCTACCACCAAAGAGTCTCTTTGATTGGGTTGGTTTCACTAACTTTGGTAATATCTTCAACGGTCGTATGGCAGTAACATTCTTCCCAGTGCTTTCTTGGACCTTGATTTGGGCAGTATTTGCCACAGTAACAAACTTCTTCTTTGGTATTATTTTAGCTCTTATTATCAATACTAAAGGTTTGAAATTGAAGAAAATGTGGCGAACAATCTTTGTTATTACCATTGCGGTGCCACAATTCATTTCACTTCTTATCATGAGAAACTTGCTTCGCGATGCTGGTCCAATCAATGCTATTCTTGAAAAAATCGGACTCGTCTCAGCTGCCAATCCATTACCATTCTTATCTGATCCGCTTTGGGCCAAGTTCTCAATTATCATCGTTAACATGTGGGTTGGTATTCCTGTAACAATGTTGGTTGCTACTGGTATCATCATGAACTTGCCACAAGAGCAAATTGAAGCTGCTGAAATTGACGGAGCAAGCAAATTCCAGATTTTCAAATCAATCACATTTCCTCAAATTTTACTGGTTATGATGCCGAACTTGATTCAACAATTTATCGGTAACATCAACAACTTCAACGTTATCTACCTCCTTACTGGTGGTGGTCCTACTAACTCTAATTTCTATCAAGCTGGTAGCACAGACTTGCTTGTTACATGGCTTTACAATTTGACAGTTACTGCAGCAGACTACAACCTTGCTTCTGTTATCGGTATCATCATCTTTGTTCTTTCTGCCGTGTTCAGTCTTCTAGCTTACACAAGAACAAGTTCTTATAAGGAAGGGGTTGCGAAATAATGAAAAACCAAAAACGATTAAGATTGACGTTTGTCTATATTTTACTGATTGTTTTATCAATCATCTGGCTCTTTCCAATTGTTTGGGTTGTCCTTACAAGTTTCCGTGGCGAAGGAACAGCTTATGTTAACTATTTCATTCCAAAAACTTGGACGCTGGATAATTATATCAAATTATTCACATCAGATGCCTTTCCTTTTGGACAATGGTTCTTAAATACATTGCTAGTTGCAACAGCATCTTGTATCATAGCAACCTTTATCACGGTTGCTATGGCTTACTCACTCAGTCGTATCAAATTTAAACACCGCAACGGTTTCTTGAAACTAGCACTTGTGCTTAATATGTTCCCTGGCTTTATGAGTATGATTGCCGTTTACTACATCTTAAAAGCCTTTAACCTTGACCAAACACTTCTTGCCCTTGTCTTGGTTTACTCAGCTGGTGCAGCACTAGGCTTCTATATTGCCAAAGGGTTCTTTGATACAATTCCTTACTCACTTGATGAATCTGCCATGATTGATGGAGCAACACGCGCTGATATTTTCTTTAAAATCACACTTCCTCTTTCAAAACCAATTATCGTTTATACAGCGCTTATGGCTTTCATCGGACCTTGGATTGACTTCATCTTTGCTAAGGTTATCTTAGGAGATGCGACAAGTAAATACACCGTTGCCATTGGACTCTTCTCAATGTTGCAACAAGATACCATCAATGATTGGTTCATGTCATTTACAGCAGGTTCAGTTATTATCGCCATTCCAATCACATTACTCTTCATGTTTATGCAAAAATACTACGTGGAAGGTATTACAGGCGGTTCTGTTAAATAATCTAAAACCAAGCATTTCCCCTTCTAAATTAATTATCAAAAACAGCTTAGAACGATTCTTCCAAGCTGTTTTATTTTTACTACATTATTAATTATAGTAGAAAATTTTGTTTCTTACCAAAATTCGCGTAAGAAATCATCTTTCAAACGTTCACGGTAAAAGAGTTCGTTGAGGTCATCTTCCTCAAAAACACGAAGCAAATTGAGCATATCATAAGCTAAATCTAGTTTTGGTAATTCCTTGCGAGGAATCCATTTAATTTCGCCCTCGTCAGTCGAATGAATATCACCGACGTAGTCAGAAGCTCGATATAAGAAAACAAGGTAGCGTTCATCTTCTTTAGTGTACCAATGTTTCATTCCCACTAATTGTGGATCGTTAATCGTCAAACCAGTTTCTTCCTTAACTTCACGAATAACAGACTCAACCAAACCTTCGTGTGGCTCAATATGCCCTCCAGGAAGCGCATAACCAGACCAACGATAACGTTTTGGGTCACGAATCTGCATGACAACATTTCCCTGACCATCCTCAATTAAGCACATATTTGTTAAAATCACACTCTGTGCACGTGACATATTTTCCTCCGAATTCTATTCTCTACGCTAATACTTAATATTAATTGTTTTTAGGGTGTTCTAAAGTGAACTTTTACATGAATCTCAATTCTAATCCAAGGCTTTCAATTCTAATACCATATCACGCAATTGGGCAGCAAGTTCAAAATCAAGCATTTCTGCTGCTTCTTGCATTTGTTTTTGAAGTTTCTTAATGGTCTCTTGACGTTCTGCTTTCGTCATAGCATTGTAGTCTGGAATATCTTCTGTGACATCTGTATCAGAACTTTTCGAAATGGCAATCAAATCGCGAATATCTTTTTTGATTGTTTGCGGAATAATACCATGTTCTTCATTGTAACGCATTTGAATTTCACGACGACGCGCAGTTTCGTCCATGGCTTTTTGCATGGATTCTGTAATCTTATCAGCATACATGATAACATGCCCCTCGCTGTTTCGCGCTGCACGCCCAATCGTTTGAATAAGACCACGTTCATTGCGCAAGAATCCTTCCTTGTCCGCATCAAGAATGGCAACCAAACTTACTTCTGGGACGTCAATTCCTTCACGAAGCAAATTAATCCCAATCAAGACATCAAAAACACCTAGGCGCAAATCACGAATGATCTCCGTACGTTCCAACGTTTTAATATCTGAATGCATATACTTGACTTTGACCCCCATTTCTTTGAGGTAATCGGTCAAATCTTCTGCCATTTTCTTAGTTAATGTTGTAATGAAAGTGCGTTCGCCTTTTTCAGCACGTCTATTGATTTCACCGAGCAAATCATCCATTTGTCCCATGGTTGGACGCACTTCCACTTCAGGGTCAAGTAAACCAGTTGGACGAATGATTTGTTCAACAACAGTATCAGTTTGTTCCAGCTCGTAATCCCCTGGGGTGGCTGACACGTAAACAATTTGGTGAACATGACTTTCAAATTCTTCACGGCGCAAGGGACGATTATCAAGCGCACTTGGCAAACGAAAACCATAATTAACCAGCATTTCCTTACGCGAACGGTCTCCGTTATACATTCCTTTGATTTGACCCATGGTCATGTGACTTTCATCAACCATAATAAGGAAATCTTCTGGAAAGAAATCAAGTAAGGTAAACGGTGGCTCCCCTTCTGAACGACCGTCCATATGACGCGAATAATTTTCGACACCATTTGTATAGCCCATTTCACGAAGCATTTCAACATCGTATTCTGTTCTTTGGCGAATACGCTGCGCTTCTATCAACTTTCCTTCTGCCTCAAACTGCTTGACCTGCTCTTCCATTTCTTCCAAAATGTTGTGAATGGCGTGCTCCATATGTTCCTCATTGGTCATGAAGTGTGTAGCAGGGAAAATCGCTAAATGTTCCACCTCACCAAGAACTTTACCTGTCAAACTTTCGATTTCTCGAATACGGTCAATTTCGTCACCAAAAAATTCCACACGAAAAGCATGCTCATCACGACTGGCTGGGAAAATTTCGACAACGTCGCCACGCACACGAAAACGGCCACGTTGAAAATCAATGTCATTTCGTTCAAATTGAATGTCAACCAAATCGTTTAACAATTGATCACGTGATATTTCTTGCCCAGGTCGCAAACTAACCACACTATCAGCATATTCTTTTGGTGACCCCAAACCATAGATACACGATACCGACGCTACTACGATAACGTCATTACGTTCTAGTAGGGCTGATGTTGCTGAATGGCGTAATTTATCGATTTCATCATTTACCGAGCTATCTTTTTCAATATAAGTATCGCTAGAAGGCACATAAGCTTCTGGTTGATAGTAATCATAATAAGACACAAAATATTCAACAGCATTGTCTGGGAAAAATTCTTTAAATTCCCCATAAAGTTGCCCAGCCAAAGTTTTATTATGAGCAATGACCAACGTTGGTTTGTTGACCTTAGCAATAACTTGACTCATCGTATAAGTCTTACCAGTTCCTGTTGCTCCAAGAAGAATTTGAGCTTTTTCCCCACCTTCAATATTATCCACCAAAGCCTCAATAGCTTCTGGTTGGTCTCCAGACGGTTGGTATTTTGATACTAATTTAAATTGATTGTTCTCTACTCTATCTATCATGATAATCCTCAAAACTGAAATTTGTTACTCTTATTGTAACACAAGTCAGTAAAAAAGGGATTTTTAGACTATTATTGCTAAAATTATAGTATTTCATGTAAGATTTTCTAACATCACATGTTTCTTAAATTTGCCTTAATGTCTGAATTTTGGTATAATAATACTATTCTAACCAAAAGGAGACTAACATGAAGCACAAATTGAAAGCTCTTATGCTAGCAATATTCTCTGTATTCTTTGTGTTTGGTGTCAAAGCTCAGGCAGACACAATTAGCATTGTATCTGATACAGCTTATGCCCCATTCGAATTTAAAGATTCAGACCAAACTTATAAAGGGATTGATGTTGATATCATCAAAGAAGTCGCTAAACGCGAGGGATGGGACTACGAACAAACTTACCCTGGTTTTGATGCTGCAGTAAACGCGGTTCAAGCGGGACAAGCTGATGCTCTTATGGCAGGAACAACCGTTACTGACGCACGTAAGAAAGTCTTTACTTTCTCTGATACCTATTATGATACTTCAATCGTTATCTACACCAAAAGTGGTAACACAGCCATTTCAAAATATAGCCAATTAAAAGGTAAAACTGTCGGTGTTAAAAATGGTACTGCTGCCCAAACTTGGCTTGACGAACATGCTGATAAATATGGCTATACTGTCAAAACATTTGATACTAGCGATTTGATGAATAACAGCCTTGATTCTGGTTCTATTGATGCAGCGATGGACGACACACCAGTTGTTCAATACGCTATCAATCAAGGAAAATCATATGAAATCAATATCGATGCAGAATCAATCGGAAGCTTCGCTTTTGCTGTTAAAAAAGGAAGCAGCTACGAATATTTGATTGATGAATTCAACGAAGCCCTTGCTGCTATGAAAGAAGACGGTACTTATGACCAAATCATGCAAAAATGGTTAGGTGATTCATATACATCTTCTTCAACAAGCTCATCATCTAATAGTTCAGCCGCTTCAAGTACCTTAACATTAACTGGAGACGCTTCTGCTAAAGCTACACCCGTTAAAAGTACTTACAAAATCGTCATGGACTCTTCTTTCGCACCATTTGAATACCAAAATGATTCTGGTGAATACGAAGGTATCGACGTTGAATTGATTAAGCTATCGCTGAACAACAAGGTTTCAACGTTGAAATTTCTAACCCTGGTTTTGATGCTGCGCTTAACGCGGTTCAAGCTGGACAAGCGGATGCGGTCATAGCAGGTATGTCAATCACAGACGCTCGTAAGGAAATTTTTGATTTTTCTGATGCTTACTACACTTCAAATATCTTACTTGCTGTAAAATCTGGTAGCAGCGTTAAAAGTTATAGTGATTTAAAAGGCTTAACTGTCGGAGCTAAAAACGGAACATCATCTTACACATGGTTATCTGAACACGCTGACGAATACGGTTATACCTTGAAAGCTTTTGACGAAGCCTCAACAATGTATGACAGCTTAAACTCTGGTTCTATTGATGCCTTAATGGATGATGAAGCCGTTCTCCTCTACGCTATCCAACAAGGACGTGACTTTGAAACACCTATCGCTGGGGAAAAATCCGGTGAATACGGATTTGCCGTTAGCAAAGGTTCTAACCCAGAATTGATTGAAATGTTCAACAACGGTCTTGTTGCCTTGGTTGAATCTGGCGAATACGACGAAATCGTCAATAAATACCTTGATACAAGTGATAGTTCAAGCTCAAGTTCATCAACTGTTGATGAAACAACAATCTGGGGACTCCTCAAAAATAACTATTCGCAATTACTTGCAGGTTTAGGAAAAACACTTAGCTTAACACTGATTTCATTTGCAATTGCTATGGTTATTGGTATTATCTTTGGTATGATGGCTGTTGCGCCAAACAAAGTTCTTCGTACTATTTCAGCTGTCTTTGTTGACATCGTACGTGGTATCCCATTGATGATTGTAGCTGCCTTTATCTTCTGGGGAATTCCAAACCTTCTCGAATCCATCACTGGCAGACAAAGTCCAATTAACGATTTCGTTGCAGCTACTATTGCGCTTTCGCTTAACGGCGGTGCTTACATTGCAGAAATCGTACGTGGTGGTATTGAGGCTGTTCCTCAAGGTCAAATGGAAGCCAGCCGTAGCTTGGGGATTTCATATGGTAAGACAATGCAAAAAATCATCTTGCCACAAGCTATTCGCCTAATGCTACCAAACTTCATCAACCAATTCGTTATTTCATTGAAAGATACAACTATCGTATCAGCAATTGGTCTTGTTGAACTCTTCCAAACTGGTAAAATTATCATTGCTCGTAACTACCAATCTTTCCGTGTGTATGCTATCCTAGCAGTTATCTACCTTGTAATGATTACCCTTTTGACACGTTTAGCAAAACGTCTAGAAAAGAGGCTTAAATAATGGCAGAATTAAAAATTGATGTACAAGATTTGCACAAATCTTATGGAAATAATGAGGTCTTAAAAGGAATCACAACTCAGTTCCACGAAGGTGATGTTGTTTGTATTATTGGTCCTTCAGGTTCAGGAAAATCAACATTCCTACGTACCCTCAACTTACTTGAAACAATCACAAGTGGGAAAGTTATCGTTGATGGTTATGAACTTTCTGACCCAAAAACTGATGTCGATAAAGTTCGTGAGGATATTGGAATGGTATTCCAACACTTTAACCTTTTCCCACACATGACAGTTCTTGAAAACATTACCTTTGCGCCTATCGAACTAGGTAAGGAAAGCAAAGAAGAGGCAGAAAAACATGCCATGGAACTTCTTGAACAAGTCGGCTTAGCTGATAAACGTGACGCAAAACCCGAAAGCTTATCAGGGGGACAAAAACAACGTGTGGCTATCGCTCGCAGTTTAGCATGAATCCTGATATCATGCTTTTTGACGAGCCTACTTCTGCACTTGACCCAGAAATGGTCGGAGATGTTCTTAACGTTATGAAAAATCTTGCAGAACAAGGCATGACAATGTTAATCGTCACTCACGAAATGGGATTTGCTCGTAAAGTTGCCAACCGCGTTATCTTTACTGACGGCGGTGAATTCCTCGAAGACGGCACACCAGAACAAATCTTCGACAACCCACAACACCCACGCCTAAAGGACTTCCTTGATAAAGTCTTGAATGTGTAACTGAGTAAGAAAACTTGACAGCTAAAGCTGTTGTTTTCTACGCTAAGTGCTATAACACTTAGCTAACTCGCTTATTAGCAAACGAGTGGGTTCAATATTAACCTACTCGTTTTGCGTCATAATCTTTTTATATTGGTCGGATGCTAAAGCATCTCGACCTTTTACGTTACCTACTAAATCGTAGGTAACTAGATTTCTCACTAGGTTAAGTTAAAGCTGTTAGGTTTCTACGCTAGGTATTACAGCACTTAGCTAACACTACCTACTATAACCTTTGACTTTTATAGCACCTTTTGATAAACTAATATCAAATTAACATTTAGGAGGAAAAGGAGCAATGAACAACTAAGAACAGAATTTTTGATACTACCATATCAAGTTTTGTTTTTAGTGTGCTCTTTAATAAACTTCCTCAGCTAATAGATGGCTATTTTCTGCCTTTATTAGTGCTATTTTGTTTTATTAATAGAAAGCCTCACTCTCTACTTGATTTGGTAGAGAGTTTTTTATTGAAAGCGAGGTTCTTATGCTACAAATTAATCATTTAACAATTACACATCTTAAAGACTTAACACAGCTTATTTCTGATTTAAATGTAATCGTCAATTCTGGGGATAAATTAGCTATTATTGGCGAAGAGGGTACTGGGAAGTCAACACTTTTAAAGGCTATTTTGTCTCCGCAATTAATGACTAACTACTGTATTCTCGAGGGAAAAATTGATAATCATTTTCCCAAAATTGGATATTTACCACAAGCTTTGTCACAAAAACAAGAAAAGATGACAGTTTCAGAATTTCTTTATGATAATTTAGATTATGTTAGCTTCGATTTCAATGCTTTTTACCAAATGGCTGCGCGATTAGATTTGGATATTCAATCCTTAGAAAATAGAAATCAGATTTTGAAAAGTGTATCTGGTGGAGAAAAATTAAAGTTACAACTTTCTAAACTGGTTGGTGAAACCAATGAATTACTCTTACTAGATGAACCCTCTAGCGACCTTGATGCGCAGGCAATTAATACTTTACAAGCATTCATTCAATCATCTGACAAAACAATTATTTTTATCTCTCATGATGAAGCTCTGCTAGAAAAAACTGCTACTGCTATTCTACACCTTGAGTTAATAAAGCGTCGTCAAGTTGCTCGCGCAAGCTATTTTTCAGGAAGTTACACAGATTATATGACTTATCGTCACAAAGCTTACACCAAACAATTGGAACAAGCCAAAAACGACCGCCGTATAAAAGCTAAAAGAGATGCTAAAATACAACGGCTTCATCAGGCGGCAGAATACAATGTGCGAAATACTCATGATAGCACTATGGGGAGATTAGCGGCTAAAAAGATGAAAAATGTCTTATCTCTTGAAAAACGGTATGCCAAAGAAGAAGAAAAAATAGTCAATTTTCCTGAAAAAATGGATAGTATAAAACTATTTTTCGATGATATTATCCCTCTCGATAACAAGAAAAAACTTCTGTCTTGGGACAATCATGATTTATCAACTGGCCAAAAAGTCAGTTTAACCATTTTAGGTCAAGATAAACTGGTGATTACTGGGAGAAACGGTATCGGAAAAACACGTCTACTCACACAAATTTACCAAGAGCTAGATAAAAATCATTTTTCAATCGGTTATATGCCACAAGATTACGATAGTGTTTTTAGCAATGAAATGACCGCTCTAACATTTTTAACACAGGTATCAGACAGCGAAAAAGCTCGAACACTCCTTGCCAGCCTTCAATTTACAAGACAAGAAATCGAACACTCCGTCCTTGAACTTTCAGGTGGGCAAAAAGCAAAACTATTCTTAGCACGTATGGTTTTAGCCCAAAATCATATCTTAATTCTTGATGAGCCGACAAGGCATTTTTCACCAACTAGTCAGCCATTAATCAGAAAACTTTTAAAAATTTTTAACGGCTGTATTATCAGTGTTTCTCACGATAGAAAATTCATTGACGACATTGCTAATCTGCGTTATCAATTAACTGACAAAGAACTTCAAAAATATTAAAAAAACTGTCCAGTGGACAGTTTCAGAGCGTAGACAAACCCTCTCAGCAGTATAAATATTGTAAATTTAGAGTGTGTCTATCGATTTGAATAAACTCTTAGAAATGCTGATATAACGGTGTTCCTAAGGGTTTTTATTTTTTAACAAAAAGAAAAAAAGATTGAAGAAAAATATCCAAAATGGACTTTTTCTTCAATCTAAAACTGTCCAGTGGACAGTTTTCACGAGCTTAGAGATTGAAAAACGAGTTTTA
>ENA-OQIC01000005-OQIC01000005.1-human-gut-metagenome-genome-assembly--contig:-NODE-5-length-84185-cov-2.593364_pt1 | contig 84185 bp, 92 predicted proteins | sample MGYA00242572_ERZ504736 | MGnify/ENA primary metagenome ERZ504736 (study PRJEB26092, sample SAMD00036201) | human gut metagenome | host: Homo sapiens | study: EMG produced TPA metagenomics assembly of the...
CTTCGATTCGCAGGACAAGGAGCCATACTCTTTTGTGGGATGAAAACCCAAGAAAAAAACGGCTTGCTTCTTATGCCTACAGCAAAGGTAACTAAAAACGTTTTCTGCCGCCATAGGCGGCGGAAACGTTCTGTGTTCCACTCTGATTTCAATCAAGACAAAGGCTTGGCTTTACTCTTTTCGGATGCTTTCCAATTTATTGGTGGCACTTTTGTAGTAATCTATGTAGGGTGCGGGTTCTTCTTCGTCATCATCCGGCTGCTGTAGTACTGCATTTTGTTTGGATTTTGTTCGCAGAAAAGCCTGCAAGTAATGCTCTGTGGCTTTAGTATCTTCAATTTTGTCCGATAAGAACGCCAAGTTATAAAGTAAAATATGCTTGTCAGGGGCATATTTGTATTGTTCTTTGGTAGCCTTGATTTGGTCCCGGGTTTGCTTGGTTTGCCTGTAGCAGTCTGCCAAGCCTGAGTATAAGCGCTCCATGATACTGTCGGCGGGGATAGTCAGGGCGATAGCCTGGTTCAGATATCCTATTCCCTCTTGTTTCCATAATGTCTTGGAGCACGAACGTCCCAAATAGTAGAGTAGGTTGGCGCCGGGTGACTGGCATGATTTTGCTTTGAGCAGCCAATCGCGTGCTTTATAGTATTCTTTCGTAGCGTAGTAGCTGACTCCCAGATAATAACATGTCAGCAGTGTGCTGTCTCCCCGGGCGGTCAGATCCTGATAACGTTTGATGGCGGTGGGATATTCTTTGCGCAGACAATACGCCAGTGCGTTTTGACGGTTCACTTCTACATTGGTGCTGTCCGTCCGGCGGTATGCCTCTGTCAGGGCAATTGCCCCTTCGTAATCTTTCATTGTATTGAAGATACTGCCCAGCTTAGCTACCGAGAGATAGTCGGAGGGATATTTCCTGATGATGGAAAGATAGCAAAACATACTTCTACCGGCATGCCGGCTCCTTCCATGCTTTCCGCCATCAGTCGCAATACGGTGGCGGAACTGTCTTTCCTGGCCAATGCGATACTCTCACGCAATGCATCGCCGTATCGCTGATAGTTGTATAACAAGCGGGTGTATTGCAAGTGTGCGTAAATATGTTCGGGATTGAGTTCCATCACCTTCCGATAATACCCCAAGGCCTCGTTAAATTTGCTCAATTGCCTGCAACATTCTGCTGCCTCTACCAATGCCTGCTGATTTTCGGGCAGCTCGATAATGATATGTTGCAAAGTGGACAGGGCTTCGGCGGTACGCCCTAAACCTTTTAAAGCTTTGGCTTTCTGTATGAGTAACTGTGGTGATGCACTTTCTTCATCAATCAGTCTGATCACCGTTTTATAGTCATAGTTTGCCATTGCTTCTTGAACGGAGGCGGTGTTCTGGGCTCGCAGCATTACGCTGAAGCCAGATAGAGGAGGAGTATCCAATGTTTCATGGGGGGACAGATTCTATTGTTTCTGACTTTCTAACGGTATTCCTTCTTTGAAGAACTTTTCTTTCTGTAAGTCTTTCAGCCAATTTTCGGCAGCGTTGTAATAATTTTCAAGTCCGAGTACAAGTTCCCCTTTCTCACTCACCGGTTCTTCTTTCCTGCATTCGCCTTTCGGGTTTTTAAGAAAGCCTGCAGATAACGTTCGGCCGATTTGTTGTCTTTGAGTTGATATGAATAGTTCCAGGCGATGTCATAAAGAAGTTTATGGTTCGTCTTGTCATATTTGTACAGTTCTCTGAGAGCCTGGATTTGCTTTGGAGTATCCTGAGCCAGTTTACAACAATCCACCAACCTTTGTAAAGTCGGATCATGGTGCTGTCTTTGGGAATGGTTAGTTCGATAGCTTTCTCCAGGTGTTCGATGCCTTCTTTTTTCCAGGAAGTCTTGGCGCAGCAACGTCCCAGATAATAGAGCAGATTGGGATTTTCTTCCATCTCTTTTTGCAGTTTGCTGAAACACGCGTGCGCTTCGTAATAATATTCATCCGCGTAATAGCTGACTCCCAGATAGTATAAGGTCTGTGTACTGCTGTCCCCCTGTTGGCACAGCTTTTCATAGCGCTTGATGGCTGTCGGATATTGTTCGGCGTGGCAGTAGGCGAGAGCGTTTTGCTGGTTGACAATCAGGTTGGTGGAGTCCCGTTCCCTATAGCGTTCGGTAGCTTGGATGGCATATTCGGGATATCCAGCCACAATGTTCAGGTTTCCGAGTTTGGCCGCAGCCAGATAATCGTCCGGATATTTATCCTGAATGACTTCATAGCAACCGATAGCGGTAGTATCTGTTGCATCCCTTCAAGGCTTTGAGCCTGTAGGTGGAGCACTACGGCCGAACTGTCCGTTTCGGACATCATTGAACTTTCTCCAAAAGCCTCAGCATAGTTTTGGTGTTGCAAAGCAGGTTGATGAATTGCAAACGGGCATACTTGTTTTTGGGATTCAGCTGATGGCTTTCCGGTAGTAGTCCAGCGCATCGTTGTACTTGGCCATTGCTTTACAGCATTCCGCTGCTTCGATGTGTGCCTGTTGGTTGGTGGAGTCTTCCGCTATCACTTGGAGGATGGAACGTAGAGCTTCCGCATTGCTGCCGATTCCTTTCAGGGCTTTTGCTTTCTGCATCAACAGTGGGATGGTGGGAGGTTCCTTGTTTATCAGTCAACGGCAGTCTCGTAGTCATAGTTTGCCATTGCTTCCTGAATTTTGTTTTGATTCTGGCCCATCAGTAGGGGACTGAGGCAAAGACAGAAAATAAGGAAGAGTGGTTTCATTGTTCTTGTTCTCATAGGACGTATTGTTTTATTGTCCGCAAGTTAGTAAAAATATCTATTCTACGAAAGGTTCGTAATGTCTTTTAGATAGATTAACGCAAAAAAGACGTCCTTCTTTGCGAAAAGAAGGACGTCTACCTTACTAATGAAAAAATATCGTTTACATGAGGAATCCGAGCAGGATACCGGCAGCTACAGCCGAACCGATAACCCCCGCTACGTTAGGACCATGGCGTGCATCAGCAGATAGTTGGTCGGATCATATTCCAAACCGATTACCTGTGAAATACGTGCCGAGTCGGGTACGGCGGATACACCTGCATTACCAATCAGCGGATTGATCTTATTGCCTTTCTTCAAGATAGATTGAAGAATTTGACAAACATGACACCTGACGCTGTTGCGATGATGAAAGAGAATGCACCGAGGATAAAGATCAAGATAGAATCCCAGGTGAGGAATTGTGAAGCTTGGGTAGAAGCTCCCACAGTCAGTCCCAACAGGATAGTGATCACATCGATCAACGGACCACTGGCCGTATTTGCCAAACGACGGGTTACTCCACTTTCTTTCAGAAGATTACCGAAGAACAGCATACCCAGCAAAGGCAGACCCGAAGGAACCAGGAAGCATGTAAGCAACAGACCCACGATGGGGAAGATTACTTTTTCCGTATGCGATACTATTCTCGGTGGTTTCATGCGGATCAGACGCTCGTGTTTGGTGGTTAGCGCACGCATGATAGGTGGCTGTATCACCGGCACCAGCGCCATGTAAGAATAGGCTGACACAGCGATGGCACCCATCAGGTTGGGAGCCAGTTTGGACGAAAGGAAGATGGCCGTCGGTCCGTCGGCACCGCCAATGATACCGATAGCACCCGCCTGGTTGGTTCGAACCCAATGAGCAGGGCAATGATATACGCGCCGAAGATACCGAATTGCGCAGCAGCTCCGATCAGCATCAATTTGGGGTTGGAGATCAGCGCCGAGAAGTCCGTCATGGCTCCGATACCCAGGAAAATGAGCGGCGGATACCAGCCGGAGGTTACTCCTTGATAAAGGATGTTCAGTACCGAACCTTCTTCGTAAATACCCACTTTTAATCCGGCTTCCATATTGAATGGAATATTACCGATCAGAATACCGAAACCAATGGGGATCAGCAGCATCGGTTCAAATTCTTTGGCTACGGCAAGGTAGATAAAGAAGAGACCGATTAGCAACATGAAAAGATGTCCGGGTGTCGCGTTCGCAAAACCGGTGTATCCCCAGAAGTCAACAAGGTTATTCCCTAAGAATGATACGAAATCTCCCATAATTATTCAATGATTACGAGGTCTGTACCTTCAAGTACAGAATCTCCTTTATTAACTTTAATTTCTGCTACTTTTCCGTCTTTATTGGCATTGATGTTGTTTTCCATCTTCATAGCTCAAGGATGATGATCGTCTGGCCTCTCTTCACGGTATCCCCTTCTTTCACTTTTATGTCGAGGATAACGCCCGGAAGCGGAGATTTCACACCGTCTTTTTTGGAAGCTGTCGGTTGTTTGGTTACTACCGGAGCACCTGTTTCCGTTTTCGGAGCGGCTGCCGGACGGGTCACCGGTTTCGGAGCGGCTTTGACGGGCTTGTCCAACTCTACTTTATAAGAGGTTCCGTTCACTTCAACGTTGGCTATGTTATCTTCTACATCGTTCACTGTAACGTTGTAAAGGTTGCCGTTGATTTTATATTTATATTGTTTCATTGCTTCATTTTATTAGGGTTAGTAATTATCTTTTCGGAGTCTGACGCAGTGTGTAGATCTTCGAACTCCAGGGTGAGTAGGTGCGTTTCACTTTGTTGATGGTCAAAATCATGTCTTCAACGTCGTGAGCGTCATTCAGGTATTCATGCAAAGCCATGGCGATTGCGGCGGTTTCTTCACCTGTGTGGCTACCCAGGTTCTTTTCCTTCGCTTCCGTCTTGTCGGTGATACCGGTGGCTTTCATCGCGTTTTTCTTACCCAGTCTGACCGCTACGTTACCTACCGCCTTGAATGAAAGATACAAGAGTACCAAACCTATGAATACGACCGACATGGCGATGATGGCCATACCGATACCGATAGAGTCGTGTTTCTTGAAGTTCTCGATCTTCGGGTTTTTGTCGATAGTCATATTGTTGGTGCTCGGAGTGACATAGCTGTGTTCTCCTTCACCTTTTACTACCCAGTTGGCACTTCCGTCTTTTTCGCGAGCGTATGAACGGTCGGCAAGCTGACCGGCGGGTATGGTTACTTCGTCAATCAGAGTTTTACCGTTAGAGTCATACAAAGCAATGTAATTCTCTTTGTTCGGGTCGAGCGTAAAGTTCACGTGGAACGTACCCCGGTTAGGCATTCCGTCTGCCCAGAACAAAGCATGTTGGCGCGGCTTGATCAGAGTCAGCACGTCGCCTTTGGGAATAGGATATTTGGTCGGATTGTTTTTATCGTTCGTCAGAAAGCAACCTTCCAGATTTACAGAAGCGAAAGAGGTGTTGAATATCTCTATCCACGCATTGTGCAGTCCGTAGTCATCCTGATAGTTCTGGTCGTTGACGACCAAAACCTCATTGATTCTCAGACTGGTGGCACTTTGCGCCCTGAGCCCCATGCAAACCATTGCCAGCAGAGCGATAAATATCCCGATTCTTTTCTTATTCATAACAATCGATGTTTAATTTGTTACAATGGAATATTACCGTGCTTTTTAGCAGGGTTGGTTAATTTTTTGGTCTGCAGCTGTTGCAGGGCGCGGATCACGCGGAAACGAGTGTTTCTCGGTTCGATAACATCGTCGATGTAACCGTATTTGGCTGCATTGTACGGGTTGGCGAACAGTTTAGTGTACTCGGCTTCCTTGTCTGCCAGGAATTGAGCAGGGTTTTCCTGATCTTTGGCTTCTTTGGCATACAATACCGCTACTGCACCGGCACCGCCCATTACGGCGATTTCGGCTGTCGGCCATGCATAGTTCATGTCGCCGCGGAGTTGCTTGCAACTCATTACGATGTGCGAACCACCGTAAGATTTACGCAGGGTAACAGTTACCTTGGGCACAGTGGCTTCACCATAAGCGTACAGCAACTTGGCTCCGTGAAGGATTACACCATTATATTCCTGACCCGTACCCGGAAGGAATCCCGGAACGTCTACCAATGTCACCAGCGGAATGTTGAATGCGTCGCAGAAGCGAACGAAGCGTGCACCTTTGCGTGAAGCATTGCTGTCGAGTACTCCGGCGAGGTATTTAGGCTGATTGGCAACCACACCTACCGATTGTCCGTTCATACGGGCAAACCGATAATAAGATTTTTCGCATAGTCTTTCTGTACTTCCAGGAATTCTCCGTTATCGATGATGGCGCCGATCACTTCGTACATATCGTACGGTTTGTTCGGGCTGTCGGGGATGATCTCGTTCAGCAGGTCGTCCATACGGTCGATGGGGTCGGTACAGTTCACCAATGGAGCTTCTTCCAGGTTGTTTTGCGGAATAAAGCTGAGAAGCTTGCGAATAATCGCCAGACCTTCTTCACCGGTTTCGGCAGTGAAGTGAGTTACACCGGACTTGCTGGCATGTACGCTTGCACCACCCAGATCTTCCTGAGACACGTCTTCACCCGTTACTGTTTTCACAACAGCCGGTCCGGTGAGGAACATGTAAGATGTACCTTCCGTCATCAGCGTGAAGTCCGTCAGGGCGGGAGAGTAAACCGCACCGCCGGCACACGGACCGAAAATACCTGAAATCTGTGGGATGACACCCGAAGCCATGATGTTGCGCTGGAAGATTTCAGCATAACCGGACAGAGCGTTGATGCCTTCCTGAATACGTGCGCCACCCGAGTCGTTGATACCGATAACAGGGGCACCCATCTTCATGGCCATATCCATTACTTTACAGATCTTTTGTGCCATGGTTTCCGACAGTGAACCACCGAATACTGTGAAATCTTGTGCGAAAACATATACTAATCTACCTTCTATCGTTCCATAACCGGTTACCACACCGTCGCCGAGGAAATGTTTTTTCTCTTGTCCGAAATTGGTACATCTGTGTTGAACAAACATATCCAGTTCTTCGAAACTACCTTCGTCAAGCAACTGTGCAATACGCTCGCGGGCTGTATATTTGCCTTTGGCGTGTTGTTTTTCAATAGCTTTTCGCCACCACCTAAACGAGCCTGAGCACGAAGTTCAATAAGCTCTTTTACTTTTTCAAGCTGGTTACTCATGAGTTTTTCTTAATTTAAAGGGTTATAATATTTACAACAGGACGATTGACAACCCGGATGGGGAATTTAATGCAAAGAAAAATTCCGTTTGTCCGTGGCGCGGATCGTCCGAATCGTACATCTTTTTAGTGTTCGCAGAGTTCTGTCAGTACGCCCAGAGTTGATTTCGGGTGAAGGAAAGCAATGTTCAGGCCTTCGGCACCTTTGCGCGGAGCTTTGTCGATCAGGCGGATCTCTTTGCTTTCGGCTTCGGCCAGGGCATTGGCTACGCCGTCTTCAATGGCGAATGCTACGTGATGAACACCTGCACCTTTGTTTTCAATGAATTTCGCGATGGTACTTTCCGGACATGTGGGTTCCAGTAATTCGATTTTGGTATCACCTACTTTCAGGAAGGCTGTTCTTACTTTTTGATCTTCTACAGTTTCGATGTTGTAGCATTTCAAACCTAAAACGTTTTCATAATACGGAAGGGCTTCTTCGATACTTTTTACGGCAATGCCAAATGTTCAATGTGTGAAATCTTCATAACTATATTTTTAAATTTTGGTATTAATCGTCTTTTCGGAATGGTATAAAACAGCACAAAGAAAATCAATTCTTGTTTAATAAAGAAATTTTTCTGCAATTAATTATGGTGAAAATAGGTTTAAAACCTAAGGTGCATGGGTTTAAAAGGCAGGTATCGTTGGTTTAAAACCTAAGGGAGGTGGTTTAAAAGGCGGAGAGGGTTGGCGCTGATCCCTGAGACAGGCGGATGTTCAGACGTATATTTTGATCAGCAGGTCGTTCAGCCATTGCCAGCGGAAACGGAACCATCGCCGGGTGCTGCTTTGCTTGCCACCGAAGCGGAGCACGAAGTCACGATAGCCGTGCTTCTTAAATGGGAGTCCGGCGTCCATGAACTCCATGTGGCGGAATCCGTTTTGATGGGCATCCTGGAGGGCTTTCCATACAGCCAGTATACCCGGGTATTGCAAGGCATAGGTCTTTCGCATACCTCCCGAAAACCAGAGATAGGCATCGTTTCCCGAATAGATACAGGCAGAGCCTCCGATAATTTTGTCTTTGTAGCGGACGATGAAAATCTTTGCCTGCCGGCTGTGAATCAGCCGGGTGTCCATGTGTTGGAAAAAGATGATGTTGGGAAAATGTTTACGGATGCGGGACGAATAGAGATGCCTCAGCATATTCGAAAATTCGCGTATCTCTTCTACCGTACGTGCCTCGTCTACTTTTGCTCCGTTTTTCAGGCCTTTTTTGATCTGGCGGATACGGGAGGGGCTGAAACGCTGTTCGGCGTTTTCGATGCGTGAAGCGAGTTTCGTACCCGCAGCCAGTTGACAGGGAAGTATCTGTTGGACCGGAAATATTTGTAGCCGAACATGGCGTTCTCCAGATTGCGGAATTCTATCAGAAACGAGTTCCGCAAAGCCTCCGTGGTGAGGTGCTCCAGCATTTCGCCGAATATCCTTTCCTTGTCGGCTTCCGCTGTCAGATATTCGCCCGTGCCATAGATTTCGCAGCGTTTGATGAAAGCGGGAGGAAATATGCGGATGCTTTTGCGGATGGCAGCAAGCAGTCGCGCAACGGGTTTTCCGTCTTCCGAAGCCATAATCAGGAGTGGGGTGTAGCCCGGAGTTTCTTCGTAGATCTGAAATAGCTCTTTCGAATGAAACGTATTGGTTCCGGGAAAATCCGGAATCTCACTCCCTTGGTAATATGTAGTCAGTTTTAATGGCATATCGGGACAAATTTACATTTTTTATTTCTCTTTACAACATTTGCAGGGCTTATTTTGTTGAGCTGTCGTTTTGTGACTATCTTTGTGGAGATACTACAATAAAATCCGTTTTTGATTATGTTAGAAGAAATTCTTGAATTCAACAAAAAGTTCGTTGAGAACAGGGGATACGAAAAGTATATCACTAACAAGTATCCTGATAAGAAAATCGCCATCCTTTCCTGTATGGATACCCGCCTGACAGAACTGTTGCCCGCCGCTTTGGGGATTCACAACGGAGACGTAAAGATTATAAAGAATGCCGGTGCCGTCATTTCCCATCCTTTCGGCAGTGTCATCCGTAGTCTGCTGGTGGCCATCATCGAGTTGGGAGTAGAAGAAGTGATGGTCATTGCCCATTCCGATTGCGGTGCTTGCCACATGAACAGCGACGAAATGATAACTCACATGAAAAAGCGGGGAATCAAGTCCGAAACAATCGACATGATACGCTACTGCGGGGTCGATTTTAATTCGTGGCTGGGCGGATTCGACGATCCGGTGAAGTCCGTCAGGGGCACGGTTCGTTCCATAGAGAACCATCCGCTTATTCCGAAAGATGTCCGGGTGCATGGTTTTATCATCGATTCACTGACCGGCGAGTTGACGAGAGTGGAATAAATTGCCTATCTTTGTGCTCGAATCGCCACGGAGCGCGCCGATTCATGCAAAGTCCTGCAGGGCATACCTTATATAGACGGGCATGCCGGGCGGTACCTCGGTTCGCGTGTGTTTGTGCATTCTATGGTGACTGGCGGTATATTCAAATAATGCAAAGTATAGATACATGGAAAATTTCAGTGAACTAATAAAAAATCGCCGCAGCATGCGGAAATTTACCGGAGAAGAACTTTCTCAGGAAGATGTAGTCGCTTTGCTGAAAGCGGCCCTGATGGCTCCTACTTCAAAGCGCAGTAACAGTTGGCAGTTTATTGCAGTCGATGATAAAAAGTTGCTCAGTGAACTTTCACATTGCAAAGAGCAGGCTTCGGCCTTTATTGCCGACGCGGCATTGGCCATTGTCGTTACTGCCGATCCCTTGGCGAGCGATGTATGGATTGAGGACGCTTCCATTGCCTCTATTATGATTCAGCTTCAGGCCGAAGACTTGGGATTGGGAAGTTGCTGGGTGCAGGTGCGTGAGCGGTATACTGCCACCGGGATGCCTTCCGATGAATTTGTGCGCGGTGTGCTCGACATTCCTTTGCAGTTGCAGGTGTTGTCCGTCATAGCGATCGGGCATAAAGGGATGGAACGTAAACCCTTTAATGAAGACCATTTGCAATGGGAAAAATCCATATTAATAAGTTCGGAGGTAAGTAACGGTGAGTGCGGTAAAAGCAAACAATAAAGATACCTACAAAGCCACGGCAGTCACCCTTATTGTGATGGGGGTGCTCTATCTGATCGACAACTGATACACTTTTCCACTTTGGGGATACCCTGGGTGATGAATAAGGATAATCTTTTGCTTTACACTGCGGTGATTTTCCTCTTTATTAAGCGGGATAAATCCGTCGGCTTGGTATTGCTCGGATTGTGGTTGGTGCTGAACATCGGCCTGATTGTTTCGTTGCTTGGTTCGATGTCCGGTTATCTGCTGCCTTTGGCTTTATTGATAATCGGAGGTATATTGTATTTGATTTCAACACGATGAAAAGAAGTATAGAAGATACGCCGATCGTATTTATCGGTGCCGGAAATCTTGCCACTAATCTGGCAAAAGCCTTATATCGGAAAGGTTTTCGTATCGTACAGGTGTATAGCCGTACGGAAGAGTCGGCCCGCGAGCTGGCACAGAAAGTGGAAGCCGAATATACGACAGACCTCGCAGAGGTGAACCCGTATGCGAAGCTGTATATTGTTTCACTGAAAGATTCCGCCTTTGCCGAACTTCTTCAGGGCATTGTCGAAGGTAAGCGGGAAGAGGCATTGATGGTGCATACGGCAGGTAGCATCCCGATGAATGTCTGGGAAGGACATGTCCCGCATTACGGTGTGTTCTATCCCATGCAGACTTTCAGCAAGCAGAGGGAGGTAGATTTTAAGGAGATTCCTTTCTTCATAGAGGCTTCTTCGACAGAAGATGCCGCGTTTCTGAAAGCCATTGCCTCTACACTGTCCAACCGTGTGTACGATGCCGACTCGGAGCAGCGTAAAAGTCTCCACTTGGCTGCCGTGTTTACATGTAATTTCACCAATCACATGTATGCCCTTGCTGCCGAGTTGCTTAAGAAATACAATCTGCCGTTTGACGTGATGTTGCCGTTGATTGATGAAACCGCCCGTAAGGTGCACGAACTGGAACCTAAGACGGCCCAGACCGGGCCGGCCATCCGTTATGACGAGAATGTGATCGGCAATCACTTGCGGATGCTTGCCGATGATCCTGCCATGCAGCGGTTATACGAGTTGCTTAGCCGAAGCATTCACGAAAGACAATAATCCCGAAACATTAAATAAAAATGAGCACAATCAATTACGACCTTACCCGGATAAAAGCACTTGTTTTTGATGTAGACGGAGTGCTGAGCGCCAATGTCATCCCTTTGCATCCGTCGGGTGAACCGATGCGTACGGTAAATGTAAAAGACGGTTATGCCATCCAATTGGCCGTAAAAAAAGGGCTTCGTATCGCTATTATTACAGGTGGGCGGAGCGATGTCGTGCGGAAACGTTTTATCGGGTTGGGGGTATCCGATCTGTACTTCGGCTCTGCGGTGAAGATACACGATTATCGTGGTTTCCGTGACAAACACGGACTTACGGACGAGGAGATACTCTACATGGGCGATGACGTTCCCGATATGGAAGTGATGCGTGAGTGCGGATTGCCCTGCTGTCCCAAAGATGCGGTTCCCGAGGTGAAAGCGATTGCCCGTTACATTTCGTATGCCGATGGAGGATACGGCTGTGGACGCGATGTGGTGGAGCAGGTGCTTAAAGCACAAGGCCAATGGTTGTCCGATGATGCTTTCGGATGGTGATTTCCAGTATATACCTTATTTATTTATCAGTATGCTTGCTAACTTAGATCGTTATAAAATCGTATTGGCCTCTAATTCTCCGCGTCGGAAAGAGCTGATGACGGGCTTGGGTGTCGATTATGTAGTAAAAACTTTGCCGGATGTGGACGAATCTTATCCCGATACGTTGCAAGGTGAAGAGATTCCTCTTTTCATAGCCCGTGAGAAGGCAGCCGCCTATCAGTCGATGATCGGACCGGAAGAGCTTTTGATCACAGCCGATACCATTGTCTGGCATGAAGGCAAAGCGCTCGGCAAACCTGTCGGAAGCAGGATGCCATAGAGATGTTGCGGAGCCTCTCCGGTAAATCGCACCAAGTGATTACCGGTGTGTGTCTCACTACCCGAGAATGGCAAAAATGTTTCGCTGCCGTGACGGATGTCCGTTTTGCGATTCTTGATGAAGATGAAATCGCTTATTATGTCGATCACTATCAGCCATGGACAAAGCCGGTTCGTATGGTGTGCAGGAGTGGATCGGTTTTGTCGGAGTAGAATCCATATCCGGCAGCTACTTCAATGTAATGGGACTTCCCATTCAGAAATTATACAGAGAATTGAAACAACTATAGAGAGTGTGCCGAAACTCGTATATACAACGGAGTAGCACAGAGTCTCACAGAGTAGATTTATTCTCTAAAGAACTTTTATAAAAAACTCTGTGTTGCCTTGTGGTGAATTATGCCTTCCTTGTAGGTCGCATGATTCCCGTATGGCGACTCCCTCCGTGGAAGGAGAAGAGTGCCATGCGAAATTATAGTTTGATCATTTGTTTTCTGTATTTTCTTTCTCCATTTCGATATTGATAATTGTGTTATCCCATTTGTTCATCTTTTGCGTACCCAAATCTACCAGAAAGCCCGGCCAAAATAGAATGTTCCACAGGCAGGCATTGTTAAATGTAGATTCCAGGACAAAGGGAGTCGTTTGGTACCCTTCCTTTTTGGCTACTAGTTGTTTGTCTTCCCTTTTCTTTTTGATTTGTACAGTGACACTATTGTCTTCTTTGATTTCCGCTATTTTCTGTTTGGTCGATGCTTCGTAGATTTTAGTTCCATTCATTCCCGTAAAGGTGATATCTTGTTTGGAACTGCTGAATAATGTACAGCATGATGAAAATGAAATACAGACGGATAGCAATAATAAAATCTTTTCATAATCTAAGTTTTTAATGTGATATAATTGTTTTCTTTGGTCTAATTATTTTTTTCGGATCGAGGATGCTCTTCTTCTGTGTGTGCTACTGTTATGGGAGGAACTTTTATTGCCTGTGGCAGGTGTCTTGATCCTGATAAATGGCTTTCAGTAAGCGTGCTCCCAGCAGCGGACGATAATGACCGGGTTCGTAATAATGATGTATGTCGGCTGTGTATTCGTTGATTCCCGTGAAATCCCAGACAGCGGAATCACCCAGTATAGCCTTCAATATTTTTATGTCTTCCCGGCTGGTCTTTTTCTGATAGTAATCCGGACCGATGATGAACTTCAGGTTCGTGTGGTGCTTATCGCAGATTTTTTGATGGAGCGAAGTACCTGAATCTGGCTGGCAAATATAACAGGAAGTTCTTCCATACCCGCATTCGTTCGCTTCTTGAATTCTTTTTCATGACGGCTCCAGTATATTTCGCCATCTTGCGCGATCTCTTTTTCTCTGGGATTGATAAAATTGTTCGTGTAAGGCTCCCTGACGGGATCTCCCGGATTTATAACCCCTTTCATATAAGGAGCATACTTATGTCGGATCAGATAATCTATGTAAGGAATCATTCTGTCCGGATAAAGGAACTCCTGCAGGAATCTCAACTGGAATCCCAATTGGCTGATGCCGGCTGCTTCGGCCGAAAACAGATGATTGTTGCCCGATAAAGGAGCGTTTTTGTCCAGTGATTTTTATCCAGAACGATCAGTATATTTTTCAGGGGTGCACCTACAGAGTCGAGCAGCTGAAGCTTTTGACGGACGCCACCCAGGCTTTCTCCGTTGTCATAGAAGCGTACGGCATGGTCGTTCTTATCCAGGTATTTTTCCCATTCTCCTGTCAGGAATGCCATGGTACAGGAGTTGCCGAGTATAAAGGAGTTATAGGCTATCGAATCGCGATTCTGCAGATAATTCTGCCATCCCACATGGGCTTCGTTGAGTAGCATGGGAGAGTCGTCGAATCGTTTGTAGGGGTGTAATACCCTATAAGGATCAAACATAAAATAGACAACCACTATCGGGATCAGCGGCAGGATCAGTAAAAGCAACTTCAGGCAAAAACGTGTCTTGGGGGAGATTCTCGATGAATGATGTAGCATGCGCGTAAAGGGTTTCGGTTAAAATTGTAAATAGATGAAAGTTTCCGTGTCAAATTTGCCTAACATCAGCAGAGCGAATACCAACAGATAGTAGACACTCCACCGTAACCATGCGGGTTGGCGTTCAAGTGTTTCCATCAGGTTGTACTTAGATGCATAATATTCGTAGATCAACACCAGTAATAGGGCCGAACCTGCTACGATGCAATTATGATCGCGTATGCCGATGTTCATTTCTTTCCAGGAAGAATGTACCTCGAACGAGATGTTCCGTAAGAAATACCAGGCATCGCTCAGCGATTGTACACGAAAGAATATAAGCGAGAGTGCGAACAATAGATAAGTCCGGACAATCAGCAAGCTGTCGGCCGCATATTTTCCTATATATTGGGGCAGATTATTGCGGAAAGCAGCTGTTTTCATTTCCCAGCAGATAAGGACACCCTGAATCAGGCCGTATATGGCGAAAGTCAATCCGGCCCCATGCCACAAACCCAATGCGAGAAAGGTGATGAGGAGGCTGAAGTAGATTCCCCACTGTCCCCAGTTACGGTACCGGCGGTTAGCGGTACATAGAGATAATCGCGTACCCAGAAGGAGAGTGACATGTGCCAACGGCGCCAGAAGTCGGCAGTCGAGCGTGCTGCAAACGGGCGGTTGAAGTTGGGCGACAACTTGATGCCGAACATATAGGCCCTCCGATAGCAATATCCGTATAACCCGAAAATCGGCATACAGTTCGATAGGTAGAGTAGGCAAGTCATTAGCAGTTGTACACCCGAGAGGTCATGGATCGAATGAAACATGACATCTGTTTGTGGGGAGATCTGATTGGCTATCAGCAGTTTCTTGATCAGTCCGAGTAAAATATATTTCAGTCCGGTCACCGCGTTTGAGTAGATGAACGGGCGGGGATCTTTCAATTGTGGCAACAGGTCTCCACCCCGTTCGATAGGGCCGGAGAGAAACTTCATGAAGAAAAGCATATAGATCAGGAAATCCACCCAGTTTCTTTCGCTGCGTTGCTCTTGCCAGTACACGTCTGTCAGATAACTGATGGCTTGAAATGTGTAAAATGACATCCCAAGTGGAAAGATGATATCATCTATGACCGTGCCATGAAGAAGAAGCCATCCGCCGATCAGGGCGATGATTCCTGCGATATAGACGGGTTTGGTCTTTTTTCCGGCTTTTGCCCTGCTTTCCATCCATTGTGCCCAAAAGAAGGTGAACAGTGCTACCACTACTGCCGTCAACAGGAAAGGCAGATAGTACCATCCGATGAAAATACAACTGGTTACCAGTAGTATGAGGTTGCGGGCACGGCCTTTGACTGCATAGTAGAGGAAGAAACAGAGGGTAAACAGGGCCAGGAAACTAAAAGAGAGGAACTGCATCGTTTATTCCATTTTGGTTAATAAGGCACTGCACAAATCGCCGACATTCTTGAACTTAATGACCTCCCTGAAATTGAAACGTACTCCGAAATGTTTCTCGATTTGAGCTATAATTTGCATGTGGGTTAGCGAGTCCCAGCCATCTACATCTTTTGAGGTAGATGATTCGTCGATACATACGTTGTCCTTTTTTAAGATATCACGGAAAATGCTTTGTAGTTGTTTTAATACTTCTTCTCGATTCATATTTATTATTGTTTTTAGAGTTTCTTCTCTTTTATCAGTTCGGCAATCTTTTTACGGTCTGTTTTATTACTATTGGTCACCGGAAATTGGGAAATACAATGAATCTGCTTCGGCAGCATGTATTTGGGCAGCTTTTCTTTCAGATATTCTATCAATGCGCTTTGGGTACATTCAGTTGTCTCGACGGCCAGATGTAATTCGTTACAGATTCCGTCGCAGAGCAACGGAACGGCAGCCACGCTGCAGGGAGTCTTGAAAAACGACTGGGCAGTATATTCTATTTCACTCAGTTCTATCCTGAAACCCTGTATTTTCACCTGATAGTCTTTACGTCCGCAATAAATAATATCCCCGTCGCTATCCAGAATACACAAGTCTCCGGTCCGGTAATAGATTTGTCCGTCGGGACGGTGTATCAGAACCAATGCCGATTTTCCGGGTCGTCCAGATAACCTTTCATTACCTGTCGGCCGGATATCCAAAGTTCTCCCGTTTCTCCTTGAGGTAGCTCGTTTCCTTCTTCGTCGGCAATGATGGCGCGGATGCCGGGAAATGGTTTTCCGATAGCCACCATTCCGTTGTAATGCTTGCATTTGTCCGAAGCCGGAATACGGTAACAGGTGCAGTAAATCGTAGCCTCGGTCGGTCCGTATAGGTTGATGAACGTTGCGTTGGGTGCCGATTTTCTGAATCGCTCCAACAGCTCGGTTTGCGATGCTTCTGCCGATACTCCCAGATATTTCAGAGAGGGCAGATTGATTTCGTCGAAGTAGGGTGAAAGGAGTTGTAGCAGTGAGGGAGTGACAGTGGCAAAGGTCAGTTGATACTTCTCCAGAAGTTCAAACACCTTGAAGTGCTTTACATCCTGATGGTCTACCGTATAAACGGCAGCACCTAAAGTAAGAGGATACAGTAAGGATACTACGGATACATCGAATGTAAGTTCGAACATTTGCAACATGCGATCATGTTCATCCAGATTCCAGTCGAGCGAACTGTATGCCCGGTAAAAGGCGTTCAAGTTAGCCCGTGTGATGGGCACTCCTTTGGGCTCGCCTGTGCTTCCCGATGTAAAAATGATATAAGCGTTCCTTCTTCGTCCGATGAATGGGACTGCTGTTCTGACAGTGTTTTTCCCGGTAGCCGGTCCGTATCGATGATTCTGAAGTGTCCGGTGCCGAATGCTGACCGGTCAGTGTCACTTGTACAGAGCAAAGTACGCAGTCCGGCCAGAGCGGCTATTTTGAGATTACGCTCTTCCGGGTAGGCAGGATGCAGGATAACATAGGTCTTTCCGCCGGCTAGTACTGCCAGAATAGCAGCATAGGTTTCAATCCGGTTTTCCGCTACGATTCCGATTTTTTCATCTTTTATTTCTGATAGCGAATGGGTGATAGAAGCTGTTATTTCACCGAGTTGGGCATAAGTATAATGTTTATCGTCAATAATGAATGCTTCGTTTTCGGGATAACATTGCATGGCGGAAAGAATATCATTGATAATATCCTTCTGGGAAGATGTTGTCATATCCATTAGTTTTTATTCATGTTTGGGTTTAGGGGTTCTTTATATATCTTCTTGAGATCGTTTATTAAGATGACAGTGAAATGGTCTGATCTCCCTACGTACAATCGATTAAAGAATGTTAATTGTGTGGTACGCACGTGCCCGGTCTCGCTTTCCCTCTTTCGGAAGGGGAAATAGCGTTGGCTTCATAGCCGACGACTTTGAATGGGATAGACAACACGATACTTTATTGATACTTACATAAATTCTAATCGGACAGATTTGTCATCTCTATCAGATTGTATAAAAAACAATGGGGGACGATGAACTAAATAAATATACGGTTTGTTGCTTATTAGTAATTTTATGTTTAACTCTAAAATCTTAGTATTATGAAAAGATTTCTTGTCTTATCATGCAGTGTTGCCATATCGGCACTTTTCTTCCATGCTTGTTCGTCTTCTGATGATTCAATGATCGATGCGCCTCTGACAAGGGCGGATGCAGTTTCGGAGAAGATCGTTTTCCAAGATGATTTCAACCAGGCAGATAGTATTCCTGATAGAAATAAATGGAGTTTGTGTAAGAAGGGAAGCCCGGCCTGGAGCAAATATTTATCCGAAAGCTATGATCAGGCTTATGTACACGATGGAAAATTAGTGTTGGTTGCCGAAAAAGTGAACGGAGTATATAAGACAGGAGGAGTGCAATCATTGGGTAAAGCGGAATTTCAATATGGTAAGATAGAGATATGCGCCCGTTTCACCAAGACGGCAAAGGGCGGATGGCCTGCCATCTGGATGATGCCTGCCAAACCCGTTTACAGTGGATGGCCTGCTTGCGGTGAAATAGATATTATGGAACAGTTGAATCATGATGGCATTGTATATCAGACAATTCACAGTCATTATAAAAATGATCTGGGATTCACTAAGCCTGTTCCGACAAAAACAGTGTCTTACAATAAAGGGCAATTCAATATATTTGGTATCGAGTGGACTCCCGAAGCTCTTACTTTTAAGGTGAATGGAGCTACTACTTTAGTTTATCCTAACTTGCACTTGGCTGATGAGAGTGTCAAAAAGCAGTGGCCGTTCGACACCTCTTTTTATTTGATTTTAAATTATGCCTTGGGTGGTCCCGGAACTTGGCCCGGTACTATAACGGATAGTGAATTGCCTGCAAAGATGGAGATTGACTGGGTAAAAGTGAGTCTGCCTACGGGACGTTAACATTGTTAATTCATAATTTTCATTTTTACTTTTCCGGATATAAACAACAAGTCTTTGATGTATCAAAGACTTGTTGTTTATATCCAAAGCACTAACTTTAACACTGTGTTAAAACAAACTTTCTACCGTTAGCTTTCAAGATTGCTCAGTCGGTTGATTACCAATAGCATGTCTTGATTGATCGTTTGGGGGGCTGACAATGTTTCGATAAAGAGAACATAGGATAATTGTTCTTTTGCCAACTTCCGGATCCGGCTTTTTCCTTTTACGTTCCGGTTCATCCGATTGTGGTGTTTGACTTTCCCTGCATCCGAGGGGCTCCGTTAACGGGTTGTTGCGTAGATGTTCTCGTAAATGGGTGTCAAGGCGTCTTTCTCTAATATCCATTGATTGGTGCGGGAGTTCATTTTGTATGCATATTGGGCAATCAGTTGATTGTTATTGTCAGTTATGTATATATATTTTTTTGATAGATCGAATGATCCTTTTTCTTTATTCCATACAGAATACTCCACCGATGTTTCGGTCTCGTACCGGGAGATTACGGTCCTCGATTCTGTTTCCCAAGTGTTCTTGAATATGTTCCATGCATAGGTGGATTTCACTGTTTTCTGTTGATCGGTATCGTAGCTGTATTTATACATCTTTACCGGATTCAGTATGCCTGAGGCGGCATCGTTCATTGCATATATTTCACGGCAAACCAACTTTCCTCCTTCCATCGTATCGTTATGGATAAACTGTTTTCCATTGTTGGTTGCACATGCGAATCCGCATACTGAAACTAATGCAGCAGAAGCTAATACTCTTTTGAAAAATGTAATTGTTTTCATATCCTTTATTGTTTAGTTAGTTTATATCTTTCTTTGTCTATTAGACGTGATGGAATCGTATTAAGTTGCACGGATATGAAATTATTTTCAAATTATTTTTTGCAGGGGAAGCTTTAACGGGTATGCTACGTTGTCAGATGGATGATAATAAGCGGGTTATTAAAAAAGATCAGAGTGCCTCAGGAATCTGTTAATTAGTGATCAACTCCTGCCACACTCTGATCATTCTGTTTTTCTTTTTGTTTTAAATCAGATCGAGAACCAAGGGAATGTCATCCGGGGTGACTCCTTTGCTTGTGATAATCTCCTCGTCTTTACGGAACACTTCAAGGAACAGCTCTTTGCTGCCATATAGTTCTGCGGCTTTGGTATATAGAGAGAGGGTTTTTTCCACGTTTCCCAAAGACCATGCTACATGACCGGCGTTCAGGTAATCTACCGGCATTGGGCTTTGATCAATCACTTTATCATAATACTTCATGGCCTGTTCGCGTTTAGCGATCATGAACGAACACCAACCGATGGCACGCCAGGCTTTGACGCAGTTACTCTCCAGAAAATCAAGTTTAAAGAAGTAGTTCAACGCTTCTTCAAAATTCCACATTTCCGCCAGACAACTACCTATGTAAAAAATCACTTTCGTATCTTCCGGCAACACTTCTTCCACTTTCCGATAATATTTCAGGGCCTCTTTGAATTGTCTGTTGAGGCGATAGCAAGTGCCAGATGATGGTTGGTCCATACGTTGTTCGATTTCAGGATATCTGCTTTCCGGTAGGCCTTGATGGCTTCGTCATATCGTTTTAGTTTCTGCAAGGAGTAGCCCTGCTTCTGGCAGATTTCTGCTTCTTCTTCATCCATAAGCATATCAACTATCGTATCGTAGGCTTCGGCGGCTTCTTCCCAGTGCTTCTTCTTGAAGTGAAAATTAGCTATGGCTTCCATGGCTTCCGGATTGAATAGAATATCTATCAAATCCGGTTCGTTGTAGAGGCAGATGGACTCTTTGAATAAGTCACGAAATTCCAGTCTCCGGGCATAGAGTTTAAAGAAGCGGTACAGATCGTGCAGATATTGGTTGCTTACCGTATCGGGACGTTCGGAGAACTTCTTTAGCGTTTCGGCTTTCGACTGGTCTGCCAATTCTTCTATCTGCTGATCCGTAAGCTGATTCAGCATCATGTCCCGCTGCGATTGTGGCAATTGCTGCATCGTGAAGAAAAGTGAGTACTTATCGCTGTTGCAGAAGAAACCCGATTGCAGGATGATTTCCAATAGGCTTCCTCCCTCTTTTCCCCGATGACGGAACTCTTTGATCACATCCGATTGCTGCTTGTCGAAAGGATAGAACCAGTTGGAGATCTCTCTGAAGAATGGATAACTCTTGAGTTGTGAGAAAGTGCTCATATATACGTCGGCTCCTTCTAGTTGCAATTCGTTCATTTCACGCAACTTGTCACCCAGTCCCGACTTCTCGATGGCATCTGCCCAGTCAGGATTGGTGTCATCTTTCTCTTCGTCGGACTCTTCGAAGCCGAATTTCATGTTGCGCATAGGCGACATGCTTTTCAGCATTTCGGGGATGATCTCCTCACGCATTTTCTTGTCGATTTTTTCCGTCTCCTGGCTGAGCAGTATCTGGATATGTATGCGTAACAAGTCTCTTTCAAATGCAGTTTCTTCCATCAGCGCTGTGATGCGCAGGTTGATCTCCGGATAGAAAGAGATGCGTGGCGAATAGGCATGCAGGATAAAAGTAATTCCTACCAGGGCTCGTTGGCTGACCTGTACATTGGGATGACGGTAAGCATCTATCAGCCACAAGAGTTTCTTGAGGTCGAAACACTCCATCACACTGAGGGTAACGGCGCTTGTGAAGAGGCAAAGATCGTTCACCGGAAGCAGTTCGGACTGAAGCATGGCTTGTGCGGCCGCCACTTCTTCCGCAGTCCAGTTAGTATGGGTCCAGGTTTGCAAAAACAAAGTTCTCAAACTGTCTTCATGGCGTTTCAGCACTTCCTCCATGTTTTGGTCTGAGACGAATCCGCTTACGGCAAGATCGTCATTGAACGATTCGAGCGTATGCATCAGCATCTCCAGAGTGAGGGGGGATACCTCTTCGGAAAGGCGGGTACGGTACTGGTGATAGTAATGGTTCGATACGCTGTCCAGCAACGTAATACGCGCCTGGTCGGTAATCTCGAGTGTGTCGGTCAGCAGTTTCTGATACAGCTTTCTACGTTCCGGGTCTTCTACGCCCTGGCGCATGTATTGCAACATGTAGCTGTACGAAGTCTGTATTTGTTCCAGACGGGTACGGAGCGACCATTCGGGGCACTTCCATAGGAATGATTCCAATTGAGTTAATGCTTCCTTCAGGCGTTTTTGCCCGATCAGTCGGAGAATATATTGATATTGTTCATTGATAAGTTGTTCGTTCATAATTTACTTCCGTTTATTGTTTCCAATCCATGTAAGGCGTTTCCATAAACCTTCAAAGGGGCCGTGTTTGAAGTGGCTGAGCCACCAGGAACAAAATGCCATTTGAAGAAGTACAAAAAGGATGCCAAAAAAGAAACTATAAGTAATTCCCAGGAAACGTCCTAGTTCGAAGCCCCAGTGATAGAAAAGGAGGGACCCAATGACGGATTGTCCGATATAGTTTGTCAGGCTCATCTTTCCGTACGAGGTGAAGCGCATCAGAAATCTGCGGTCTTTGATGCGATAAAAAGTGATAAGCAGTCCGCTGACCAGCAGTACCATGAAGCTAAGGTTGCTGAGAGAGCTGATGATCAATTGCAGAGGGACCCGTATAGCGTCGCGGGTGATAAACTCCGGCAACATATTATTCAGTCCATACAGAGGAAAGAAACAGATTAACGAGATGCCCAATGCTTTGAGCCAGTGCTGCTCGTTTTGTTCGCTATAAAGAAATAATCCCTTACGTCCCACAAGCATACCGAAGAGGAAGAGGGCAGGGGTCTGCAAGATACGTCCATGTTCCAGTGCCCAGGTCAGGTTGGCGAGTTGCCCTTCCCAGAGATTCATACGGATTGTTTCGAGGAAGGTGCCGTTTTTCTGTACATCGAAGGCAATTCCGAAGTAATGGGAAGCCAGACCGGGACCGGCTACATAATCCGGATTGCAAAGGGCATAGATCACTTTGCACCAGTCTATCGGTTGTATAATGAGCAGAGTGGCGAAGATAGCTATGCTCCGATCGCTGAGACGACAGGACAGGGGAAGTATCAGACCGAGCATGGCGTACATCGTCAGTATCTCACCGGTAAAGAAAGCTGCATTGAACTGCCCGATGATAAAGAGCAGCGCCATTCGCCAGATGAACCGGAGACGAAAGTCTTTGCCGCGGCGTTGCTGATTGTTGTCTTGTATATAGAAACTAAAGCCGAACAGTAGGGCAAATACGGCGTATGCTTTGTTGCTGAAGACAAAAAAGAGTCCGTTCCAGATAGCTTTGTCGGTGAATTTCATCCATTCGCAGGGAACGGTGTCCGGAAAGGAATAGAAGTTGAAATGTTCGATACTGTGTAGGATGATGATGCCCATCACAGCCAGTCCTCTCAATACATCGGCCACGTCTATACGGGCATTGGGTTCGCTGATTTTGTGTTCCATTGGTTATTGTTATTATGATTATTTCAGAATCTTACCTGTACCTGCGCCTGAAACAGATTGCTGTCTTTGCCTTTATTCCGGTCGCGGAAAGTGTATTGTGCTTGCAGCCTGCACTTGGGATAGAACCAATATTGCAGTCCGGCTATATAATTGGTCTGTTTCCTACTGACGGCTTTGTTTGCATTGAAATAGTCATACGAAGCCACAAGGTCGAAATTGCGTAGCATCCGGTAGCATCCGGTGGCATAAAAACCATCACTCTTCACGCTCCATCCTTTCCGGCCAGATATTCGGAACGGAGGCTGAACGGTGTTGTCGTGATGATGCCTCCTATGCTCCAGCGATTTTTGGTATAGTTTTCTCCTGCCCGGATGCCGGTTATTTCGGAGTCGGCAATGGCGTGTCCGGTCCCTTTGATAAACGAACCACCCACCGACAGCATTTCAGGGGATTCACCATCAGGTTGCCGATGATATCTTTTTGATTGTTTTTATCCTTGATGTTAAGTCCTTGTCCATTCATTATGGCTAGTTTGTAGCATAGCAGATCATTCAGCAGGCCTCCATGAACCATGGCCCCGATGTCGCGTCCCGATGTCATGCCACAGGCGACATCACTGCCGCTCACCCCTGCCAGATAGCAGACTGACTGAGAATAGCAGTTGATCAGTCTACGGTAGTGGGCGACAATTCATTTTCGATGGTATAAGGAACCTTAAATTCGCCGATACGCACTTTCAGCCCGGGTAGAATCCGGTAATCGGTGTAAACTTCGAGCAGCATGCCGCCGTTGTAAAAGTCGTACATAAAATCACAGGTCCAGCGGTCCGTGATCTTTCCGTGAGCCATGAAAATGATTCGTTTGATGTCGAACGTATTCATTTTTTTGCTGCATCGTCATAGGTATATCCCAACTGCGCGTATCCGGCCAGAGTGATCCGTTCTTTCAGTGTGTTGACCACTTTATTCAGTGTAGCAGCCTCTTCTTTCTCCTGCGCTTTCAGGGGGCTGCCTGCCAGGAGTATCAGTGCGAATGTTAACAGGAATGTGTTTTTCATCTTTACTTTGTTGTATTTATTGTGGTTCGGGTGTGCCGGGAATGAAGGTGGTATCCACTAAATTTTCTCCCGGATAATAGTCGGGGATTGCCCTTTTACTCTTCAGCCAGGCAATGATTTTTCTATGTCGTGGTAAGACGGACGGGTAGCAGGCCGATAGTCCGGCAAGTCTATCTGCATGGCCGCCTTTTCCTGCAGTCCGAATTCTTTTACTAAAATTTCCGTCCATTCGTTTTGAGGACGGGTTTGCAAGTATTTCACGCCAAGATTGTAGCCGGTGATAAACCGCCTGATCTCTTCGTCTTTTTCCGTGATGGCTTTTTCTGAGAAAACAATTCCGGTGCAATGCAGTCCCATTTGTCTTGTGTTCAGTAATGCTGTATGCCCATCGTTCAGGGCAATTGCCGTTGCCGGTCCGGGTAAGAAAGATGCGGAGATCTGTCCGTCCTCCAACATCATCAGCCTCAAGGGGATATTGTTTATTTCAGGTTTGTTCACTTCGCCGGGGTGCAGGCAGGCCCGTTTCATTACTTCGTCTGTGGCATATTCTACAAAGGTATTGCCGGAGACAGAATATTCTTCCCTTTCAAGTCGTCCGGATTCCTGACATTGCTTTTTTTACTTGCTATCAGACTGAGGCTGCCATCGGTTTCCATAACCAGACGTAAGCGGCTTCCTTTTGCCTGCAACAGAGTTGCACCCGGGTAGTCGGTGAGCATACCATCCAGTTTCCCCGATAAAAAAGCGGCATCGCGGTCAGTTGCCGAAGCATAAGTAATGAAATCGATTTTGATATCCAGCGAGTCATAAATACCCTGACGGACAGCAATCAGAGAAGGCAGTCCATCGAAAGAAGGCATCAGTCCGAAAGTCAGAGTTTGCAGTTCCGGCAAAGCGGAATGCTTCTCTTTCTTTCCTGTGCAGGCTGATAGAAAGAAAAGGAATAGGATACTGAAAAGGAGGCTCTCTCCCCATTTCCGGCTTTTAAAAAAGGCAACTCCGAGCGGGGTTGCCTTTTCTGTCTTATAGTGATTCACTTCAGTCTTATTCCTGGATAGCGGCAATACCCGGAAGAACTTTTCCTTCGATTGCTTCGAGCAGTGCTCCACCGCCTGTAGAAACATAAGATACACCGTTTGCCAGACCGAACTTGTTGACACAAGCTACAGAGTCGCCACCGCCAACGAGTGAGAAAGCGCCGTTCTTAGTAGCCTCAACGATAGCTTCGCCTACTGAACGAGAGCCGTGAGTGAAGTTTCGAATTCGAATACACCTGTCGGACCATTCCAAAGAATTGTCTTAGAATTCTTGATCACTTCGGCAAAGATCTCTTCAGATTTCGGACCGATGTCAAGACCTTCCCATCCGTCAGGAATTTCGTTAACCGGGCAGAATTTAGTATTGGCATCGTTAGAGAAAGCGTCAGCAATCTTAGCGTCAACAGCTAATACCAGATTTACACCTTTGTCTTTGGCTTTCTGCATCAGTTCGCGAGCCAGATCCAGTTTGTCATCTTCGCAGATAGACAGACCGATCTGTCCACCCATTGCTTTGGTGAAAGTGTAAGTCATACCGCCTGTGATGATCAGGTTGTCTACCTTGTTCAGCAGGTTTTCGATGATTTCGATCTTAGAAGATACTTTTGATCCACCCATGATGGCAGTAAACGGACGCTTGATGTCGTTCAATATCTTATCAACGGCTTTCACTTCTTTTTCCATCAGGTAGCCAAACATCTTATTGTTGGTGTCGAAGTATTTAGCGATCAGTGCTGTAGAAGCATGAGCACGGTGAGCTGTACCGAATGCGTCGTTTACGTAGCAGTCTGCATACGAAGCCAATTTCTTGGTAAATTCTTTCTGGCTCTCTTTTACGGCTTTCTTGGCTGCGGCTTTTTCTTCGTCGGTTGCGTCTTCAGCCAATCCTCTTGGTTTGCCTTCTTCTTCAGCGTAGAAGCGAAGGTTTTCAAGCAACAGCACTTCGCCCGGTTGCAGAGCAGCGGCTTTTACAGCAGCTTCTTCGCCCATACAGTCGTTGGCAAACTGAACTTCAACGCCCAGTAACTCTGATACATGCTTAACAATGTGTTTCAGAGAGAATTTGTCAGCAACGCCTTTCGGACGGCCCAGGTGAGAACCGATGATGATGCTACCACCGTCTGCCAGAATCTTCTTCAGGGTAGGAAGTGCAGCACGGATACGAGTGTCGTCTGTAATGTTGAAGTTTTCGTCCAAGGGTACATTGAAGTCCACGCGAACGAATGCCTTTTTACCGGCAAAATTGAAATTGTCAATTGTCTGCATAATACTTTATTTATTTACTTTAAAAGTGTTAGTTTCTTTTATGATGACCGCAAAGTTAGTATTAATTTCTCTTTTTTGCTATGAAATCGTTATTTATTCTTCCTCTTCGGTGTGTCTTTGCTAACTTTATACTTCTCACAGTAATATTTACACATCAATTGTAAACCACAGGTTTCACATTTGGGAGTGCGGGCCTGACAGACGTAACGTCCGTGCAGGATCAGCCAGTGGTGAGCGATGGGAATCAGTTCGTCGGGGATGTTCTTCATCAGTTCTTTTTCTACACTGAACGGGGTGGTGCAGGAATTACCTACCAGTCCGATGCGGTGACTCACGCGGAAGACGTGAGTGTCTACCGCCATGGCAGCTTTGTTGAACACGACGGACTGAATGACATTGGCCGTTTTGCGCCCTACACCGGGCAACTTGATCAGTTCTTCAAGCGTATCGGGTACTTCGCTGTTGAAGTCGTTCACCAGCATGCGTGCCATGCCCACCAGATGTTTCGACTTGTTATTGGGGTAAGATACGCTGCGTATGTACTCGAATATCACCTCCGGTGTGGTAGCAGCCAGTGCTTCCGGTGTGGGGAAATCCTGATAAATTCTAGGGGTGATCATGTTCACCCGCTTGTCTGTACACTGTGCGGAGAGGATAACGGCGATCAGCAGTTCGTACGGGTTGTTGTAATGCAGTTCCGTTTCGGCTACGGGCACATTTTCCTGAAACCAGGCGATTACTTTTTCATAACGTTCTTTCTTTGTCATCTTAGTTTGTTCTTATGATAATGGGGTGCGACTTTCAGGTTGAAATAAAAGGTGGAAACCACCGTCAGGCAAGCTCCGAAGAAGTAAGCCATGTCGAACGAAGTCAGTTGGGCGATATATCCGCCCAGTATCAGGCCGATGCCGATGCCTACATCCCATGAAGTCAGGTAGGTGGAAGTGGCCGTGCCGCGTTGGCTGTTAGGGGCCAGGTTGACAAACAGGGTATTGAAGGCCGGAAACATGGTGCCGAATCCGACTCCCAGCAACAGAGCCACCATAAAGAAAAGCACATCTGTCAGTTCGGGACTCAGCGACATCAATTTGCCGCAGGCTGCCAGTGTGAAAAAGCAGGCACACACCAGATAGAGTCCCAGGGTGATGACTTGTGTGATACGTCCTTTGTCCACCTGGCGTCCGGAGAACATGCGTGAGACAGCCATGCCCACTGCCATAAAGGTGAAGAACAGCCCGGAGCTGAGTGTGATCCCGATCTCCTTGGCATACATGGCTATATAAGTACTCGTCATGCCGTAGGGAATGGAGAGTAGGAGCAATGCCACTCCCGCAGGTATACCTTTAATTAATACGAACCGGTCCAGTGAAATCGGTTCACGTTTTACCGGTTCCTTAACAGGTGTCTTTACCAGGAAGGCAGCCGCAAACCCCACTGTACCGGAGAGGAGTGAACACAGGAAGATGGTCTCGAACGAACAGGTGTCGTGCATAAAAAGTCCGATCATCGGTCCGAAGCTCATGGCCGTGTTGTTCATCAGTCCGTAGTAGCCTACCGCTTCTCCGCGGCGGGAAGAAGGAGTGATGTCGATTACGATGGTATTACCCGCTACGGTCACCATTCCGAAAGCCAGTCCATGCACCACCCGGAGCATGATGAACAGTGACAGCACCCCGGCAAGGATGTATCCGGCAAAGACGGTGATGAACAGGAAGTAGGCGATCAGGTAGAGTGGCTTGCGTGCCAGCGTGTCCAGCAGATAGCCCGAGAAGGGGCGGATACAGAGTGAAGCTACGGTGTAGCAGGATAAAATGACCCTACGGCTGCATTTCCGGTTTGGAAAATTTCAGTCAGATAGAAAGGCAATACAGGCAGAATCAGATAGAAGGCAAAGTATAAAAGGAAGTTTGCTGCCAGTATCAGAACATAGCTGGGGGTGACAAGCCTATCTTTGGACATAGTATGGTGGTTTTGATTGGACCGCAGAGTAACACAAAGTCTCACAGAGAGCCTCTTTTAATTTTAAGAAAACCCTGTGAGACTCTGTGTTCATGTCTGCGGCAGTAAAATTTAATAGGCCGCTTCGAACTCCTTCAGGAAACGTGTATCGTTTTCGGAGAACATGCGGAGGTCTTTCACCTGATATTTCAGGTTTGTGATGCGTTCGATACCCATACCCAGAGCATATCCGCTATACACTTTGCTGTCTATTCCGTTGGCATCAAGTACGTTCGGGTCTACCATTCCGCAACCCAAGATTTCGACCCAGCCGGTGTGTTTGCAGAAGGGGCAGCCTTTTCCGCCGCAGATGTTACAGCTGATATCCATTTCGGCGCTGGGTTCTGTGAACGGGAAGTACGACGGACGCAGGCGAATCTTCGTATCGGCACCGAACATCTCTTTGGCGAAGAGTAGCAACACTTGTTTCAGGTCGGTGAAAGATACATTGCGGTCTACGTACAGCGCTTCTACCTGGTGGAAGAAACAGTGTGCACGATAGCTGATAGCTTCGTTACGGTAAACGCGTCCCGGACAGATGATACGGATAGGTGGTTGCGAAACCTCCATCACACGGCTCTGTACCGATGAGGTGTGTGTGCGCAGTAGTACGTCGGGATGGGATTCGATGAAGAATGTGTCTTGCATGTCTCGTGCCGGATGGTCTTCGGCAAAGTTGAGTGCGGAGAACACATGCCAGTCATCTTCTATTTCCGGACCTTCGGCAATGTTGAATCCCAGACGGGCAAAGATGTCAATGATTTCGTTGCGCACAATGGAAAGCGGATGGCGTGTGCCCAGCTCCACGGGATAAGCCGAACGGGTCAGGTCGAGATCGTCCTGTCCGTTGTCCTGGTTGTCGAACTGTTCTTTCAGTGCGTTGATTTTTCTTGTGCTTTTGTTTTCAGCTCGTTGAGCTTCATGCCGACTTCTTTTTTCTGTTCGGCAGCCACATTGCGGAAATCTGCCATCAAGTCATTGATGGCTCCTTTCTTGCTGAGGTATTTGATGCGCAGAACTTCGAGTTCTTCGGCATTGGCGGCTTTCAAGGCCCCACCTCTTCAAGAAGTTGATTAATCTTAGCTATCATATCTTGCGATTTATTGTTATTCGATTTTCGTTAAATTGCTGCAAAAGTAACAATAATATTGCAATCAAAGAGGATAGAAAGAAATAAAATGTGTCGGTTGGTTGCCTCTTGCCGATCTTTAGGCTTTCTCTTTCTTTATTTGTATATGATAATGGGAGGTGGAGAGATGTTTTCTCTTCCTCATGCAGTAGGTGTTGTAATCGCTCGTCTGTCTTTTATGATAACGTACATCTTCTTGTGTAAGAGGGTGCTTTCTTTCACTAGTGAATCTCTTTTTTATCATAACGGGTTACTGTAGTTGTTCCTATCATAAACTGCATGCCGGTCCTGTCCGTCGTTATCGCATCACCGAAGTCAGCTAGGAGGCGCTGATGAAATGTTTTCAGCGTTGGAGAAACGTCGGGGATACCTTCATTGAGCCGTACGGACCTCGTGTGAATGTTAAAAGATAGGACTATGCGATTATTTTATTTACAAATGATTCGTTATTATGTAATAAATGATTAATTTAGCGGGTGCAGAAGGGTGATTGGGTGAACCGTCCGTTAATACTATTATTATGTAAATTGCGAGTGCTTCGTACTCTGCATCTGATTTCTGCAAACCTTAAATTGTATCGATATGGCCGATTGGAAGTCAGTAAAAAGTATATCTGATAAATATGGAATCAGTGTAGAGAGAGTGATAGCGTGGGTACGTGAAAGCCAAATCACCACTTCCGTTGTGGGCAGCGTGGTGCTGATTGATGACGGGAGCGTGTGCGAATTGGTAGAGAAAGAAAAACGGTTGGCGCACCTGAAAACCAATTACGAGCAACTTTGCGCGAAGTTTGAGCAGCGCATCGAGGCGGAACTGCGTGCAGACGAAGATGCCGGACTCAAGATGCGTCTTCTGGATGATTTCCTCCCCGTTCTGCACCGACTACTCTGCGTGATGATTGACAAGCTGAACACCGAAGATCGAAAACTGTTCAACAGTGCCTTCACAGCCGCCCCTCTGTATCGGATAGCTCGGGAAATGGGATTTGAGTCTGTAAAAGACTACCTCATAGCGTACAGGAAGGTGACCAGGAGGCTGCCCGAAAGCTCGGACGAACTTATCAAGCGTCTCCAAACCGACCTTGAACGAAGCCGCGACTCTTTTAAGGAAATGGAGCATACGCTGCTGAGAGCAAGGCAGAACCATGAAGACGCTAATCGGATGTGCAGTGACCTGCGCGACAAGGAGATATATTACATTGAACGGTGCGAACGGCTGAAAGAGAAAACCGGGAGAACGAGAAGCGCGTAGAGAGACTCAAAAAACGACTTCTCAAATGGGAAAAGTGCCCAAACGTGGGGGAGGCCGGAAACACCGGAGAGGATGAAAGCCTGCAGGAACTGTCGGACGAGGTGGGGAATTTGCATATCCGTGAAATGGAACTGCGGTCAGCGCCGGGAATTGATTACGAGGGTCGCCCGTCTGGAGAGGGAAATGTATAAATACAATAGCACGGAAAACAGCTTCAAAAGCAGACTGGGTGAAAAGGGCGCTTGGAGGAAAATCGAGAGCGAATTTGAAAGGTGTGCCCGAACATATTTTGGTAGAGACGTGGAGGTGGTGTCGCGGAAGGAAGCGCAGGAAATACGGCAGCTCCAGATAAAAGCGCTGGTAGACGAAAACTATGCTCAAAGCGGGGCGTGGAAAGAGATGATGGCGGCGACGGAGGCGAAGTTCGCGATGTCCGGGGAGACAATGTCGGATGCCGGGAAGCTGGAAAACGAAGAAGTCGAAACCGGAACTGAGCCGGCGGCCAAAGACGAAGTGGAGATGATAATAGAAGGTATAGCGAGCTTAGACGAAATGGGGGCATCGCTGGACAGATATAAGAAAGAAACCAGCGAGATGATCGAAAAATATAAGGCGAACGAGGAAAAAACGGAGGGCTTCTGGAATAGACTCCGTTCCATGTTTCGTTAACTCAATAACTAACACTATCTCCTTCGTTTTTTGTCCTGTTTCGTATATAGTGTTGTATACCGGTATACTCTGTGGTAAATCTTGGAAAAAAACAAAATGGGGAAGTCCTCACGGATTTCCCCACTTTAATGATGAAATATTTACTATTTTTATTAATTGGGTGTGGAGAGTATCGGACTCGAACCGATCACCTTAACACTGCCAGTGTTACGCTCTAGCCAGATGAGCTAACCCCCCATGCTCTTAATGATAACATTTGCGAACGTTTATCTGTTTTGGTGCTGCAAATATAATGTATTATTCTGAAATAATTGCTATGTTTGCGGAAATAATCAACTTAAAGATAAAAAATATGCTGATATACAATACCACTTTTCAGGTGGACGACGAAGTTCATGATAATTTTTGATCTGGATCAAAGAGAGTTATATTCCTGAAGTAGAGAAACACGGCGCTCTCCGTGCTCCGCGCATCTGTCGTGTGTTGAGTCATCGTGACGAAGGTACTTCCTATTCGCTCCAATGGGAGGTGGACGATTCTGTCGTGCTGCATCGCTGGCATCAGGATCAGGGTGCGCGGCTCAACCAAGAGCTGGTGAAGATATTTAAGGATAAAGTAGTCGGATTTCCCACATTGATGGAGGTATTGGAGTGATTCAGCCGGTAAAAGAAAAGATTATTCTGGGCATTGATCCCGGTACTACGATCATGGGATACGGAGTGCTCCGTGTTTGCGGGACAAGACCCGAGATGATCGCTATGGGGATCATCGATTTGCGGAAGTTCGGCAATCATTACCTCAAACTTCGTCATATCCACGAACGGGTGCTTAGTATTATCGAAAGTTACTTGCCCGATGAACTGGCGATTGAAGCTCCTTTTTTCGGGAAAAACGTGCAGTCGATGCTGAAGCTCGGACGTGCTCAGGGAGTAGCGATGGCGGCTGCGTTGAGCCGTGATATTCCTATTACTGAATATGCCCCGCTGAAAATAAAGATGGCCATCACCGGCAACGGGCAGGCCTCTAAAGAACAAGTGGCGGATATGTTGCAACGCATGCTGCATTTTGCCAAAGAGGATATGCCTGTTTTATGGATGCTACCGACGGATTGGCAGCTGCTTATTGTCATTTCCTGCAGATGGGGTGTCCGGTAATGGAGAAAGGGTATAGCGGTTGGAAAGATTTTATAGCCAAAAATCCCGAAAGAGTAAAGTAGCGACGGATTCTGAACTTAGACAATAAGTAGATAACAATATATATAATAGAGAGAAAAACATGAAAATGAACTATCTTGCCTTTATCGGAGTGACAGCGGCTACAGCTGTAGTGAGTTGTACTCCCGCCAAGAAAGAATATGCGTCTTACGAATTATATCCGGTACGTTCGGGTAGCCTCACGGAGATGGAATATTCACCGGAGTCTACCAAGTTTACCCTTTGGGCGCCTACTGCCGATGAAGTCCGTCTGATGTTGTTCGACTCGGGTGAAGGTGGGCATGCTTACGAAACGATTCCTATGGAACCGGGTGAAGAAGGCACTTGGATGGCAACGGTCAGCAAGGATCTGATGGGGAAGTTCTACACATTCAATGTCAAGGTAAACGATAAATGGATGGGTGATACACCCGGTATCAATGCCAAAGCGGTAGGGTGAACGGAAAACGTGCGGCCATTATCAACTTGAAGTCCACCGATCCACAAGGTTGGGAGGCAGATCAGCGACGCCGTTGAAATCACCGGCTGATGCGATCATTTATGAAATGCACCATCGTGATTTTTCAGTAGATTCTACATCAGGGATTCAGCATAAGGGAAAATTTTTGGCATTGACAGAACATGGTACGATGAACTCTGCCAAATTGCTGACCGGAATCGATCATCTGATCGAGCTGGGAGTAACACACGTCCATTTGCTTCCGTCTTATGATTATGCTTCGGTAGACGAAACCAAGCTGGATGAAAATAAATACAACTGGGGATATGATCCGCAGAATTACAATGTACCCGATGGTTCGTATGCTACCGATCCTTACGATCCGGCTGTCCGCATCCGCGAGTTTAAGCAGATGGTACAGGCATTGCACAAAGCTGGTATACGGGTAGTGCTCGATGTGGTATACAATCATACATACAACACCGATGGCAGTAACTTCGAACGTACGGTACCTGGATATTTTTATCGCCAGAAGCCGGATGGTTCGTTGGCCAATGGTTCGGCTTGTGGTAACGAGACGGCAAGCAACCGGCCTATGATGCGTAAATATATGATTGAATCCGTGCTTCACTGGATCAGGGAATACCATATCGATGGTTTTCGCTTCGACCTGATGGGCATTCACGACATCGAGACGATGAATGAAATCCGTAAGGCGGTCAGTGCTGTAGATCCTTCTATCATTATTTATGGTGAAGGTTGGGCAGCGGAAGCACCTCAGTATCCGGGTGATTCGCTGGCAATGAAGGTCAATTCTTGTAAAATGCCGGGTATTGCCGCCTTTTCCGATGAAATGCGTGATGCGTTGCGTGGTCCTTTTAATGATAATCATAAGGGAGCGTTCCTTGCCGGGATCCCCGGGGAAGAAGAGAGCATTAAGTTTGGTATTGTAGGAGCTGTCAGTCACCCTCAAGTCAACAATGATTCGGTGAATTACAGTAAAGCTCCCTGGGCTTCCCAGCTACTCAGATGATCAGTTACGTATCCTGCCACGATGATATGTGCTTGGTAGATCGCTTGAAGTCGAGTATCCCCGGCATCACACCCGAACAACTCGTACGACTTGACAAACTGGCGCAGACGGCAGTGCTGACTTCGCAAGGTATTCCGTTCATCTATGCCGGAGAAGAGGTGATGCGTGACAAGAAAGGGGTGCATAATAGTTTTGAGAGTCCCGATTCTATTAATGCCATTGATTGGAACCGAAAGACAACTCACGAAGATGTGTTCGCCTATTATAAGCGTTTGATCAGTATTCGTAAAGCCCATCCCGCTTTCCGTATGGGAGATGCCGAGATGGTACGTAAGCACCTGGAATTCCTCCCGGTAGATGGTGGTAATCTGGTGGCTTTCCGCTTGAAAGACCGCGCTAACGGAGATACTTGGGACAACATTATCGTGGCACTTAATGCCCGTTCTGTTCCTGCCAAACTGGCGATACCCGAAGGTAAATACACTGTTGTATGCAGAGATGGTATGATTGATGAAAGAGGGTTGGGCTCGTTATACGAACCTGAGGTGACGGTTCCGGCACAGTCTGCACTGATCATTCATCAGTAGGGAGTGTTGCGGAAAAAAATCATCACGGATTACACTGATTCACACAGATAAAAAATAAATGACTGATGGTCAATGTAAAATTCTGTGGCAATTGATGTAATCGTGGTGATTTCTGACTATAATAACTTTTGTTGATATACAAAACCAATATAAAGTTAACCTAAATTGATTATCTCTAAAATACTGTTCTGAATGTCGAGGGATGTGTGTTTATAGAGCTATTTTAAATTATCTGTATAATGAAATTCATAAGGAAGTTTCCGGTGACCGATGCGGATAGTCTGGAAAGTCCCCAAAAGTTTGAGGGCTTCTTTCTTGATTATTATCCCCGGGTCAAAGGATTCATTAATGGCTTGTTACAGGATGCTGAAGAGGCGGAAGATCTTTCGCAGGATATATTTATGTCATTGTGGCAGAACCGGGGAAATCTGAAGCAGATAGACAACTTGGATGCATACCTGTTCCGTATAGCCCGGAATGCGGTTTACCGGTACATCGAGCGCTCTTTGTTATTTAAAAATTATCAATCCAGGCAGTTATCGGATGATAACTCCGATCTGTATGAAATAGAATCGGAACTGAACGCGAAAGAATTAGAACTGATTATAGCCATCGCTGTTGAAAGAATGCCTTCTCAAAGAAGAAAGATTTATCAGATGAGCCGCGAACAGGGGCTTAGTAATGAAAATATAGCCCGTGAACTGAACATTAGCAAGCGTACTGTTGAGAATCATCTGACCCAGGCTTTGGCTGATATACGTAAGATATTGTTTTGGGTCATCATGGCTACTTTCGTATAAACTTAACAAGCTATATAAAAAAAGTGTTCTTTGAACTGTGTGTGTTTGGCGGGTTACGTATCTTATATATATAATCCATAAAACATACTATGTCTGACGCATACAAAATCATACACAACTTTATGGCCTTCATAGCCAGTCCGGACCTTAAAAATAAAGTGTGGACATGGCTTCTTGATCCTTCCGGCAAACAACGGAAAGAAGAAGCGCTTCTTCAGATATGGGACGAATATCGTCCTGAAGCAGATGCCGGTACCCGGCATTCTTTACGTAAGTTTCAAAAAAGAGCAGGGCTTTCTTCTGCCCGGCCGGCCTATCTACATCGGTGGGCGCATATAGCAGCTATTCTTCTTATCCCGTTAATGTCTATTATAACAGCCTATATATATGTGGAACATCACACGCAGGAAGTCCGTTTTGTAGAATGTATCGTTCCCAAGGGAGAGCAAAAACAGATCACGTTACCGGATGGTTCGATCATCACCCTGAATTCGGGATCCGTATTTCTATATCCTACGCAATTTGCCGGCGATACCCGCTCTGTATATCTTTCCGGAGAAGGGCACTTTGCGGTAGCCCCTAATAAGAAACTTCCTTTTGTGGTGGCAACTAACCATCTGGACATTTGTGTACTGGGTACTCAGTTTAATTTGCAGGCATATCCTTTTGATAGAAGGACAATTACCACATTGGAGTCCGGTTCTGTTGCTGTAAGAAAGAAAAACCAGCCGAACAGTTTTATTACCTTAGAACCCAATCAGCAGCTTGATTACGAAAATCGGAGTGGTAGATTCAACAAAACAGATATAGATGCTTCTGTTTATTCGGGTTGGACAAAGGGAGAGATGAACTTTATTTCCCAGTCACTCAGGGAAATCCTGAGAACACTGGAAAGAAGCTATGCAGTATCTATTCAGTTATCGTCTGATCTGATGGAGTCGAATCGGATCAATTCGGACCTTTATACAATAAAGTTTAAGCGTCGTGATGATATTTTCCATGTTTTGGATATTGTAACAAAAACAGTAGGAGGTATCACCTATAAAGTGGAGAAGGACGAATCCATATCTATTTGTCCATTAAAGTAAAGGAAAGGAGAACAATCATATGCAAAAAAGGGAACCGGAAACAAATTACCACACCCATTTCCGATCCCCGAAATCAATCAAAAACTTTTTAACCTTTAGAGACTTTAAACAGTATTAATTGATTAACTCACAAAATTATGAAATTAAAAATCAAATTAAGGAATATTCTATCCGTAAAAATTCATAAAATAGTTCTTTTACTTCTCGCTTTATGCATTTATAACACTGCGTACGGGCAAAATCAGCGGATAAGCGTGTATGGCAACAATCAGTCTTTGCAAAAAGTATTCGAACAAATTGAGGAGCAGACTCAATTGAGTATTACATACAATCAGACCAGACTGGATGTAAATAGGAAGATTAAAGGAAACTTTGTAGACAAGGAACTGTCTTTTGTAATGGATGCTCTTTTGAAGAATACCGGTTTTACTTGCCGTTATGAGGCTGAGCATATAGTCATTACTCCTGTTGAGCAGAAGACAGAGAAAGCTGCTGCCGGGCAAGCTACTCAGATGAAAAAGATAACGGGTAAAGTGACGGGCGTTACCGGCGAACCTCTTATAGGAGCGAATGTGCTTGCCGTAGGCGGTAAGCAGGCCACGATTACCAATCTTGAGGGAGAATTTTCATTGGAGGTCTCTGACAACAGTAAGTTGCAGGTTACCTATATCGGTTATTTGCCTCAGGAGGTCAGTACCAATGGAAAAACTCATTTCGTCATTCAGTTGAAAGAAGATTCACAATTGATGGATGAAGTAGTGGTTGTCGGCTTCGGAACACAAAAGAAGGTCAATTTGACGGGAGCAGTTACAGCAGTTAATATACAGGAAACATTGGGAGATCGTCCGATAACAAATGTTACGGCAGCTTTGCAAGGGGTGGTTCCGGGATTAAAAATAGAGGGAACGACCGGTACTCCAGGTGACAATCTATCATACAATATTCGAGGAACCACTTCTATCAACGGTGGTGGTCCGCTGGTGTTGGTCAATAATGTACCGATGGATATCAATATGATTGATCCGCAGGATATCGAGTCGGTTTCGGTCTTGAAAGATGCCGCTTCTGCAGCTATCTACGGAGCACGTGCTGCGTTTGGAGTAATCTTGATTACCACCAAGCAAGGTAAAAAGGACATGGCTCCTAAATTCAATTATAATAATAATTTCTCGTTTTCGAAAGCATTGGAGCTGCCGCAAAAAGCTGGTCCGTTGGAGTCCATCTTGGCATATAAAGAGATGGGATGGCCCAATGACACGTATGTAGACGGTAAGAATATTCCTCAATGGGAGACGTATATACGTGATTATATGGCTAATCCTTCCCAATATCCCAATGGATATGTATTCGATGAAGATGGGAACCTGTTTCTGATGAGAGAGAACGATATGTTTGCCGATATGATGGATAATTATGGCTTTATGCAAAATCATAGTTTTTCAGTTTCGGGAGGAAGTTCAAGAACGAATTATCGTATCGGTTTGGGATACACCAATGAAGACGGAATCCTTATTACTGATAAAGACAGGTATGAGCGTGCCAATCTCTCAAGTTTCCTGAGTGTGGAGGTCAACAAATGGCTGACCACTCAATTGGATATACGGTATGCCAATTCTACCCAGAACAAAGTGGAGCAAGGCGGTAGAAACGGAATTTGGGGAAGTGCCATGCAACTTCCTTCTTATCAGAATATATCGCCTTATGAAGAGGATGGTATTATTTATCCGGCTGAAACTTCCGCTACTTACATCCGTTATGGGGAACCACGCATTGTTAAAAAGACGGATCTCCGGGCTTTGGGACGTATCATCATTTCGCCTCTGAAAAACTTGAAGATAACAGGTGAATATACGTACAACCGGGTGACGAACTACAACCGCATGTATGTGAACCAGTATAAATACATCGGAATGAACTTTACCGGTGTCCTGAATAACACGGAAAATACACGGTATGCGCTGACACAGGGATTTACTAACTATAATGCAATCAATATATTTGCTAATTACGACTTTTCAATAGGTAATCATCATATAAGTGTTATGGGTGGATTCAACCAGGAAGAGAATCATGCGGAATCGCAGTGGACGGAAAGGAAAGATGTATTGTTGAGTAACCTGCCGTCCATATCGGGAGCTACCGGGACCACAACGGCAACGGATACCTTTAACGAATATGCCCTCAGAGGACTCTTTTACCGTGTGAATTATTCGTACAAGGATCGCTACATGCTTGAAGCTAACGGACGATATGACGGAACTTCACGATTCCCTAAAAACAACCGTTTTGGTTCTTCCCATCTTTCTCGGCAGGTTGGCGCATTTCGGAAGAACCTTTTATGACAGCGACACGCGATGTTCTATCCAACTTTAAATTTCGTGCTTCGTGGGGATCGATCGGAAATCAGATCATCTTGCTGGCAGACGGTTCACCGGACAATTATCCGTATATACCGGAGATGGCTCCGGGGCTTACCAATTGGCTGGTAGACGGTCAAAGACCTACGACTTTGTCCACTCCGCCTATGGTCAGCAGTGCGTTCACCTGGGAAAAAGTATATACGCTCGACTTCGGTGTTGACTTCGGATTTTTGATAATCGCCTGAATGGTACTTTCGATTGGTATCGGCGTGATACAAAAGGTATGCTGGCACCGGGAATGGATTTGCCGTGGGTTGTGGGAGTGGCTGCTGCCAAGCAGAATGCTGCGAATTTGAAACTTATGGTTGGGAACTGGAATTGAACTGGAGAGACCGTATCAAAGATTTCAATTACCGTATCGGATTCAATCTTTACGATTCGCAGAGTGAAATTACCAAGTTTAACAACGAGACCAACTTGCTGGGCACCTATCGCAAAGGCAGAAGATTGGTGAAATATGGGGATATGTAACCGATCGTTTTATAGAGAAGATGATTTCAATGCCGACGGAACGCTTAAAGAAGGCATTCCTATTCCTAAAGGAGTAGGGAAGTATATCCGGGTGATATACTTTATAAAACTTTGATGATGATGCCAGCACTATATGGAGTGGAAAAGGAACAGCGGACGATCCGGGCGACCAACGTATCATCGGTAACTCTACACCTCGCTTCCATTATGGCATCAATGCAGGTTTGAGTTGGAAAGGGTTCGATCTTTCTGTCTTTCTTCGTGGTGTGGGCAAACGTGACTTTTGGCGTACCGATCAGATTGCATGGCCTACCGGAACGTGGGGAAGTCTGTTTAAGGAAACCCTTGACTTCTGGACACCGGAGCATACGGATGCCTATTTCCCAAGGGTATATGCAAACAACGGCGTGAATACTGCTTCGAACCGCTGGAAGCAGACCAAATATCTGGCTAATGCGGCTTACTTGAAGTTGCAAAATATCACCTTATCCTATACTTTGCCTAAAACCTGGGCTAAGCAGATTTGCTTCGATGAGGTCAAGGTATTTTTCAGTGGAGAAAACCTTCACACATGGGATCACTTGCCGGAAGGTCTGGAGTCTGATATGCTTTCGAAAGGAGCATGGGAATATCCGTTTATGAAGAAGTTTTCACTTGGATTTAATGTCACATTCTAAATAACCGAAATAGTATGAAGAAATATACATTTGCCCTGTTTATATTCTGTGCGATCGCTTTTACCGGTTGCCTGAACAATGATTTTATGGAAAGGTATCCGTTGGGCAACCCGACGGAAGAGACTGCCTTTGTGACGTATGACAACTTCAAGCATACGCCTGGGGATTGTATGAGACACTGCCGAAATTAGGATACGGTGATACCTCGACAGATGATATCTCGTACAATCAGACTCGTGGAAGCAGTGAGAGCAACTGGATCAGAGGACTGGTCACTGTACCCGATAAGCGGAATGATACAGCATGGGATTATTATGCCTTTATTCGTCGTGTCAATCTGATGTTGGGGCGGATAGACAGCTCTCAGATGACTGAAGCCGAGAAAGCACATTGGAAAAGTGTCGGATATTTCTTTCGTTCATACCGCTACTTCTCATTGCTGTCTGCTTATGGTGGAGTACCTTGGATAGACCGTGTGCTGAGTGATAACGATACAGAGCTGATTAATGGGCCCCGTGCATCCAGAGATGAAATTGCGAAGCATATTCTTGAAGACCTGCAATATGCCGAACAGCATATTAATGTTAACGGAGATGGTAATAATACGATTAATAGAGCAGTCGTTCAAGCCTTTATATCACGATTCTGTCTTTTTGAGGGTACATGGAGGAAATATCACGGATTGAATGATGCCGAAACTTATCTGAAAGAATGTAAGCGGGTGTCTGCCGAAGTTATGAATAGTTTCCCCGAGATTTGCAGCAACTACGATGATCTTTTTTGTTCGCTTGAATTGAAGGATGTCCCGGAGTCATACTCTATCGGGAGTTCTCGAATGCGGAAAACGTAATACATGCTACTAGTATCGGAGGAACCACAGGAGCCTCGTACTATAATCCGACCCGTGACTTGGTGGACAGTTATCTCTGTTCGGATGGTAAAACCCGTTGGAATAGTCCGTTATATAAGGGAGACAAAGATATGTATGACGAGTTTAGTTGCCGGGATCACCGACTCTGGTTGCAAGTGACTCCTCCGTACAGAATAGACCGTTCGGCTTCTACCGATGCCTGGGGTAATAAATGGCAATTTACCGAAGTTGCCAAGGACAGAAGTTTCATCGATAGCTTGAATATTCGTTTGGGAATAGGCTATGGCAGTGCTAAAGAGAGACAGAAAACTTTACCTTTCCGTCAAGGCTATGACGGGGGTATCCTGGGAGCAGTCCCGCATTTCGATTTTTATTTGGAGAATCAGCCTTGGTACAAGTCAGCTTTCGGCTATAATAACTGGAAATATTATTGTACGTATCTGTCAATGGGATCACAGCGAAATGAAGAGACCGATATGCCACTGTTCAGGGTGGAAGAGGTGATGCTGAATTATGCTGAAGCAATGTGTGAATTAGGTGAATTCGATCAGTCGGTAGCCGATCGGACGGTAAATAAATTGCGTAGCCGTGCTAACGTGGCTCCTATGAAGGTGGCGGAAATTAACGACAGTTTCGATCCTAAACGTGATTTGGGTAACCCTGCTTATCCGGGTGATTATGCTGTAAATCCCTTATTGTGGAGATTCGCCGCGAACGCCGCATTGAATTGTTTTCCGAAGGATTCAGGTTCGACGATTTGCGGAGATGGAAGAAGTGTCATTATGCATTGAAGAAGAAACTGGGCATGTATGTCAAAGCATCGGATTTTCCGGCCGGAACAAAAGTGACAGTCGATGGTGGAGGAACGGAAGGCTATCTTGAATTTCATCCTGCACAGAACCATACTTGGCCTGATTATTATTACCTGAATCCTATTCCCCGCAATGAAAGGGTGCTGAATCCTCAGCTTGAACAGAATCCGGGTTGGGATGACGGAATAAAGTAGGAAATGTTTGATTGACAAATGGTTTTAACCGTGTGATAAAAAACTGTCCGGAGAAAATCTTATCTTTGGACAGTTTTTGCACTCAAAATACTACATTTAAATGAAATACCTGATTTTAATACTACTTTCCCTGTGTTCATATTCCGTCGACTTGTCCGGACAAATCATCATGCCTACCCCCGGTAAAATAGAGAGGGCAGACGGCCGGTTACGGCTTCAAGGTAAAATACGAATGTACGCAGAGGAGTCTCCCGGCTCTTTCATACGTTTGTTTTATGAAAAACTGGTGCTCGAAAGCGCTGTGGAATGGTGCAAAGAGGAGGTAAACAGCCACATCTCCTGGAAAAAAGATGTTACTTTGCCGGCAGAAGGTTATCGCATCCGTGTGACGCCTGAGCGAATAATTGTCCGGGCAGCGGATGATGCCGGCTTTATCTATGCCATTCAAAGTCTGAGGCAATGGAACACGGGTGAGGAAAGAGGACTGATATTTCCTTGTGTCGAGATCACCGACTTCCCACGAGTGAAATGGCGCAGCTTTATGCTGGATTCCGGACGCCAGTATCAGAAAGTGTCTACGATCAAGAAATATATCGACATGGCTTCGATGCTGAAGATGAATTACTTTCATTGGCATCTGACCGAAGGACTTGGCTGGCGCATCGAAATAAAACGCTATCCGTTCCTGACCCGTATAGGAGCTTTTGTAGGGCAGGGGCCGGAACAGCAGGGCTTCTACTCCCAAGAAGAGGTGAAAGAGATCATCAGCTATGCGGCGGACCGGGGCATTACGGTTGTTCCCGAGATTGACATGCCCGGACATGCCGAAGCGGCACTTAATGCATATCCCCGGCTGGGATGTTTCAATGTTGCGGTAAAGGTTCCCCAAAGCGGATTTACGCAGAATATATTTTGTGCGGGAAAAGACAGTACACTCATCTTCCTGAAGAATGTGTTGGACGAAGTATGCCGGATGTTTCCGTCCGCTTATATTCATCTCGGAGGCGACGAAGCACCTAAAGGGAATTGGGATAAATGTCCCGATTGCCGGTCACGGATTGAAAAAGAAAAACTAAAAGACAGTCATGACCTACAATTGTGGTTTTCGGCCCAGATGGCCGATTATCTGAAACAAAAAGGGAGGAAGGCCATCTTTTGGGGAGATGTGATTTACAAAGACGGCTATCCCTTGCCAGACAATGTGGTGATACAGTGGTGGAACTGGAGAGGACACCGGGATCTGGCCTTGAAGAATGCCGTCAGACATAATTATCCGGTGATTTGCGGTACAAACTATTATACGTATCTGAACTTCCCGCTTACCCCTTGGAAGGATATACTCAAGCTCGCACTTTCGATCTGGAAGATGTGTATTTGCATAATCCTTCTTATAGGCCCCGGGAGGAAAATCCGCTTATTCTCGGAATGAGTTCTGCCTTGTGGACGGACGACGGGGTGACGGAAGCATGATCGATCGTCGGGTCTTTCCGCGTATTCTCGCACTTGCCGAGCAGATGTGGCATTCCGGCAATCCGGAAAATTTTGATGAGTTTTATGGCAAAGTACTCTCTAAGCAACTGTGGTTTGAACAGCAGGGGTATTCATTCGGGCCTGCATTGAAGGAAGATGCGGGTACAAATTATAAATGGGACTAAAAAAAGAAACTAATCATGAAAAGAATAGAAATCTATATCGGACTGTCCGTTTTCGCTTTATCGGCCAAAAGCCAGGTGAAAGAATCTCGACCCAATGTCATATATATCATAATGGATGATCTGGGCTACGGGATATCGGTTGTTATGGTTCGGAGAAATAGAAACACCGAACATCGATCGGTTGTATAAAGATGGCATCAGTTTCACACGGCATTACACAGGTTCACCCGTTTCGGCACCCGCCCGCTGTGTGTTGATGACAGGTATGCACTCGGGACATGCGCAAATCCGGGCTAATGATGAAATGGCTTATCGGGGCGCTATCATGAATTACGACTCCATGTATGTACATCCCGGTTTGGAGGGGCAGTATCCTTTGAAAGCCTATACCATGACTCTCGGAAGAATGATGCAGCAAGCCGGATACGTCACCGGATGCTTTGGAAAATGGGGACTGGGGGCTCCGGGCACGGAGGGTACTCCCAACAAACAGGGATTCGACAGTTTCTACGGATACAACTGCCAGCGGCAGGCACACAGTTATTACCCCGCCTTTTTGTATAAGAATGAAGACCGGGTATACCTGGCCAATGAAGTGCTCGATCCTCACACGACCAAGCTGGATGCAGGAGCCGACCCCCGTGATGAAGCCGCCTATGCCAAGTTCTCGCAGAAAGAGTATGCCAATGATCTTATTTTCGATGAACTGATTTCGTTTGTCGGGCAGAACAGAAAGAAACCGTTTTTCCTGATGTGGACTACTCCGCTACCGCACGTGTCGTTGCAGGCACCGGAGAAATGGGTGAAGTATTATGTCGGGAAGTTTGGAGACGAAGCCCCCTACATCGGAAAAGCCGGATATATGCCTTGTCGCTATCCGCATGCGACTTATGCTGCTATGATCAGTTATTTTGACGAGCAAATAGGCAAGTTGATAGAGAAGCTGAAGAAGGAACGTCTGTACGACAATACGGTTATCATGTTTACTTCCGATAATGGACCGACTTTTAATGGCGGTAGCGATTCTCCGTGGTTCGACAGTGGAGGCCCTTTCAGGTCTGAGTATGGTTGGGGAAAATGTTTTGTTCACGAAGGAGGAATACGTATCCCTGCTATTGTCACCTGGCCCGGGAAAATCAAACCGTCTACCCAGAGCGATCATATTTGTGGATTTCAGGATGTGATGCCTACCTTGGCGGATATCGCAAACATTGCTTGTCCGGAGACCGATGGCATCAGTTTCTTGCCTGCTTTGCTTGGCGAAACGGAACGCCAGAAAGAACACGAATATTTGTATTGGGAATATCCCGATCCCACAATCGGCCTCAAAGCCATTCGCATGGGTAAGTGGAAAGGAATTGTCAACAACATCCGTAAGGGCAACTCTACAATGGAGCTTTATGACTTGGAGAGTGATCTCAGGGAAGAACATGATGTGGCTGCCGAACATCCCGATATCGTCCGGAAACTGACGAGGTTGATGGAAAAGTCACATACCGAGCCGGAGAATCCCAAATTCAGGTTCTGATGGACCATAGGTCTAAAACAGTTTGAGTATCCGATGATAAAAGTACATAATAGGTTGTTCAGATTGTTTTTTTAGCATTATTCTGTCTCTTTGTGCGGATTTTGGTATAATTTTGCCCCGCCCAATAATGAAATAGGATTATGGAACAATACACATTCAATATAGCGGGTGGCGTGGCACACAACCCGCTTGTGCGTTTGGCACAACCTGTCATAGCACAAATCGCTACCGGCGAACATATCGCCATCGTAGGACCAATGGGGGAGGGAAAAGCTTGTTTGTAGACACGCTTTTGGGTAAATATCCTTTGCGTGAGGGTACATTGGACTACGATTTTTCTCCTTCTTCTACCCGGACGGTATATGATAACGTGAAATATATTGCTTTCCGTGACACCTATGGGGCGGCGGATGCCAACTATTACTATCAGCAACGCTGGAATGCCCACGATCAGGAAGATGCCCCTACGGTGCGGGAGATGTTGGGAGAGATCAAGGATGAAAGACTGAAAGAGGAATTGTTCGAACTCTTCCACATCGAGCCATTGTTGGACAAGAAGGTCATTCTTCTTTCCAGTGGCGAATTACGTAAATTTCAACTGACTAAAACCCTCCTGACAGCTCCCCGGGTATTGATTATGGACAATCCTTTTATCGGTTTGGATGCACCTACCCGTGAATTGCTTTTCTCGCTGCTCGAACGTCTCACCCGCTTGTCATCCGTGCAAATCATTCTTGTGCTTTCGATGCTCGATGATATCCCTTCGTTCATTACCCATGTGATTCCGGTAGAAGACCTGCACGTGCTTCCGAAAATGGAAAGGGAGGCTTATCTGGCTTCATTTTGTGTGACCGATGAGGTCGAAGTCCTGGACGCACTGCAACAGCGTATAGCCGGATTACCTTATGACGGAGCAAACTATGACTCCGGGGAGGTGGTAAAATTAAATAAGGTAAGTATTCGTTATGATGACCGCACCATCCTGAAGGAGCTCGACTGGACAGTCCGCCGGGGTGAAAAGTGGGCATTGAGTGGAGAAAACGGTGCCGGTAAATCTACACTGCTCAGTTTGGTTTGTGCGGACAACCCTCAGTCGTACGCCTGTGACATCAGTCTTTTCGGACGTAAGCGGGGTACGGGCGAAAGCATTTGGGAGATTAAAAAACACATCGGTTACGTTAGTCCCGAAATGCACCGTGCCTATCTCAAAAATCTGCCGGCCATTGAGATTGTGGCTTCTGGATTGCATGACAGCATCGGTTTGTATAAACGCCCGCAGGAAAGCCAGATGGCTGCCTGCGAGTGGTGGATGGATGTGTTCGGCATTGCGGCTCTGAAGGACAAACCTTTTCTTCAGCTGTCGAGCGGTGAGCAGCGCCTGGCATTATTGGCCCGTGCTTTTGTGAAAGATCCGGAATTGCTTATTCTGGACGAGCCGCTGCACGGACTCGATACGTACAATCGCCGGCGGGTGAAAAAGATTATCGAAGCTTTTTGCCGTCGGCAGGACAAGACGATGATTATGGTAACCCATTACGAATCGGAACTCCCTTCTACCATCACCGACCGCCTTTTCCTGAAAAGAAATCGTTGAGCGTGACCGTTTTTTATTTTGTCATTCTCCAACCTGTGTTATCGGTCGTTTGGGTGGCGGATATGGAAAAAAAACTCCTGTCCGTGTGATGACTGCCTTTTTTGCAAATAGACAACATTGGTACCTGTTGTCGTATGTCTTTACATCGTTACCGCATTTTCTTTCTGATTTCGGAAGAAGATGATCCGGAACTTATTGCCTTCGGGTGACTTCCGGATCTCGGTTTCCATATCCGTCCGGTTATCTACCGGTTTGCCGTTAATGCGCAGAATCACGTCGTTGGCTTGCAGGGCGGTTATTCCCTTTTCGACCTGCACTACCAGTATGCCTCGTATTTTGTCGAGCCCCGTGGCCGAACGTTCTCCTTCGGTCGACACCTCTTTCAATGTTAACCCCTTCCACGAATACGTCTGTACCGTCTCCGGCTTTTCTTCCGGAATTTTGAAAACCGGCAATTTCGGAGTAGCCGCCAAAGCTTTCAGGTGTGGGCATTGTACGCCGAAGTGCTCCATATCGAAATTCCGGAACCCCGTCTTCAAGGCAGGCGAATTTTCTTTTACCCGGTAGTCTCCTTTTTCAGGAGCGATGAAGAGCGGATCACCGTAAAGTGAATGGAGGTCCGTTCCTCTCTTTTGTGCCTGTTCCAGTCCTTGCTTGGTGACAAAAAAGTTAGTGTCTGTTTCCTTTCCCCATTCCTTTACCTGAATGGGGCGATAGGGAGTCGTGACGATGTTATGACGGAAAATGTCATGAGAGTTTGCAAACCAGACGTGCGGATGGAATGTGTTGTTGACCATAATGTTGTTTTCCACCGTTCGCGCGAAGCCTTCGCGCAATTTCAATCCTCCGTGTAGGCAGAGGTTGTTGTAGATGTGATAGTTGGAAGAACCGTCGTCCAGATCGATGTCCCATCCATGGTCGCACCTCCAGCGGTTGTTGCGGATGACAGTCGTTTCGGTAGCGTCCCGGAATACCATTTGAGGATGTTCTTTCGCGAATTCATCCATCACATTCCGGTCGGGATGCCAATAGCGGTCGCGTCCCCAGGAGTTGAAGGACCCGTGGTCGCCTGTCTCAAGTACGGTGTCGAACACATCGTTTCCTTCTATCAGATGTCCTCCCCAGGTACCTTCACTGACGTTGATGCCGGCACGGGGCAGGTCGTAAATACTGTTGTTACGGATGGTGATTCGTGCGGACATAGATAGTTGGATACCGGCTCCCTGCTTTTCTGTCTCTCCGATCGAGTGAATCAGATTGTCGTCCACCAGGCAGTCTGAGGGATAGTCGGGGGTGAGGGGACCTGTCCCTTTATCCATCTGCTCCCAGGTTTGCGACTTTCCGTACTCGAACAGAGGGGAACGGACGGCATCCGGAGAGCCTACAAAGCAAACAGCACTGGCTCCTATACGGGTGATATGATTTTGGCTGACACGGTGGTTGCGGTTATAATTGGAGAAGAAGATAGCATTGCCTCCTATATCGTGCAGGTAGCAGCCGTTTACAGAGCATTTTTCGGCATTTTCAATTATCAGGGCTCCTCCCCGATAGATTTTCCAGTCACTGCGCAATAGGGGTTCATTGGTTTTCATAAAGGTGCGCAGGGTTTGTGTCAGTTCCAAATGGTCTACGGATACGTGACGGACCGGACTTCCGGTTTTTCCTTTCAGGATAAAGAGGTTTTCTGCCTGCGGCACTTCGAACAAGGCGGTTTGCAGGTCGAGTTCTCGCGGCGGATAGAAATAGAGTGTATGGGTTTCTTTATCAAAATACCATTCCCCTTCGGCATCCAACTCTTCAAAGATGTTTTCTACCATGCGGTAGGTGTGGTGCATACCCATCTGGCGGTTGTTCTGAAATCCGCCTTTCAGTATCAGTTCGCCCTTGGCGTCTTTGCCTTCGATGCTGTATTGGTAGCCTCCCCATTCTCTGCTGTGCATGGCGTGCAGATAACCTCCCGCGGGGTTACTCCAGTTTTTCACACGTTCGGGTGAGCAGGCGTCAGCTGCATATCCGTTGAAGATGCGTATATCCGGATCAAAATTCGGATACCGTGCCGATATCTGTTTTTTCCCGTTCACAAAGAGCTGGTCGGGGATCAGTTCTTCTTCCACTTTGGCCTGCATGATACCGTTTTTATACTCTTTCCAACGCAGGTTCCGGAGTATACGCGAACCGCTGATGACCGCCTTTTGTCCGGGATACGAAGAAAAACGGATCGGATGTTCGGGTGTGCCCGAAGTCTCGTTTGTGATAAGAATCGGAGCGGACAGGTAGTTGGTGCCTTCGCAGTAGATGGTGATGGAACGCCGGCCGGCTGCCGTGAGGCCTTTTTCCAGGCATATTCTAAAGTAGCCATCGGTTTTTCCGCTGTTCCGGGATGATGGTCGCTGCCCGAAGGTGATACATAGAGTGTTATCTCTGTTTGGGCGGATAGCAGACCGGATACGAATAGTAGTAATGGAAAAAAGAGCTTTCTCATGTGTTGTTCATTTAGGAATTAAATAAAAAGGTTACTTACAGTGTACAAAGGTAACTTTTATCAGCATACTTCAGCATAGATATTTAGAAAAAGTTTCGTGAACTTTGTACTCAGTACAAATGTTCTATAGTAAACACCTAAAGAAAGGAGAGTTGAATGAAAAAGATTGTATTGCTCCGTCATGGAGAAAGTGCATGGAACAAAGAGAACCGTTTTACCGGTTGGACAGATGTCGATCTGACAGAAAAAGGAATTGCCGAAGCCTGTAAAGCAGGCGAACTACTGAAAGAGAATGGATTTAACTTCGATAAAGCTTATACGTCATACCTTAAACGAGCGGTGAAAACGCTGAATTGCGTACTCGACCGGATGGATCAGGACTGGATTCCGGTAGAGAAAAGCTGGCGCCTGAATGAAAAACATTACGGCGATCTGCAAGGACTGAACAAAAGCGAAACAGCCGCTAAATACGGGGATGAACAGGTGCTTATCTGGCGCAGGAGTTATGATATAGCTCCCAATGCCTGTCGGAAGAGATCCGAGAAATCCCCGCTTTGAGAATCGTTATCAGGAAGTACCCGATGCGGAACTTCCTCGGACAGAATCTCTGAAAGATACTATCGAACGTATCATGCCTTATTGGAAGTGTATCATCTTCCCGAATCTGAAAACGGCTGATGAAATTCTGGTTGTTGCCCACGGAAATAGTTTGCGCGGCATCATCAAGCACTTGAAGCACATCTCCGATGAAGAGATCGTAAAACTGAATCTGCCGACTGCCGTCCCTTACGTATTTGAGTTCAGTGACGAACTGAATCTGGAAAAAGACTATTTCCTGGGTGATCCCGAAGAAATCCGTAAGTTGATGGAAGCGGTTGCCAACCAGGGAAAGAAAAAATAAGAGGAGAGAGACCTCGTAAATGTTTAGAAATGAATACAACTCACCACAGATTATACGGAATCTCACAGAACTTTAATTTCTTGTTTATAAGATATTAGGAGAAAATAATCTCTGTGGAACTCTGTGTAATCTGTGGTGAACTCAAAACCATTACAATTATGAATAAAATAATAGAACTGTTGGGAAATCAGGCTGAATATTACCTGAACCACACTTGCAAAACCATTGATAAATCACTGATTCACGTACCGTCACCGGATACAATCGATAAGATATGGATTGACTCTGACCGTAACATACAGACTTTGCGCAGTTTGCAGACATTGCTGGGGCATGGTCGTCTGGCAAACACCGGATATGTATCCATTCTTCCGGTCGATCAGGACATCGAACATACGGCCGGAGCTTCGTTCGCTCCGAATCCGATTTATTTCGATCCGGAAAACATTGTGAAGCTTGCCATTGAAGGCGGTTGTAATGCAGTTGCATCCACTTTCGGCAATCTGGGTGCTGTTGCCCGAAAATATGCGCATAAGATACCGTTTGTAGTAAAACTGAACCATAATGAGTTGTTGTCTTATCCCAATACTTACGATCAGGTTCTGTTTGGCACCGTCAAGGAGGCTTGGGAAATGGGGGCAGTGGCTGTAGGTGCTACTATCTATTTCGGTTCCGAACAGAGTCGCCGCCAATTGGTGGAAATCGCTGAGGCTTTCGATTATGCGCATGAACTGGGTATGGCCACCATCCTGTGGTGCTATCTGCGTAACAACGAGTTCAAGAAAGATGGTATAGACTATCATGCGGCTGCTGACCTTACCGGACAAGCCAACCGTCTGGGAGTTACCATCAAGGCCGATATCGTAAAACAGAAATTGCCGACTAACAATGGTGGTTTCAAAGCGATTCATTTCGGAAAGACGGATGAAAGAATGTATACCGAGCTGACTACGGACCATCCGATCGATCTTTGCCGCTATCAGGTGGCCAATGGATATATGGACGTGTCGGGCTGATCAACTCCGGTGGAGAGTCACATGGAGCGTCCGACCTGAAGGATGCTGTCGTTACGGCAGTAGTAAACAAACGTGCCGGCGGTATGGGATTGATCAGCGGACGTAAAGCTTTCCAGAAACCCATGAACGAAGGAGTGGAGTTACTTCACGCCATTCAGGATGTCTATCTGGATGCGTCTGTCACCATTGCCTGATAGAGAGGGTGTAGCTATCCGACAGACAGGGTGTAACCATGCAGTCCGGATGGCTACACCCTAATTGGCGGATGGCTACACCTTACTGCTTTTCCTTATTTTCTCTTTATACTGAGTCGGTGTTTCTCCGGTATATTGCTTAAATGATGTACTGAAATAGCGGGATGTTGTAAATCCTATCTTTTCTGCTATCTCTGTGAAAGTGAGATCGGTGGTTGATATCAGTTGGATGGCCTTTTCCATACGGAATTTATTGATGTAATCGTTGGCTCCCATATTGGTCATTGCTTTTAGTTTGTTATAGAGTGAGGCGCGGCTCAATCCCATCTCCGTGCAGAGGAATGTGACGTCCAGTTCGGGACTGTCCAGATGGTCGGTGATCAACTGGTTCAGCTTCCGTAGGAAAGTTTCATCGGGTTGGCTGAGTTCCTCCTTGACAATATTCGGACTGCTTGCTATTTCGGCAGGTGCTTTGCTTTTTTCGCCGTTACGGAGACGGTTACGTATCAGTTCTACGATTTGCAGTTCCCGTTCCCCCTTCTCCGTGAACGATGGGAGGAGTTCATTGCTGACATTGACGAGGAATCGAATCTTTTCTTCATATTCCTGCAATTCCCGTTCTTTTAATTCCCATTTCAACCGGTTCTTCCTACGGCGCAAAATAGCGAAGATGATAGCGGTGATGCCTCCCGACACAAATAGCAACAAGCAGATGATGAACCATCCGCTTCGGTACCAGGGAGGGAGTATGGTCAGTGACAGGATCGGGTGGAAGGGAGTCCAGTCGCCATTTTGAGTACTGCATGCAGCCTGTATGCGGTAGTTGCCTGCCGGTAGTGAGCGGATGACCAGTTCCGGATCGTATGATTCGATCGGTTCCTCATTGAGTCCGTCTATCCGGTAGCGGTATCTTTTTTTTTCGGAAGATGTCTTCTTCGTGAGACATCACGCGCAGGGTGATTGCCCGGCTGTCTTGTGGTAGGGTGAGTTTGTCGGGATTTCCTGCCGTCCGGTTCGTGGCCGGTTCACCGTTTACACGTACATCGGTCAGTACTACTTCCGGATAGTTGGAGGAAGTTGCCGGGAAGCGGTTATCGATACAGAGCAACCCATTGACACCCCCATATAGACTTCACCCTTCCCTGAGACGAGCCGGGGCTTGGCAAGATATTCATTCGGAATGACCCCGTCCGATTCACCGAAAAGAATGAACTTCCGGGATTGCAGCATCCAGGCAAATAACATGTGGTCTGCACCAATCCATACTTTTCCCCGATGATCACATATCACCGAACTGGCTTCGCCGAACAGTGAAGTGATCAATGGGTGATATTGCCGGGTCCGGATGCTGTATTGTCCCAACCCTGTATTGCTGCCTATCCAGAAATCACCTTTCTCGTCCATCGAAACGGAGTAGAGCAGTGTGTCGCCCGTGCAGCTGAAAAGTTTTTTCAGCCTATTGCCGGTTCGATCCAGTTCGTAGAGGGTACGACTGTCGTGCAGGTAAGTGAAACGTTCGTTATGCGCAATGGCATTCATACTGCCTGCGATCTCCATACCTTCTTCTTCATTTACTACGCGTATTTTCTGCGAACCGATGTCATACCGGTAAGTATGTCCTGCCAACAAAGTACGCTGCCCGGTTCGTCCCGGTAGATATTGACCGCCATACCGCTATAGTAAATATATTGTTTGAGGTCGGGATGGTCGATAGGTAGCGGTTTCCGCTTACCGTTCTCTTTGTTATAAACAAACAATCCCCTGGAAAAGACCGATAAAAGGATGGATTCTCGGGTAAATCCGGTGATCGAGACCACTTTGTCACCCCAGGTAGAACGGTCGTGACGGAACTCTTCGGTGACAGGGTCGAGGCTGTTGACACCCCCACCATCTGTACCTATCCAGATTCGTCCGTTCGGTTCGTCTTGATACAGACTCAGCACGGTGGGGTCACTCAGGCCTTGGGTGCTTCCGGGAAAGACATCGGTATAGGTCTTCATGGACACTTCTCGGATATTGATCAATCCTTTGCGGATACTGCCTGCCCACATGTTATTGTAATTGTCATTGTAGAGTGACAAGATGGAGTTAACCGGAAGCGAATAGTTATCTCCCGGAATATGTTCGAGTACTGTGATTCGATGGCTGTCCGGGTGTATGATGTTGATGCCTCCTCCGTCTGTACCGACCCAGATGTGTGAGTCCCGTTCGGCCATGCTCAGCACCACGTTGTTGCTGAGCCCGGAATTGTCGGTGGTGTACGAGGCCAGCAGTCGGCCTTCGGGGTTGAAGCAGTGGAGTCCTTCATTATAAGGAGCCAGCCAGATGCGGTTGTGAGAATCGATCAGGAGTGCCATGATCTCCTTTCCGCAGTCGAAAGGGGGAGACGGCGTTCGCCCGAACGGAGATTGATCAGTCGGAGCCCTTGCCAACGGCTGCAACAGAGCAGAGTCTCTTCATCCCACCGACTGATGGCGGAGATAGCGAAATAAGGATCGGAACTAAAATCCAGCAGGAGTTTTATCGATCGGCTGTCATAGTCGTAGCGATAGATGCGGTTGCGTCCGCCGAAGATTACCCTTGTTCTGTCAGGCAGGCAGAGTAGGCGAGGATCGGATGCCCCCGATCGTCTAGCGGAATGGCGAAATCGTCACTTGACCTGCGATATTGCGCTATTCCACCGTCTGTCAGTATCCATATATTATGTTGAATATCTTCGGTAATTTGATGGATGTAGTTGTGCGGCAACGAATGCACGTCCTCTTGCCGGTGGACATATTTTCTCAGCTTTTGTCCGTCAAATCGTCCCAATCCTGCATTGGTTCCTATCCATACAAATCCTTTTGGCTCGGTATAGACACAACGTACGGTAGAGGGAAGTCCCTCCTTCAGGGAAATTTGTTTATAGTAGTAATGGCTGGCTTTCAGCGGGAGGCAACAGACAGTAAAAAGTACGGTCAGCCAGGTCAGAAAGCCGGTATATGGATTGTTTTTCATGGATGTATTTCTATCACGTTACCGGCAAAAGTAACAGTTTGCATAGACGTGACCAAAAAAATGGAAATAAAATCCTATCTTTGCACTGTCTTGTTTTCCTGCCTGTCTTCTCTTCCTGATTCTATGGAAGAAGAGGTGGGGGCGAGGCTTCCCTTGTAACTCTAATTAATTAAACCATGAACAAGAAACTACTATCCCGTTTAGCTCCCGGTTTGTTTGCCGTTGTGCTATTCACAGCCTGCCGCCCGGCAGCCACCGTAAAGGGTAATTTGGACGTAATCCCTCAACCGCAGGAGATTGTCCTTGCCCGGGACACTACTCCTTTTATTATTGACCGCAGCACTACGATTGTCTACCCGGCAACCAATGAAAAGATGCATCGTACTGCTGATTTTCTGGCTACTTTTATTAAAGAAATGACCGGAACCGAGGTTCGTGTATCGGACAAAGAGAAAAGCAGCAATGCTATTATTCTTGCTGTAGACTCCACAATGGGGCATCCGGAAGGTTATAAACTTCAAATCACTCCTGAAAAGGTTCTTTTGACGGGAGGCAGTGAAGCCGGTGTCTTTTATGGTATCCAGACTATTCATAAAGCTCTTCCGATCCTGAAAGACGGTAAGGTGGCAGCTGCCCTTCCTGCCGGTACGGTTACCGACTTTCCCCGTTTCCGTTACCGGGGATTCATGATCGATGTAGGCCGTCACTTCTTCCCGGTCAGCTACCTTAAGCAGATGATTGACCTGATGGCACTGCATAACATCAACTACTTTCATTGGCACCTGACCGAAGATCAGGGATGGCGAATCGAAATCAAGAAATATCCCAAACTGACAGAGATCGGTTCTAAACGAGACTCTACCATTATCGATTGGGAAACCAAGAAATTCGACGGGAAGCCCCATAGTGGATTTTATACACAGGACGAAGCTCGTGAGATTGTTCGCTATGCTGCCGACCGTTTCATTACAGTAGTTCCCGAAATTGACCTTCCGGGACATACTACTGCTGCACTGGCTTCTTATCCGGAACTGGGATGTACAGGTGGTCCGTACAAAGTACTTTGCTCATTCGGTGTCTTCCCCGATGTACTCTGTGCAGGTAATGACCAGACACTTCAGTTCACCAAAGATGTATTGTATGAAATTATGGATATCTTCCCTTCCGAATATATTCATATCGGCGGTGACGAATGTCCGAAAAGCCGTTGGGAGAAGTGCCCCAAATGTCAGGCTAAAATTAAGGAGTTGGGTATCAAAGCCCTGCCTAAACATTCGAAAGAGAATCAGTTGCAAACCTACTTCATGTCCGAGCTGGAGAAAGAAATCAATGCTCACGGACGCCGTATGCTGGGATGGGATGAGGTATTGGAAGGAGGTCTGACTCCGAACTCCACTATCATGTCATGGAGAGGAATCCAGGGAGGAATCGAAGCTGCCCGCCAGCATCATGATGTCATTATGACTCCTATTCAGCGGCTCTATTTCAGTAATCCGCGTATCAATAAAATGACGGGATTCGAATGGATGAACCGTGTATACAACTTTGAACCGGTACCTGCAGAACTGACCGATGCGGAAAAGAAGTTTGTGATTGGTACTCAAGGATGTATCTGGACCGAATGGACAGCCGATTCAACGAAGATGGAGTGGCAGATTCTGCCCGAATGGCTGCTTTGTCCGAAATACAATGGACATTGCCGGAGCATAAGAACTTTGAGCGTTTCATGGAGCGCCTACCCGAGATGCTGAAGATTTATTCTTCTCTGGATTATGGTTATCGGGAAGATGTATTCGCGGCGGATACCTTGAAGACTCATAAATAAAAGTTCACCAAAAGCTTTTTCACCACAGAGTAACACGGAGTAATACAAAGTAACACAGAGTAACACAACGTTTTTTGTAGATAAACTACAACTTTAAATAGCTTCTGTGTTACTCTGTGTCCTCTGTGGTAAGTTCTTATTTTTCTCCCGGAAGTAACGGGAAGTTCGGGTTAGGTATATGCGATGACTGCATGATAGCCTTCAACTCCGTCACCTTTTCCGGATATTGGTTCAGCACATTATGTCGTTCCGACGGATCAGAATTGAGATTATAGAGTTCATAATACGGATTCTTGCCACGAACATTCATGTGGACCAGTTTCCACGGTCCTTTGCGTACGGCTTGGCGTCCGTTCATCTCCTGAAATTCAAAGTACAGATATTCATGTTCTTTCTGCCTTTGCGGTTTTCGAGCAACGGTAGCAGACTGACACCATCCATTTGCTGATTCTTTGCTTTCGGATTCAGAATTTCACGGAACGTAGGCATTACATCCCAAAACGAACACATGAAGTCGGTTTGAGTACTGGGCTGTACACGTCCCGGCCATGAAATAATCATCGGTACACGGATTCCTCCTTCGTACAAGTCGCGTTTGTATCCGCGCCAGATTCCGTTGCTGTTGAAGAAGTCCGGATCGGCTCCACCTTCCATGTGCGGACCGTTGTCACTTGCAAAGATGATGATCGTATTGTCATAAACCCCCATCTCTTTCAATTTCTGTACAATCTGACCTACATATACATCCAGACGATAGACCATAGCTGCAAATGTGGCGTGTGGATAGAATTGTGAGCAGTAACCTCCCTTGCGGAATGCGGGATTACCCGGTTCGGTTCCATGGAAAGGTTTTTCGGGATATTTGCCGCGGAACTTCTTTATAATGCTGTCTTCGGGTACAATCAGTTCGGCGTGGGGGATGATGGTGGGATACCACATGCAGAACGATTCTCCGCTTTTCCCATCCGATCGAGGAAGTCAAGTGCCTTTGAGTGAATCAGATCCTGAGAATAAGTACCTTTACCGTACTGTACGTCCAGTGTGTTATCTTTCAGTTCTACTCGTTTGTCATTGTCCCACAGATGATCGGGATAATAACTGTGTGCCAGCAACTGGCAGTTGTAGCCATAGAACTCGTCGATGCCCTGTTTTTTAGGATCACCCGTGGAACCGATAAAACCGAGTCCCCATTTACCGAAAGCGCCGGTCTTGTATCCTGCGTTCTGGAAATCGTGGAAGATGGTTTGTGCATCTGCCGGTAGAGGGAATTGTCCTTCCGGATCGAGTTCTACATTTCCACGAATGGCCGTATGTCCACTGTGGGTACCGGTCAGCAGGCAAGAGCGCGAAGGGGCGCTGACAGTGGTACCCGAATAACACTGGGTGAAGCGCATTCCTTCCTGAGCCAACTTGTCTATGTTGGGAGTTTCGAACTTCTCTTGTCCGTAACAACTGAGGTCACCGAATCCGAGGTCATCGGCCAGGATGAAAACGACGTTGGGTCTCTTTTGATCCTGGACTTTCTTTTTTTGTGCAAGCGCCTGTTGTGTTCCTGCTATGCCGACAAGCAACGCGCTACTGAACAATAATTTTTGATTCATAAAAGTGTTTGTTGATTAGGTTGGTATTTAGTTCATTTGAGTTAGATTTTGAATTCACCACAGAGTAGCACTGAGTTTCACGGAGGTTTATTTCTCGTTATAGACGTTTAAGAGAGAAAAGATTCTCTGTGAGACTCCGTGTTACTCTGTGGTGAAACAGATTCGTTTTTATCGGGTGATGTCCCGGTTTTCGGGAGGTTTTTCATGTCTGCAAATATACAAATTTCAGCTAAGACTTGTTAGTTAGAGGCTTCCGATTTTGTCTATCGGATGTTCAAAAACGTCTATTTATGTCTTTTCTATCCTATTATTAGACGTTTTCAGAAGAATCATAGTTGTTTTTGAACTCGACGGACTGTTAAAACTCTTTATATTTGCACCACTAATTAATCCCTAATAGAAAAATTACTTATGATGAACAATCTACCATCCGGAATTCTCTACTCGCTGACCGGTGCGGCAGCTGTAGCTTCTTTGACTTCATGTGCCACGGGCAAACAGAAAGAAGAGCAAAAACCTCTGAACATTGTTTATATTATGACGGACGATCATACGGCGCAAATGATGAGCTGCTACGATACCCGTTATGTAGAAACTCCCAACCTCGATCGCATTGCCCGCGATGGCGTGCGCTTTACGAATTCTTTTGTAGCCAACTCACTGAGCGGCCCCAGCCGTGCCTGCATGATCACCGGCAAACATAGCTGTGCCAATAAATTCTACGATAATACGACTTGCGTGTTTGACAGTGCCCAGCAAACTTTCCCGAAACTGCTTCAGAAAGCCGGTTACCAAACCGCTCTTGTAGGTAAGTGGCACTTGGAGAGCCTGCCCTCAGGCTTCAATTATTGGGAGATTGTACCCGGACAAGGCGACTATTATAATCCCGATTTCATTACACAAGATAACGATACCGTTCAGAAACACGGTTATATCACCAACCTGATCACTGATGACGCTATCGACTGGATGGAGAATAAGCGTGACGAGAGCAAACCGTTTTGCCTGTTGATTCATCATAAAGCTATTCACCGTAACTGGATGGCAGATACCTGTAACCTGGCTTTGTACGAGGACAAAACCTTCCCGCTACCCGATAACTTCTTTGATGATTACGAAGGCCGTCCGGCTGCTGTGGCACAGGAGATGAGTATCGTGAAGGACATGGACATGATTTATGACCTGAAGATGCTGCGTCCGGATAAGGACTCACGTCTGAAATCACTTTATCAGAAGTTTCTGGGACGTATGGACGAAGGACAGCGTGCGGCATGGGACAAGTTCTATGGTCCGGTGATCGATGACTTCTACAAGCAAAACCTGAGTGGGAAGGAATTGGCTGACTGGAAGTTCCAGCGCTACATGCGCGACTACATGAAGACTGTGAAGTCACTGGATGACAATGTGGGACGTGTGCTCGACTATCTTGAAAAGAAGGGATTACTGGACAACACGTTGGTGGTCTATACCTCCGACCAGGGCTTCTATATGGGCGAACACGGTTGGTTCGACAAGCGTTTCATGTATGAAGAGTCCATGCGTACACCGCTGATCATGCGTATGCCGAAAGGATTCGACCGTCGTGGTGACATCACCGAGATGGTTCAGAACATTGACTATGCACCTACTTCCTCGAACTGGCCGGTGCTCCTGTTCCTGCTGATATACAGGGTGTGTCATTGCTGCCATTGCTGAAAGGCGAACAGCCCAAAGACTGGCGGAATGCATTATACTATCACTTCTATGAATATCCGGCCGAGCACATGGTGAAACGTCATTATGGAATACGTACCGAACGCTATAAACTAATTCATTTCTATAACGACATCAATTGGTGGGAACTGTATGACATGCAAGCCGACCCGACGGAAATGCACAATCTGTACGGACAGAAAGAGTATGAACCTGTGGTGAAAGAGCTCAAAGAGCAGATGCTGAAGTTGCAGGAACAATACAATGATCCGGTACGCTTCTCTCCGGAGCGGGATAAAGAATAGAGTTCCCTTTCCCACTCCAAACAGAAATCCATTGACTAAACTATATGAAACACATTATATATATACTCCTGTTGGCGTTCTGCCCCCTTGCAACGCTGCAGGCCGATAACTTAACACCAATCGTTTCTGTAGTTCTGCCCGGTACAAATGGTACCGGGTACCGGGAACTTCCTTTTCTCCGGGAGCACCGTGTTGAGGGTGGAAAACGCGGAACAGGCCCGCGTGGCACGGAATTTCGTCAACCTCTTCACCCGGGCCGCCGGATTCACCCCCGTGCTGAAAACGGGAAAGGGGAAAGGTGATGTATGCTTTGTCACCGACCCCTTGCTGAAAAGCGAGGCTTACAGGCTGAGCGTCAGTCCCGAACAGATCAGCATAGAGGCGTCTGACGCCAAAGGATTCTTCTATGCCTTACAGACGATCCGTCAGTTGCTTCCTCCCGATATTGAAAATTCCCGTACGGTAAATGCCATGTGGACGGTTCCTTGTCTGACTATTCAGGATGAACCCCGTTTCGGTTACCGGGGATTAATGCTGGATGTTTCCCGCTTTTTCATTCCTAAAGAGAGTGTGTTGCGAATCATTGACTGCATGGCTATGCTGAAAATCAATAAGCTTCACTTCCACCTGGTGGACGATAACGGCTGGCGACTCGAGATCAAGAAATATCCCCGTCTGACTGAGATAGGCGCGTGGCGGGTAGACCATACGGACGTACCGTTCCATTCACGGCGGAATCCGTTACCCGGTGAACCCACCCCTGTAGGTGGCTTTTACACTCAAGAGGATATGAAGGAAATGATTGCCTATGCCGCCGATCGTCAGGTAGAGATTATTCCTGAGATAGAGATGCCGGCACATACCAATTCGTCGCTGGCAGCTTATCCTCAACTGGCTTGTCCGGTGGTAGATCAATTTATCGGTGTGTTGCCGGGTTTGGGCGGTGATCATGCCAGCATCATCTATTGTGCCGGAAACGACAGCGTATTCACTTTCCTGCAAAACGTCATCGATGAGGTGGCAGCACTGTTTCCGTCACGTTATATTCACTTGGGGGGCGATGAAGCCAGAAAACCTACTGGAAAAAGTGTCCCCTCTGCCAGGAACGTATGAAGAAAGAGCACCTCGCCCATGAAGAGGACCTTCAAGGTTACTTCATGAAGCGGATAGGCGAATATGTACGCAGCAAAGGCAAAGAGGTGATGGGATGGGACGAGCTGACCAACAGCTTCATTCCCGAAGGTGCTGTCATCTTTGGCTGGCAAGGGATGGGCAATGCGGCTTTGAAAGCTGCCGACCGGGGGCACCGGTTTGTGATGACCCCCACCCGAGTGATGTATCTGATCCGTTATCAGGGACCGCAATGGTTTGAACCGCTTACTTATTTCGGTAACAATACGCTGAAAGATGTTTATCAGTACGAACCGGTCCAGAAGAACTGGAAACCTGAGTACGCTTCGTTGCTGATGGGGGTACAGGCTTCATTGTGGACTGAGTTCTGTAATCGTCCCGAGGATGTGGACTATCTTGTTTTCCCCCGTTTGCGGCGCTTGCCGAAGTGGGATGGAGTCGTCCGGAACAGAAAAACTGGGACTTGTTTCTGAAAGCGATGGATCGGTATAATGAACACCTCGATGTGAAAGGTATCGGATATGCCCGCTCGATGTACAATATTCAGCATACCTCGACTCCTGTCGACGGTGCATTACAGATAAAATTGGAATGTATCCGCCCCGATGTGGAAATTCGTTATACAACCGATGGTTCCGAACCGGAAGCAACTTCCACCCTTTACACCCGGCCGTTGGAATTCCATACTGCGCAGACACTGAAGTGCGCCACTTCGCCGCCGGCCGCCAGATGGGAAAGACTCTCGTATTACCGTTGTTACACAACAAGCTACTGCCAAACCGATATTCACTCAAGGAGCTTCCGGAGCATTTGTTTTGACCAACGGAGTGCGGGGCAGCTTGAAGCAAACTGACTTCGAATGGTGCTCGTGGAGTAAGAGTGATTGCATTTCTTTTACATTAGATTTGCAGAAAGACGAAAATATTCATACTTTTACGCTGGGTTCCATTACGGTGTACGGGATGGCAGTTCATAAGCCGGAGTCCATTAGTGTTGCCTTGTCTTCGGACAACGTAAACTTTACGGAAGTGGGAGAGAAGCATTTCACTCCCGAAGAGATTTTCCGTGAAGGAACTTATGTAGAAGACTTGAAATTCGATTTGGGAACGGCAAAGGCCAGATATGTACGCGTCACCGCCCGTGGAGTCGGAAAATGCCCTCCCGATCACGTCCGTCCGGGACAGGAAGCACGAATCTTTTTTGACGAAATAATTGTGGAATAAGAGTCCGCTTTTACTTTATAAAACCTAAGGGACGTTGGAATTTATTAAGATTTTGAATATTAAATACCTGATAAACAATGAACAAACCAATCAAACTAACCTTCCTGCTGATATTGGCCTGTCTGATGTTGTTGCCTGTAAATGCGCAGAATACTCCCGAATGGCAGAGCCAGTATGCAGTAGGTTTGAACAAACTGGCACCTCACACCTATGTGTGGCCCTATGCCAGTGCTACTGACGTGAAAAAAGGGGATTATGAACAGTCACCCTATTATCTCAACCTCAACGGTAAATGGAAATTCCATTGGGTGAAAAATCCTGATCTCCGTCCGAAAGACTTTTATAAACCCTCGTTCTATACCGGAGGCTGGGCAGATATCAACGTTCCGGGAAACTGGGAGCGCCAGGGATACGGAACTGCCATCTACGTAAATGAGACTTATGAATTTGATGACAAAATGTTCAACTTTAAGAAGAATCCCCCTCTTGTGCCTTATAAGGAGAACGAAGTAGGATCTTATCGCCGTACTTTCACTGTGCCTGCCGGATGGAAGGGCCGCCGGGTAGTACTCTGCTGCGAAGGTGTAATTTCTTTTTATTATGTGTGGGTGAACGGACATTTTCTCGGTTACAACCAAGGTTCCAAGACAGCTGCCGAATGGGATATCACCGATCAGTTGGAAGAAGGTGAGAATACGATTGCCCTCGAAGTATATCGCTGGAGTTCAGGTTCCTATCTGGAGTGTCAGGATATGTGGCGTCTGAGTGGTATTGAGCGTGATGTGTATCTGTATAGTACTCCCAAACAGTATATAGCCGATTATAAGGTAAACGCAACTCTTGAAAAGGAACGTTATAAAGATGGTATTTTCGGACTCGACGTTACGGTCGGAGGACCTGCAGACGGTGTGGCATCCGTATCTTATACACTGAACGATCCACTCGGACGTCCTGTACTGTCGGGTGAGATGCCTGTCAAGTCGCGCGGACTGAGTAACTTCATCACATTCGGAGAACAGCGCCTGAAGGATGTGAAACGTTGGAATGCCGAGCATCCCAATCTCTACACCCTCGTGTTAGAGTTGAAAAATGCAGGAGGACAGGTGACCGAAGTCACCGGTTGTGAAGTCGGTTTCCGTACTTCGGAGATCAAAGACGGGCGTTTCTGCATCAACGGTGTGCCTGTATTGGTCAAAGGAACCAATCGTCATGAACATTCGCAGTTGGGGCGTACCGTCAGCAAAGAGCTCATGGAGCAAGATATACGTCTGATGAAACTGTATAATATCAATACTGTGCGCAACTCACATTATCCCACTGATCCGTATTGGTATCGGCTGTGCGATCGTTACGGACTTTATATGATCGATGAAGCGAATATCGAGTCACACGGTATGGGATATGGACCCGCTTCGCTTGCCAAAGACAGCACTTGGCTGACAGCACACATGGATCGTACACATCGCATGTATGAACGTTCGAAAAATCATCCTGCCATCGTTATCTGGTCATTGGGCAACGAAGCCGGAAACGGAATCAATTTCGAGCGTACCTACGATTGGCTGAAATCGGTAGAGAAAAGCCGTCCCGTCCAGTACGAACGTGCCGAGCAGAATTACAATACCGATATCTATTGTCGAATGTATCGCAGTGTCGACGAAATCAAGCCTATCTGGCCCAGAAAGATATCTACCGTCCGTTCATTCTTTGTGAATATGTGCATGCCATGGGTAACAGTGTAGGCGGCCTGAAAGAGTACTGGGATGTATTCGAGAATAATCCGATGGCACAGGGTGGCTGTGTGTGGGACTGGGTAGACCAGTCGTTCCGTGAGATCGACTCAAACGGTCGCTGGTACTGGTCGTATGGTGGAGACTACGGACGAAGGGAATTCCGAGCTTCGGTAATTTTTGCTGCAACGGTCTGGTGAGTGCCGATCGTGTGCCCCATCCGCATTTACTCGAAGTGAAAAAAATCTATCAGAACATCAAATGTACCTTGATCAATAAGAACAATCTGACCGTAAGGGTGAAAAACTGGTTCGACTTCTCTAACCTCAACGAATATATCCTCCACTGGCAGGTGGTGGGTGACAATGGCAAATTGCTGGCCGAAGGTAACAAAGAGGTGAACTGTGCGCCACATGCTACAGCCGATGTGACTTTGGGAAAAGTTGCCTTGCCTGCCAATGTCCGTGAGGGTTATCTTAATCTGAGCTGGACTCGCAAAGAAGCTTCACCGATGGTCGGCACCGATTGGGAGGTGGCTTACGACCAATTTGTGTTGCCCGGAACCAAAGGTAGTACAGCCTATCTGCCTGCTAAGGCCGGGCAGACAGCTTTCACGGTGGATAAAGAAACCGGTGCTCTCAACTCATTGACACTGGATGGACAAGAATTGCTGGCAACTCCTGTTACGTTGAGTCTGTTCCGTCCCGCTACGGATAATGATAACCGTGATCGTAATGGTGCATACCTTTGGCGTAAAGCCGGACTTAATCAGTTGACCCAGAAAGTAGTGTCGCTGAAAGACGGCAAGAAAGCCGCTACTGCGAAAGTGGAGATTCTGAATGCGAAAGGGATGAAAGTGGGTGATGCCGATTTCGCCTATTCACTAAACTCTGCCGGAGCCTTGAAGGTGAAAGTGTCTTTCCGACCCGATACTGCCGTGGTGAAATCGATGGCACGCCTGGGGCTTACTTTCGAGATGAATGATACGTATGGCAATGTAGCTTATCTGGGTCGAGGTGACAACGAGACTTATTCCGACCGTATGCAGTCGGGCAAGATCGGTCTGTATCAGACTACGGCCGAACGTATGTTTCATTACTACGTCACTCCGCAGTCTACCGGGAACCGTACGGATGTCCGCTGGATGAAGCTGACGGACGAAGCCGGACAGGGCATCTTTGTCGATTCCAACCGTCCTTTCCAGTTCAGTGTCATCCCCTTTGCCGATGATGTATTGGAAAAAGCCCGCCACATCAACGACCTCGAACGTAACGGTCATGTCACCGTACATCTGGATGCCGAACAGGCCGGTGTGGGAACGGCAACCTGCGGGCCGGGCGTACAGCCGCAATATCGGGTTCCTGTGACGGAACAAAGCTTTGAGTTCACGCTGCGTACAGTGAAGTAAATAGAATACTAACCAATCCATTTCACCCCAAAAACATAACAATACATTTATGAAGAAATTAATCTTATCGACGGCCCTTCTTGCCGCTATCTGCACAGCCGGACAAGCCCAGGAGAAGAACGACTATTATGTGAAGCACGTAGAGTTTCCACAAGGAGCCACTCTGGAACAAAAGGTAGACATGGCGGCACGTCTTGTACCTACTCCGCAGCAATTGGAATGGCAGCAGATGGAGTTGACTGCTTTCCTGCATTTTGGTATCAATACTTTTACAGGACGTGAATGGGGAGACGGCAAAGAAAATCCCGCACTCTTCAATCCCACCGATTTCGATGCGGAGCAGTGGGTACGTTCGCTCAAGGAAGCTGGTTCAAGATGGCCATCCTGACAGCCAAGCATCATGATGGATTCTGCTGTGGCCGACCAAGACAACCGGGCACTCCGTGGCGGCTCTCCCTGGAAAGACGGGAAAGGGGATGTGGTACGCGAGCTGCGCGATGCTTGTGATAAATACGGCATCAAGTTTGGTGTTTATCTTTCTCCTTGGGATCGGAACGCCTCTTGCTATGGAGACTCTCCAAAATACAATGAATTCTTTATCGAACAACTGACCGAACTGTTGACCAACTATGGTGAGGTGCACGAAGTCTGGTTCGACGGTGCCAATGGTGAAGGTCCTAATGGAAAGAAGCAGGAGTATGACTGGACTGCCATCCTTTCTACCATCCGTCGTCTCCAACCCCGTGCCGTGACTGCATTATGGGCGATGATGTACGTTGGTAGGCAACGAACGTGGATTAGGACGTGAAACGGAATGGAGTGCCACCGTGCTGACTCCCGGTACGTATGCCCGCTGTGAAGAGCAGAACAAGGCGTTGGGTGTGAAGGCGACTTCCAAGGACTTGGGCGGACGCGACATGTTGGTCAATGCCAAGGAACTCTTCTGGTATCCTTCCGAAGTGGATGTATCGATCCGTCCGGGATGGTTCTATCATCAGCAGGAAGACAATCAGGTGAAGAGCCTCAAGCACCTGACCGATATTTATTTCAAATCTGTAGGCTACAACTCAGTGTTGTTGCTCAATATTCCTCCTGACCAGCGCGGACGCATCAGTGATGCCGATGTCAATCGTCTGAAAGAGTTTGCCGATTATCGTAAAGAGATTTTTGCCGATAACCGTGTCAAAGGCGGCTTGAAGCGTGGACTGCCGGCGGGTGATACGCGTGTCTACCAGTTGAAGCCGAAATCGGAAATCAATGTGGTGATGCTGCGCGAAGACATTTCGAAAGGACAACGCATGGAGGCTTTCACAGTCGAAGCGTTGACTGCCGATGGATGGAAAGAGATAGCGAAAGGAACTACCGTCGGTTATAAACGCCTGATACGTATTCCGGCTGTCGAAGCCCGTCAATTGAGGGTGAAGGTCGATGCTTGTCGTCTGGCGGCTAATATCAGCGAAGTGGCTGCTTACTATGCCCGTCCGCTCGAAGAGTCGGCTGCAAAAGAAAACTGGAATGATCTGCCCCGTACTGCATGGAAACAGGTAACTGCCGCTCCGTTGGTGATTGATCTCGGTAAAGCTGTGGATATGACCGGATTTGTATATGCCCCGGCTAATGCGGAAGCGAAGCGACGATGGCTTCCGTTATAAATTCTATATCAGCACTAATGGCAGAGACTGGAAAGAGGTGCCGACTACCGGAGAATTCAGTAACATCATGCACAATCCTGTACCGCAGACTGTCTCGTTCGGTAACAAAGTCAGTGCACGCTACATTAAACTTGATGCTACCACTCCGGATGCTACACCGGCCCGGGTAGATTTGAAAGAAATAGGGATCCGCTTGCAGAAGTAAGTCGTTCTGTTGAACAACTGTTCCGGGTTATCTGTTTGAATGTAAGATATTAAACACTAGTAGGTATGAAATTCTTTATTGATACAGCTAACCTGGATCAAATCCGGGAAGCACATGATTTGGGAGTTCTGGACGGAGTGACCACCAACCCTTCTCTGATGGCGAAAGAAGGCATTAAAGGTGTCGAAAATCAGCGAAGACATTACGTGGAGATATGCAATATCGTACAAGGTGATGTCAGTGCCGAGGTGATTGCAACTGATTACGAAGGAATGGTCAGGGAAGGTAAGGAACTGGCAGCCCTCAATCCGCATATTGTGGTGAAGGTACCGTGCATTGCCGATGGCATAAAAGCCATCAAGCACTTTTCGGGGAAAGGCATCCGTACCAATTGCACATTGGTTTTCTCCACTGGTCAGGCTTTACTGGCTGCTAAAGCGGGAGCTACGTATGTTTCTCCTTTCGTGGGACGTTTGGATGACATCTGTGAGGATGGAGTTGGATTGGTTGCCGATATCGTTCGGATGTACCGCTTCTACAATTATCCTACTCAGGTGCTGGCCGCCTCTATCCGTAGTTCCAAGCACATCATGGAATGTGTGGAGGCCGGTGCCGATGTAGCAACTTGTCCGTTGAGTGCTATTAAAGGACTGATGAACCACCCGTTGACAGATGCCGGATTGAAGAAATTCCTGGAAGATTATAAGAAGGTAAATGAATGATAATTCTTGCTGACAGATAAAAAAGGCTGTATTGGAACGTATCGTTTTCAGTGCAGCCTTTTTTATTTGGACTAAACCTAAAGCCTGTTTAGGTGTTATTTGGATAGAATGAACATTTTAAAATAAAGACGATAGTTATGATAGATTTAGGAAGCTGGATGAACAAAATCCTTATCGGTTGGGGGGTAGACCCTAAAATTGCAAATACTTTTGATGAAACGATTATTGCCATCCTGATGATTTTTATAGCGGTCGGACTGGATTATCTTTGTCAGGCCATTTTTGTAGGCGGGATGAAGCGTCTGGCACGGAAGACCTCTTATAAATGGGATACATTGATGGTCAAACATAAAGTTATTCATCACCTGATCCATATCCTTCCCGGTATCCTGATGTATATGCTTCTTCCTATGGCGTTCGTACATGGAAAAACGCTGCTGCTGGTTTCGCAGAAGATCTGTGTTATTTACATGATTTTTGCTTTGTTGCTGGCTCTCAACAGTAGTCTGTTGATGTTGTTGGATATACTCAGTGCTAAGGAGAAGTTGAAAGATCGGCCGATGAAGGGCTTTATCCAGGTATTGCAGGTACTTGTTTTCTTTATCGGAGGCATTGTGATTGTGGCTATCATTGTCGATAAGTCTCCTGCTACATTGTTTGCGGGATTAGGTGCATCCGCTGCCATCCTGATGTTGGTTTTTAAAGACAGTATTCTGGGCTTCGTGGCAGGTATACAGTTATCGGCTAATGATATGATACGTCCCGGTGACTGGGTGACTATCCCTTCGACTAATGCCAATGGGATTGTAGAAGAAATAACCCTAAACACGGTGAAGATACAGAATTTCGATAATACCATTTCTACTGTCCCTCCCTATTCACTGGTCAACGGTTCGTTTCAGAACTGGCGGGGAATGACGGAATCCGGAGGGCGTCGGGTGATGAAGAGTATCTTTCTTGACCTGACTACATTGAAATTCTGTACTCCCGAAATGCTTGATACTTTTCGGAAGGAGATACCTTTGCTGGCCGATTATCAGCCGGAGGAAGGAGTGATTCCCACTAACTCGCAGGTGTTCAGGGTGTATGTAGAACGTTATCTTTGCAGCCTGCCCGTGGTCAATCAGGATCTTGACTTGATTATCAGTCAAAAAGAAGCTACGGAATATGGAGTACCTATTCAAATTTACTTCTTTTCCCGCAATAAAATCTGGAAAGAATACGAACGTATCCAGTCCGATATCTTTGATCACTTTTTTGCGATGATACCGAAGTTTGAACTAAAGGTATATCAATATTCGGATTGATTGGTTTCAAAATCGACATACACCGGTAAGTGATCGCTGTATCCTTCCTGGTATTTCATTCCGACATAGGTTCGGAAGGGTTGCATGCCTCCGTACTTTTCATCTTTCGTCAGAAGGAAGGGCAAGCGTGCTACGTTTGCCTTTTTTTCTTCGGTAAAGAGTGTGCCCGAAATATCAAGTAGCGTTCCTGATACGATGAGATGGTCCAGTAGTCCCCATTCACCCTGATACTTATAGGAACCGAAGTTACGGTCTTTTGCCTTTCGTGCCAGCAGGTGGTAAAGTCGGTCATGATGGGTACTCACTTCGGGAGACAGTGCCTGTAGCACTTGTACTACTGATTTATCTGTAGGATAATCGTTAAAGTCCCCCATAATGATCAGTTTGGCGGAGGGACGTACATTGATAAGACTATCTGCCGCATCCTTTAACTTTTGTGCAGCGTAAAGCCGGTAAGGTTCCGACTGTCGTACTCCGCCTGAGCGGGAAGGGAGGTGTGCCACCATTATGTCCAGCGTATCGCCTGTGAGCAGTAATCCGCTGACGTGCAGAATATCTCTTGTCGGGCGATGACCTTTGAAATTCCCGACGGAGAGGGCAGAGTAGGATAGAAGTTTGAACCGGTCACGTTGATACAGTAATGCCACATTGATGCCGCGCAGATCGGAGCAGTGGGTCATCACGTACCGATAACCGGCTTCTTTCAGTGGGGAATAAAGGGTCAGGTCACGCATAACTGTATCGTTTTCCACTTCACAGAGACCTATCAATGCGGGAAAATTCCATTCTCCGATGGCTGTGAGTGTTCGGGCTACATTATCTAATTTCTTTTTATATCGTCGGTGGTTCCAGTGACGCATTGAATGGGGCAGAAATTCCATATCGTTTTTCAGTGAATCATGTCGGGTATCGAAAAAGTTTTCGGTATTCCAAAAGACGACACGGAAAGGAGGTCGATTCTGTGCAGAAAGAAAAAGGGAAGAGAGGGAAATAAGTAATATGAAGAAGAGACGGAGCATAGATTGGATTCCTTTTAAATGCTGTTCGGTTGAAGTTCACCACAGAGTAACACAGAGTAATACGGAGTGACACAGAGCCTTTTTGTTAATAATCAACAATTACCCGTCTCCTCTGTGTAACTCTGTGTCCTCTGTGGTGAAATAGCTTTAGTTCTTAGCCGGAATATGTGCCAACACATCCAGCAGATGTTTCCAGAATTTATCTACCGAAGGAATATGCATCCGTTCGTCCGGAGAGTGAACTCCTGTCAAGGTGGGGCCGAATGAAATCATATCCAGGGCAGGATATTTGTCGAGGAACAAGCCACATTCCAGTCCTGCATGGATTGCCTTTACTTTGGCATCAACACCGAACAGGCGTTTATATGACTCTTCCGCCACTTTTAGGATTTCCGAATCCGGATTGGGTTTCCATCCTGGATAACCTTCACCCCAGTTGACCTGAGCACCGGCGAGTCTGAATACGGCACGGACTGTTGTTGCTATATCGTCGCGAGAAGAAAGGATAGAACTGCGCTGGCTGGTTTCGATACGGATGGTGTTTTCCGGCTTCATTTTTACAGATGCCAGGTTCGTTGAAGTTTCTACCAGTCCCGGAATATCTTGACTCATGCATATACTCCGTGCGGGCAACCGTATAGCGAAGTAATCAGCCGATAGGAAGTACTCGAGTCGATGGACCAGTCGCGGTGCGGCTCTGTTTCAAGAAGAATGTTCAGATCCGGTTCCACCCGATGAAGTTCGTTTTCGATTTCGGCGGTGAATACGTTCAAGGCTGTACGTATGTCATGTTTGTAATGTTCGGGCACGGAGAATACAGCCGAAGCTTCACGCGGAATGGCGTTACGCAGATTACCTCCGTTGAATTCATAGAGGTGGAAGTCCTCCTGGTAAGTAGTCATCATCTGATAGAGAAACCGGTTCAGTATCTTGTTGGCATTACCGCGTCCCAGATGTATATCCCCTCCGGAGTGTCCGCCTTTCAGACCTTTAACGGTTATGCGGAAGCAGAGGTGCTGATGGGTGTCATTTCATTTTCATATTGAAATTCGGCCACTGTATCAATACCGCCCGCACAACCGATGTAAAGTTCACCTTCGTCTTCCGAGTCGAGATTAAGCAGAATTTCTCCGCTCATAAAGCCTTCTTTCAAGGCGAAAGCACCGGTCAGTCCTGTCTCTTCATCTACAGTGAACAGACATTCGATAGGACCGTGTTCAATACTGTCGTCAGCCAGAATGGCCAGTTCGGTCGCTACTCCGATGCCGTTGTCGGCTCCCAAGGTTGTTCCTTTGGCTTTCATCCACTCTCCGTCAATTTCCGTTTCGATGGGATCGGTCAGGAAGTCATGGTCCGTATCATTATTCTTTTCGCACACCATGTCTACGTGCGATTGCAGAATCACTGTCTTCAGATTTTCTTTACCCGGTGTTGCCGGTTTTTGATAAGCACGTTGCCGGCTTCGTCTACTTTGGTTTCTAAATTATGTTTTTCTCCGAACGCCTTTAAATAGGCGATCATCTTCTCTTCCTTCTTTGAAGGACGGGGCACCTGGCAGATTTCATTGAAGAAGTGAAATACACCGGCCGGTTTCAGTTCTGATTTTTCCATTCTCTTTTCTTTTTATGGAATTAAAAAATTCAATTTTAACCCCTTATTGCTAAATATGGTTAATTTACTTGCGAATTTTGAACTCGTTTCTCTTTTTTTTATGGTAAAAAAGGAGGCTTAGTCAGTACAAAAGTCTATATTTGCACCCACAAAATTAATAGAAATGCTCTATACAATACTGATAACTCTGTTAATAGTTGCTATTTGCCTTGGTTTATTAGGCATAAAAGTCTTTTTTTACAAAGGGTGGAAAATTTCCCAACGGGCACGTCAGCGGCAATAAAGCGTTAAGGGAGAGAGGCATAAGTTGTGCACAGTCCCAAGACCGGGAAGCACAGAAGAAACGACGTTTTTCTATTGATGAAATTGAAAAAGCCTTAAACGATAGTATGAACTAATTAATTAAAAAACTATATTTTACAAGTATGAAGAGAATGAATTACCTCATTAACGGATTTGCTGCTCTTGCATTCCTCTTTCTTTTTTCACAATGCGCTGGTAAAGCTGATAATGCTGCTGCTCCTGCCGCTTCCGGAAATGCAAATGCCACTTCTGGTTTGAAAATCGCTTATGTAGAAGTAGATACTTTGTTGTCTCAATATAATTTCTGCAAAGACCTGAATGCTGACATGATCAGCAAGGAGGAGAACAGCCGCATGGTGCTGAATCAGAAAGCAAATGAACTGCGTAAATCTCAACAGGAATTCCAGAAGAAATATGAAAGTAATGCTTTTATTTCTCCGGAAAGAGCACAGCAGGAATATGCACGCTTAGGTAAATTGGAACAGGATTTGCAGGCTCTGCAGAACAAACTGGCTACAGAGATGGCATCGGAGAATGCTAAAAACAGTCAGATTCTGCGTGACTCTATTAACGCTTTTCTGAAAGAATATAATAAAACAAAAGGTTATAACCTGATTATCAGCAATACCAGCTTTGATAATCTGCTGTATGCCGATAGCACACTGAACATTACTAAAGAGATCGTAGACGGACTTAACGCAAGATATACTCCTGTGGCTAAGAAATAAAATCGGTTTACTATACTATAGAATAGAAGAGGCAATTCCAATTACCGGGTTGCCTCTTTTTTAGTTAAGATAATCTCCCTGTTTATCGTATCTGTCCGATATTTTATATTACTTTGCAGGGAAAGCGAATAAAATACAATATATGGGAAGTCATTGGGGTGAAAAATACGAAGATACCTGCAAAGCCTTTATCCGGTTGTATATCAAAGATGGAAGGTTGTGTTGATTTCTTCCCTGGTTGTATTTCTGATATTACTGGTTTTACAGCCATTTGGGATATCCGGCATTAGGCAGCATAAGTTCTGGATACTTGTGGGCTTTATGGGCGTGACGGCAGTATCTCTGAGTATTCCGATGTATGTCTTTGGCAAACTGTTTCCGAAGTTCTATAAAGAAGAAACATGGACTGTGTGGAAACAGATTGTCAATCTGTTACAGATACTTTTTTTTATAGCTATCGGGAACTGGATTTATTCTACTCTCGTTTTTGGTTGGGGATTACGTTGGGATGTCTTTTGTGCCTTTGCATTATTCACTTTGGTCATCGGACTTTTTCCTACTGTACTTTTCATTTTGTTGAATCAAAATAGACTGTTGGCCATTCATCTGAAAGAGGCTACCGAGATGAATCTCCATTTGCAACGTTCGGTATTGCCGGCCGAATCTGTGGAAACAAAACAAGACAGCCCTTTTCTTTTGTTTCAAGGAGGCATCCGGGAATCCTTGGAATTGGACTCTAAAGACTTGTTGTATGTAGAATCCAATGGAAACTACATCCGGGTAAATTATCAGAAAGCAGGTAAAAACGTTCAGTGTCTGTTGCGTGCAACCATGAAGCAGGCAGAAGAAGTAACAGCCGTTTGTCCGTTGGTGCTGAAGTGTCACCGGGCCTTCCTGGTCAACGTCCGTAAGGTGGTGAAAGTGAATGGAACTCCCAGGGATATCGTTTGCTTCTGGAGGGTTGCCCGGAAGAGATACCTGTATCCCGAGGCTATTCGAAACAGGTTAAAGAACTGATAGAAGGTATCTCTGGCGACTAACTATTGATCACAAAAGGATGCAGTTCGTCACACGTGAGGTGCTGCTTATCACATATCCGGGCTGTCCGTCCCGGATATTTTTTGCTTTGTGCCAATCCTTTATGTTTGCCGATGAAAACGTTAGCAAACAGATCACCATGAAAGGATTTTATGTACCAGCCGCATTGAGCCTGATGTTACTCTCGCTCCCGATCGCTGCACAAAGTGTAGCTACGGATACCATTCTCCTGGCCACTTTCAATGATAGTATATCGTTGGACGAGGTAGTAATCAAAGCACATAAGACGCCGAGGGCCAACAGTCGTTGGAGTGATCTGCAACCTGTCGATCTGGTAACAGTAGGAGGTTCCAACGGAGATTTATATCGGGCTTTGCAAACACTTCCGGGGGTTCAACTCCAAGGTGAAAGCGGTCGTTTACTGGTACGTGGAGGGAACAGCAACGAGACACAAACCTATATAGACGGCATGCATGTGTTGAATCCTTATACTACTACCGGGACTGGTACTCCTGCACGCGGGCGTTATTCTACATTTATGTTCAGTGGTGTCAATCTGGCTTCCGGAGGACAGTCGCAGGAGTATGGAGAGGCTTTGTCTGCTGTTCTTCCTTTGGAGACCAAAGATTATAGTACGGTTAATAAGTTCGGGATGAATGTTTCGACTGTCGGAATGGGTGGAGGCGGTACACGGCTTTCAATCGATCCTCATTGTCATTGAATCTCGATTATCAGAATCTGGCTCCTTATGATCGGGTTTATCCTTCGCGCACAGATTTTAAACGGCCGTATCGCATGCTATCCGGTGCGACCCAATTTCGCTACACACCGAATGAAAAGACCCTTTTTAAATTTTATGTGGGATATGACCGTACGGATTTTTCGAATTACACAGATATCGATCATCATCTTTTCGGCCTGGGTGAAAACAATATATACCTCAATACAACATTCCGCAAACGTACAGCTTCCGATTGGAATTGGTTTATCGGAACTGCCTACTCTTTTTATGATCGGAAAGTGAAAGGAGCAGTGAAGGACCGGGATGTATGGAACGAACGCCAACAAGAGTTCCATCTGAAAGCAAAGTTCTTCAAACTGTTTACTTCGCGGTTGCGTCTGGATATGGGTGTGGAGACTTTTGTGCGTTCTTATCGGAACCACTATCAGTTGGAAACATTGCGTGATATGCATCAAATATATCCCATTATCTATGCCGGATTTCTTTCGTCTGCTTTTTATCTGTCGGAGAATCTTAAAACTGAAATATCTCTCCGCCCCGAATATACTTCGTTAAACCGGACAATGAACTGGTCTCCCCGGGCTGCTGTCAGTTATACGTGGAATCATCTGCTGGTGTCGGTCGTAGCAGGGCAATATACCCAACTTCCGGAAAACGACTATCTGATAAGGAATATCTCTTTGCCTTCTAATGTTTGCAGACAAGTTCTTTTTAGTCTCCAATATGAACAGGGAGGCCGGTTTTACAAAGCAGAGTTCTATTATAAAAATTATAAGAAACTGGAATTATCGGTTCCGGACGGTATCACTCCTGATGGATATGGATACAGTAAAGGTATTGATCTGTATTTTTGTGACAATGTCCTATGGAAGAATTTTGAGTACCGTTTGTCTTACTCTTATAACCTCTCGAAACGTAAATATCGGGAATATACAGAACTTACGGTGCCACAGTATGCTACCCGTCATCACGCATCGCTGGTGTTGAAATACAGTGTTCCCCGATTGCGAACCATCTTTAGCGTGACCGATGGGGTGGCAAGCGGGCGTCCCTACCACAATCCGGAACTGTCCGGACTGATGAATGATGAAGTAAAACCCTATCATTCTCTCGATTTGGGTATTACGGTTCTGGCGGGCAAAAAAGTGATTGTACATGCTTCTGCCACCAATCTGCTGGGACGTAAGAATGAATACGGGCGTATTGACGGAGAGGCTGTCCGTACTTCAAGCGACCACTTTTTCTATCTGGGAGTGTATATCACATTGGGTAAGAAGGTAGCTTATGATGTTTCTAATTTTTAAATATTATACCATTATGAAAACAATGATTATTTCAATTATCGCAGTATTAGCAAGTGTGGCCGTATCCGGTCAAAGTCTGACATTAACAGTTAAAGACGTGGAACATGTGGAGGGAACTCTTTATGTGGCTATCTATTCGTCCAAAGAGAACTTTATGAAGAAACCTCTTTTCGGTTTTCGGGTGGCTGTGAAAGACCGTACAATGACAATACCTTGTAAAGGAATTCCTGCCGGGACCTATGCCATCTCCCTCTTTCAGGATGAAAACGGAAATGGAAAGTTAGACACCGGTTCATTCGGGCGCCCTTTAGAGAAATTTGGATTCAGCAATGATGCCGAGGGTATCATGGGAGCTCCTTCGTATGAAAAGTGTTGTTTCGAATTTAAACGAGATACTAAGGTGGTCATTCATTTAAAATGATAATGCGGCATCCTGCCGACTGTTGTCTTGTTGACCGGAGCTCTGTCTTACCTATCGGAAAACAAATTCTATTTGGAAGTTCTTTTTCTTCTTCCTGTGGAATACGGAATGCCGTGTATAACTCCAGTATGGCTGCGATAGTAAGGCAGGCAATCCATTCATTACCACGTGTGGTGAACATAAAAGCTCCTGTCAATATCAGTGCTAATGCACCGAAGATCTGCTGGATACGCAGTCGGCGGAGCGTCTTGCTTTTAGCCTGAAGCGGAGTATTCACCTGAGCCAATGCGACAAAACCTGCCCCGATGGTATATATATAAGGTGCATAGACCCATCCGGTGATAAAGACAGCGGCCCCTATGAGGGCCATTACTGCGCCTACGGCGAAAAGTGCGGGTATCAGTTGTTTCATTCTTCCTCGTCAAATACGTAAATGTCTTCGTTGGGCTTTTTCATCAGGTATTTTTCGCGCGCTATCTGTTCGATAGCTTCGGGATTGGTACTCAGTTCGTTGAGGCGCTCCGTATTCTCTTCGTATTCTGCGCGATATTTATCAATCTCTCCCTGCAAGCGGCTGATTTCGCGTGCGTAGCCGATGCGGCGGATCATGCTGTTTTCGTCCAGAAATCCGATGATGACACCGAATGCCACGACGGTAATCCAGTATTTATGTCTGCCTATGAACTCCCAGATAGTGATTAATTTGCCCATGATTTTCTCATTAATTCCAGTTGCAAAGATAAAACTAATAACTTAAAACGTATCATTTCCGCTCTAAAACTTATTTCGCTTCCTTTTTTATCCTTGCACTTTTTTGCGTACATTTGCACAAACTCAAAAAATAGAGATTATCCGGAATATGGAAAACTATATCGTATCCGCCCGTAAATACCGCCCTTCCACTTTTGAGTCGGTTGTGGGACAACGGGCACTGACCACTACACTGAAAAATGCTATCGCCACTCAGAAACTGGCGCATGCTTACCTGTTCTGCGGACCGCGCGGAGTGGGTAAAACGACTTGTGCACGTATCTTTGCCAAGACCATTAACTGTATGAACCTTACGGCAGATGGCGAAGTGTAATGAATGTGAGTCGTGTGTCGCTTTCAACGAGCAACGGTCGTACAATATTCACGAGCTGGATGCGGCGTCCAATAACTCGGTAGACGATATCCGTCAGTTGGTGGAGCAAGTACGCATTCCGCCCCAGATTGGCAAATATAAAGTATATATCATTGACGAGGTACACATGTTGTCAGCTTCGGCATTCAATGCTTTTCTGAAAACACTTGAAGAGCCTCCCCGCCACGCCATATTTATTCTTGCAACAACGGAGAAACATAAGATTCTTCCTACCATCTTGTCGCGTTGTCAGATTTACGACTTTAACCGTATCAGCGTAGATGATACTGTGCACCATTTGACTTACGTAGCGTCTAAAGAAGGAATCACGCGGAGCCTGAAGCCTTGAACGTGATTGCGCTCAAAGCGGATGGGGGTATGCGTGACGCTCTCTCTATCTTTGATCAGGTGGTTAGTTTCACCGGAGGAAATATCACCTACAAGAGTGTGATTGAGAATCTCAATGTATTGGATTACGAGTATTACTTCCGTTTGACAGACTGTTTTCTTGAGAATAAAGTGAGCGATGCCTTGTTGCTTTTTAACGATGTGCTCAACAAGGGATTCGACGGAAGTCACTTTATTACCGGACTTTCATCTCATTTCCGCGACTTGCTGGTTAGTAAAGATGCCGCCACGCTCCAGTTGCTTGAGGTAGGTGCCGGTATTCGTCAACGCTATCAGGAACAAGCGCAGAAGTGTGCGTTACCTTTCTTGTACCGGGCCATGAAGCTTTGCAATGATTGTGACATGAATTATCGTGCCAGCAAAAACAAGCGTTTGCTGGTGGAACTGACTTTGATACAAGTTGCGCAGCTTACCGTCGAGGGGGATGATGGTAGTGGTGGGCGTGCCCCTAAACAAGCTATAAAACCCGTTTTCACGCAACCCGCCGCTGCTCAGCAGCCTCAGGTAGCACCTATTGCTTCACCATCTCAGAGTATGAATGCTGCTACACCTGTTGCTCCGCAGGCTGTGTCTCAACAGGTTGGTAGTTTCCCGGCTGTCAATGTACGTCCGGGTGGAGCAGTTTCTCCATCGGGTGCTATGCCCGATGCGGTACGGATGGCTCAATTTAAAGAAGAAAAGAAGATTCCTGTCATGAAAAAGTCCAGCCTTGGACTTTCCATCAAGCATCCGCAAAAGGAGGAAGAACAGCGGGGAGCGGGTGTTGTCCATACTGCTCAGGTGTCGACGCAGCAGATCGAAGAAGATTTTATTTTCAACGAACGGGATCTGAATTATTATTGGCAGGAGTATGCCGGACGTATGCCGATCGAACAAAAGGCGATAGCCATGCGTATGCAGAATATGCGTTTGTCATTGCTCAACGACACGACTTTTGAGGTAGTGGTAGATAATGAAATCGTTGCGAAAGATTTCACGGCTCTGATTCCCGGTATACAGCTTACTTGCGTGGTTCGCTGAAGAATCGTAAGGTGACAATGACTGTCCGCGTCAGTGAAGCAACCGAAAATGTACGTGCTGTCAGTCGTGTGGAAAAGTTTCAGATGATGGCTCAAAAGAATAATGCATTGTTGCAGTTGAAGGAAGAATTTGGGTTGGAACTCTACTAAAAAAGATACTGCGTTACCTATTTTCAAAAAAAGAGGATCGGCCATGCAACGTTTTGTGTTGTTGTAACGTCTAATAGCTATAATCAAAAAATATAATCGATATGAAAGCAATTTGTAATAAAGGGATTTGTGTATTTCTTTTTTTGTCGTTACTGATGTCGGCAACTATGGTAAATGCACAGAGAGTGATCACAGCAAGTGGTAAGTATATAACAAAGAATATCAAAGTGACCCGGTTTGATCAGATTTATTTGAAAGGAAGTCCCACGATTGAATATACGCAGTCCCCGGGAGCATCCAAAGTACAAATTGCAGGATCGGATAATTTGGTCGATTTGGTGGAGTGCCGTGTAGAAGGAAGTACGTTGATAGTGAATATGAAGTCACGTACCAATATTTCTTATGGTAAAGAGGGACGACTGAAAATCTTGGTTTCCAGTCCGATGCTGAAGAGCGCTTCTTTGCAAGGTTCTGGCGATATCCATTTAGGAAGTCTGAAAGTGGAAGGGCTGGATGTATCATTGACCGGTTCAGGTGATATTGTTGCGGAAAATATAACTTGCAACAGTGATTTTTCTGCCTGTTGAAAGGTTCGGGTGACATTGACGTGAAGGGGCAGCTTCGTGCTAAAAGTGTGAATCTGAATTTGCAAGGCTCCGGTGACTTGAAAGTAGCAGGTGTTACCGGAAGCGAAATCAGTGCGATGCTTCAGGGATCGGGTGACTTGAAAGTTGGAAGTACTAATATCACATCGACTGTAACGGCAAAGTTGAGTGGCTCGGGTGATATGGATGTATTGGATATTCGTGCCAATAGCGTATCCGGACAGTTGGATGGCTCAGGAGACATGACTTTGTCGGGTTCTGCTCGTAATGCCACGTTGGTTTTGAACAGGTCGGGAGAACTCAGTGCGCGAAAACTGGATGCTGAAAATGTAACGGCTCATGTCAATGGATCAGGGGAAATCTCCTGTACAGCCACGAAGACACTTGAAACCAATATCCAAGGTAGTGGAGAAATTTCTTATAAAGGAAATCCGAGTATACGGTCGACAGGTAAGAATCATCTGAACAGACTCTAAAAAGTATTACATTCTGCCGACAGGCAAGACGGATAAAGCGTCTCCTAACAATAAACATCCATTGTTAGGGGCGCTTCGTCTATTATCCCCTATAGTAATCTTGTTTTCTATACGAAGTGATGGAGCGGCCGGATATGATTTCTGTTATGTAAAAAAGGTGATAACCGTCTTACACTTTGCCGATCGACTGCCGGAAGAGGTGATTGCTACGTTGTCTGGCAGAGTATCTGTATCTACGTTGATGATTGTTAAGTAAACACCTAAATGTAGGTATCGTGCTTGTGAATGGATACACTATTATACCTAATTTTTGGTATTGCCTCTGCTGTGAATATCTTATACTTTTGCGAGCTAATAGAAAGTAAGATGATTCGTAAAATTGCATATACATTTTTTTCTTTTCTAATTTGCTGCAATGTATCTCTTGCGTGGGGACAGACATTTGCATTCCGAGGTACTGTATTGGATGAACAGACTCATAAGGCATTGGATTATGCCACCATTCAGTTGTTTGTGGAAAAGCAATTTGCTTATGGAGGAATAACAGATGCAAATGGACATTTTGAACTTCTTCATATCCATCCTGGGACCTATCGGATTATCATATCTTATTTAGGATATGATTCTACCGAGAAAGAAATTAAGGTTGTGGGAAATACTTCTGATATATTTTATTTAAAGCCCTCGAACATGGCGCTGAACGAAGTGGTAGTGACTGCTTCCGAATCAAAGCGTGCGACCAGTGCTTCCATAGTTGACCGTACCGCCATGAAACATCTTCAACCCAGCAGTTTCAGTGATTTGATGGAATTGGTACCCGGAGGAAAATCGGCTGATCCTCAGATGGGACAGGCTAATCTGATCCGTATACGTGAAACGGGTAAGACGGAAGATATCTCTTCATTGGGAGTCGGATTCTATATTGATGGTATCTTTCAGAATACGGATGCGAATCTGCAATATATGCCGAGTAGCACTTCTGCCGTAAATGCAACGAGTACGATGTCAAAAGGGGTGGACATGCGTACTATCCCGACTGATAATATTGAAAAGGTGGAGATCATTCGTGGTATTCCTTCGGTAGCTTACGGTAACGTGGCAAACGGTGCGGTGATTATTCAGCGTAAACCAGTGAAAGTCCGTTATCCGCACGTTTCAAAGCCGATAAGACCAGTAAGCTGTTTTCTGTAGGCAAAGGATTCCGGTTGGATGGGAACGGACGTTATGTTTTGAATACCGATTTGAGTTATCTGGATTCAAAGATAGATCCCCGCAATAGTGTGAAAAACTATACCCGTCTCACAGCTTCCGCACGCTGGATGGAAAGTGGTTATGGAATGAACGCAATATTCACTGGAACCTCAGTACCGATTATACCGGTTCGTTTGATGATGCAAAGAGGGATAAAGATGCGACAGTAAAGGAAGATTCCTATAAATCAGACTTTAGCAGCTTCAAAATGGCGGGAAAATGGAATCTGAAATTTTCGAATCATTCGTGGATTCGTGAGATTCATGCGGCAACCTCTGTTAGTTGGCAGTGGGAGAAGATGCGTGAAACAAAATCCGTCTCTCTGAATCGTCCGGCTGCCATTGCCACTCAGACAGAGACCGGAGAATCTGACGGTATCTATCTGCCTTATAATTATGTGGCACAGATGGAGATTGACGGTAAACCTTTATATGTCACGGTTTCCGCACGTACACATTTGGCTTTTCCACTGGGTGGACTGCAAAATAGGATGAATTTGGGAGTGGAATGGAACTACCAGAAGAATTTGGGGAAAGGCCAGGTATTTGATGTGACACGACCTATCAGTGAAGGTTTAAGTACGCGTCCGCGCCGTTTTAAAGATATACCGGGACTGCAACCTTTTGCTTTCTATGCCGAAGAGGTGTTGAATCTTCCCGTAAAAAGGCATAAATTGGCTTTTACAGCCGGTATCCGTTTGCAGTCTTTATTGGGGCTGGACCGCAAATATGAGATGCAGGGTAAGATCTATCCAGACCTTCGTCTGGATCTGCAATGGAGTTTGCCTACATCCAACGGATGGAATATTGCCTTTTCGGGAGGTCTGGGCTGGATCAGCCGTATGCCGACTACCGCACAGCTGTATCCGGACTTCAAGTATGTGGATTTGATTCAATTGAATTATTATCATAACCATCCGGATTATCGCCGCATCAATATGATGACGTATAAATGGGATAATACTAATTATCAGTTGGAACCGGCACGTAACATGAAATGGGAAGTGCGGGCGGATATTGGTTACAAGGGAAACCGTTTGTCGGCGACTTATTTCCGCGAACGGATGAATAATGCTTTTGATGACCTCACATACTATAAATCATTGGCATATAAGTTATATGATCCGGCAAGTATCGATGGTTCGGCTTTGACAGCCCCTCCCGAACTTTCTCAGTTGACTTATGCCAATGAATACAACCTGGATGTGTATTCCACGCAAGGAAATGGAATGAAGGTGCATAAAGAAGGAGTGGAGTTTCAGTTCGCTTCCAGACGAATTGAATCGCTTAAGACTCGCGTCACAGTGTATGGAGCTTGGATAAAGACAGTTTATAGTTCGGATTCTCCCAAATACAAGGCCTCTTCTATATTGCTGGACAACAAACAGTTGAAATATGTGGGATTGTACCAGGGGGAGAACGGGACAGAAAGTCAGGCATTCAATACGAATTTTATGTTTGATACTTATATACAGCGTTTGGGACTTACTTTCTCCACATCGGCACAATGTACTTGGTATACCAACAGACGGAACTTATGGAATAATGGCGTTCCGGTCAGCTATATCGACCAATCCGGTGAAACACATCTATTTCGTGAAGAAGATAAAAACAATATTCAGTTACAGCATCTGGTAGAGAAATATTCGGCTACCTATTTTGAGCGTACCACCGTACCTTTTTATATGGATATCAATCTGAAGGCGAGTAAGCGGATCGGTAAATATCTGAACCTGGCTTTTTATGTAAACCGGCTTTTAGGTATTTATCCTGATTATACCCTACGGGGTGTGTTGCAGCGGAGAACCTCCGAGTCGCCTTATTTCGGTATGGAGATGAACCTGACTTTTTAGTAAATGAACAATAAAACAAAATAGAAATGAAAATGAAAAAGAATCAATTGACAATGGCAATCCTTTTTGCGACCATGCTGGGATTTACCGCATGTAGTGATGATGACAAAGTAAATATATCCACTGTAAGCATTACCACTACTGTAGATACCACTATCGAGGGCCTGCAGCTGACCGGTGGAACCTATACTTTTGAAAATATAAATACATCGGTTAAGACAGACGTTGCTATCCGCTCCAAAGCATTGAATTGGCAGATGGATTGTATAATGTGACTTTTATAGGTAAAGGTACTTATTCACAAAATGGAACTTCCGTGGAGGTCGATGTACAGGGAGTACAGCAGAATGTGACTGTTTCCGGAGGATCATGCAAGTTGGAACTGACAGTTCATGTACTCAATACAGGCGAGCCCGGTTTTGTGATTGCCGAGATATTTATTCCCGGAACCTATAATGAAGCTGGAAAGCAATATAATGGCGATCAGTATGTACGTATCTATAACAACTCGGATAAAGTTTTGTATGCCGATGGATTGATCTTTATGGAATCACAATTCCAAACTACCCAAAAATACCAGTCGGTAGATCCGGATATTATGAATGAAGCCATTGCAGTAGGTTCTGTTGTAGCGGTGCCGGGCAGTGGAACGGATCATCCGGTTACAACCGGGAGAATCTTTTATTCTGTGTGACAATGCGATCAATCATAAAGAGGCTAATCCGAATTCAATAGATTTAAGTAAGGCCAATTTTGAGTGGTACATAGAGTCAAAACAAGATGTGGATAATCCGGCTGTTCCCAATCTGGATATTTATTATTGTTATTCCAAAACTATCTGGGTGTTGAATAAACAGGGAAATCGTGCTTATGCTATCGGCAGATTGCCCCAAGGCATGACAAAAGAAAAAGTAATATTTCAGACTATGCATACAATTATACGTATATCATGCAAAACGGGACAGCC
>ENA-OQIC01000006-OQIC01000006.1-human-gut-metagenome-genome-assembly--contig:-NODE-6-length-79198-cov-2.767386_pt1 | contig 79198 bp, 83 predicted proteins | sample MGYA00242572_ERZ504736 | MGnify/ENA primary metagenome ERZ504736 (study PRJEB26092, sample SAMD00036201) | human gut metagenome | host: Homo sapiens | study: EMG produced TPA metagenomics assembly of the...
CTTACAGATAGGTAATCCCAGCCCTGTTCCTTGTACAAAATCATTCAACTTCTCAAAACGGGTAAATATCAAAGGTAATTTCTCTTTGGAAATACCGCAGCCGGTATCTGTTACATAAAGTTTAACCCATTCTTCCTCTTTTACAAGTCCAAAAGTAATGCTACCCTCAATGGTATTTTTAATTGCATTCGACAAGAAATTGAACAATACCTGCGTCACCCGATTCCTATCTGTCGAAATCCAAATTTCCTCTGATGGACGAATCACATTCAGCTTGACTCCTTTCTTCATTTTAAGACGATGTACTTTATCCACTTCATCTACCAATCCGCTCATTTCCGTCAACTGACAATGCATTTCCGACTTACCCGACTCGATTCGTGACAAATCGAGAATATCATTAATCAGTTGTAACAGTAGATTGCTATTCTGCTGAATGATCCCTAAATACTCTTCTTTCTCCTTTTCATCCTTAGTCAAAGCTATAATTTCCGAAAAGCCCACAATAGCATTTAAAGGAGTACGTATCTCATGACTCATATTGGCCAGAAATACTGATTTCATCCGATCAGCCTCTTCTGCCCGTTGCTTGGCTTCAAGTAGCTCTTGCGAACGTCGCATCCGATCACCAATATCATGAATCAAGGCCAGCACCTTATTTCCCTCAAACGGAGCAATGCGTGCCTGAAAAAAATGTCTGCCGGCTTCGACATCCACAGGATACTCTATTTCTTTTAATTTCCCACTTTTTAGGCATTCATGAATACTGCTAATAAACAAGTCACTGACCTCAGAAGAATAAATAGATCGCCCATCTGCTCCTTTCAACACTTCCACCGGATGCAACAACTCTGTATCGGGTGCCATCAATACATCCGTAATAAAAAAATTATCATCAAAAATAAATATGAACTCCGGTAGTGCTTCAATAATTTTCCGGTTTCGTTCCTCAAGCTGCCTGATCTGGACTTCTTTTTCACAACGTGAAGTGATATTGGCAGTATATGCTATAATTTTATCAGAGCCATTCTCCTTATTCTTCTTATAAGCAATAAAATTATCTTCAAGCCAAATTGTTTCTCCTTGCCTCCCTACACAACGTACCACAATTTGGGAGATTTTGGTTTCCGATTCAAGCATCCGCGCAAAAGTCGTTTGGTAAGAGATAACATCCTCCGGATGGGCAAACCGATAAAAGTCATTAATATCTCTGAATATGATTCCGGCCTCCTTCAACCCTAAAATATGGAAATACTCATCTGTGAAATTACACTCTCCTGTAGGAATGTCATATTCCCAAAATGCAATCTGATGTCCTGCCAGGACAGAAGTGATTTCTGATAATTATCTTTCAAATTCTCAAGGTTTCCGGTATCCGGGAATGAATCCAGTGTGTGTGCCATAGCCATAAAGTTTGTCTTGCTGTATGCGAACAAAGATAAAATAATAAAGTATAACTTCTATCTGTTTGCTCTGTTTTTTACCAAGAAAGCTCTATCTTTGCCTCTCAAAATGAATTAGATAATGAATCAAGACACAATTTGCGCCATAGCAACCGCTCAAGGAGGAGCCATCGGAAGCATTCGTGTTTCCGGCCCTGAAGCTATTACCATCACCAGCCGTATTTTTACCCCGGCCAAATCCGGAAAGCTGCTGAGTGAACAGAAACCTTATACGCTTACTTTCGGCCGAATTTATAACGGAGAAGAAATGATAGATGAAGTTCTTGTCAGTCTCTTCCGGGCTCCACACTCTTATACAGGGGAAGACAGCACTGAAATCACCTGTCACGGATCATCTTATATTTTACAACAAGTGATGCAACTACTGATTAAGAACGGGTGTCGCATGGCGCAACCGGGAGAATATACTCAACGAGCGTTTCTTAATGGTAAAATGGATTTAAGTCAGGCCGAAGCCGTTGCCGACCTGATTGCCTCTTCCTCTGCTGCTACCCACCGTCTTGCTTGAGTCAAATGCGAGGTGGCTTTAGCAAAGAATTGACAACTCTACGTGAGAAACTGCTGAACTTCACTTCAATGATTGAACTGGAGCTGGACTTCAGTGAAGAAGATGTAGAGTTTGCGGACCGTTCCGCCCTACGCCGACTGGCTGACGAGATAGAAGAAGTCATTGCACGTCTGGCCAATTCGTTCAGTGTAGGGAATGTCATAAAAAATGGTGTACCGGTAGCTATTATCGGAGAAACCAATGCAGGAAAATCAACTCTACTGAATGTCCTGCTGAATGAAGACAAGGCTATTGTAAGCGATATTCACGGCACTACACGGGATGTCATCGAGGATACTGTGAATATAGGTGGTATCACTTTCCGTTTTATCGATACAGCCGGTATCCGGGAGACCAGTGATACGATAGAAAGCCTGGGTATCGAACGGACTTTTCAAAAACTCGATCAGGCAGAGATTGTACTGTGGATGATTGATTCGGCTGACGCAATTTCACAGTTAACACTGCTCTCCGATAAGATTCTTCCTCGTTGTGAACACAAACAATTGATTTTAGTCTTTAATAAGGTAGAACTGATAAATGAAACTCAGAAAAACGAACTTGCCTCACAATTTTCTGAGCATATAGGTTCGGAAATAGAATCTATTTTTATTTCTGCGAAACAACGTTTGCACACGGATGAACTCCAACAGAGACTCGTAGCAGCCGCTCATTTACCAACAGTCACCCAGAATGATGTCATTGTAACAACGTCCGCCATTACGAAGCACTAACACGTGCGCTGGATGCAATTCACCGGGTACAAGAAGGATTGGACGCAAATATCTCCGGAGATTTTCTGTCACAAGACATACGCGAATGTATTTTCCATTTATCCGATATAGCAGGGGAAGTGACAAATGATATGGTGCTGCAAAATTATATTTGCGCATTTTGCATCGGGAAATGATGGCTTGTAAACAGCCATAAGCAACCATAACCATTTAGAATAAAGTCGCTGTATTTCAGCGACTTTTCTATTTTAACACTTTCCAGTCCGTATTTGGAGGTAACAGATTTTATCCATATTTTTCTATCATATTTCTACCGCGACAGAAATTCACGGTTAGCCCGAATGTCACAATGACGCATTAGTTGACGTGTGTTGACAATGGTTTACATGTGTAGACAAAAAGGGAAATTAAAAAACAGAGAAAATGATATAGGAAATATGGAAGTAAAGAGAATTTGTCAATGGTGTGGAAAACCGTTCATTGCACAGAAAACAACGACCTGTTATTGTAGCCCTCAATGCTCGAAGCGAGGTTACAAACATCGTATCAAGGAGCGCAAAATGGAACTGCGCCACATTCAGGAAATGCAGGAGTTGCGCTCCAGTTTGGAGAAGCAGGAATATTTCACTTTTTCGCAGGCTGCCCGATTGATGGGCGTGAGCCGTCAGTACATTTATAAATTAGTCAAAGAGGATAAACTTAGAGCATCCCGAATTAGCGGAAGAATGGCTTTGGTAAGGCGTGCAGACATAGAGTTAATGCTCAAAAGCAAACCTTACGAACGACTGGTTGCGAAAAACGACTTCAACATCTCCGAGTATTACACAGCCGAAGAGATTGCGGAAAAATATAAGGTCAACGCCAAATGGGTGTGGACTTACACTCGGCAACATAAAGTGCCGAAAGTGAGAATCCGCCAGTTCAACTATTACAGCAAGAAACATATCGATGCTGCCTTTGCCAAATACGAGGTAGATTCCGACCTTACTGAATGGTACACACCGGAAGAGATTCAGGAGAAGTACGGTATGACACGTGTCGCCATCCGTTCGCAAGTGTATCGGAACAACATTCCCTCCAAGAAAGAGCATGGGCAGATATTCTACTCAAAGCTCCACTTCGACCTCTCGAAGAGTTCCGAACAGGAGAGCAAGGCGGAATACTACACCGTCAAGGAGGCGATGGAGAAATTCAAACTCTCTCGTGATTCGGTTTACGGTATTCTGCAATTCCATCAGATCAACCGGGAGAAGAACGGACGGTTCGTCAGATTCCTGAAAGTGGAGTTTGACCGGGTAATGGGTGTCCGCAAATAGTCTAATTTATGGCTATCCGTAAATTATTCAAAAATTAATCCCTGCTGTAGGTAATCTGCATGACTACATTATAGAGTTTCGCCGACGAATTAATAATAACCATAAAAATATAACATTATGCATGAATGCAAGACCGTGACATTAAGGACACGTCCGCTAAAAGGCAGGATGATGTCTTTCTATCTGGATTATTATCCGGGGTATCGAGACAAAGAGACAATGAAAGTTATCCGTCATGAATCGCTTGGTATTTATATCTATGCCAATCCGAGGAACAAACGTGAACAGAATTTCAACGAGGTAATGACCGAGAAAGCCGAAGCCATCCGTTGCCGCAGGTCGAGTCGGTAGTCAATGAACGGTATGACTTCTTTGACAAGTACAAACTCAAGGCAGACTTTCTGGAGTATTATCGCAAGCAGCTCCGTAAGCATGACCAGAAATGGGAGTTTGTCTATCTGCATTTCAATAACTTCGTACATGGCAAATGCACCTTTGAAGAGATTGACATCGACCTCTGTAACAAGTTTCGGGAATATCTGCTGAGTGCCAAGAAGCTAAGGCGTAACGGACGTATCACACGGAACTCCGCATCAGGATATTGGTCTACTTTCAGAGGTTTCCTGAAAATACTCTACCGTAATGGGATGATAAAGACCAATGTCAATGACTTCTTGGAAAAGATAGAGACAGAAGATGTAATGAAAGAGGCCCTGTCTGTTGAGGAACTGTACAAATTGGCCGAGACACCTTGTAAGAAGCCTATTCTGAAAACGGCATCGCTGTTTTCCTGTATGACCAGCTTGCGCATCAGTGACATTCCCTCGCTATGTTGGGAAGACATCGTGGACTATTCTGCCGGAGGGAAATGCGTACACATCATTACGCAAAAGAACAAGGCGGAAGACATCATTCCCATCAGTGAAGAAGCTTTGGGGTTGATTGGCTATAATTCTGAAAAGAAAGGTTTGGTATTCAAGAGATTGATGCGCAGTTGGACGCAAATTCCGATGAAAGAGTGGATTCGTTCTGCCGGAATTACCAAGAACATCACATTCCACTCGTACCGGAGAACATTCGCCACGCTGCAAGCTGCTGCCGGGACGGACATCCGCACCATACAGAGCATCATGGCGCACAAGAGTATCACCACCACGCAAAGGTATATCAAAGTCGTGGATGCCAACAAACGTGAAGCCAGCAAAAAGATTACTTTGACAAGGAAAGACTGACAGCCGTTTCGTCCTCGATTTCTGCGGTCAGAGTATGATTTTATGTAAAAAATCATACTCTGACCGTGATATTTAGCATGATACGTGGTAACTATCAGTCTTTTTATTGCAACTATCTGGAACATCGATTATATCTTTAGCGCAAAACGATTCCAAATACTTGCAGACCATGACGAATAAAAAACAAATTCAGACTAAAAAGATAAGTTTTATCCTCGCACTGTCCGTTATCATTTATGCGGCCATAGATACTTATCTTTTCCTTTGCCATGACATCAATATCATGCGCATAACGACTCCTGTCATCCTTGGACTGGTAATAGCTATCATATTGTGCGGGCTCCTGCACAATTTTTTCTATAAATGGCTGACAAAAAATCCTATCAACTTCTCTTTGGGCGAGCCATCTACCCTATTGTAGAATCAGAGAACGCCATAGAATCTATAGATGCCACTGAAATACTGACCATCGAGCAACCGATGGATTTGCCTGAACAGGAGTCTTTTCCGTCCCAACTGTCGAATCCAAATACAGTAAACTCTGATTGTCCACAAGATTCTCATTTGAATAAATATGATTCCATATTGGTGGAACTAAAAAAGAAAGAGATTGAAAGGCAAGTGGAAATTATGGATGCGATTCGGGAATATGTAACCGTCAAGACTGCCCCCTATCTCTCCAAAGAGGATATTGCCACCCTTATTTTCAATATAGAGTATATGGCTTACGATCAACCTGAATCATATAAACCGATTCGTTCCAATATAGACAATCCGCTGAGGTCGCCTGGCTTCGCCATTTGGCATGGAATGTCGGTGAACGCTTGGGAGTGCCCTTAGCGAAAAGAGCCGTTTTTATCAAGAAATCATTTCCATACGAACTCGTAAACGCGACCCTTGAATATCTCAGACTCAATTTACGGGATAATGTTCCAAGCCAGATTCCCATTGATGTACCAGATAAAGGCGACTATCGCTTCCATTTAGATGTAGATAATGATGACTCGCAATAAAAAAAGTATGCAGACGAAATAATTAATCCGGTCTGTATTGTTCTGCAAGGTTTCATTGAGTTGGTTCGCAGCATGTTAAACGATTAAAACAGTCATAATATGGAAAAAGACCAACTGACATTCAACGACCTGCCGACTGTGGTAGGCGAACTATGCGACAGAATCGCAAGTATGGAAAGCCTGCTTACGGAGAAACTTTCCAAGCAGTACGAAACCAAAGAGAACACGCACATCCCCATGACCGTACAGGAGGCTTGCAACTATCTTAAAATGCCGTTGTCGACCTTTTATTACAAGGTCAAGAAGGACGATATTCCGGTTATAAAACAAGGAAAGCATCTCTACATCTATCGTGACGAACTGGATAGATGGCTGGAATCTTCCCGGAAGAATCCGGTTCCGCAAAGTTTCGAGGACGAGAATGAGTCCTTGCTCGCCTCCCATCGCCGTAAACCGAACTCTAAAAACTGGTAGCGATGGAAAAGACGGACACTATTATTCTTTCTCCGGAAGAATTGGCCGCTTATATAGCGGAGTCAACAATAAGCGTAACGAGTACATACGAACACTCCCCGGTGGTTCTGATGGTGGACGATACTGTTATCGGAACATTGGGAAACTTCAGTGCTTCCATCGGGAAAGCCAAAAGCAAGAAAACTTTCAACGTTTCAGCCATTGTCGCATCGGCATTGAGTGGCAGCACCGTGCTTCATTATCGGTCGACATTTCCCGAAAACAAGCGGAAGATTCTATACATAGACACAGAGCAAGGGCGGTATCATTGCCAGTTGGTATTGAAGCGCATCTTACGTTTGGCCGACTTGCCGGAATACAAGAATCCGGATAATCTGATTATGCTGACTCTGCGCAAGTTTTCCCCTAAACTACGTCTAGCGATAGTTGAACAGGCCATTGGCACAATACCGGATTTGGGCTTGGTCATCATAGATGGCATTCGTGATTTCCTATACGACATCAATTCCTCCAGTGAATCCACCGACATCATCTCCAAATTCATGCAGTGGACGGATGACAGGCAAATCCATATCCATACTGTCTTGCATCAGAACAAGAATGATGAACATGCCCGTGGTCACATCGGCACGGAACTCAACAACAAAGCGGAAACCATCATGCAGGTCGAAGTGGACAAAGAGGACAAGACTGTAAGCGTGGTCGAAGCCGTCCATATCCGTGACCGCGAGTTTGAACCTTTCGCTTTCCGCATAAACGAGGAAGCCATGCCCGAACCGGTAGAGTTCTATCTGCCCAAAGAGAAGAAGACCGGACGACCAACCAAAGGACCGTTCGATCCGGACAAGGAGATTCCAAAGAATGTACATCGTCCAGCATTGGATGCCGTTTTTGCCAATGGCAACATCAGCAATTACGATGATTATATAGAACGCTTGAAAGAGGGTTACGGATTACAGGGTATAAAACTCGGTTATAACAAGGCGGTAAAGGTCGCAACATTGCTAAGCGACAAACAAATGGTTATAAAAGAAGGGAAAGATTATGCCTTCAATCCAGAATACCATTATTGAGTTCAACTTTACTTTATTGTCGGGGCGTATATATAAGAATAAAGCAAAGTCGGCAGGAAGACATCATGTGAGATATTCATATTCTCCCCTCTTTTAAAGGCTCATATCATCCTATGTTTCCTATCTGAGTGCCAGTTCACTATACGCATCCTATATGACGTGTCAAGAAGCATCAACAGGTAACTGTTGCGAGATATGCCAAGGTATAACCTCACTGCGTTACGGTTGCACATTGGCGCTCTCGCCTGCTCAATTCCCTCGCCGGTGCGGTACTCGCAAGCTCGCACCTATCAACCATTATAAAACGATTCAAATGAAAGAAGATATTGAAAATACATCGGACTCCTCGAAAGAAACCAGAAACGTCTTCATCGGAGCTAAAGTCACTCCTACTCAGAAGGAGCATATAAAATCATTGGCCGGACAATGCGGCATGACCGTAAGTGACTACATATTATCACGTGCGTATAACTTCAAGCCCAAAGCAAGGCTCACGAAAGAAGAAGCGGTATTGTTACAGAATCTGGACGATTGTCGGTCAGACCTCGTAAAATACACCTCCGCCCTACACGGAATGTCCACAAAGCAGCGCATAGCAATGTTCAATCAGATTCCGTTTATGGTGGGCTGGCTGAAAGAATTAGGCAATGTGGCCGAAAATGTCTGCCAGTTCCTGAATGCAGTAAAAGAGAAGAATAAAATTCCGTCCAACCCTAAATCCGAAGAAGAATGATTGCAAAAGCCAAAGCCATATCGCACGGCATCAACGACCTCCGTTACATTACCGGCGAATCACAGCATAAAAAACATCCAGAGAAAATTTATCGGGTATTGGACAATCTGTTACCCTCAGAACCGGACGCTATGGGGATATGGAACTCCATGCAGTTGACCTTATCCCAACATCGGCCAATAAAGAATTCCGTTATCAGAATCGAGCTGAGTCCATCGCCCGAACATACCCAATTCTATGACATCGAAGATTGCAAAATCTTTGGCAAGATTTCGCCGAGGAATTCGACAAACAAGTGATTACCGGCAAGGACGGAAAAGGCCGTTCCTGTCCAACCAATTTAGCTAACAGTAAATACTCGGTTTGGCTACATACGGAATCCAAAGGCGAAGTCCCCATCTCCATGCTGCGGTTTGCCGTTTGGATGAATACGGCAATATAAACAACGACCACAACATTCATCTTCGTGCGCAACGTGCTGCCGAGCGAGTGGCAAAGAAACGAGGCTGGACAACTGCGGCGCAAATCCGAAATCGCAACATTCCACAAGTGAACCGGGACTGTATGGAGGTGTTGAAAGCAATGCCATCGTGGTCATGGGATGAGTACAAGAATGCTCTTATACGGAAAGGTTATACCGTCCATGAAAGAGAGGACAAGAAAGGTATTCTTCGTGGATATGCCTCATGAATGGAAACACCAAATACAAGGCTTCAGAATTGGGAGTCGGCAGGAACCTGATGGTCTCAAAACTTCCTGCGACATGGGAGAAACTGCATCATCAGCCAGCTACTGCCATTAGAAACAATACACCCCAAGCCGTTCAACAGGCAGCGATACATAAGATTGCTCCTATCGACTATACCCAATATCTCACATATAGTCAGGAGATGATTTCCTATACCCTCAGCCATGAAGGTAAGGATTACAAATTTTATATCCCGGAAAAAGTACTTGACTGTTTCAATAACGAATTTGATTATAGGTTTATTGCCAACTGTCAGGAACTTACCGATATGGCTGTAGCTATATTTGTCGGACTGATAGATACTCCCAATGCAACAATCGGTGGAGGTGGCGGAGGTTCACAAAGCGATCTTCCGTGGAGAGACAAGGACGAAGACGACTTACAATGGGCACGCAGATGCGCTCGTGCTGCCGGTCGTTCGTTAGGGAAGAAACCGAAAACAGGACTAAAACGATAAGCCTATGAAGCCAAACATGAAAAAGAAATTTGATTTTTCCACAGAAATGAGTGAAGTGGAATCCATAAAAACCACTCCCAAGAATGAATATCAGGAAGAAGAAAAACGGCTACTCGATGTAAATGCCAAGGAACTTGCCAGCCTGAATGACAATGTGTATAAGCTGAGAACAGAAGTTGAAAATCTGTCCGGCTCTATACGAGAATGTAACCTATCATTTCCGAAGAAATGCATAAGTTGGCAGTTGAATTTGGAGCAACACTTCTCTGCAATTTTCTTGGTCAGATTGAGAGCAAATGCAAGGAAGCCGAGCGGAGAATGAAGAAAGCCGACAATACCATCCTTATCCCAAATACGGCATTCTACATTTTGATTATCATTGTAGTCGCTCTGTCTTCTTTTTTCGTGTGCATGATAGTGGCTAATGCAGAGATTTTGCATTCCGGATTGATTTGGAAGGCTGTTATTGGTTGTATTCTTATGGTTGTTTTGGGGATTGGTATAGCTGTAGTTATACAGAAGTTTTCGGATAGAGGCAAATAAACGAAAAGTCTCAATCGGATAGGATTACTATCGGTTGAGACTTTTTATAATATGCCTATGTTATTGAAACTTTATTACAGGAACTACTTTTTCACCAAGTTTGGTCTCATAACGAAATGTTCCTATTTGCATAGCCTTTTTACCTTTAGGTACTTCAATTACCTGATCATCATAAAACAGATTCTGGCCATCTGTCACAATATAGACTACCGGCCCAGTAAAAAATGAAGTTGAATACTCTTTCTCCTCGCAATTGGCCAAAGCACCATCCCCAAGAACCTGAAAAACTTCAAATTTTGTTGCGGTAGTAAATACCGTCTGTTGCTCGGCAATCGTAATATCCGATTCGTTAGCATTTGATTGGTAATACCTATAACAAAAAGTACTGCAATTGTTAATACACACCCAGTAACAACTCCCAAGAAGAATATCAAACCCTTTCTCATAAGTAATATTTTTAATAACATTCAAATATACAACATAATTCTAAATCACAGAACAGTTGAGAGCGAAGAAATTACAGCATTAATTCCCTCGCTCTATACATAACTTTATTTACCCAGTGACTTGAACACCTTAGCAATGCAACGCTTTTTCTGCTCCATATTGGGATGAACATATAAGTCCAACGTAGTTGAAATATTGGAATGCCCTAATAATACGCTGACTGTTTTATAGTCACAACCGACTTCTATACAGCGAGTCGCGAAACTGTGACGAAGTCCATGATACTTCAGCTTGGGAATATCAAGTTTCTCCATAAGCCTTTTATAGTAGTTACGGTACGTACGTGGTTCTGTCGGATACTCGTCATTGGTAAGAATGTAATAGTCATCATTAACTACTTTTTTCAAAGGCTTTAACATAGTAAGCAATTCTTTGTTTATCGGGATTTCACGGCAAGAGTTTTTTGTCTTTGGCGTGTTGATGACCAGCTCTGTATGTTTTCTCTCTCCTTCTATGATATAGATGCGTTCTATCGTCCGGTTAACGGTTAGAATCCCGTCATATACATTGATGTCGCTCCATTTCAAAGCACAGATCTCCCCTATACGCAGACCGGTACTAAGGCTGATATAGATACCAAGTCCCGGAAAGGAAAAGTGGCTCTGAATATAGTTCAGAATCTTTTTATGATTTGCCACGGACAAGACCTCCAACTTTTTACCAGCAACATCTGTTGGGTACTTAATATCCCATTCGTAATAGTTCATCCATTCGTTTTTCACTCCGAATTTCATAACCATCTTCAGGACAATAAGAATGTCCTTAACAGATTTCACGCTCAATCCGCCTTCCAACTTTTCAAGCACAAAGTCTTGTACATCATTTTCATGAAGTTCGTTACTCTCACCAAACTTTGGCAAAATGTGATTTTCAAGAATCAACATGTAGGCTGCCAATGTCGATAGTTTCACATACGGTCGCTTGTCCTCTCGCCATGCGTCCGAAATTTCTCTAATTGTCTTCTGAATCATAATTTTGAATTTAATTGGTTCTAATAATTAGAGAAATATAATAGGTAATGTTCCCCATTTGAGATTCCCGGAGTTTAACGGGGAGTGGGAAAAGTGTAAGATTTCAGACTTGTTGGATTTCTATTCCACCAATTCACTTAGTTGGGAGCAGCTTGAATATGACACTAATGCATGATGAATTTACATTATGGACTTATCCACGTGGGACTTCCGACTATGATAGATTTAGCAAAAGACAAATTGCCTAATATAAAAGAGGGCAATATGCCCAAGAACTTTGAAATGTGCAAAGAAGGTGATGTGGCTTTTGCGGATGCCTCGGAAGATACAAATGAAGTAGCCAAGACTGTTGAGTTCTTTAAACTTGCAGGGAAAAACGTAGTCTGTGGATTGCATACAATTCATGGACGAGACAATAAGCACAAAACTATTGTCGGATTCAAAGGATATGCTTTTTTATCTGCTGCATTTCATAATCAAATAAGGCGAATAGCGCAAGGAACAAAGATTTACTCAATTAGCACCAAGAATTTTTCAGAGTGCTATATTGGATTGCCATCAAAACCAGAACAGACCAAAATTGCAACTTTACTACGCCTTATTGATGAGCGCATCGCCACCCAAAACAAAATCATTGAGGATTTGAAAAAATTAAAGTCCGCAATTAGTTTGAAAATGCTTCACTCTGATTCTTGGGAACAATTCAAGATTCAAGATATTGCATCAATAGGACGTGGTAGAGTTATTAGTTCGGTAGAAATTAGCCAACAAGAAAATCCGTTATACCTGTGTATTCTTCTCAAACATCAAATGACGGAATTATGGGTTATCTTGATGATTTATGTTTGAAGGTGAATATATCAGTTGGACGACTGACGGTGCAAATGCAGGAACGGTATTTTATCGTAATGGAAAGTTTAATTGCACTAATGTCTGTGGCTTGTTAAAGCTCAAAAAAGGATTTGATGCCCATTTCGTTTCATTAGTCTTAGCAGAAGCAACAAGGATGTATGTCTCAACTAATTTAGCAAACCCGAAACTTATGAATAACACAATGGGAAACATACAAATCCGTCTGCCAAAATTAGAAGAACAAAAAAGAATCTCCGTTGTTTTCAGAAAGTTACATGGACTATTAGAGACACATAATAGTTTGATCATCAAGTATTCAAAGCAGAAACAATATTTGCTCTCGCAGATGTTCATATAAACATTTGCGAGAGTAAGTATCTCTTTTGTTCTTCGTATCTTATCTTTGTTTTTGCTTCAATATCCAATTTGCTGTTTAACGAAGTCATTAGTGAGGCTATTATACTTTGTCTTTCTTTTGAAGGTAGTTCAATTACAAGCGAAGCTATTTCTGAAATATAATGCCTTTTATGTTCTTCCGATTTAAGTTCCCAATATGATAGATATTCAAACATAAATCGAAGATTTACATTCGGTTTTGCTGTGAGTATTTTTATTGCCGAAGACTTTACCTTAAAAGGGAATGATACATATTTTGCATCCATTGTGAAATCGTCAAAGATTATACACTCTCCTTTTTGATATATGCCAAATTTTTCGTCTGTATACCCCAAGATAAAACCTTTATTCGCAGTTAGAACAGGGGTTAAACTTGTGTCGGTAGAGTATTCATCATTAGCTACAATATATGCAGTAGGTTGTTCGTAATCAAGTAGCTGATTGATTTCAAAGCTCTCTGTATATTCATCTTTCAATAAGGAGAACATCTTTTTTCTAATTGCGGACATTACAAATAAACAATCCTTAATTTCATTATGATAACCAGACGGTTATACCTCAAAACATCGCATTATTTGTAACATTATGCTCTACATCCATCACATTAGAAACGGAATATTCCTCATTATATTATTATCAAAGTGTGTAGAAGAGTCAATCTTGAAGCAGTGTATTCTGCTATTTTGCATAGTTAGCTTGTGTGATATTTAATTAAAGATAAAATTTTTCGAATTATACAAATAGGTTTTGATCTAAAAGACTACCTTTGCATAAATTTAGCGTTATGAGTACAACAGAATATATACAAATCATTATCGGCATCGGTCAGATATTGCTGTTGCTATTATCCCAATTATTGTTTGGGTATTAGGAATAAAGTACCAAAATAGAAAAGCAAAAAAAGATGCTCAATTAAGAGTCTTCCTTACACTAATGGCAGATCGAAAATCAACCCCAATAACAAAAGAATGTTGATGCCTTAAATACAATAGATGTAGTATTTCAGGAAAACAAAAAAGTTAGACATGCATGGAGAGAATATTTAGATAGTTTAAACGAAAAATCACCTCATTTTGATAGTAGTAATTCTTTTAGACTTGACTTACTTTCAGAAATGGCCGTTTCTCTTGGGTATAAAAATTTAAAGCAAACAGAGATTGATAGATTTTATTCTCCTAAATATTTTGGTTCTCAAATGAGCCGACAGGAAATATTATTTCAAGAGAATCTACGAATTTTAACTCGATCCAAAAGTTGTGCTGAAAGTTTTACTGATGAAGAATATGAACAGCACTATAAGGAGTTGATGGAACAGCAAGGAGAGTAAAGAATATGGGGAATATCCCTTTCCTGTGAAATTGCTGATTTTTATCCTTAATTAAAGGGCTAAACGATAATATCCACAAAGGTATTAAGGGAGAAACCGTCTGCTTTTCAGATTTGGGTGAAGCTTATTCTGGATTAAGCGGAAAAGGCGGTGATGATTTCGGATATGGTGAGCCATTCATTACTTATATGAACGTGTATCAGATACTTACATCTCGGAAAAGGATTATGAATTGGTACAAATCGCTCCCAACGAAAAACAAAACAGTGTGCAGTACGGTGATGCCTTATTCACACTCTCATCTGAAACTCCGGAAGAAGTTGGTATAGGTGCAGTATATTTGGGCAATACGCAGAAACTTTATTTGAATAGCTTCTGCTTTGGCATTCATTTCTATGATGAACGTGTATTACCTCAATACCTTGCCCACTTCATTTCAAGTTCTTCATTTCGTAGGGCTATATATCCGTTAGCACAAGGGAGTACACGGTTTAATCTTCAAAAAAATGACTTTATGAAGATGAAGTTTTTACTACCAAGCTTAGAGAAACAAGGACATATAGCTAACACTCTTGACGCTTTGCATTGCCGTTTGGCAAATGAAAAGTCATTAACGGAACAATACATTTTATTGAAGAAGTATCTATTAAGCCTAATGTTTATATAAACATTTTCTGAAGCAAATACCGTTTCTGCTGTTGAAGACAACTTATGTATTCTTGCTCATTATCCAATTTTCTCTCAGTGAGTTCAAACATACTACAGATTTGTTGTTGAACAGACATTGGTGGGATCGGGAATCGACTCTTACCTAACGCAGTTTGGTTGATACTTGCTTGTGAAACTGCTTTATTGCAAATAGTTTGAAAATGGTTTATTGCCCAATCAGTACAAAGAAGTAAATGCAAAAAACGAGGTCTAACTATGGTTGTATTGGGTATAATTCGCAATAAATTCATGCCATGATAAAGTCCATAATCTTTGTCAAGATAGGCTGTATTTCCTATATACTGAATACTATTGATATTGCTAAACAGAATATTACCTACGTTTAACCTATAGCTTTCAGGAATACACTCTACATAGCCAATTCGTTGTATATCAATACAATGTTTGCTAATAGTTTCTATGCGAGAAACCTTATAAGGGGTTTGATAACTCACTTGTGTTCCTGAATAGCCACTTTTTATTTGCGCCAAGTCATCCAGTCTATATAAAATCCAATCATTCTCTGATGAAAGCAATTGCTGACTAAGCCCTTTAATTAAGGATTGCAGTTTCTCAATGATTTTGTTTTGGGTGGCGATACGCTCGTCAATCAACGACAATAATCCAGCTATCTTTTGTTGTTCTACATCAGTAGGAACAGATACCTGAATTTTACGGACTTCATTTGCGGAAATCTCTAAAAAGGTTGACCCACAAGATTTCCTGATTAAATCCCTTTTCTTTGTTTGTATCAGATAATAGAGAAAATCTACATAGCATTTTTTGGATACAAGAGATTGAAAACCTTGGTTTGTAGCACATTCTCTGAGTGATAATGAGCATTCACCAATGGTGGCACGAGAACTTAAAAGTATCGTATTGGGAGGCAAAGTTTTGCGCTGGAATTGTTTAACCCCTCTTCTGTTATGGTACGCAAACTTGAATCAACGTATTTATTTTTACCTATTTCAGAAGGCGTAAACCATTGTATTTCTCCATCCCAATATGATTTTATTGTAGTATCAGGTGTTCCCCCACCAATAACAACCGCTAAATCGTTTATTAATTTTGTTTCCCACTCCCCATTAAACTCCGGGAATCTCAAATGGGGAACATTAAGGACTTTATTTTCGTTATTATTTGCCATAATCATTATTCTTTATCGGGATTGATGTCAAAGGGCAACAATTTGTCGCCATCATTAAACCGGTCGAAATCAGAGATAAACGAACGGTCTTGAATCACTTTGTATTTTTGGTACTCACCGTACGCCTTCTCTCTTGCAGCTTCTTGTGAAACTTTACCGGCTGTATCTTGTGCTTGATAGTCCATTGTAGCAAGAAACTGTTCAAGACGCTGCTTCCAGTCTGCCATCGTTGTAATGATATGGCGTTGAGCACGCTGTTCTGCAAATTCAAGAAATGCGTTAGTTACGCCGTTGAGTTCTGAAACCTCTTTGTCAGACAAGTAGTTCTTTGCCACAATCGTATCAGATTTCTGGACTCTGCCATTGGGAGCTTTTTTCCAAGTGGTCAGTCCCATGTGCGGCATTTCCGAGTCGGCACGTTCATATACTATTTCGGCAGCGGTACGATGAGTTACAGCCAAGTGCATCATATTTTGCACCATCTTGAAGAACAATTTGGTACAATCCGATTTCGAATCGTAATCGGCACTGCATTCGGCATAGATGTCTGTTATCTTTTGGTAGTATCTGCGCTCTGATGTGCGTATCTCACGAATACGCTCCAGCAAATCATCAAAATAATCTTTGCCAAAGTGTTTTCCCTGCTTCAAGCGTTCGTCATCAAGGGCATATCCTTTAATAATAAACTCCTTCAATACAGACGTAGCCCAGATACGGAACTGAGTGCCTGATAGCTATTGACACGATAACCTACCGCAATAATGGCATCCAAATTATAGAACAGAGGTGTACGTTCTACATCCCGTTCTCCCTCTGATTGAACTATCCCAATTTTTCGGATAGTTGCCTCTTTTGTAAGCTCGCCTGTTTCGTAAATCTGACCAAGATGATAGTTGACAGTCCGTACATCTACCCCGAACAAATCGGCCATACGCTTTTGTGACATCCAAAATGTTTCACTGTTGAATATCACTTCTATTCGTGCCTCGCCTTGCGCCGTTTTATACAGCAAAATGTTAGAAATCAACGAATTTTGCATCAATTCGTTTGTCGAAATTGTTCGAGTAAAATAATCGCGAGCTTGTTGTACCAACACTTTTTTGACATCGGCATTTTCGGCAACAATCATACATGCCATACGAGACAGACGGAAGATATTGACCTTACGGAATGAGCCGCTTCCAATCCTTACCATATCAACCGTTTGGTTGAAATGGTCGTCTACATTCATTCCTTTTTCACCTGCCACCTTGATAGCTTTGTCTATGACTCTTTGGAATTTCCAATAAGCCGAATAGCCCATAGCAGAGCACAGGTCGCGAGAACTCCAATATTCGTTTCCGCCCTCATCCTGACGGCGTATATTGTTGAATGATGGACGCATTTCTGGGATGTTGTCTATCTCTTCCATAGTGTAATTATTCAACCAGTCCCAATTCTTTCAAATAGCCTTCTATCTCCTTATCCAGTTCAGCTCGCTTGGCTTCCAATTCCTTTATTTCAGCCATGACTGCTTTGATGTCAATAAGCTCTTCTTCCTCAAAAGTATCGACATAACGAGGAATATTCAGATTATAGTCATTTTCGGAAACCTCCTGTAAAGTAGCAAGGTGACTGTACTTTTCAATCTCCTTGCGGTCGCGGTAGGTTTCTACAATCTTCTGGATATGCTGAGGGCGGAGTTTGTTTTGGGTCTTGACCTTTTCAAACTCTTTGCTGGCATCAATGAACAGGATATTATCGTCTTCCTTACGGCATTTCTTCAATACGAGAATACAGGTCGGAATGCTTGTACCATAGAAAATATTGGCAGGCAGCCCGATAATGGCATCAATATAGTTTTTCTTCTCTATCAGGAAACGGCGTATAACGCCTCTGCATTCCCTCGGAACAATACTCCATGCGGAGCAACGCAAGCCATCGTACCACCTTCATTGAGATGATAGACCATATGCAGGATAAAAGCATAATCGGCCGTTTTCTTAGGCGCAAGTCGACCTGCTTTACTAAAACGGTCGTCGTTGTTGAATTTATCGGCTGCACTCCATTCGGCAGAGAACGGAGGATTTGCAACCACTGCATCGAACTGCATATCATCGAATGCATCCCATTCAAGCGTATCACCATTCTCTATTTTGAAGCTGCTGAACCGGATGCCATGTAGCAACATATTCATTCGAGCAAGATTGTAGGTAGTCGGATTTTTCTCTTGTCCGCAGATATATGCTGCCTTACCGATACTTGCCGCACGGAGCAATAGCGAACCACTACCACAAGTAGGATCATAAACATTACGCAAACGGTTATGCCCAAGAGTAACAATCTCCGCCAATATACGGCTGACCTCTTGCGGAGTATAGAACTCTCCGGCTTTCTTGCCTGCGCCGGCTGCAAACTGGCTAATCATATATTCGTAAGCATCGCCCAAAATATCAATTTCTTGCGAGGCTTCTACGCCGAACTTTATATCGTCGAGTGCAAGCAAAACATTGCTTACAAGCATATTCTTGTCATCAGCAGTCTTTCCTAACTTAGGGGAAGCAAGGTCAATATCTGAAAACAGACCACCGAAATCCTCTTCACTGTCACGTCCGAGCGTACTATCCTCAATGCGCTTCAATGAGCGCTCCAACATAGGAAGAACATTTTCTTTCCGCTTGATAGCCTCAATTACGGACGAAAACAAGAACTTCGGTTCAATGAAGTAGCCTATATTTTCCAAGCACTGGTTCTTAACCTCTTCCTGCAATTCCGGTGCATCTGAATCGGTCATTTCCCATAATTCCTTGAATGTAACTTCATCATCATCCAACGCACTGTTAGCGTATGTTTCTATCTTCTCCGACAGGTATTTGTAGAAAATGAATCCCAAGGTAAAATACATAAAATCGCTTGCCGACATATTGCCACGCAAACGGTTTGCGACCTCCCAAAGCTGGTCACGGAGTTTCTGTTGCAGTTCTTCGCTCATATCTTTATTGCTCTATATTATCTTGTATTACATCACTTTCTGGCAATGGTATATTGCTCTCTATTATACTTCTCAGGTCATCCAGCACTTTCCCTTTATATGAGAAATATTTTGCCCCTTGATATGCACCCGATGTATTCCGTTTCTCTTCCGGCATAAACGTACCGACAAAAGGGGACAATTTATAAATACGACCTTCGTATTCAACGGAATCATCGCTTGCTACCTTGACTTCCGTATCCGTAGGAATAAAGGTAACGCATTCCCCTATTTTAATACCGACCATGCTGAATTTGAAACGTCCTCGCTTTACGGTTCGTTTCTGCACGACAGGCAATGAATCTTTTTCGTTATGACAAACCGGTTTATTATCTACATAGACCGTAACAACCGCATCATCAATCATCTTGGCTATGTCATTGAATATATCCAAAGCTATTTGAGGCGGTACATTGAAAAACTCCCGATTCTGGCGAATACGCAAATCCGTCAACCGGTCAATAGTCTTGTGTACATGCTTTTCAACATCGTTATATTTGACCGTCTGAATGGTTGCATAAATCTCAAAAGGCAACGGAACAGCCGTGTTGTCAAGTTCCTTGGAACGTATATCTACAGGCCGCGCACTTTTACCGATCTTGACCCAATCCTCACGAAAACTTGGATTAGTCAAAATATACACATAACCGGGTTCGTTTGTCTTTACCATATTTCTATTCCTTTAATCCCAACTGAAAGTGCGTATGATATTACGCAATCTGTCTAAAATCCTCGTCAACGCTTTTCTCGTCTTTATCAGTCCGAGATGCTTCTCTTTCAATGCTTTTTGTATGATTTCCGGCTGCTCTTTTTGCAGGTAATCATATTCTTTAAGGAAGAGATTCAATACCGATGACGATATTTCCTCTTCCTCAGCCAATGAGTTGACGGCATTTTCTCGCTCAACGGCAATATAGTGGTTCAATCGTTCTTCCAAATCGCTTGTACCGTCAACTTTGCCTCGCTGAATCATAAAGTTTTCCTTATCGTCATCCACATTCTTTTGAATGAAACCATCGATAAGTTTGGCTTTGCTGCGCATTTCTGCGTCTTTAATCATCGTGTCAATGATATTCTGACGGCGTTCTGCGTAATCGGCACTATATGGTCAAGTTCTGCAATGAGTTCAAGGATATATGCCACATTGATAATGTCGCTATGTAGGAGTTCGAGGCAGAAATCCACATCGCCGAGGTCTCCGTCATCCGGAGTATCTGTATTATCATCCGGTTTGGGTGACGGTGCTGGGTCAACGAGTGTAAAAGTATCATGAATATCAAGATACTTACTTCTGAAATCCATAAATTGCTGTTCCGTCATGCCGAGATCATCAGACTCTTCATTATAATCCTCGTATATATGTATTTCAGCATGTTTACGGATAATATCACGGAACGCCAAAACAAACTCTTTCTTAGCTTTTTCACTCTGCAAAAGGTCTATGCAATTTGTGTCCGGATATTTCTTCAAGAAATTGGTAGCAAGCTCTTTGTATTCCTGTTTGACTTCTTCAAACGGAGGGCGCACTATTTCTTCCGGATTGTTACTATTACTGAACAATTTGATAGCGGTATCCACATTACTCTTCAAATCACGGAAACAAACAATCTTTCCGAAGCGTTTCTTTTCATTCAGCACACGGTTTGTTCGGCTGAAAGCCTGTAACAAGTGATATTCCATATTCTTATCAACATAAAGCGTATTGAGTTTCTTGCTGTCAAATCCTGTAAGAAACATTCCGACAACGAGACAAAGATCAAGCGGCTTCATATCAGCACGCTTCTTTTTCATACGTAGGTTAATGTCATCGTAATATGCACGAAAGTTCTCTGTCGTAAACGATGTACCGAACATTTCATTGTAATCATCCATGATGGCTTGCAATTCATCAACTTCACCGGCACTGTCATTCAGATAAGAACCTGTACCCATGCCTGTCAGCTCATCATCCTGACTTCCATTGGCTGCATAGGTAAATACTGCCCCTATACGAATCTTAGGATTCAGTTCCTTGAATATCTTGTAATAACGGATAAGCATCGGCACTGACTGCACGGTAAACAGCGCATCGAACTCTCCGTCAAATGTTGACTTATTGAAATTATTAAGGATGAATTTGGCGATTTCCGTCATGCGGTTGGCACTGCCGTTCTGCACTTCCTCACTGCCATGATAATATTCTACAAGGAAACCGAGAACATTTTCATCGGCAATGGCATCTTTAATCAGATAACGATGCAGGCAGTTGCCGAACACCTCTTTGGTCGTATGCCCATCAACTGCATTTTCTGTAAAAATAGGAGTTCCGGTAAAACCGAATATCTGGGCATTATCGAAGAATTGCATAATCTTCTTATGGCTCTCCCGAAGTGGCTACGGTGGCACTCATCAAATATCATTACGATGCGAGAATGACGTATTGAATCTATCTTACTGCTATACCATGTCTTGCTTACTGCAGCATTGAGTTTCTGAATAGTGGTAATGATAATCTTGGAGTTGCTATGCAAGCGTTTTACCAGCTCATCCGTATTGTCCGTACCGTCAACGGCTCCTGGCTCAAAGGCCTCGTATTCTGACTGTGTTTGTGTGTCAAGATCATGTCGGTCGACAACGAACATTACCTTATCTACATCATCTAATTCCGAAACGAGCTGTGCAGTCTTGAATGAAGTCAAGGTTTTTCCTGCTCCTGTTGTATGCCAGATATAACCGTTATCGTTGGAGTTCTGCACACGATCCAATATCTTTTCTACAGCATAGAACTGGTATGGACGCAATACCATTAGGCATTTGTCACCCTCATGCAATACGATGTATTTCCCGATAATCTTGCCGAGCGTACACTTTTCCAAGAAAAATACAGCAAACTTATCCAGTTCATTTGAACGGCAGATTCGCCGCATCCGTCCAGTTGAATGTGAACTTATATCCGCCATTGGGATTATTGGCGAAATAACGAGTATTTACACCATTGGAAATGACAAACAACTGAATATAGTCGAACAGCCCATGAAAGGATGTCTTGTGATAGCGTTGTATCTGATTGTATGCCTGTTTGAGTTCTACACCCCTACGTTTCAATTCAATCTGAACCAGAGGGAGGCCATTGATAAGAATCGTGACATCATAGCGACACTTCTTTCGTCCCTCCACTGTAATCTGATTCGATACCTGAAACTCGTTCTGACACCATTGGGTACGATTAAGGAATTCCACCAAATGCGCTGTCCGTTAGCAGTATCAAGAGGATATAGGTCGCGAAGCTTCTTTGCCTTTTCAAAGCGAGTACCACCTTCCAGATATATCAATATCTTCTCAAACTCTTCATCCGTAAATGAGTTACGACCAACTTCCGCCAGTTGTTTCTTGTTGTGAATTTCCAACTGCCGCTTGAAATTGGCATAAAGATTATCGTCTTCGGTAATCTGGACATACTCGTAGTCCATTTGCCGAAGTGTGGCTATAAGTCCGGCTTCCAATGCCGCTTCACTCTGTATTGACATATCCTTGCCCTGCTATGGTGTTATTACTTATTTATTCCAGCTTGTAGTATTTTGATACCTAATGCATTTTCTATTTTGCACAAAGTTTCCAATGACAGATTCTCGCGACCTTTCAACACCTTGGAGACATATTGCTGGGTGCAGTTCATTTTCTCAGCCAACGCTCGTTGTGTCATGCCAAGTTCCTCCATTCGGTTTGACATGGTTGCAGCTATAGCCTGCGAATAGTACATCCACGCATTCATATCATCTGCGATAACATCTTTAACCTGATCCAAAGTTGTATCCTTTTGCACGTCTGTCATTGTCTATATCAAAATACCTTTGCCTTATCGCAGACAAAGGTACTATAAATTATTGAGATTACACAACTTTCAGGTTGTCAATCAATGCGTCTATTCTAATTTTGGAAAAACATTATGCAATACATCACGAGCATTCTGAGAATTTCTTAAGTATTCCAATGCTTTTAAATTATAAGATGAAATACCTAATGCCTTTTCAATAATAGAATGAAGACCTTTGTTATTGTATAGCATAATAACTTTTGCATAATTGCTAGTCTTAATCACATCATCTAATTCCTGCAATCGTATATTATACCATTCTTCTATTTTGATTTGTTTTACGAACTCATTAAAATTTCGCCTCAACTTCGGTTTTGTCTTTGCCATTCCGCACATGAGACTCATTAAAGTTATAGTTAATTCTTTGAATTAGATACGAAGAGATTTGCTGTTCTTTATTTCGAGTTAATAAAGCTAAGATTTGTGTCTTAATGTTATCTATATCGCAAGGTTCATGCTTATATTCGGCAAAACCTTTGATAAAATCCTCTATCAGAAAAAGATTTTCTATTTCTGCAACATCATATGAATAAATATTCTCTGCTGCAAGTTTATCTAGCTGTTCTTTTGTCCTAAAATCTCGATCTATAATACCGTATGCCACAGCATATTTGTTACTTATTTTATTATAAGCTTTGTATAATTAATTACATCTTTACACGAAGCAAGTGGAGTTATCGTGAAATTCGGGAATAACAATTCTATTATTTGCCTATCCAAACTGCCTTGTTTGCCCTCGCAAAATAGTACCTTTTTTCGACTACCCAATATTTTCATCAATAATGCTTCTGGTATTTCTGAATCAGCAATTGATTCAATCTCCCAATTTTCAAAAATACCAGAAGTGCTACTGCTGTAGGATTTTAACCAACGTTTGTTAGCGATTCTTGTAGAAGCAAAATCTATATCATGGGTTAAATATATAAACATGCAATCTTTACGCTTTTCCTCCAATATATCCCACAGTTTATTAAGTATCGCTTTATGCAAATGCATCTCCGGCTCGTCAACGATAATCAAAGATGATTCTTTAGCAAGCATGACACGTCCGACAACATAAAAAATAACACGTTCTCCATCACTCATTTTATATGCAGGATATTTTTCGTCTCCGCACTCTATCTGAAGATTTCCTAAATTATCACATAATAAAGTTCTATGTTCTATAAGATGATTCCAAATTTCAATAACCTCATCTATATTACTTTTAAAATCATTAAGATGTATAATATCTCCTTCTCGCGCATTTGAACAGAAATTATTTCTTCTTTCTAATCTCTCAGAAATTAATGCAGAAACAAGTATTCTTAGTTCTTCACTATATTGCTTTGATAAAGAATAAGGATAATCATCATTTTTTTCTGCCTTAAAAGTTTGCTTATCATCTAAACAAACTTTCTGACGACTCTCATAATCAGCAAAAGCTGATTTATATGTCGGAATACTATTGTATGTCGGAAATACTAGTAATTTTTGAGCCGGAATAACAATACCATTATCTGTTTTTTCTAATTGTTCTCTTATTGAATTTGCAAATGTAGTCTTACCACTGCCATTCGCTCCTATAAGAACCACATTAGAACTTGTAAAACCAATCGCTTTAAGTAAATAAAATGTTTTACTCACAAAAAAGCTATTAACGAATACATTCTCTGCCAAATCACGATATTTCTCAAAGTTGTGTAATTTCTGAAGTTCATTTTGATGCGTTCTCAGCTTCTCCACTTCTAAGGTTCGTATTAAATTTGCTAAGCGGTCAAATAAAGATTCCGGTATCTGATCCTCCACAACGCTTTGTTTCATATCAACAAATAGGCTCATCAAACGATCTTCTGCACCAAAATTAACACCATCTTGTCTATACTCATCAAGAAACGCTTTCATGAAAGACGAATCTTGATCAATCAAATCCAATAACTCTTTCTTTTCCATATATATCACACTCTTATCAGAGATAACTTATCTTATCAACTCAACAACATCTTTCGACAACATTGCATTCCCAGCATCATCTTTCGGAGTATTCTTAAGAAACAGTACTGGAACGATGGTGTAGTTCTGGGCAAACGGCAGCAGATTAGCTTTGCGAAGAAGTGCAGCTGTCAGTTGTTTGCCATTCTCTTGAGTTGTCCATTTGCATTCACCAACCAGCAGATACTTTTTATCAAGCGACTCTGCCATCACATCGAATTCGACCTGTTCAGTTTTCTTATCCTCATTGATAACAGAACCCCACCAGCGTTTTGCCTTGCCATAAACCACTCTATTGATAAGATTTCCTGTCACAGCATCCCGACATAATTTTTCCCATTGCATACTCACATACTCCGAGAAATGAGCAGTCAAAGCCTGTTCTATTGGCAAACGACGGCCAAGTTCAATAAACGAACGATTAGGTACGACAAACTGATAATAAAATGCCATAAACGGATCAGCTATCTTGTAGAGGCTCTTTTTAGCATTCTTTTCATCAATCCCGAACGGAACATCTTTCGCCAAAAATCCGAGATCAACAAGTTTCTTCAACGGACGCGACAGATTGGTTGCCGGCTCATTGCATCTTGCGGCAATCTCAGAAAGCCGATTTACGCCAGTCCCGATATAAGACATTATCGTCGAAGTCTTGACAATATCCTTTACATCGTCCTGAAAAAGTTTTATCGGTTCTTCGTAAAGAGTTCCATTTACAGAAAGGATATTGTGCCACAAAGCATCATTAAGTGAATTTTGGTTTTCCCTTAGTTCCCAATAACGCGGCACACCTCCCCAAACAGCATATTCTTCAATGGCATTCATCGCATCAAGGCTCAAAGTCTCTTGAATATATGGCAAACGTATCGGTACAAGTTTCATGATCTCATCAGCACGACCATAGAGAGGTGCAGTAGAATCAAGAAACAGCCCATACATCATATTTTGTGACGAACCGCAAAGCACAAGATTATACTTCAACTGCTTTTCATCAACCAGTTTTTGCAGCACAGACGGCAGCTCAGAAGATTGCTCTACAAGATACGGAAACTCATCCAAGCATAAAGTAAAACGCTTGTCTGTTCGATAATTGACCGCGCGAAACATAGATTCCCAATCCGGATATGTCAGTTTGTCGAAATCCGGGAACACTTGTGCAATCACTTTTGCAAGCAATATTCTCTGATGTTGCCCTTCGGAACGGTCGGCAAGGAAGTAAACATCATTTTCTGACAACACCCTTTTAATGAGCGTTGACTTACCCAGCCGTCTGCGACCGTACATCACGACTAACGAGGATTTCTCTCTCGCAAGAGCATCTTTCAGTCGTGCCGCTTCATCTATTCTATCAACGAATTTCATACGTCTTATTTATTATGCAATGCAAACATAATGTTTTTATAGCATAACGCGAAATTTTGAGCCATGTTTTTTATCCCAACAGAACAAATTGCAACTTATGTATAGGAGAACACGCACTCTATACCTTTTTCGAAGCTCGCCTCCTTGTCTTCAGACCCAAATCCTGCAAAGCTTTTCCCAACTTGTCTTCCTTTGCCAGCCACAGAATATCATCGTCAAGTTGCAAAGCATACAACACTCGCAAATAAATTCCGATTGCAACTGTCGGTGTGCCTTTTTCTATTCGTGACACAGTCAACGGAGAACAGGTGGCACGTTCAGCAACCTGAGCCACACTCAGATTCCTGCGTAAGCGAGCCAGTTTAATCTGTTCTCCTACAATCGACATCTTCTGCACCAATTTTCGAGGCAGTTTGGTTCCCATTGTATTCTTTGTCATATCTTTATCTATTTAAGGTGCAAAGCGACCGTGTCGATAACTTTACCATAGTCAATCTATCATATAATATGCAAAGATGGCACTTTTGATTTGCTTAATGATATATTACACATACAATATCTGACATTTTTCAGTCAACATCGGAAAAAATCCAGTCTTTAGACGCATATTCCTTTTCAAACTCTGCCAAATCTTCCTTTATACGCTCACGAAAATTCTCTTCGCTATCATCGCCACTCATCATCAATCTACGCGAGTTGCATATATCTCTGCTATACGAATTTGCCGATATGCCTCCTTCGTTACATTTATCGTTTCATCTGGCAGTTCCAATACATCAGCATCATCTGGATAGCGGTCATAATAACAATGATGAATCGAGTATAATACCAGAATTCGTTCACCGTCAGAAGTACCAGACATATATCGCGTTGTTGATTGGAATATTACTCCATCTACGAAAAAATGCTGCTCTGAATATTTTTGTTCTGCCTTGACGATAGTTTTATCTGTCAGAAGAAAAGATTCCGCATCTTCATAACTGGCAAAACCCATATAGCTATGGTATGAAACAAAGCTATCTTTCTCGTAAATAGTCCAATAATCTTTATGTATCTTCTCCGGCTTTGGTTGTAAAGCTCTCGCAATATCACGCTCGATAGAATTAGCTATCTCTCCGAAGGCAATCATATGCCGATTAAAATATCCGCCACTCATGGTTATTTCTACTTCATTAAATCCACATTTTCCTTGTTTTTAAACTCAAGTTCTGTAAAACTTTCTCTAAAATTGTCTTCTTTGGCAAGCCTTAGAATCTCATCACCAAGTTGAAAAGTACACCGTATGCAAAGATAAATTTCAATTGCCTCCGTCATACGCCTTTCTATATTTGCCAAATAACCTCAGAAGTTTTTCATATAGCTTCTTATAGCATCTTCAACCTTGAATCCCGTATTTTCTATAATATTGCCTCTAAAAAATCAAGTGCAGTCTGTACACGGTCTTTGCCGGGGAGATCAAGAAGCACAATGCCGTCAAAGCTGAATTTTTTTTCAACATCCCTAAAACCAACTGTATGCTCTTCTGCGTCTGAAATAGTTTCAAAACGATCTCCAAACTTTCTGGTAACTTTCTGTCTTTTGTCCCTTATGCCAATCTCCCAACCTTTTGGATAGCATTCCATATACATGGCATCAGATTCCGAACCCTCAGTCCTTATGTACAAAGCACCGTGTTCCGCATTGTCACTCCAATCACTGAGTTCGTATTCATGACTCCCTCCACTTTCATATAGTTTACGCACTGTGTATGCATATGGGTCAGTATTATATCCCTGCCATGGTTTCGTTTTTGGAGATTTAATGGTCCATACAGTAAATTCATTATCTGCATCATGCCTGAAATAGTGGCGCATCACACCTTCTTTATTTGCTTCTACAAATTCTTTATAGTTCACCATATAATAGGCCATGCTGTCATAAGAATAACGTATAGGACTATCATCGTTCATCAAATGCGTAAAAGCTTCAACTGCATTATCAAAACCTCTATCATCTTTACCTATTGTGAGGAGATAATCCCATCTTCCCGTCATACCGAAAAACCAGCAGTCCACATATGGCCTGATCCCCTTGAAACCGCAGCCTACAAGGCTTTGGACCCTTTCAGTATCGCTCATAGCCCAGAAACCATAGAATCTCTTTATGTAGCTTTCTGTATCAGTACAACTTATTATGGAAGGCATTAAAAGTCCGAATGAATAATAAAGAGGACGACACGTGGACAGTTCCCTGATAATATCAAAATTCGGCTTATCATATAATCTGCATTTGACGCGCTCATCCTCAAGAGATTTTTCAGTTGTTCCCAGTAGGGTTTCAAACATATTCGTTGCAGTAGAGAGTTTACGCGAAATATTGTCAGCCTCATGGAAATCCGCTAAACGGGCATTCGCTCCAACAGAATATCCGTTGGTAAGACGCTGTCTTCTTCCTCTGACCCAACCAGTCATTACCCTCAAGTAGTCTGTAGAAGCAACTATGTCAGAATCTGGCAAAAGTTCCTCAGAATGGGAAAGCATCCACTGAAAGAAACTCCACAAGATAATCTGAAATGCAATATCCATATCAGTTCCCATTTCTAGACATGTTGAGACAAGGTCTATATTATAGTCAAACAGATTGACCTTATGTCTTTCCTCCTCTTTCTCCAGACGTGCAGTAGAAGATGTTGCAATAAAATAACGCGACATGAAAGTACCAAAATCCTCGTACCTCTTGTAGATACCTACAAGCAGATCAAGAATCCTGAACAGCTTTATCACATTCTCCTTATCCTTATACACTTCAAGCCTTGAACGGTCTATTTCATATGTATAAAGATCCTTCATATTTTTCAGTCCACTGTTTTTATAAACAGTCTCTGCATCCGGCATAGTGGCAAACATGAGGAATTGCGACACATAGTCAAGCAGTTCATGAACCATTCATCAATGGACGGATACAAGATCTTCTTCTTTTCCTCCTCGCTTTTTGCCTGCCAGCGGCTATACGCCTTCGGCCAGAGCATATCACACCAGTCATGTTCGATTGAATATTCAAAGTATTCTTTCAAGGTAGGCGTATCCGGCATTCCCGGAATATCACCGAACTGATATTTTACATTCTTGAAATTGATTCCCAGAAAATCTTCGAATTCCGCTTTCCAGTTTTCGAATGGAGTAAGCAATTTACCTCTGGCGTTCATCTTGACATACAAGTCGTCATTTAGGTCTAAATTCTCCATATCAAGGTTCTCAAACTCAAACGGTGAATCATTGAAGAATGTATCTGCCATATCCTCTATATGTCTTTATACGGTTCCGATCCAAGCACAAAATCAGCCTTATCAAGAAATTCAAGCATGGAATTTATGGAAGAATCCAACTTCCATGATTCAGAGAACCATCCTGGAACATTTTTTATGTAATCCGATATGGAAGGTACATACTTTTCCGGCAGTTTGAATTCATGCATAAGCTTGCAGAACTGCTCTGTTGACGGACGTGATGTATATGTAAGCGGCTTCAGGCAACCGGAATATTTAAGGCCACACTTCTGGTTCAGCAACCAGCCTATAAGAGCAAGTGTAGTTAGCCTCTGCTGCCCGTCCACCGGTTGGAAATATGGTTCAGACGTTTTTGTCATATCCGTTGATCCATATATGAAATGCAATTCACACGTTTCCCGGTTCAGTAAGGCATCAAGCAGTTTCTTGATGAACTTGTCACGCTTTTCGAAGTTTACATCTGCTCCCTGTACGTAGTCACGTTGGATTATAGGAATAGCTACACCGTTTCTGGCGGCGAACTTATTGTATTTTTCTGTATTCTTGTTGAGCATATTCTCGTTTATTTTGAGGTGTAATAATTATATACTTCTTCAATAACTCTAAAATAGTTGTTCCTCTCTTCCGGACGCCATAAACGCATATCACCAGGAGAGCATCTGGAATACTCTTTACAAAACACCTTGCGTGTTGACGGAGGTGCATAAGTACCATTTGGGGTAGACGGATCAGAAATGTCACACCTGTCATGGCGGTCCATAAGAATGGAGCGTTTCCTGTCCAATAGATAATTCTGTAAGGCCGAGTTTGTCTCTTTGTCAACCAGGGCCAGATTTCTAATACTATGCATCTCATTCTGGTTTATCCCGGCCAGGTCACCGAAAAATCCGTCTAGGATTCTGGCATTGCGCTCTAGTTCGTTGTGGTTGTAATCATCAAAATAGTTTTTCTTGTCAGATGTCAAAGTCTTCAAAACGCTAATGGCCTTCTCTACTTCCGCTCTCTTCACAGCTACCCGTGAATTCAGGTCCATGGAGTCAGGATTCTGGCCATCAGTCGCCTCGTTCTGTAGCAAGGTGCGTAATTCAGCATCATCAAGTTTTTTGAAATCCTCACTTCTCCTTTCAAACCACATTCTGAAATCCTGGTAATTGATGTCAGAGGTAATGTTTTGCGGATGGATATGTTCAAGCGATGTCACATTGAATATCTCAAATAAATGAAACGCAAACCGCTTTTCTTCCGCATTGTCATTTATCGCTTCTTGAACATTAAGCACTTTCAACACTTTTATTATGGCTTCGTTGTGTTCATCATACCTGAGGCCTTCAAGAGTAATATCCTTCCCCAGTCTGACAAGTCTGCCCACCTCCTTCTCCAGTTTGTCGGTAAATTGCGGTCTATCAATTGGAGTACCGTTTTCATCTACTGATAGTTTATAGATATACTCTACAAAATCTCTGCGTTTCCGTTGCTTCCCGATTTGCAGTATACGGCAGAGCCCTATCAGATGATACCAATGCCTGTTGGAATACCAGTTGCATACAAGATTGAAAATTGTCTGGATCCTTTTCCATACATCTTCTACCGTATTACTGTTATTGTCATTCCTCCTAAGATATTCATTGATTACCTGATAATTGAAGTCATCTCTGAAATCTTTGGACTCCTTGCGTTCCACGGGTCTGTTGCCGTCTACGTTGCTCATTTCATTATTCAGTCTGTCTGCTACAAAATCAAGGACAAGTTCCATGTGGGACAATGTGCCGTCATTCGATTCGGCGAGCATAGACCATAAATAAGGATTCTGTAATGCATGTTCCATTGAGTCCCACTCAAGCGCTCTGCGATATGATGCGCCCCTGCTATAATGCCCAGATGAATTTGTATTCCTTTCCTGCAGCAACAAAGCCTTGACAAGCTCCGTCGAGGTCAGCGGTATCTTTCCATAGTTAAGTTCACGGAAAGCCTTGTGTGCTTCCCTGCTGTTGATTTCGTACCATATTACTCGGACATCGTTTTGTTCCTCATCCCCATCCGGCATCATTGCAAAGATATCTCGAATTTTTCCTTTATATCTATCATGTCCATCTCTTGAAAACCACACTACAATTGTAGAGTATGCTTTTTTCACATAGAAATTGTCTATGTTATCAATAAACTTCTTATCATCCTCCATGAATTCAAGTTTGTCCAGATATCCATTCTGGACATCTCTACTGGGAAGAGAAAATGTATATACCGGATATTCATAATCACTGTTTTTCGACAAATAATGCATGAGGATATATATCGTTGTAAGGCGTTGCTGACCATCGACTACAAAATACGTATCGGCATTTTCGGGATGTCTTACTACTGTAATGGGCTGAAGGCAATAGTATGGTTCATGGCCTTCATTATTACGATTCCTTTTTGTCTTCAGAGATTTTACAAAATCCAACAGGTCATCAAGAAGTTCCTCTACTTGACGTGATTCCCAACGATATCCACGTTGGTACGGCGGTATAATGAAATGCATTTCTAGCAATTCATGAAACGGTTTTAGTACAAGAGACATATACTATGGTTTTTAATAGTTATTACAAAATTATTACTTCAATACTCTTCAAAATCTCAATAGCTTTTTTCTCGTTCAAGCCAGCTTTAACCGCAACGGCTATAATATCTTCTTTCGTTGGCTCAATTTTGTCATTAATTGAAGTTGTTCGGAAGCCATTTATGCCATCACTTGGCAAAAGGTCGAATGCCGGAGCAAAATGCCAATCGCCATCACGATAGATGAAAGCAAAATTCTTGGCGTGGTCATCTTTGTTATCAATCAAGTAGTTGAATACCATAAGACGATACACTTTCCACATTTCCGCCACGCTATGCGTCAAAACTGCGCATACTTGAAAGATATGAGTATAGTCTATGCTTGGCAAACGATAGTCCGCCCGATTAGTCCAGCTACACTAACAACATGCAATTTGCCGCTTGGGGTACGGTCAAAACGCTCAACTCCGAAATATTTTTCCTCAAACAATCGTGTTTCTGGCATTTCAATTCCGCATTTCTTTGCAAGAAGCGAATAATTGTACTCATCAACACCGATACGTTTTGAATCTCTCTTCGCACGAAACTTAACCATCCATTCTTTATCTTCAAAGCGAGTGAATATTTTCGGACGGGCACCACCAGGAGAACCGCCTCTATATTGAAACTCCTCGATTCCCTCACCTGTATAATCTTCACTATCAAGAATCTGTTCAGCGTTCAATGCCAACTTCTCGAAATCCGCATACTCTTGTTTTGATACAACACTTTTGTCAGGACGAAACTCCAACGCACCACGTCCAGTCGAACCGACCAATGCAAGACGGTCAAGCAATGATAATGTATGGGGATTTATTCCATTCTGTTGCAAATATCTATCAAGAATCAACACCCCCCAACCGTCAGGCAAGCAATCATCAAAAACACCGAATTCGCCTTCAAACGGACGAGGTTTTGCTATAAATACCCCGCTGCGCAATGGCAATTCAAATGGAGATATAGAGAAGCCTGTATTGAGCCATTCAGCCGAATACTCAAATGCACATAATCCCTCTTTGGTCAAAGCCAAACGACCGACCAAACGATTATCATAAATGACTTCTATCTGTTTTATGCTATTCATGTTTTTTCCTCTTTTAAAAGTTATGACAATAGAGAAACCGCATTTTTCAAAACCCTATTATCACGATAAATGTATTCATCAAATAAATCAAGTATCTCATTCATAGCATCCTCATTCTCATCCTGACTCAGTTTTTTATATATCTCAAGTAAAATTTCAACTATTTCATCATCGACCATATTTACACCATCTATGTCAGAATACCTCTGAGAGGATATGAATTTATAAGACTGGACGGGATAAACTGGAATACACTTCTTTACATATTCTAGCTGATTATATATTTCTCTATCCTTCTTACCCATATTGGTCTTGACAATACCGCAGTACCAGTCAAAAGCCTCAATTGGGAGGGAATTACAATACCATAAGTACGCATTTACAACTTTTTCCCTATTGTCCGTTGCATATCGTTCTAGATACTTCATGCTTAAATCTCGGTATTCAGCATGCACATATGACTTCATGGCAATCTCAACGATTTTGCTACAATATCCTCATTATCAACAGCAAGTATTTTCTCAAGTCGATCTTCACATTCCTCTGAATTCTGTCCCCCTACCGCACCATAAAAATATATCTGAACGAGTAATTCATGGCTTGAAAAATCATGCTCAATACAATTGATATAATTACTTACTACATCATTCTTATGGTAAAAGCACCATTGTATTGCATTTGCTCGAATATATAATGCTTCGGGGCCCATACCAGAAAGAAGAGGTTTCAGCATTCGGAAATATAGTTCTTCATCAAAATAGCTTTCCGTATTAAGGTAATAAAGTGGCATAGTTTTCACACAGTCGTGCAAGATCGAACAGCAATTGGTGAAGAACTCGTAAATTTCCAATCTACGCGACGGTATCGTACACATATGCACTAATAATTCAGCAGCACGACCTTGATACGAATTCATACCCCTTGTAAGTAAGTCAGATGCTCGCCTACCCATATCCATGTTTCTATCCTCATCTATAACTAAACTATCATTCTCAGCAAAAGAATCAATAGTAAGAGTTTTGCATAACTGCATGATTCCATCAATATGCCTATTTTCCTCTTTAATATAGTACTCAACAATTTGGCTAAACGTATAGCTATCTAACTTGGCAAACACTTCTGTGATGTACAGCTCCGCCAAATTCCAAAGAGAATTAGGATTGATTCCGCCAGCAAGAAGACCTTCAAGACCGGCAACTTTATACATATCCGAAATATCAGCCATAGTGCTTATTTCCAATACAAAATCGTAAAACTTATTAGGCTCAGAGGTCACACACTTTTTAAAAGCATCAGCATGTTCTCTTAGGCTGATAGGATTTCTACCTTCACGCCATTTATATTCTCCAAGTTTCAGAAATGAACTCAGCCAGTTCGAAATCGGCCATCTTCCATATTTTTCACTACTTACAACACCACCACAAAAATGTCCTGCAATAACAGAATGATCAGGCTTTTCAACTTCATATCGTCTTCCAAATCTGCGCATAAGTTCTTGATAACATCTCTTCATTTCCGGAATCATAAGGTCTTCTGGCAATGTATTGCATATCAGTACCCATTTGTTCCACCATAAATGAGGACATAGGAATCGACTCCACTTTCTTGCAGCATCGTATTTAAAATCGAATTCAGACTTATAAGATAACAATAATCTCTGATACAACTCTGCATCGTTTTCGTTCAATGTATCATACCAAGCTCTAAGCATTTTCAAAAAGAAAAACTCTACATCTCCGTGAAGATATCTTTCGATTTCCTCACTGTTCTCCAAGAGAGGACGAATCAAATTATCATACAATTTTGGAGCTACTGCCATAGCAGTAAAAGCCATAGATAATGTTGTCTCATTTTTCAGTGACAAAAGGTCTATAACGAGTGGGCGCACAATAGTTTCATCTGGCGAATAGCGAATCAAAAGGTCTTCGTATATCTTCAGCAGTTTTCCGTTACTAGTCTCCATATCAATCCTGTAGAATGCTTTTGTTGTTGAAAAACCATAATAGCCATTTTGCGCTGTTTTATATACCGTTTTGCAAATGCAATTGTGCAGTACTCTGAGCATTTCCTTCGAGTATTCAATAGACAGTTTGGGGCATAATACTTCGCCAACTCATATTGATCATGTTTATTACATGAGTCTTCAGACATAAAACAATCTATAATCAGTTTCTCTGTCTCCTCCAAAGCAAATTTACTGTTGCTTTGAATTGCATCCTGAATTATATTGATGACAAAAAAAGCGTTTTGTGATTTTGTTTCAGCGTATGCTTTGAGAACACAAGATTGACCATAGTCGTTATGTTCTCTCAAATTATATGCAATAGCTAATAATCTTGATTCCTGATCTTGTATTTGATTAATCATACCATACACATCTTCTGGATTACGGAAAGCATAGCGGGATAAACATACCATGATTGGGAAAAACACTTCATCGGTCTTCCTGAGTTCAGGCATCATTCTGTTCAAAATATTTCGGATAGTTGGAAACCAACTTATTGAACTTACTCCTCGAAGGAAATATCCCAACATTTTTCTATCTTTCTGATAGACCTCGGTAATAAGAAGTTTTTCACCACAGGATGGATTATTTACAAAAGCTAATACCGATAATGTTAATAGTTTTAGATGAAGTCTAATATCCGAATCCATGAGGATACTACGAGCTTCTTCAACGAATTTGATGATATCATGCCCCCGTTTAAAATCAAGAACGGCCTTAACCATTGATCTCATTTCCAAGCCCTGAATCTCTTTTTTGATATCAGTTGCAAACAGACTATTATTTTCAGAATAATGACGGGCAAGAGTATATTCATAGAAAGATTGATGGAAGAATGAAACAGCACATCCCTCACGCCGAATAAGACCATTGCTTGCCAGATACTCGTAAGCTTGTTTCTGACTGGAGGTTGGTGCAAACTGAGGATTCAAGGTTCCAGCCTTACGTATTGTTTCAGCAATCTTATACATCAACTGTTCCCTTATTTCCACATCATATTGTGAGGATGAATCCAAAATGATAGTGTCCCATAGGGCATCGTAAAGTTCTATCTGACTATTGAAGTTTATTCTTGATTTATTCCGCTGAAACAAAATAGAAAATGAATTCAGAACCTGAACTGTTCTGAGTATTTTAGCCGTCACACAATCTACTTCTTGCTAAGCCCTTCTTCCAGTTTATCAATGCCATGGCAACCTCCTCATCGGACAGTTCTCCTATCTCAATAATTGTGGATTTATCCTTAAGGCTATTTAAAATAGAATCATATTCAAGATCATATTTACGACACGAAACAACAGCTTTAACATTAGTCCAATCTTCCAGTGATGATAGTACTGCCATCATCATATTTAAGTGTGTTCTATCGTTAGTGAGAGATTGAGACAGTGCATCGATTTGATCTATAATCAGAATCACGTTCTCAGCTGATACACTGTAATATGCCAATGTATCACGCAATTCGCCTAAAGTGATAGGATTACCATTATCATCAATAGAATCAGCTTTGATGCATAAATACTTGATACTATCACTCCGGTTCTTAGAAATCAGTTCTTTTAATACAGCTGACTTACCTACTCCGGCATCACCTGCAAGAAGACAAATGGATTTCTCATTTCTGCTGATATCTTTCGTAATCCATTGCATTACTTCATCAACCTGATATCTATTTATATAGGAATCTTTTACACCGTGTAATTCAGAAGAAATGAGATTAAAGCACATCCTTTGTTTTGAAGCAAACTGATCTGCCAATTTTCGGTCATCCTTAATGGAGTCCATTTTCTTTTTATATAGTTCACGCCAAAGTTCAATAGTTTCTTTTACATTGTTTTCTGAGCATTTTTCACTATCAAGAAAATGATATCTTGCTGTATTTTGTATGTGATCTGACTTATTTCTAAATTCTTCTATTGAAGTTTCGCTAATATTTCTCCAATAAATTTTTTTGTGCTCATAATCACAAGCAATAAATAAGACAAGTTCACCTTTATGTCGTTCTGCATATGCATAAATCGACTGAGGAATGTCATAATATACATCTCCATTTTTCTCTGGATAAGTAAGATGTTTAACTTGAACCACAACCTTTTCTCTTGCAGTACCATCAGGACACAGAATATCAAGATATCCATCAATATTCGGCAAGGTACCGCCTTCTTGAAGCTGAGAACAGTCAACCAAGTCATCCGGAAAGATATCTTTCAAAAACCGAATTGAACGGCTATCCAATTTACTGGATTCAGTAACATTAACATTTGGAATTAGTTCCCTATCGCTCATAATTAAAGGCCATTTTCTTGAATATATTTTAGAAAATTGCTCGTTGTCCTCAACAAGGCCAAACGACCGACCAAACGATTGTCATAAATGATTTCTATCTGTTTTATGCTATTCATTTTTCTTTCCTCTTTTACGTATAACACTTTGCTCATTCAATACATCATCTAATGACTGATATTGCTTCTGCGCAAAAAGAGCATCAAATTCAGAAAGCGCATTCAAGGCAAATCCGACTTGAAGCAATCCTCTTAATGAAATCTCTCCCGTCTGCTCAAATCTGCGATAAGTGGCGAACTTGACTCCTGCTCTTGCTGCCAACCCTTCTTGAGTTAAGTCCAATTCAAGCCTCCGAGTCTTGACTCTTGCTGCAATTTGCAAAGCAATATCACTGGGACTTGAAACATTAAAAGCTACCATATTATTCATAGTCTACATATTTGTCAATCAACAAACAAAATATTATTCAATACAAAAATAAGACTTATTCCTGAATATACCGCCAAATTCAGAATTTATTTGCACCTCAAAATGAAAAGCAACTTTACTTTATCTCCGTATTCATATATACGTGTATTAAAGTAAAGCTAACAGAGGGAGAAAAAGAGATGGCTGCGCCAAAACCAAGCCGAACCATAACTGCCGACTTTCTCTTTTGGCTGCAAAAGACACAGAAATCCTGCTCACAAAACAAACATGATTCGAGCCCTTGTCAAGCCCAAAAGACAACCAGAAAATCTGTGAATCCATCTCTGATTTTACAGCCACAATTGGCGAAATAATCACCGATATGCCTTATCTTTGCGAACCGGAGGTTCGGAGCAAAAGAGAGCCATTTTCCTCTTTTTCCTTTCGCTTGAAGACAAACTAAGGTTAAAAGTGTTAAATCTTCGATTTTCAGCGAAAAAACAAGTAAATTTTTGAGGCCTCTATCTTTTAAGACGTAAACTATTGATAATCAATTAGCATAATATGCTGTATCGGCAAATAATAGCATACAACAAATTGATTATCAGCATATTACACAATATACAATAGAAAGTAAAAGAAGAAACAGTCCAACTTAGATGACATTGATAATCAATACATTAAATGCAAAGGAATAATAAAGTATTGTATCAATTTTTCATGATTTTGTCCCCCGTTTGTTCCCTGAACGGATACAAGGGACAAATTCTGTCCCTCATACAATTTAACAGTGATAAATAGGCAAATTTTATCAGTACCACTAAAACTTATCCAAATTACAGATAATATTCGAATAGACTGAATTGTTTTTTCAGCCAAAATAGATTCTGATAATCAAGCGATTTGTATATTTGAATATCAGTGATTTTTATAGGGTAATTTAAAGAATTCACTGAAAAATATTTGGAGTATTGCGAAATTATTCTGTACATTTGCGCCTCTTTTGAAAATTTACAATGCTGCAAAATAGAATAGACATATTATCCCAAACGACAATTCGAGGCAACAAATGCTTCGGAGTTCGGTCGTATGTTCTTCATGTTTGGAGCATTGAAACGTCTGCAAATTTCATAAATACTTTCCAGCGAACACATATAGGAGATAAGATGCGATAGATGCTCGTATCTTGATCTTAAAATAAACAACAGAATAGTTGGAGAGTCCTTACCGAACTTTCCAACTATTTTGTTTTATGCCCATTGGTGACTGTTTGCTCCGTGCAATTCCTCTCTCGTCATTTCCGTACAATGAGCACAAGAACAACCAATTTTAATTAACCGCACAGCAATGTGCACAAAAGAGAGCAAAATGAATTACAAGTTTGACGGAAGCAAGGTGTATTTTACATCGGACACGCACTTTTATCATTCGAATATCATTGACTTTTGCAAGAGGCCATTTAAGAATGTAGAAGATATGAATGAAACGCTGATCGAAAATTGGAACCGGGTAGTTGGTCAAGATGATATAGTGTTTCATCTGGGGGATTTTTGCCTGGGAGGATCCCATGAATGGACCAAGATTCTTAACAGACTGAATGGAAAAATCTATCTCATTCTCGGTAATCATGATCTAAAAAATATCAGGCAAGGGTACGCCAGCAGGTTTGAATTGACAAGCATGCAAATGCACATAGAGGTCGACAAGCAGAAAATCTACCTGAACCACTATCCGTTCCTCTGCTATGGAGGTGCTTACAGGAATATGTGGCAACTGTTCGGGCATGTGCATACGAGCAAGAATAATACGGGAAAAGACGCTTCACGGCTGGATATGCTCTTTCCGACGCAATATGATGTGGGAGTGGATAATAATGACTTTACTCCGGTCTCATTTGAGCTGGTAAAGAGGATAATCCAAAAACAGGTTGAACAAGCAAATAAAAATAAGTAATATGAGAATACAATATATGAGCGATCTGCATTTTGAGTTCAGGGAGAACAGCAGGTACATAAAACAAAACAGATTTCCGGTAACGGGCGATATACTCGTATTGGCCGGAGACATTTTCTATCTGAAAGACAGAGTGGCTCCTTTGGGGAATTTCTGGAAATGGGCATCTAAAAACTATAGGCAGGTTCTTATTGTTCCCGGGAACCATGAATATTACAATTATTGCGATGTGATGGAACGGGGATTACAATGGCGATGGATGTTCAAAGAGAATGTCGGTTATTATCAAAATCAAGTATTGAGAATAGACGATACCGATTTCATAATGAGCACATTTTGGTCGCATATCGAACCGGCAGACGAATATTTCGTTTGGAAAGGACTTAACGATTTCCGTCAGACCATGTACAAAGGGAAACTGCTCCAAACGGAAGCATATAATCAGATGCATGACTTCTGTTTAGGGCATATCAAAAAAAGTCTTGCCGAAAGTACGGCAGAACACATAGTGGTCGTGACTCACCACCTGCCTACTTTGCAGGTTGTTGCTCCTCAGCATCAAGGTTCCGTATTGAACAGTGCCTTTGCCAGTGAATACGGAGACCTGATCGCTAACAGCCGGATCAATGCTTGGATTTACGGACATTCGCATACCAATATCGACACAGAAATCGGGAGTACAAAAGTGATTTGCAACCAGATGGGATATACATTTGAAAACGAGCATGTAATCAATGGATTTGATCCGGGGAAATTTTTAACGATTGAAAACGAATGAGATATGGAACGACATAAGAAGACAATCTTTACCAGGCATCTTTTCATAGACTTGGCAAAAGAATGCGGATTGAATGCTGCGATATTCGAACAGCTCGGAAGCGGGCGCGATACAGAAATCGTGGTTGATAACGATACATTGAAGATGTTAGTTAAACTTCAGGAGCAATTTGCTCAACTGGAAGAGATGGGTGACAATGAATACAGAGGATTTTATATCGAATTGCCCCGCCCTACTCAGGAAGAATGGGGAGATTGCGAAGCGTCGATTGCAGACGGAGAATATGAGAGCACGGAAGAATACCTCCGGGATTGGGAATTGTCAAATCCCAGAGAAACGGTATGGTATCATGTCAGCTCCGCCAGGTACAGAGAAAATCGCACCATACAATTCACAGATAGGAAACACTCGTATTTTACTATTGCGAATTATTCTCGATATATAAACCGAGTAGGTAACAATTTTCCCAATGAATGGCAAAGGGATTTCTTGGCAAAGTTGACCTTATATTTTCATAAGCTAATCGATACTATCATACAAGATCCGGAGGAGTTCAATGATTATGTAGCGAATCATCTTCCTTACCAGCAGCGAGACGGGAAAATTGCGAGAAAGGAGTTCAACAGAATAGAACCGAGATTTAAAATTGAGGTCGAAGACGAGACGACGGCAATAAAAGCACTGGAGGATTCCGTCTGCAAGAATTTCGGGCGGCCGTTAGATACAATGACGATACGTTCGTATTGCAAATATTATCGGATCGCTCATGAAGCCTATGGCCGGTATTTTGAAAGGTTTGATACTACACGAAAGATACGTACCCTCCCGAATGGAGTGCCATTGGAATTACAGGATGTCGCATATTACAACATGGTTAAATTCTGTGATTTGCAGGATAAATACGCTCTCGACAGTGAGACGGATTTCAACAAATTCGCCTCGGACCATTATGGGGAACTGGGATTGTTGCGGTTGAATATACTCGCATCGGATTTTGACAGCCCCGGATGGAGAATCATTGTTTCCAACAGCTACTCGGCGTATGTGGATGTTGCGGTAGAAGTCGCCACTGCACTATACAAGTCTGGCGCTCCTTTGGAAATACACGACGCTGCCAAACTTTTACGAATACTCAAGGAGAAGGATCATGTGAAATTAATTCCGTACACATTTCACGACTACATGGGCCATCATGAAGAAGGAACCGTTTATCAACTTCCATGGGAATACGAATGTATGGATAGCGAGGAGAATGTTTTATCATTGAAACAATACCATGACATTATCTCTCTGGCAGAATGGGATGAAATAGAAAAAGTAAACATTGACAAAACGGGATATAATCCCATAATTATTAGCAACATATTTGGCAGACAATGATACTCTGCCCAATATGTTATAATTAACTATATAATTAAAAACAAAAGGAATTAATTAAAAAGAAGCGTGTAAAAGAATGAAACTTGACTCAAATTTTATAGCATTCTGCAAGCAGAGCATCGCATTGGAACAACGAATGGCGAAACAGGCGGGAAAACGGTTGAATGAAGCGATGCGCAACAATATCCAAGATATTAATGTATTGGATCGGATTGCAGACCAGCTACTTGACACTATGTCAGGGCTATCAGGTGCGGGAGAACGAACTTATATGAAATATATCAAATACTTGGGAACGTTTAACCCTCAAGCTGCAAAAGAAACAAAAGATGCCTATGAAGATATCATGGGATATAAGATACATGTAGCATACGCAGCGGCACGATTGGCCAAAGAATTGCACAAAGGACAGGTAGATCAAGCAGGTAAAGATTACTTTGAAGAACATTTATCGACTGTCGGACGAAACGGTTTCGACTGGAAAGAAAAAACCGTGGGATTTCTGTTTAATGTAGCTGAAGATACAGGTCATACCGTAAAAGAGATCATTAGAAAACTGAAAGCGATACTGGATGACTGGGAGAAGAACAAGGAAAAACATGACTGGATTTATGAATTTGAAGATATCGTAGGATCCTTTCCGAACGAAAAATACCACAAATTAACAAAGCAAGAATAGGACGAGATTAAAGAAGCTCTCGATCTAATGGACTTCCGCACAACTACCAATCGTGAAACATATATCGAGCGTTTCCGCGGACATCGTTTGGCCATCAAAGTCAAATTGAATGACCTTCAGTACAATATGGATATTACCCGCATTCTACACCATACAGACAAAGACTTAGCGAGGATGGAAAGACATAAGAAAGAATATTATCTGTTATTAAAGATGCTGGCAGATTGAAGTTTTAAGACAATCAAAATTTAACTCAACTTAGTGGCATGAACCTACAAGAACAAAAGATGTAAGGTTTAACCGAGATGATGGAAATCATATATCTATCATGCCACATATGGTAAATCAAAGAAAAATGAGAAAAGATTACTTCTAAACGACTCAGAAGACTTGTAAAAACGCAAGTTTGACATATTATGTACATCTATTTTGGAAGTAACTAAGCTTTTGAATGGTAAGCTGTAATAGTCAAGACTTGTTCAGAAAGATGGCCTTTCACTTCAACGTTTCGCTTACTGCAATCAATCTCGCCAAGGGCACTTGCAAAAGAATGAAAATCAAATATTCGGTTTCTTCATGCAAGTCGGTAACACACAATGCCAATATGCTTGAACGGCGTGTTCGCCATTCAAGCAGACACGACATTAATTGACAAAATTTTCAAAGAACTACTTTTATTTACCGCAGAACCACTTAGACTTGGCTAATTTTTAACGAACTATTGAATATATTTTCAATACATTTTGCGGAATTTTCTCTTGCTCTAGACGTAGGTTGTGAGACTTGATATGATTATACAGTGTGGCTTCCGCAGGGGTAAGATGGAGAGGCTTTGATACATTGCTTGGAGTGCCTTTGTCGCCTTCAAAATAGGTGTCAAAGGTAGCGCGATCCATCAGAAGGCTTTGCGTCTGGGGAAAATAACTGCGGAACTGCGAGAGAATTTCGAAGCCCTGTACATCAATGTCGCCCCAATAGTATAGGGAAGCGTGCCGCATGAATGGAACAGACTTGAGGATGCCAACGGTGAATCCATGCCCCCAAATCAGCAGACTTCCTGCCAACTTGGGAAAAGTCAGGAAGTTGACTTTATTCTCCACCACAAACACCTTCTGCACAGGCAACGATAACGCACAGAACTGACTCTGAGGCATCGTCAGATCGTCTACACCAGAAAAGTATTCACTCGCAATCGATGCTTCCAACACACGAATGCGCACCCATGGCTCATCGTATCGCAATCCAAAGCGCTTTTCGAACTCCTTCTCATCCGAACAGACATGCTCTACAATGACAATATCCAGCAACTCACGAAGCACTCCCTTATTGCGCTCAATGAACTTGGTGTGCACCTCAATAGGCAATTCACGAATGTACAACTCAGGACAAGGATTCGCCACAAAATAGCGCAAAACTTTCAACAAATCAGGCCAAGAGGAAGCATTCTCGATCACCTTAAGTGGATAGCGTTCCACCCATGGACGAAGCTGCGGAAACTCATTAAACAACATCGCCACATCCTTGCGAAACTGTGACACTTCACCACCCTTCAGCAAGAAGCGCTCAACGTCCGATGCACTCCTGAACAACACACGCTCAGGCAGATCCTGTTCGCCCAATGCTTTCGTTTTCACTGTTTTCCACTCAATCGTGTAACCAAAGCCCTTCACCTCTTTCGATTGCGAACGGATGTCCGTCAGTTCGTGCTGATACTCATCCATCGATGCGCTCGCTTTCTTATCGCAAGGAATCACAATTGGTTCAAACTCAGAGCCAGCGACCACTGAACGCAAATAATCCACATACTTGCGTTCTGTCTTCTTACGTATTTCTGCTGCCGTTATCATACCTCCATACTCCTTTCACGTTCTGCCTTAAACTCACTGATAGGCATATTATAGAGTACAGAACGGTCGCCCTTGCGCTCCACATAATGCACATACGAAATATCGTTCTCCACGATGTGGATGTTGTCACTCGGAGTCACCACGAGCAACTGCAGGTGGAGCTGTTTGCAGAGCGAAATCAGATAGCGAGCCTTGTCCTCGTCCTGTGCGCGAAAAGCCTCATCTATGGCAATGAAGCGGAACGAAGAGTCGAGTCCGTTCTTAGTCAAGCCAAACTGATAAGCGATAGCTGACCCCAGGATGGTATATGTCAATTGCGCCTTCTCGCCACCTGACAGCTGTCCCATAGCCTCGTAGGTGTTACGCTTCTGATCATCGTCTTGATAAAACTCCTCCGCCTTATATGTGTACCATCCACGCACATCCATCACCAACTTTCGCCATGATTCGTCTTGTAAACGAGACATCAGCGGTTCGATATGCTGTTCAAAATGAATCCTGCTGCCATCGATTGTCGAATTCATCTCATGGATGTTCGGGATTGCACTGCTCAGAAGGTCTTGGAACTCCTTCAAATCCACGTTCAATCGTTTGGCTGCGACCAACTGGATATACGTCTTTGGAGCATCCTTGAAATCGATGCCCACAAGATACGAATTCAATTGGTCGATGGTCTTGGTGATAGACTGGCGCCAGTTCTGGAAGAACATATTGAATGCACTGACCTTGTTGATGATATTCTCCTGTAAATACTTGTTGAAGCGCGATTCAAACCCAGGCAGATCTTCGTCCAGCAATCGTTGGTAATAGGTCTGATATTCGCCCACAAACTCCACGGCTTCGGGCAAACGGTTCACGTCCGAACGCCAATCGCGATACTTCGCGGTAATTTCCTCAGTGGGATTCTTGAAGCGATAAATCAGGTTCTTCAAATCGCCACTCTTGCTACCCTTCGTCTCACGTTGTTTCCGCAAAGCGGAATTGATGTCACTCTGTAACGTGTCACGCATTTTGTCCAAACCCACCAATGCCACATTCAGTAAATCTGTGTGTTGCGACTCAAAAGCATCGGTATCAACAACGCCTATTTGAGCCAAAGCCAAAGCACAATCATTGCTCTGTTTCTTGAGTATATTCTCACGATTTTCCAATAATGCTTTGTTACCGATAGCTTCATTAAACTTCTCCTCAAGTGCACCAAGTTCCTTTCTCACCCTCTCCAATTGCCCCTGCAACATCTTCACCTTATCATTGGTCTCCTCCAGTTGTCGCTTCTGTTCTTCCTTTTGCTGAATGACGAGTGCACACGACCACCAGTCGATATCATCAAATTTATCGTATTTATCAAACAGCTTCGAGTAGGTTTCTCGCTTCTCCTGAGCATTCTTTGTATCTGCCTCTATACGACGGACTTTGGTTGCCACCTCCTTTTCATCCTGCTGCAACTGGCGTACTTCCGCCTGCAGCATGGCAATCTTCTCCTTATTGTCCCAGCCCAACACATAGTGTTCCTTGCCTCGTGTCTCTGGTCGGTCGTCTTCTCATGCTTACCACCTCTCGCTTTATCAGTCCCTCTTTCGTTACTGCTTTCTCTTGCAGATAGTTGAAGTCCGCAAGCGAATCAACACAACTATAGTTGAACTCAGCAAATAACCTATCCTCAAGCCAATCCAAATACAAGCACTTTGACTTGTATTCAACCTTACGGAGCAACGAATCCACCTTCAATGTCCTATCCTCAAACTCACGAAGAGGCTCTGTGCCCTCGTATCGCTGATACACGATGCGTCCTCGCAGATTATGACCATTCACATACTCATTCACCTGCTTGTAATACTTCTCTGGCACCACCAATCTCAAGGCAAAATTGTGCAGAATACGCTCGATGGCATACTCCCAATCGCACTCAATATCCTTCACACGTATCAGTCACCGATGAATGGAATCTCTTCGGCGGTTGCACCAACAGCCTCCAGTATCTCATCACGAATCTCAGCCACACGACCAGAGATATTGTTCTTATGCTGCTGCAGATAGCGTATAGTATCCACTCGCTCTGATATCGTGCAGTTGATTTCATCCTGACGGTTTTGTGCCTGACGCTTCTCTTCCATGAGTTGCCTGTCAATCTTTACCTGCAGAGCATCTTTCTCGTGTTTGGCGGTCGCACGATTGGCATCGAATACCTCTGCATCAGGACTTTGTGTCAGCTCCACCGTCTTTGCCAGCTTATCGTATTCTTCGGCTTTGGCCTTGCGGTTATCACGCATCTTCACCTTCTGATTGATTTCCTTCTCAATCTCACGTATCTGCTGACCCACCTCGTCCTTCTCAATAGCCACCGACAAGCGCGTCTGCTCTTGTTCCAGCTCACTCTTCTTCACCTTTAACGCCTTCAACTCATCTTCCAGTTTTCTCAAGTTGCTCTTGCAGCGCGCCAACTCCTCGTTGCACAAATCCACCGTTCGCGCAGCAAACCAATAGGCCACCACACTCTTCTCTTGCTCCAATTCAGCTATGCGCGTGTCTATCGCCATCAGTTCCTTTGCCAATGTATTGATAGGTTCCAGTTGGGCAATCTGCTCCTTCACCTTATCGATATTGGTTTTCGCCTCCATCAGATTTTGGAAGTTGTCCTTTAGTTCCTGGTACTTTTCCTCAGCCGGCACTTCCTCGAGCATATTCGTACGGATGAAACTGTCTAGATCGTCCAACACTTTCACGCCCACTATCTGATTGAAGAGTGTAAGCGCCTTGTCCGAACGCATTCCGAAGAGGCTATCATCTTCTCGCCATACGCAACCGGGCCGTCAAAAAACTCTATCTTGCGTCTTGTGTCATTCGTATTGTATTTCTTCGTCAGTCGCTTGCGCCAGTCGCCATGCAGGTCAAACTCCGAAAAGTCGCGCTTTATAGTCAGCGGTTCGCGAGCTATACCAAACAACACCTTCAGTTCCTCGCCAGTGTAGTAGCGCACCTGAAACAGCGTCACCACACGTTTGTCCACATTGCAAAACGATGCAAGAAGTACCGAACGTGCCCCTTTGTCTCGCAATCTAAGCGTGGTAGTGCTCGCTGCACCCTCCTGCTGCTGATTGCCATAGTTGCCAAAGAAGTACGACTCCTCTGTACGGTTGCCCTTCTTCTCCACACCCGATGATTGGTTGTAGAATCGTTGGCGCTTCAGTGGCACTAGCAGCGTGAGCAGAGCATCTACCAGCGTACTCTTGCCCGATGCGTTGGCACCGGTCAGCAGCGAGTTATTGCCCTGCGTATTCATGCAGTACACCTTTTGGTCGAATGTACCCCAGTTCCACACTTCCAAATAGTCAAGCTTGAAGCCTGCCACTTCCGGACTGGTATTAAAGAGATTCATCTGCTGCATCATAGTCGTTCAGTTTGTTTTTGAATTCCAATAGATCGTCCAGTGTCACCTTCTCCTTGATGATGCGATGTATTTTATAGCGTTTCTCGCCCTCAGCATGCTTTGCTTCCACAAGGAAACCAAAGCTGACGATGCTGTCGATATAGCGGTCAAGGTCTTTCTCAAACTTGGCACGATTGAAGGTGGTGGGCAGGAACAGTTCCGCCTCTTCCTTTATTTCAGTGGCGGTTACATACTTATACGAAGCCTGCGACTCTGTTGGATTGCTGTCGAAGTCTTCGAGTATCTGCCTCAACACGATGAGTATCACCGACACCTCAAAACCATACAACCTTCTCGACGTCATGTTCAACGTTTTGTCATCGTCCAATTTCAGTTGCTTGACAAAGGCAAAACCCTCATCCTTTTTCACGATGAGTTCCAGCCCCATCACGCTGATATAGTCCAGTATCTCGCTCTGGTAGTCGAGTACATCATTCCACACTACATCGTCTTTCTCTACGATGCCTTTCAGAAGTTTCACCACAGCCCTGCTGTATGGTTGTATATTTGTTGCGTTCATCGTGTTATTATGATTTCGGGAATTGATATCGTTTTGTTTTCTGCAAAAACAATATATTGCTGGCGCTCTTCGTTTACCACAGTCTTATATTCCTTCAGCACGCCAATGTATCCAAACACTTCCGACAGACCTTTCTCCACACCCTCGTTCCGTTCTATCACCTCTGCTAGTGTCGTCTGCTGTCTGTCGTACAGCACCTTGTTAATGCGGTCTCTCAGCACCAGACGATCGATGTGATACGGATTGTAGAGTTTGCCTATGCGCTCCAAGTCGTCCAGACTCAGTTCAGCCATATCAGGCTTATCCTTATACACAGTCTCTTTTATAGGAGCCAGAGTCAGAGGGCGCTCGACTGGCAGATTGATATCGATAGTTTCATATTCAAGCGAAGCTTCTGGTTTCTCTTTCTGTTTGGTGGCTTCGATGAGCAGTTTCTTTATATCATTAATCACCTGCTTTGTCACCTCTGCATTCATCTGTCCGTTCTGGCGAATGATGCGACTCAGTTTCTCGCTCATGCGATCGTTGGTTTTCGCCACCTTCTCGCCTGCGTCAAACAGATGCTTTTTCATTTCCCTGAGAAACATGTCATGCGCATCAATGCTCTATTCTCCAGTGTTTCATAGAGTGCACCAGTCAACTCGTCCCATTCTTTCTGCAGATCGGCCGAGAGCAGGAATTCCCAGAATGCATAGAAACTCTTGCCTTGTTGCGATTGTTTCAGTTCGCCATACGCATCAAAGATGTAGTTCAGCAATACTTTCTTCTCCGCATTGTCTGTCTGGCGCTCATATATCTCTTTGATAATCCCCTTGAAGTTGTCATCCACCTCCTTGAAATCGCTAAGCAGCTCCTTAGCCAGTTTATTCAAGCTATTGTATCGTGGTTCTATCTGGTAGTCCTCATACACCTCGACCTCTTCGCCCATCTCCAGTCGCTGAATCTGATGCTCTATCTCCATTTTTTTGGCTCGGAGCAGTTCCAGTCGCTTCTCGCGGTCCTCGTTCGAGTATTCCACCAATTCCTTCAGTTGGGCAAACAGCGTCTTGAACTTCGATTCCGTACCGATGTAATCCTCTTTTTTCAAGCTCACCACCCAATCCATCAGTTTGCTTGTGTGCGACGAAATCTCGTATATCACCTCTCCCTCTTCGTTCTGATAGTTGGTCAAGAATCCCTTGTCTGTCCAGTCTTTGATGAGTCGTTTTGCTTTCTGTTCGTTCGACTCCCCTAGTCTTGTCATTTCAAGATTATCCTCCACCAACGCATTTTCCTGCTCATCCAGTCGGTTCTCCAGTAGCATGTGCAAGCGTTCCTGCATTATAGCCGACTGTCCCTCAAACGCCTCAATGACAAAAGACAAGAAGAAATCCACACTTCTTGATTTTATGAGTCGTACGCTTGGTGACTCTCGTAATATTTGTGTTATTTCTTCTACTTGCATATCCATCAGTATATTTCTTATATGTTATTGTCACATCTTTGAAGGATAAACGAGCACCTCCTCTTCCCCTACTTCTAGCACCTTTGCTATCTGAAATAGAGTCTCGAGGCTGGATTATGCTGCATTCGTGCACCATTTTAATACTGTAGCAGGATCTAAGGTAATTGTTCTACAAGCCACTTGTTTGTGCGCTTCTTCTCTGCCAACATTCCTTTGATGCGATTTATGTCCTTATCCATGACTATGCATTACATATTATTTAGGGCAAAATATTAGGTGACTATATACTATCTTACAGCAAAATCCTCTATACACGATTATACGATTTATAGAAGGTTTATATTTTCTATATCCTACCGCTTAACAAGGATTCACACTTTAAGGCAATATATAGTTACCATATTTTATATGTTTCTCAATTGTGTGGCAAAATTACAAAATATTACTGAAAAACGAAAAGTTCAGTGATAAAAAGAAAAGATCATGCGCTAAATTCTATGACTTCATTCTTCAGCCTTCTCTATTTACAAGCTTTATTTATTATGTGTTTAACAGCAAGCCTTCCTCAACTACCGAAAAATCTGTATAGACATATTTGATTAGGAGGAAACGCCAGCATTAGGAAAACTTCTTCATAAACCTTACCACTTCCGATATCGTACAAAAGTCAAACTTACCGGTTCTTATCATATAGGATTGCAGAAATATAAATATAGCGTGCCTTATTTAGTATGTAGACTAGTAAAGTACATACGAAGTACTACAAATATTGAATATCTCATTGACAGATAAAACTCATCTGAGAGACCTCTTTGATAAAACTAAATTTCAAAATGACAAAGAACGATTCGGACCAAATAGGCCAAGTTCATTTAAATTTTAATTCGGACCAATTTTAATGGGACACTAGTGATCCTAAAACTTAAAACATATATACCAAACCCTTATTTTTCTAATTTAAATTGAGCCTCTTTCTCTTTAATAAGCAATAAAGAAATATCAAATAAGGCCTTTATAGTACTATTTAATTCAAGCGAAAAATCTTTAATCGAAAGTGGTCATCTTATCAACATCATCATAGTATGAAATAATTTTTTATCTAATCGTTCCAGTTCCATGTTAACATCCTTAATCTCTTGCAGAAATAACTTTCTCTTTTCTATATCTACCGCTTGTTTACTTAATTCCAATAAGATATTTTTTCGATGCATATTATTCTCTTTTATTTGAATATCATATCTATTTTGATTAACACGTTCTATAAAAGAGAGTTCTTGATCCAATAAATCCGATAGTCCAATACGTGCTTTAATCCAGCATTCTTCATAAGTCTTTTCTAAATTTGTTTTCTGGCGTTGTACATCAACTTCAAACACATATCTATACTGCAAATCTGTTGCATAGATTCGACCTTTAATTTGACATATTTCTGATTTAGATAATGATATATTCTGATGGTCAAGACCAACAGTAATTCCCATAACATCTACTATATTAAGTAAAGCCAAATTATTTTTTAGACAGTTATTATAATCATCCAACTTTTTAATATTTTGTTGACGAATTAACAGTTTTTCTTGTTGTAGAATAGCTTTCTCACTATTTCTATTACTATAAATAATAGCAAGATAACCTACTACAACAGCAAAAATTCCACTACTATAACTTCCCCAAAAATTTAACCACGAGTCATTTGAAAGATTTGTTTTAATAACATTACCATATGCCAACAACGTATTAATGATAAATGCAATAGCAATTCCACTAATTATGATTCCCAAAACAACATATAAATCTTTTTTTTCATCAATTCATATTTATTACAACGATTTCACTAACTTTTTTAATCGCCTTATAAATCTCACTATAAGAATCTCTACCTTTATATTTTTCGGCCAGTTCACATGCTTTATCCATTTTTGAGCCTGCAAGTATTTCTTTAACCCATTTATCCTTCTCAAGGTATTTCCGAGTTTTATCATATGTTGGCAGATATTGCTTTAATGCTCTTTCTGTTGCTGCTGAATCTTGGAAATGTCGACATGTATCTTCAAAATGTAGTAAAAACCAATATTCTATTGACTGTAAGCTATCACAAAGAATCACATTAGCATTATTTTCATATTTCTTTTTGAGCGATACCATTTTTTTATTCTCTGCATCAGAACGCCTGCTAACATCAGCATCAAAAACACATATTACAAAGACATCTTCATCCAGAAGTTCCTTTATTTTCTTTTCTATTTTCTCAATACTATTGTTTTCAAATAAACGAGGAGAAATAGAGTATCTATAACCAAGTATTTTTTTCAAATGACTGAAATAGAATAATTCAGTCAAACCCTCACCGACGATATGAATAATCTGTCTGGTCGCTGTATTTTTCTTGCTTTTCTCATAAAAATACACGATTATAGATTAGGAACTGCACCGAATTTACCGAACTTATATGCCTTTTGGAAAGAACTGATCCTATTCAATCCCTTGAAGTCTGTCAGAGGATACAGTACACTTGAACCATCCAGATTCTTTTCAGTAAACCAAACATTATCTTTTCTAAGCAAATCTTCCTCTCCTAACAGTCCATCATAATGCGTTGTGAGCAACAACTGTGCCTGTTCTGATTCTTTTAGAAAACGTTCAATGATGTATTCTATCAATTTTGGATGAAGAGAAGATTCAATCTCGTCAACTGCGAGAAAAGCATCTTTTTCAAGAATCTTTTGTACTTGAGCAGCCAAGCCAAATGTACGAATAGTGCCGTCCGATTCAAACAGTTCCAAGAACTCATAATAATCATTGTTACCATAATCAGATGAAACTTTATGCTGATACATAGTATAATTAATCGGCCCCTTATGCGTTTCCTGTTCTTTGGAAGTAATATTTGAAATATTAAAATCTGCTTCCTGCAGATATCTCAAAATATAATCTTTTGCTGACTCATTCTTGATTGATTCTTCGGCATAACGACTTAAAGATGATGCAGGTACAATAGCCGGCATAACCTGATTGGTTAGATACTGAAGAACCGTCTCTAGTTCTACAATATGTGTATTCACCTGCATATAGGCAGCAAAAACTGACATATTATGCAAACACTTCAATGTTATTTCCTCTTTGACAGCTTGCGACATCTTGATTTTCTGTCCAAATTTAATAACAGATACGTTATTCTCAGTATTTCTTTCAAATATAGTAGCAGGCTGTTGACTTGGATAATAAATTAAACTTTCCTTTGCTACGTGCCATCTATCTAAAGCTACTGAATAGACATAACAAACAGCTTTCTCCTCATTCTTCAAATAGAACGAAATCGAATATTCAGATAACTGCTTTGAACTTGTTTTATTCAGGAGAAACGGGACTACTTGAATTTGTTCTGCCTTATTAAGTGGAATATAAGTAATGAATGACTTGATAAAATCACAAACCTTAATAATATTACTCTTACCCGAAGCATTTGCTCCATAAATAACAGCCACTTTCAATAGTCTCACACCCCCACCCAATTCAACAACATGATATGATTCCATATCCTTACTTCTATCAGCTTCAAAACTTAATATAGCCTCGTCTCTAAATGAGAACATGTTCTTAAATCTAATTTCTGCTATCATACAATTTGTTTTTCCACAAATATATAACTAAATATCCATATCCACAAATAAGATTAATCTATTTGCATCATTTCTACAAATATCACAAACTAATACCTATTCTATTATTTTTTTATAACCTTAGGCAATATCAATCATTTAAAAATCTTGGATCACAACAAGGAAAAGGTAAGTATACCTACAGAAGAAACCATGAAGATAACTATCTATGTACAGAAGCAGAAATAAGACGTATGTTTGCTGATGCTAATCACCACAGAGATTCTAATGTAAGGTGGACACACCGTATCTATCAGGACAGAATGTGGGAAGCAAACCTCTATCATTTCTATATAAAAGTATATAATAGATTGATACAGGTTTTACCACATCCTATTATGATAAAAGATGGTATACAACAAGAAGAAACACCTGCTCATGATGCTATACGAGAAGCACTAATAAATTGTATAATCCGTGATAAAAGTGGGTATCAGATGTAAAGAACACCTTGCTGCCATCAAATTTATAATTTATTTCTTCTCAATTTATGTGCATCACTGCACGTTAATAATCAAGTTATCAATCACCCATCAAACGGAAATGACAGAGAAGTATCACAAAAGTAACTGCCATAAATGGGTATAAAACAAAATAGTTGAAAAGTTTGCTAAAGACTCTCCAGCCATTCAGTCTCTATTCTAGATCAAAGTATAGTAAAATGTACTTTATTATGTTCGCTGGAAAGTATTTACAATACGAGATTCAATACCGGAGACATGAACATTCAACACACATTCCGAGCATTTATTACCCTAAATTGTGGTGATTGATAGTATGCCCATCCAAATTCTCTGCATTGTTAGTTTTATGTTATTTCAAAATCAGTGCAAAATTAGTAAATAAACTCCACATAACGCATAACAAAACAAGAAACTGAGTCTATATGAATATAGATATTATATCAGTGAAGATATAATTTAGCAGGGTTCATTACTATAAACTATGTAACTCAAGAAGGATGTTCTTACTCTTCCTTTTCAAATTCTTCCGAAGCATTTGCTATCAACGCCTTTCCTATTTCCATCTGTATGAATTTAGGCAATCGAAACAATTTTGCCATAAGCTGGTTATAAGTGAACTCGACTTTGGTATACAGTATAGATTTCTTCTTTAATGTGCACATCGATTTTCTCAACAACCTCAGAGTCTTCCATAAAGTCAAAAAAATCCGGTTCTTCAAACCAATTTATCATGTCATCCTCATTGATTCTAAGACGAATATAATCGCCACAACCATCTACCTCTGGAATTAAACTGTTAGGAACATAATCTGCAATTTTACATATTGTCTTTTGTCTTTGTCAAGTAAGAAATAGGTCCCACTATCACATACCTTGGCTTGCAAATACAAATTGCCATATTCGGGCTTCGAATTCAGAAGTTTATGAGTTTTCAAATTGATTATTCCTGACCATACCCTTTAGAAACCAATGGATACTCGTTTTCATATAGTTCACCCATCCATGTATCAGTATAACTACACATTTCCTCATTGTATGGAAAGTAGATCATAAGGCTCCGCTTATCTAAATCTTTTGATTAGGAGTGCTAAAAAATCAAATCCCTGCGATAACCACCAAATTATTACAAGGATTTTTCATATTTTTCAGTCTATTGTCGGAAATCTTTGTGGACGTAAAATCGACTTTTGCGGCCCTAATCAAATAAGCTAATAAACAGACAGTTGAAATCTTACGGCCCTAAAATTGATTCTTGCGGCCCTAGACAATCGATGGAAAATCCGGTGCTTTTACACAACGGGTATATTTGCCTGCACCATCTTTCTGTATAATCCCTGCATTTTCCATCTTTGAAATCAAGCCTCTAATTTGTTTTTCGGACAACATGTCTTGAAATACCTTTTTGAGAAGAGAACGATTTATATAACCATTTTTATAAAAACAGTCTGAAACCAACTTAAGGTGAGTCATGCTCAAGCCCTTCAGTCTTTCAGCAAACTCATTCCGATATTCCTCGGACAAACGATAAGAGCCGTTTTCGTAAACGATAAGTTTTTCTTCCGATAATTTCCTTAAAGTCTTTTCTTCAAGTCCCTCATAATCCCTCATTGCTATTTTGTGCAAAGCCAGCAATTCAAAGACATTAAGTTGCTCGGCGGCAGATCTATTGTCTTGTACCTTCCTGATGAAAATAACAAAAGCCGTATCAAGTATAGGAGCATTGAATGTGAGACTTACCTAATACGAGTCTGTTCCCGAATAGTCAGGCAGTGCTTCCCCTTCCATAATACAGTTGTAGAACATTTTTTCCACTCCTTGACCGGAACGCTCCACCAATCCTGTCTTCTGCAATACCTCGCTCATCAGTTACTGCGCGGAACACTGTTCACTGTCAAAATGTTGTTCATATCCACTCCGGACGGAAAACCACCAGCATTGGTAATGGTTATACTATCGAGATATTGCTTGATGACGACATCGCTCTGAATCAACATTGAGCGGTGGCAGCAAACATTCAATATCGCCTCTCCGATTACCTCTTTGTTGAAAGATGGTATATCGAATATATAAGAGCCGTCATTGTAATACAGAAGCGGATTGCTGGCAGGCTGGTTGATGTAATCCCATACCTTGTCAATCGTTATGAATAACAGCAACTGAAATTCTTTGCAAGCGGTATATTGTATCATCGAGTGATACATCCTGAACTCTACAACGATATTGTTCTGAGGGAGATATTTCCGTATGGCTTCGGATTTCCCAAGCAGAATAAGTGCCGCATAATTCTATTTCCCGTCCTTCAACAAATCCAAATCAGACAGCACTTGTTCGTCGGGATAGTTTTGAAACAACGGATTTTCCTGCTTTCGCGCATATTGGGTTTTCATTTCCGCTATGGCCTCCTTATCCAAATCCTCTATAGTAAGCCCTTCGCATATCTTGGCTGAAAAATCCGGTTCCTGTTCAGACAATATCCTGAAAATATCGGCATCGGACATTGCCCGCAGGCTTTCCCCTGTACGCATAAGAGGTACTCCCTCAAATCTCAACAACCTACCTACGGGACGAGATGGAACAGATAGTACAAGCACACGCACCGTCTTCGTAAAGTTCGGTAGCTTCTATCCTTATTCCTAATCTTTCGTAGATTTCATCTGTGAGTTCTCCCACTTCTTTTTCTGCAAAATCCGAACCGACAACCGCATGGAGCATATACCATTCCTAATACCAATCGTCCACCCTTTTCATTCACCAAGCGACAATACACCCCAATACACACCGCCGCCTGTCTTTCAGATCAACATGTTTTCCTCCGGCAAACGTGTAATTATGCTTTGCCTCCTTAAATTCTATATGGTCTTCGCTTTCGCCTAGCTTCTGTAATTCTGCAATCGTAATCTCCAACAAGGTAAATCCAACCCTAAAAGATACAAATGGCTATTCCGATAGAAACGAAAATTGTGCAACACAATTTTATGTCAGTAACACATGACAATGTAAAATAAAAGGGGAATCCGCGCTAATAAAAAGGGATCTGCACGGAAGAGAACCCGACCGAAGCCAGCTCCCTACACTCTTACGCTTAATCCGTTACATCAAAGAAATAACTTAGCTCTTCATCTTTCAGGTTCTCCATCGCATATTGGTCGGTCTGTTCCTCAAGGGTATTGTAGAGTTCCGCGAACTCCGGTCTTTTTTCGTGGTATTGCCATATCTTATGGTTAAGCACCAATACCAGTTCGGTTAGAAATTCGTAATCTTCTTTCCACTCTTTGAAAGCACGATTGAACGTGTACTGAATAGCCGAAAGGCCAAATCGCTCTGCTAGCGAAAAATCTTCCCAAAACTTGTTTTTACTTCGTAACCGTTTTCTTTCATAAATTCTCAGAATGTCATAATGCTTAAATTTTAAGATTGTTTTTTGTTTTTCCCTCTTGTAGCATCTACTACTTTCGGGCTTGATTTAATTATGTCGTCTCAAAAGGTGTCATGGCTCCTTATGCAAGGTTTCACGGCTAAATACGACCTCTGTGAAGCAGAAGGTGGAGATTTGGCTGTGAAACCAAGGCTATGACCTTGCAGACAAGAGAGACATGACAAGCACCTTTGCGACACAATTCACACTAGATAGCCCGAAAGGGATATGCGGAATAATGGAGGAAGTAAGAAGAAGGCTAAAACAGGGAAAGGTAAAACTGAGGATATGCCGCCAAAGCACATAGCCCAAACAACGACTGGTGAAAAGAGACAGAACTGAAAGGACAAAGTAATGTCTCCTTTAACAATTTTGCTGGCCAAAAGAAAAATAGGTATGGCTTTGGGAGCTTATAAAAGCCGTTTAGTTTAGAACTTGAAGAGATATACAAAAAACAGACTAAACTTTATTATATTTGCAGTGTGCTTCGAATATCATCGTATGATGAGAACGGGATTGTTTTTCTTTCCGAGGGACAAAAAAATTGGCCTAAAAACATCAAGGGATAGACCTTATATTTGCTCTTTTTATCTTTTGGATAGCAAATTTTTGTCCCTAGTTTGTCCCCCGAAGCATTTCATAAAAACATAATATATTAAATATCAATTTATTACAAGTCAAAAATGATACAAAACATTTTCTGCATCGGCAAGTAAACAACCTAAGATTCATTGCCTTATACCCAATTTGAATACCTAAATATTACCTTAGATTTGCATCCGAGGATTACAGATAAAATAGAAGTATGGCAGACAATTATATCGAAAGACAATACGAGCAATATGAAGCCAGAAAAGCGGCTTGGGAAAAAGCACGCAAATATGGCAAAAAGAAAACGGGGATCACTCACCCTGCTAGAACAGAACAACCGGGCCAAACGACAACAGAGCCCCATCATTATAAAAGAGTATTTGTTACGGGAGGAGCCAATGGAATTGGTAAAGCCATTGTAGAAATATTCTGTAAAAGTGGGTATCGGGTGGCATTTTGCGACAAAGACGAAATAGCAGGAAAACGTACTGCAGAAGAAACAGGAGCCATTTTTCATCAAGTTGACATAAGCGACAAGGATATGCTTGAACACTGCATGCAATCCATCATTGAGGAATGGGATGACATTGATATTTTAATCAATAACGCAGGTATCAGTGACTTCTCTCCTATCACTGAAACAAGCATAGAAGATTTCGACAGGATTCTATCCATTAATCTACGCCCGGTATTTATTACTTCACGCTTCATAGCTATCCACCGTCAATCGCAAACAACATCCAATCCGTACGGAAGAATCATCAATATCTGCTCTACCAGGTATTTAATGAGTGAATCCGGCAGCGAGGGATATGCAGCTTCTAAAGGGGGAATCTATTCACTGACACACGCGTTAGCCTTGTCACTTGCCCAATTCCATATCACAGTCAATTCTATTGCGCCGGGCTGGATACAAACCCATGACTACGATCGTCTCCGTCCGGAGGACCATGCGCAACACCCTTCAAGAAGAGTCGGTAAACCGGAAGATATAGCCCGCATGTGTAGATTCCTTTGTGAAGAAGGAAATGACTTTATCAACGGTGAAAACATCACGATTGACGGAGGGATGACTAAAAAGATGATTTACACGGAATAATATAGTTCCGAACCAAACATACAGAAGTAAATGGAATATGGTATTATAACGTACTAAAACCATCTCCACTTTTCCACTCCATGATACATTTTACTTTAAAGTCCTTGTTTCTATTTAAATGATACTCCAAATAAAAAGCTGCCCGGAAAATTTCCGGGCAGCTTTTATTTGCCTCCGTTCAAACAACGGAGTATTCTTTTACAGAAGTTTAAAACTTACGTGTGTTCAGGTTCTTGTCGACCAAAACGCCATCAATAGCTTTCAGATCAAACTTCACAGCGCGTTTCGCTTTCAGCTTCAGAATAAACAGATCGTTTGTTCCTTCGAGGGCTTCTTTAGCTCCGAGGTTAACAAATGTAGGATAGAGTGCTTTTGTACCATTGGTATGGAGTCTGTCATAAGTCAGATTTTCCATAGCTTTGAGGTTCAGAGGTTCTACACCCACGAATTCATAATCCTGCTGATTGTATGGCAACGCAAAACTCAACGCATTTACAGAGCGGAGGTTGACACCTTTTACAAGCACTTCAACAACATCACCCTTACTGTAATTCCGTTTAGCAGTACTGATTTCAATGGTACCATCCAGTTTCTCAATCGGCTCTTCACTTACACCATCTTCCAATTGTGTTGCCACTACAGAAATATCATAAGCGTCAATCAAACCATTCTGATCAATGTCGCCTACACTGATATAGCCTTCATAGTCGGAATCACCTTTTCTCAGACCGGTATAGTTGGTATACGAGGTTAAATCGTTATTGTCGATCTTACCATCGTTATTGATATCACCCTGCAAACGGCTCTCGGTTCCGGGAACCTTAAATACATACAATTCCCTACCCGAACCATAGTTGTTTACACCTTCTGTTACAGCCAGTTTGATATAGCGTGCAGTCGGACGTTCAGTAAATGTAAATACTTTCACATCACCATTACGTTTCCAGTCGATTGCTCCGGCCTCGGTCCAGTTTTCCTTATCCATACTATAATATACAGTACCTTTCAGGATCGTTCCGTTACCACCATCGGTACGTGGCAGGTATTCGAATTTATCCAGCTGGTTCACTGTTCTCAGATCGATAATCATATCATAAGGCAGTGCTTTTGCTCCATACTTCGTATGCCACATATCACCCAGCTCGGCAAAGTCGAACAAACGATCGATATCAAATCCTTCCTGATTCTTCGCAGTTGTTTCACCCTTGATTCCGTGAAGAGCAAATTCCAGCGGATTAGCTTTTGTCTTAGCACCGAATTCAGCCCAATCCGAATAGCCATCCTTGTTTACGGCACGAATCTTAAATGTATAGTCTGTTTCAGCAGCCAGTCCGTCAAACAGCAACTCAGTATCCTTTATTGTTGTATACAGCATGCCATTGAATTCTATTTCATAGAAGTCAGCATTCGGCACTTTGTTCCATGTCGGCTTCAAGGTATAAGCCTCAATATCTTCGGCAGCAATTCGGGCAGCAGGAGCGGTCAACGAACCGGAGGTTACTCTGTAATTATCGGCAGGTGCATATTGGAAGCCTTCGATATCCATTACAACTTGATTTTTAGTAATATCGGTAGCGGCCAGTTTCACAAGAACTTGAGGATTCTTAGTGATAACCTTCTTCTCAAATTCACTGTCCTTTGTAGCAAACTTATTCAAATTAGGAGCAGCGTCATAGAAGTATACGTTTTCACCTTTCCGGAAATCATCCATAGAAGACACTTCGGTCAACTTCACTTTGCCTTTACCTATCTGAGCAGAAACCTTCTTCGGCTTAGCAGTAACATTTACTCTGAATTCTGTGGCTTTCTCTTTTACAAAGCCGTCGAAATCACCCTGTGTAGGACGAATAGAAATCTTCACATTATTCTTTGAATCAACATTCGATTCAATGAAAGTAGTGGTTCCTTTACCCTCTTTATATGCTTCAGATATACCGTCATCGTCATATTCAACGGTCATCATGTGCTTATACGGATAGATTTCGTAGATACGAAGTCCCTTATTAATTTCAGCAACGTTATTATTAGGATTGGTCATCGGGATGATAGCTCCGTTCTTTACGAATACCGGAAGCTTCCAGAGAGGAGCGGCAAAATTGTTGAGAACACAGTTACCCTGATATTTCTCTCCGGTAAAATAATCGATCCACTCTCCTTCGGGCAAATAAATGCCATCACGGATATCATTGCCTTCAGCATCTGCTTTGGTAGCTTTGTAAATGGGGGCTACTAAAAAATCGGTACCATACATAAACTGATACTGCGTAGCTGTTCCCAAGGTGTAAGCATTCGGATATTCCAGGAACATGGCACGGATAAGCGGCATACCGGTTACAGCCTCTTTTGCAAAACTATAAGTGTAAGGCAGTAATTCCGATTTCAGTTTCAGATACCAGCGATTGATAGAAGTGGCAGGTTCGCCCAGAGCGTGAGGATACTTTTCATTAGATCCCCATCCGTCCATATTCAACTGCATCGGAGTGAAAGTTTTCCACTGGAAGTCTCTGGTGTTGACAATCATATTCTTGCCGCCAAAGATGCCATCCATATCCGAAGAAATATTAGGTTGCCTGACAGGCCTGAACCGATATAAGTCGGGATATGGAAACGGATGTACTCCCATACACCGCCTGTCTGGTCACCCGACCAGATTCCGGCATATCGTTGCGTGCCGGCCCAACCGTCAAGTGAAATAATGAACGGACGTGCATCGTTACCGTAATAAGCATAATGTGACCCACATCTGCCACTCCATTCAATCCGAACGAATATCCCCAACCGACCCATGCTACGTCTGTTTTCAACACACGCACACCGGCATCTCTAACTTCTTTCACGATATCTCTTTGCAGCAATGCACTGACGCCTTCTTTCGGATGTAAATCCGATTGTGTCCACAATCCAATTTCAACGCCATTCTTACGGGCATAGTCACCCAGACTTTTCAGATTCTGAATGTTTCCGTCGAGTGTCTCCGTCTGTCCGTATCCGGCACCATATCCATCATTCGGCAGGAGCCAGCCCAACGGCATATCATGATTCTTGTAACGGTCAATCACTGCACGGGCCGAGAACTGATAATTATTCTTTTCACCGTTCAATGATTCTTTGATTCCGCCATTATCTTTCTGACTTTCTTTATAACGCTTTCCATCTTCGAACAAGATTCCTTTTTCGTCTTCTTTCCAATAGTCGCGATTGTAAGCATTCAAATGTCCCTGATAGAAACCGAACTTGGGCAGCAACACCGGATTACCGGTCAACTGATAGAAATCATTCAACACGCCCACAGCTCCGTCGCTAACCATATAAAAGAGATCGAGATATGGAGAATCATGTGTAAGTTTCACTTTTCCCTTCTCGTCTGCACCGAAATCATATTTACCCGGTTTGAAGGTATACCACATCATACCATAGCCATTGGTCGACCAATAGAATGGCGCAGGAGAAGCTACTCCACCGTCAGTCCAACTATTCTCGTTTACAATATTAATGGCTTTTCCTTTGTGTGAAAAACGTCCGTTCTGCACACCGCCACCATAAAAATATTCATTGGGATTTTCTTTCAGGGTTACAGTCACTTTTCCCTTATCGAACAGTACGGGTTCTACCTCTTCAAAGGCAACAGTATTCTTTTCCAAGTCAATCACTTTCATCAAAGAAGTATTCTTGTCGATTTCCACTTTGATTTTCCCCGTAGTGATAGAGATGAGATTGCTGCCATCATTCAAGTTGAGTGTAGAAACTGTGTTTCTGGGATTGTTTACCAGAATTTGTGCTTCAGGTTTTGCTTCCGGATCACGGATGATTCCTCCGGCATTGTCCTGAAATACTCTGAAGATGTTTTCCCCGTAGAAATCGAATGTCATTCTCTGATTATTAGAGAATAATACTTCAATCGTTGTCGGATTGATTTTCTTTGCACTAACGATCTTCAAGTTTTGTTGTGTCACTTCTCTAACGATTTCGGACCTGTGCATTGCCTGCGCAGGCGAACCGGAAAACATCAGAGGCAAAGCGAGGGCGAACAGCACTGCTTTTCGCTGCCTACAATTACCAATTGCGTTTTTCATGATTTTTACTATAAAATTTCAACTAAATATTACTCCATTCTGTCAATAGATTGAATACGCAAAAATAGGCAAAAGTATTCATAAAAGACATATTTTATGAAAATAAATACAAGTAAATACGCTTGCTTCCTATAATTCAGGAAGTACTTTCGCACCTTATGCCTCTTTCCTCCTAATCATCAATCTCAAAACATGGGGATGTTCTTATACTAAACATCCCCATGTTGTCCACCTAAACATCCCCATGTTTTGATAGTAAACATCCCCATGTTTTCCTATGTGGCATTAGAACATAAGACTATCCGGTCAGCAAGATAAAGCACTTGCCTTGTTACGTAAGCTAACAACCGGTTCGTGATATCGGTAGACTACTTCCTTAAACACACATTATTTATAGAGGAAATTAGCCAATCAGAATGAAAATCTTAACTTTGCAGAACAAAAATGAAATCATATATGGAAAAGCTAAAAATGGAATCTGTGAGCATCGCAGAGGACAGCCTGAATAAAATAGCCGAACTCTTCCCAAACGTAGTCACTGAATCGATGGGTAAGGACGGACAACTACATAAAGCTATCGACTTTGATAAACTGAAATTCCTGCTTACAGCCAACCAAGCAGAAATGGGAGTGGTATATGATGACGACGAACGTTACGAATTAACATGGGTGGGCAAGAAGCAGGCGATAAGAGAGGTGGCGCATCCTATCCGAAAAACATTGCGTCCCTGCCCGGAAGAGAGCAGGAATTGGGAACAGACCCAAAACCTATACATCGAGGGAGACAATCTGGACGCAATGAAACTCCTGAAAAAGAGTTACGCAGGAAAGGTAGACGTTATCTATATCGATCCGCCTTACAACACGGGTAAAGACTTTATCTTCAATGATACATTCGCTCTTTCACAGGAAGAGTCCGACGAGAAACAGGGAAGATATAATGAAGAAGGGCAACGATTGTTTCAGAATACGGAGGCTAACGGAAAGTTTCACTCCGATTGGTGTAGCATGATGTATGCCCGACTGATGCTTGCCCGCACTCTGTTAAATGATAATGGCATCATTTTCATTTCCATTGATGATCACGAATTGGCAAATCTGATCAAAATAGGAAATGAAGTATTCAATGCTTCTAATTTCATCGATGTATTTAATTGGGCCAAGACGGAAACTCCGGAAAATCTCTCAAAAAAAGTAAGCAAATCATCGAATACATCGTCTGCTATCAGAAGAAGAAAAACGACATGAAATTCCAGGGTCTGAAGAAGGAATCGGTCAGTTCGAACGGTTTGTTGAATCAACCGAATTCCGTCGGTATCCTGACCTTCCCCGCCAACAAAGTAGTCACTTCCATCCCCGACGGAGTGATCAAAGCAGGCATGTACGGAACAGATGCTTATGATGTGGAATTACTGGAAGACACCACCGTACGTGGCGGACTGTTTACAGCCCCCGTCAAACTGAAAGCCAAATTCAAATGGAGCCAGGCGAATCTGGACAAAGAGATACAAAAAGGAACAACAATCAAAATACCGACTCTCAAGTTAAGTCCTTCATACGAAAAGCTGGAATATGATCCGGAAGTTCCGCCCAACCTGATCAATTACAAAGTAGGAGTCGAAACCAATGAACAGGCCGGTAACCATCAACTACAGTTCTTTGATAAGAAAGTGTTCAACTTTCCGAAACCTGTCAGCCTGATCCAATATTTATGTGAGTTTATCGACACCAAAAACAAAGATTGCATCGTGATGGATTTTTTCTCAGGAAGCGGTACGACCGCCGAAGCAGTTATGCGGATGAACATGAAACCACGTAAAAACAAGGTGAAATACATCCTCGTGCAACTGCCGGAAGATGTGACTGAAACAATAAAAAAGGCCAAAACTCCCAGTGAAAAAGAGATTATGCAGAATGCAATCGACTTCCTTACGGAAAACCATAAAGCATTGAACATCTGCGAACTGTCCAAAGAACGTATTCGACGTGCCGGAGACACAATTGAGGCGGAATGCAACCAGCGTAAATCAAAGGACCTCCCGGACATCGGTTTCCGTGTTTTTCGGATTGCCGACAGCAATATGAAGGACGTGTACTACAGTGCAAAGGAATATTCACAGAGTGATTTATTCTATTTCACTGATAATATCAAAGAAGACCGTACCGGACTCGATCTGCTTTATGGTTGCCTGACCAACCTGGGACTATCCCTGTCTCTACCACATGATGAAGAGGATATACATGGATATACGGTTTATTCTGTCGACAAGACCGAATTAATGGCATGTTTCGCAGAACAGATTCCCGAAAAAGTCTTCCGTGAAATAGCCGGCAGGCAACCACGCCGGGTTGTCTTCCGGGACGCCTCATTCCGTGACAGTTCCGATCGTATCAATATAGACGAGATATTCAAAACATTATCTCCCGGTACTACGATCGAGATTCTTTAAACAGAGAAGGAAGATACAGAAATGAAATTAAAATTCAAACATCAGAAGTTTCAGGAAGACGCAGCAAAAGCGGTATGTGATGTCTTTGGCGGGCAGCCATACAAGATATTCGACTATCAAGTAGAGACCCGGAAGAAAGACGGACAGACCAGCTTTGAAAAGTTTACAGGATTCCGTAACCACCCTATCGTACCTCAACTCACAGATGAGATCGTTCTGAAACACATCCGGGATATCCAGCGTGCCCAACAAATCAAACCGTCGGAAGCGCTGGAAGGGAAATACAATCTCACCATCGAAATGGAGACGGGTGTAGGTAAAACGTATACCTACATCAAAACCATCTTTGAACTGAACAAACGCTACGGTTGGTGCAAGTTCATCATTGTCGTACCCAGTGTTGCCATCCGCGAAGGAGTCCACAAAAGCCTGGAGATTATGAAGGAACACTTTGCCTCGGATTACAGCACCCCTCTGTCTTATTTCATCTACGACTCCAAACAGTTGGGTGAATTGAACGCATTTGTCACAGACAGCAAAATCCATGTAATGATCATCAATTCACAGAAGTTCAATGCAACGAACAAAGATGCCCGCCGCATCTACATGAAGCTGGATGATTTTGGCGGAAACTGTCCCATCGATGTGATTGCGCAGATGAATCCGATACTGATTATCGACGAACCTCAGTCAGTAGAAGGAGCCAAAACAAAAGAGGGATTGAAACGATTCAATCCCCTGTTCACACTGCGTTATTCGGCTACACACCGCGAACTCTATAATCTGGTCTATCGCCTGGACGCAATGGAAGCTTACAACCTGCAACTGGTTAAGAAGATCGCTGTCAAGGGTATCTCTATCAGTGGGACAACAGCTACTGAAGGATTCGTTTATCTGGAAGGTTTGAACCTGTATCCGGACAAAAACCCGACTGCCAATATCGGATTCGAAGTAAAAAGAACCAAAGCAGTGAATCAGGTAGTACGAGCTCTGAAGATAAATGATGACTTGTATGCTAAATCAAACCATCTGGAAGAATACCGGAACGACTATGTAATTACAGATATCAACGGCGTTGAAGACTCCGTCACCTTCCGGAACGGCATCAAACTTTATGCAGGTGACGTAGCGGGTAGCGTCAACGAAACCCAACTACGACGTATCCAGATACGGGAAACCATCTTGTCACACATAGAAAAAGAACAGGAACTGTTTGAGAAAGACATCAAAGTTCTCTCCCTTTTCTTCATCGATGAAGTAGCCAAATACCGCCGGTATAACCCGGACGGAAAGGGAGAATATGCCGAGATTTTCGAACAGGAATATACCGATATCATAAAACACCTGGATCCTTCGTTATTCAATCAGCCGGAATATATCGATTACCTGAAATCGACTGTGGCATCGAAAGCTCACAAAGGATACTTCTCCAAAGATAAAAAAGGAAAACTGATTGACAGTAAAACCGAGCGGGGAACCAAAGAATCGGCAGATGAAGATGCTTACGATTTGATTATGAAGAATAAAGAACGTCTGCTTGACCGGAAAGAGCCGATCCGCTTTATTTTCTCACATTCCGCTCTGCGGGAAGGATGGGACAACCCGAATGTCTTTCAGATCTGTACCCTGAAACAAAGTTCGGCAGAGGTACGCAAGCGTCAGGAAGTGGGACGAGGCTGCGCCTCTGTGTAAACGGACAGGGAGATCGCATGGACACCAACGTTTTAGGCGTAGAAGTGCATCGTGTCAACCTACTGACCGTGATAGCCAGTGAATCGTACGAATCGTTTGCCAAAGGCTTACAGACAGAAATGGCGGAAGCCATAGCCGACCGTCCACAGAAAGTAACCATCCAATTATTCAAGGACCAGTCGCTCCGATTACCTAACGGTGAAACCATCATAGCCACCGAAGATATAGCACAAAGTATCTACGACTCTTTACTTGAAAACAAGTACATCAAGAAAGGAGAACTGACAGACAAATTCTATGAAGACCGTAAACAGGGAGAAGTGATTTTCGACGACGAGCTCACCGATTATAAGGCGTCTATCATGACCATCCTGGCCTCTATCTATAATCCAAGAGAGATGCAGCCGAACGATGCAAGGAAAAGTAAGATAAATCTTCGGTTGTCAAAAGATAAACTTGAAAACAGCAAACTTCAGGAACTGTTAAAGCTGTTATGCAGTAAGTCAACCTACACCGTAAAGTTTGACGAAAAAGAATTGGTAGAGAGAGCGATCGAAAGTTTAAATGAAAAGTTAAGAGTATCCCAGCTCTATCTTTCTGTCATTACGGGCCAAATGGAAAAAATCAAGTCCAAAGCAGCTTTAATTTCGGGAGAGGCATTTAAGGTAGATGCCAATCAGGCGCACTATGAAAAGATAGATGCCATGGCAAACGATCAAGTAAAATATGACTTGCTCGGTAAACTCACAGACGCCACCAATCTGACCCGACAGGCAGTTGCTCAGATTCTCTCCCGGATAAAACCGAATGTATTCGGCCAATTCAAAAACAATCCCGAGGATTTTATTATCAAGGCTTCGGAACTGATTAACGAAGAAAAAGCATGTCTGATAGTAAAACATATCGAATATACCCCAATCGACCAGTACTATGATGTATCGGTCTTTACCCGGGCAACTATTCAGGGGCGTTGGGAGTAAACACAATAAAAGCAGATAAACATCTGTACGATCATGTGAGATTCGACTCCCAAAATGAAAAAACATTCATGGAAAGACTGGAAGAAAATGACGAAATAGAAGCTTATGTAAAACTACCCGCCAATTTCTATATCCCTACTCCGATGGGAAAATACCATCCGGACTGGGCCATCGTCTTCAAACAAAAGTTATCGAAGTATCCTTATTTTATTGCCGAAACCAAAGCCAGCGATTCCTCCTACAAGATCGGAGAATAGAAGAGGCAAAGATCGAATGTGCCAAAAAACATTTTGCGAAGACAAACGGTGGGAAGCTTAAATATAATAAAGTAAGCTCCTTCGAAGAACTCTTGAAAATCGTCACACAAGAATCCGTTTAAATCCAATAAAGTAGCATGTTTCATTCCTTCCAGACCTCCATTGCCGGCATCGAATTGCCCCGCTTGTTTACTTATCCCTTCCATTACACTCCTCATCCGTTATGTGTAATGGCAGCAGGAGAAGTACAGGCTTACATAAATAAGCAGACAAGATGGAAAGAAGAATTGGACAAAGGAAAAATGTTCGGCGTATTGATAGTCCGTACTTCTAACGGACAAACGGGATATTTGGCTGCTTTTTCGGGTAATTTGTGCGGAAGCAATTCACACTCTTTCTTTGTACCGCCGGTATACGATCTGTTGAAACCGGATGGTTTCTTCAAGATAGAAGAAGAACAAATCTCGGCTATCAATCACCAAATCGGACAGTTACAAAACTGTGACCGATATCTGGAACTCCAACAAAAGATGGAGAGAGAAACAGCTTCCTCACAGCAGGCATTGTCAGAGGCCAGAAAAGTTCTGAAAGCAGCAAAAGAAAAACGGGAACAGCGCAGACTTCACCGACCGAACGAAAATGAACAAGCTGCCATGATTCGCGAAAGCCAATACCAGAAAGCAGAATTCAAGCGTTTGGAAAGATACTGGAAAGAACAAATTTCCGAAATAAAGACAGAACTGGAAAGTTTCTCGTCACAGATAGAGGCTCTCAAAGCCGAACGCAGAAATCGTTCGGCAGCATTGCAACAAAAGCTATTCCAACAGTTCAACTTCCTGAATGCCAAGGGGGAAACTAAAAATTTGTGTGCTATCTTCGAAGAAACCGTTCAAAAAACACCACCAGCCGGAGCAGGTGAATGTGCTGCCCCGAAACTATTGCAATATGCTTATCTAAGCGGATTAAGCCCATTGCCATGGCCGAATTCTGGTGGGGGGAATCTCCTAAGACAGAGATCAGACACCACGGTTATTATTATCCGTCTTGCAGAGGAAAATGCGAACCCATTTGCGACACATGTTGCAAGGTCTCAATGTAGAGCCAGCACCTTCAGAAAGATACTCTTTGTCACAAAATATGCCGGAGATTCTTTTCGAAGACCAATGGCTTTTAGTTCTTCATAAACCCGAAGGAGTACTCTCCGTACCCGGAAAGTCAGAAGAACAATCGATCTACAGTCTGCTTAGAGCCCGCTATCCTGAAGCGACAGGTCCCCTCGTTGTACATCGATTGGATATGGCCACTTCAGGATTACTGCTGGCTGCCAAGACCCAAGAAGTACACCGGCACCTACAGGCCCAGTTTGAAAACCGAAGCATCAAAAAACGATATATAGCCCTATTGGATGGTATCCTTCCGGAAGAAGAAGGAGTTATCGATCTTCCCATCTGTCCGGATTATCTTGACAGACCCAGACAAATGGTGAACGAAGAGCTAGGAAAAACAGCTATCACCCGATATCGGGTGATGGATCGGAAAAACGGACAGACCCGTATTGCTTTCTTCCCGCTGACGGGACGGACACATCAGTTGCGTGTACATGCAGCTCATCCGTTGGGATTAAACTGCCCTATCGTAGGAGACGAGCTTTATGGACGGAAGGCAGAACGCCTTTATCTGCATGCCGAATATCTGGAATTCATCCACCCCGTATCCGGGCAAAGAATGGTCATCGAAAAGAAAGCTGAATTTTAATTGATAAGTCATGATAGAACAACCTTCCCCAAAAGTATATGATGAACTTCTTTCCATCTGGGAAGAAGCTGTCCGAAGCACACACCATTTCCTGACCGAAGCAGACATACAATTTTATAAGCCGCTGATCCGACATGAATATCTTGCCGCAGTCCGATTGTACATCATTCGCGAAGATTCAGGAACTATTGCAGCCTTCATGGGATTAAGTAATGATTGCATAGAAATGTTGTTTGTCCGTCCGAATGCCCATGGACATGGCTACGGTAGTCGCTGGTTGAATTTGCCATTCGGAAAAAACGAATCTATAAAGTAGACGTAAACGAACAAAATGCAGCAGCACTGGGATTCTATTTACATATGGGATTTGAGACTGCCAGTCGCGATGCATTGGATGCAACAGGTAAGCCATTCCCCATTTTACACCTGCAAATTCCTCCCATCCGACTCCGAAAAGCAACTCTTGAAGATATAGATCTGCTTAGAGCCCTATTTACACAAAGCGTGCAGAATACCTGTTCGGCTGACTATAACAGGTTACAAATCCAAGCATGGACCGGACGGGGAACTCTACAACGTTGGCATGAACTGTTTCAAAGCGACCTATACTTTCTGTTGGCAGAAGACAGCAGAAAGTCTCAAGTGGCAGGATTCACATCTGTCAACTCTAAAGGATATCTGCATAGCATGTTCGTACATCCCGACTATCAACGCCAGGGAATAGCTTCGCGCCTATTGCTAAAAGCAGAAGAGTATGTCCGTATCCGTCAAGGCGTATCTGTCTATTCGGAAGTGAGCATCACTGCACGCCCATTTTTTGAGAAACACGGCTATAGTATCGAAAAAGAACAAACAGTATCTGTTGGTGACATAGAAATGACTAATTTCTTGATGTATAAACGAATTTAACAGAACGAACTGAGATTTTTTTATAGCTTTGCGATAGATTACCATTTAAAATCAGCTCATGTTAAAATCAAAATACCTGTTTCTTTCACTTATTTGCCTGCTGACATCGTTCCGACTCCATGCTCAATTTATGGATTACGGCTCGGATCCTGCTAAATTCAAATGGAATATCGCGAGATTACCCCACTACAATCTGGTTTATCCGCAAGGAAACGATTCCATGGCTTACCGTTATGCCTCTTTCTCGAGAATGTTTATCCACACATGTCAAAGACCATTGGAAAACCGATCAAAGCTAAGTTTCCGGTCATTCTTCATCCGGGCAACATGCAATCCAACGGAATGGTATCCTGGGCTCCCCGACGAATGGAACTTATTACAACGCCTTCTTCGGATCTGAATAACCAAAGTTGGGATAAGCATCTGGTACTGCACGAGTCACGCCATGTTTTCCAGACAGGAAAGGTAATGCACGGCATTTTCAAACCGCTCTATTATATAATAGGTGAACAGGCAGCCGGAGTAGCCTCTTTTTTCTTGCCGGTATGGTTTCTTGAAGGAGATGCCGTAAGTACGGAGACTGCCATGTCTAACGGTGGTCGTGGACGACTACCGGAATTTAACATGGTTTACCGTGCCCAAATGTTAGGAGGAAAAAAGAACTATTCCTTCGACAAGTGGCTAATGGGATCTTACAAAAACTATACTGGTACCTACTATGCACTGGGGTTTGATATGACCTCTTATGCTCGTCAACGCTACGGAGCCGATATTTGGGATAAAAGCACCAGTAGATACATTCGGAACCTACTGTTCGAAGGTTCATTTAAGCATTATACGGGCAGTAGTTTTAAGCGTCTCCAACATGATACGTTCGACTTCCTGCGTGCAGAGTGGGAGAAACAGGATACTTGTACACAGTCCCCGCAATATCTATCACCTGCAAAAGAGACTTATACCTCCTATCGATACCCACAACCCATCAACGATTCTATAGTGATTGCCGTAAAGTCGGGATTGAAAGATATCAACTCTTTAGTGATCATCAATAATGGCAGAGAAAAACATCTGGACTATATAGGTAGTATCAATAGCCGTTTGAGCTATCGAACGGCCGGGTTTACTGGAGCGAACTAGTACCCGGACTACGTTGGACACACCAGAATTACTCAATTATAAAGTACTATGATCTGGATAAGAAAAACATAAAAACCCTCACTCCCCGACAACGTTATTTATCCCCGGCCATTGACGAGCAAGGACAGCACATTGCCGTTTCACGTCCTACAGTCGAAGGTAAAAACCAACTCGTGCTGATACAAGCAGAAAAAGGTAATGAACTCGCTGCTTTCGACGTTCCCGATAATGCATTTATCAAAGAACTGACATTTGCAGGAGGCGACACAATTATCTCGATAGCTGTCGCAGATTCCGGTATCCGCCTGTTACAATTCAACTTCGGAAACGGAATATGGAAAGAACTGCTAAAAACAACTTCCGCCAATATCACTTCTCCTGTTTGGAAAAATGGAAAAATCTTTTTCGAATCGGGAGCCAACGGCACCAACAACATCTACAGCCTCAATCCGGCAGACGGACAAGTCCGCCGAATGACAGCTGCCCGCTTCGGAGCTTTCGATCCTTCTTTTGGATCGTCAGACGGACGTTTGTTCTTCTCTGATTACCAAGCCGACGGGTATCGCATTGCCTCACTCCCGACTGACAGTATGCTCTTTGAAAAGGCAGATCTCAACCGGTCGGCTTCCATGCCATTTGTTGAAACACTTGCCGCTCAAGAGCAATTCAACCTGGACTCGGCACGTCTGACATCAGTCGATTTCAATCCGAAACGTTATAGAAAAGCGGAACATACGTTCAAAATTCACAGCTGGGCCCCTTTCTATTATGATGTGGCTGAGGCAATGAACTCAGGTGCCAGCGATCTGAGTACAATAGTAAAACCCGGAGCAACCCTGATGTCCCAAAATACCCTGAACACAGCCATCATGCAGGCCGGATGGTATATAGACAAAGGCTATCATCATGGTAAACTGTCATTTATCTATCAAGGCTGGTTCCCCGTTATCAATCTGTCGGTAGACTATGGTGATAAAGCTTTCAATGTAGACTGGACACAGAATGACAAAGGGCAAGACATTACACAGGGCCATTATACCCAACGAAATCTGGTGGAAGCAGAAGCACGTGTCTATCTCCCTTTTAACTTAACACACAACCAACGAATACGAGGCATACAACCGGCTCTGACTTATTATTTTACCAATAATAAATATCAGGAATATCACAGTCGGAAATTCCATAACTTCCAATATATCCTACCGGAAATTCTATTCTATGATTACAGACGAAAAGCTCAGCGAGACATTCTCCCCCGCACAGGCTATCAATTACGTTTGCAATACCTGAAGACTCCATTCAATTCTGAAAATTACGGAAGCCTGTATGCCGCCCACCTGACTACTTACTGGCCGGGAATCATCAGGAATCATGGGCTGATGATCCGTGTCGGCTATCAGTATCAGGATCTTGACAACAAAGCATTATACCTTCCCAAACATCTTTTGGAAAAACCCCGAGGATACCATTTCCAGTATCAAACCCGCCAACAATGGGCCTTCAAAGCAGATTATGCTTTACCCCTGCTGTCACCCGATTGGAGCATCGGCTCACTTATTTACATCCGTCGGTTGCGTGCAAACCTCTTTTATGATCTATCGCGCAATCAAGCCAGTTCTAAAAGTAGGTGGATTAACCAAAGTTCATACGGAGGCGATCTGATTTTCGACTGGAATGTACTACGAATGAGTTATCCGCTTACAACAGGCATACGCTTGATACAGCCGATCAATTATGGCAAATTTCAAGTAGAGGCACTGTTTTCAATCAGTTTCTGACATTGGGTGCAAGTTACTTTATTTCAAAACTTTCCAAACTAAAGTTTCCATAACATCTGCCACAGATAGCGGTAAAGGTTCCCCCTCCTCTCTTCGCAATTCATCTGTCATGAGATGGTCTGTGCACTGATTTTCCCAATAGATATCATGTATACTTGCTTGGATACGGTTAAACAAACGCATAAAACTCCGTTCACGCCCTGACCATTCCTACTCTTATTTTCGATTAAAACACTTAAAATCAGCATATAAACTTCATATTTAACCGCAAGATCCGTATCTTAGCTGTTAAGATGAAAAATGAAAACCGTCAAAAGTCAGCTTGCTCCCATCGCTCCGCCACTTTGCATAGAGGGTTCTTTATCTGCTATCAATTCCCTATACTCACCGGGAGTCTTTTCAGTGATACTCTGAAACTGCTTAATAAAATAAGGTACGCTGTTGAAACCGGACTCAAAAGCTATTTGCGAAACAGACAAGTTTGAATATGACAGTAATTTACAAGCATGTTCTATCCGGATTTCTGCCAGACACTGAAAAATACTTTTGTCTGTCCGTTGTTTAAAGTAACGGCAAAGTGCAGAAGGATTCTGCTTTACATAATCAGCCACTTCTTGCAGGAGAACTTTCTCTTTAAAATGATTAAATAAATAGGTATACACTTTATTGACCGGTTCATTCACTTCCAGAAGCCTATTAGAACCATTGTAGGCTACATCAGAAAGTAATTTAATATTCCGACATTCAGTCAGTCTCCCCAAGATACGTAATATAGTGATCAAACGATTAGTATGTTTTAAGAGATCCATCTCCTGAAACAATTCTTTGACCTCATCATACAACCCTTTATCATAAAAGCGAACGCCATATTGACTTTTTCTCAGTAGACGATAAATCTCTTGATAATCAGGCAAATTTTCTATATGTACAGGAAATATGTCCGGAAGAAACTGTAAGGCTTCTCCGGCACTGCATACAGTGTTCGCAACAGGATTCAGTTTTGAATTACAAAGATGCAGATGAGGCACATTGCTCCCTATCAAAGCAATATCCCCTTCTTGAAAGTCCGCGACTCCTTCTCCTACAAACTGTTTTCCACTCCCTTGAGTGAAGAGCATAATTTCGTATTCCGCATGCTTGTGTCGGGGTAACACAAATTGCGGATAGATAATATGACTGCATGAGGTATCAATCTCATGTATAATTTTTCGTTCTAAAATAGCCATAAAGATCTATTTGGATTCCGAATGCAAATATACAGAAATATACTGCAAATAAAATAGAATCCCATTAGAAAGACAATGTGTAACTTTGCCACATCTGATAGGTTTGTCGTAAAAAACATAAATCGCTAAAGCCTCTATCCATGAGCTATATAAATCTCTATATTATTTATGACTGATAAATACTATCATATATATTCAAACAAATCAATAAAATAAGATACAATGAAAGCAAATAATTTACTATCCCAATTTGGTGATCATCGCCAAAGAGTTCAAAGCGCCATTACCGCCGTTTGCGAAGGAAGAGGGATTCTTCTGGTAGATGACGAAAACCGAGAAAATGAAGGAGACCTGATCTTCTCTGCCCAAAGTATGACAGAAGCAGACATGGCCATAATGATACGGCATTGTAGTGGCATTGTTTGTCTGTGCATCACGGAGGAGAAAGCCCGACAACTGAACTTACCGTTAATGGTGGAGCAAAACACCAGTAAATATGGTACCGCATTCACCATTTCGATCGAAGCAGCAGAGGGAGTGACCACCGGAGTATCAGCAGCCGACCGCATACAGACTATCCGGACGGCCATTGCCCCCAATGCCACTCCCGAATCTCTTCATCATCCCGGACATATATTCCCATTGATAGCCCGTTCCGGCGGAATCAAAGAACGGAGCGGTCACACCGAAGGCAGCATAGACCTGATGAAACTGGCAGGACTTGCACCCTGTGCCGTACTTTGTGAATTGACCAATGATGACGGAACTATGGCGCGCTTACCCGAAATCATAGAATTCGGGCTAGAACACAAATATCCGGTAGTGACAATCAATGATTTAAAAGAATATCAGACAGCCCCGACTTCCTTCCCAAGCTGGTAGGCTCCTTCTCTTGTCCGGCAGCCGAAAATCCGACTACTGCCATTATGGAAGCAGCATTCCGTCACCACTATATGCACTACAGATATATCAACTGTGAAGTCGGTCCCGAAAATCTGGCGGCTGCCATACAGGGTGCAAAAGCCATGGGATGGAGAGGATTCAACTGCTCTCTGCCTAACAAGGTGGAAATCATCCGATACTTGGACGAGTTAGGAGAATCGGCAAAAATCATCGGTGCAGTGAATACAGTTGTCATTGGAAACGATCAGAGGGCTACCGGAGAAAACACAGATGGAAAAGGTTTTGTAAAAGCCATTTCGGAAATTATCACCATCCAAGACAAGAAGATTGCCTTGTTAGGTGCTGGCGGTGCTGCCCGTGCCATCGCTGTCGAAATGGCTCTGGCGGGAGTGAAAGAGATCACTATCTTGAACAGAAACAGAGACAAAGGCAGGCATTGGCAGATTTACTGAACAGCCAAACGGTTGCAACTGCCAGATTTGTACTTTGGACCATCCTTATCGGTTTTCCACAGATATCGACATTGTCATCAATGCTACCTCAGTAGGGCTTTATCCCAACGTAGACCAACGCTTGAACATAGACACAGATACCTTATTGCCGCATATGGTAGTAGCCGACTGCATCCCCAACCCAGTATACACCCAACTGTTGAGAGATGCGGTCCGCCGCGGTTGTTGTCATGTATTGCCCGGAATGAAAATGCTGGTCTATCAAGCGGTCATTGCCATAAAATACTGGTCAGGAGTTGATGTCGATCCGGATATAATGCTGGAAAAATTAAAAGAAGTAGTAAACCCTGTTTAAATTTTCCTTAAATAAATTTTATAAGAGTTTTATCGGTCTGTTCTTGAATTTCTTTTCGGTCTATCTTTCCGTTTTTATTCATTACATAGCCTGCCATGCTCCTCAGAAAAACGAGAAAAGATCTTTGAAAACAAATCTCAAGACAATCTCAAGTAAAATTTAAACAGAGACTTAAGAATCCGAAAACAAAGTCACTATAGAAACACATGGATGACTATAGATTTCAATCTTTCCGGGTTACCAATAACCACCGAATGATTCTCTATAGTCATCCCCAAAATTATCTTGTCACCAGCTCTATGATTTATAAATAAGGTATAATCGTTATATAAATGCCTGTAATGATGGCCGAAGTGATTACTCCTGAAATGTTGGCTCCTAATGCATCACCCAAAATAAAAGAATTCGGATTATCTTTACTTACCAACTTTTGAGCCACTTTTGCCGTAGTGGGTACACAGCTTACGGCTGCAATGCCGATCACCGGATTATAGTTCCCTTTCTTAATGAAATACATAATGTACCCTCCATGATGCCTCCGATACCCGACAGTAACAAAGCAAGCATACCTAATACTAACAGTTTAAGAATCTTCGGATCGAGTAACAAATGTGCGTCGCAAAGTACACCCAATAATAATCCTAACATAAAAGTAGAACCATAGAGCAACGGACCGCTCACAAAATCATATATATGCTTCATACCGGATTCACGTACTGCCACTCCCAGGAATAGCGAAAAGAACAATGGTGAAGCAACCGGAAACAAGAAACACAATACTGCACACAGGATTGCAGAAAAAGCCAGCTTCACTTTCGCATCATAATTTTTAGGAGCTTTCTTTTCTACCATCTTGATAGCACGCAGACGTTTAGGAATCAGTAATTTCACCAAATAAGGATATCCCCCGTAAGTCAATCCCAGATAAAGATAAGCCACCACCGTAATAGGTACAAACAGGTGTTTGGCCAAAGCAAGCGATGTAAACAAAACCATCGGACCATCAGCTCCGCCTACCATTGCCACTGAAGCACTTTCTTTTAAAGACAGTCCCAGACCGGAAGCAATAGGCACTGTCAAGAATGTACCAATTCAGCACATAAAGCAAGAAAAATGCTGGCAAACGGTTTCTGCAATAGGAATCCCACATCAAGCAATGTACCGATTCCCATAAATACAAAGCAGGCTATCAATCCGTTACTAAAGGTCAATGTGTATACCGGTTGCAGAAAGTCAATCTGCATCGTGTTCATCAATGCGTCGGTATCCGACAGCATCGGATCTAAAAAAAGATTCCCCAATGTTCCGTCGGGCATAATCAGTGTTCCACAATTAATAGCTACCATTCCCAGGCCCATCGGAATCATCACCATTGGCTCGAGTACCCCTTTCCAGCCTAAATAAATGAGCAGAAACCCCAAAGCTATTAAAACATACGGGCACTGGCCAGAAACCATCCGCTGGCTATCATTGTTCCAAATCCCTGAAACAGGTTCCAAAGTCTATACTTTCCATACTATCAAGATTTATTGTTTTTTATTGGTTGAGGATGTCTTATTATTTTTTTTATCATGCTGTAACATCTGTTCTTCTTTCCGAAGAAACATCGTTCTTGTGTCTTCCGGATAAAAATAATCCATTAAACCTCTCTCCGATTCACCGGGACTGACACCATGATAAACCCACGATTATCTCCGGGATGTTTTGTGACCCCCTGCTGAAGTCTTCACGCCCATCACTGCCATACTCCTCATCACTCAGAGCACTTTCAGTTATTAACGTAGCTACTTTCTGATGCAGTTCCGAATACGCTTCAGCCGGCCAATTCTTCCTGGTGCGAACTATAAAAAGCCAACGAATCAGCTGCAGAGGCAATCAACTTTATCACCCCGGCAACGAAAAAACCAATGACGAAG
>ENA-OQIC01000007-OQIC01000007.1-human-gut-metagenome-genome-assembly--contig:-NODE-7-length-78899-cov-10.573313_pt1 | contig 78899 bp, 84 predicted proteins | sample MGYA00242572_ERZ504736 | MGnify/ENA primary metagenome ERZ504736 (study PRJEB26092, sample SAMD00036201) | human gut metagenome | host: Homo sapiens | study: EMG produced TPA metagenomics assembly of...
GTCGATGCTCAGAGTACGTAGCTGTACATCGATCGATGCTCAGAGTCGGTGATGTTTTAAAGTAGATATTATGGTATATCCTCAATTATCATATATGAATATGATTATTACACAAATATATCAGGTGTTATTTGACTTAAGCCCAGCTATTGAAGTTTCCTTATGGCCAGGAAGTAAGTTAACAGGACAGATAAAGATACCTGTGTATAACGATGGATATGGGATATTGGAAGATAAAGTTCATCCGGGACATATAACCCTTTCCCAGCGTTTCCGTCTGCCATATAATATATATGGGAAAGCAACTATAGGCTATTTTAATGCAGACAGATGGGGAAGTGATTTATCATTGTTTTATCCGTTTAAAGACGAACGTTTCTCTATAGAAGCACGTATTGGTTATGTAGGTATAGGTTATTGGAATGGCTTCAAGCTACATTATGATACGAAAATGACAACAACATGGACAATTGGAGGAAACTTTTATTGGCCGAGATATAATACACAATTTAGCTTAAAAGGAGAAAGATATTTATTAGGAGAAAAAGGTATCAAGTTTGAATGATACGTCATTTCCGATATGCGTCCATAGGTTTTTACGCAATGAAAGCAGAACATGCCAACAGTAATGGTGGATTCAGGTTTCAAGTCGCGCTTCCTTTTTATAAAAACAAAAGACATAAATATATACCGCGTGTAAACTTCTCAAATAATATGGGAATTATTTATAACGCAGGAAATGAACGAAAATATTATAAACAATATAAAGCTGAAACGAGTGACAACATAATGGAAAGTAATAGTTTTAATCCATATTTTATTAAATCAGAATTATTAAAATTTTAATTTTATCGAGATGAAAAAAACAAATTTTTAAGTGGTTTAAGTGCTAAATTGGCACTGGCCATAGTAGCATTGACAACAACAATGTTTACTTCTTGTGAGAAGGAAAATATTGGAATTGAGGTTACCCCCGTAAATGCAAAATTTATTATAACCCCCGTGGTTATTGATGCGACTACAGGTACAGATGTAACTCAAAGTGCAGAAATTTCTTTCAGTAAAGGTAACGGAACCTACGAAGGTACACCTGAACTAGCTAGTGAATCCATTAATATAAATGCAAAATACGAGGGAATGACTGGTTCTGCATCAGTTACTATTCCTGCACTAAAAGCAGGTCAATTCGGTGCAAAAGAAGTTACTATTATCTTAAGCGAGAATTTCTTTGCACAAGAAGAAAGTAGTAATTCTCAAATAGAAACAACTAAACACAGTGGGTTCAAGGATAATACCAGTGATTATTGGTATTACAGTAACTTACACTAAAAAAGAAGGTAGTGAAGTTATAAAGAACGATTATGAGGGAAACGACAGCGAAATAAATAACATTATAGATGCTTATAATAAAGGTGTCCGAGAAGACAAAGTGACTCTAAATGATGTACAGGTATTAGCACATTCCCGTTTTAGTGTTTTTGTGGACTATATGAAAACAACATCTGTTTATCAGATAATCGAAAAATCACCTAAAAGAGATGGAAATCCTGTTGCAAGCTTCACAGTCGATTCTTACAATACTATAGTTTCTCCTAAAAATGAGCAAATACCGGGTCATGGACATGCTCCAAGTCACGGCCACGGTCATGGACATGGAGATGACAGCAATGCCGGTGGTGGTATTATTATTGCAGACTAATAGCCAGTTAATATTTTGATTTAATCACTAAAAACATAATATAATGAAATATAAATTTTTAACCCTGTCTTTATTATTGGCAGGCGTATGTGCAACAACAATTAAAGCACAAGAAACTAATTATTATACTCCGAAATGGAGCGATAATATTTTTATTAGCGTAGGTGGTGGTATACACTCTGTAGCAAACGATGGATTTAACAGAATATCTCCGAATTTCAGTATTTCGCTTGGTAAATATATTACTCCGACTTGGGGAATACGCGGTCAAGTGAACGGAATATGGCAAAGTTTATGTTTACAAGAAATTGGCTATCACGAACACAACAAGAACTATGTTGGAGCGAATATTGATGCAATGGTAAACTTGTCATCTTTATTTGCAGGCGCTAATCCTAACCGTTTCTTTGAAGTTTATGGTTTTGTAGGTCCTCAGTTATCTGTTGCAAAATCTGCAAATGTTGTTTATACTTACGATGGCAACACAGGTGAAAGAACTGGTGTTTCTACATCCGGTGAAGCAAAAGCTAAAGCTCGTATAGGCGCTTCTGCCGGTTTAGGTTTAAAGTTTAACTTAAACAATAAATGGGCTATCGATGTTGAAGCTCGTGGTGCAATCGCTCCTTCAATCTTCGGTAACATCAGCGATCACCGTAAGGCAGAAGGTACAGGTATGATCACAGCAGGTGTAAGCTATACTTTTGGCGGCAAGAAGTTTGCTAAAGTTGAAGACCGTGTAGTAGAAAAAGAAGTGATCAAGGAAGTGGTTCGTGAAGTTCCGAAAGAAGTAGTCAAGGAAGTGATTAAAGAAGTTCCTAGCGCTGCAGAAGTTGCTATCTTCTTCAAGATCGGTAAAGCAAAAATCAGTTCGGAAGGTATGGTTAATGTACAGTTAATGGCTAAAGCTATCAAAGCTAATCCTAACGCCAAGTACAAAATCGCAGGCTTCGCTGATAAAGCTACAGGATCTGCTTCATTCAACCAGACTTTGTCTGAAAAACGTGCTCAGGCTGTTTACGATGCATTGGTTGCAGAAGGCGTAAAAGAAAGCCAACTTGAAAAAGTTGCTATGGGTGGAACAGACAACATGTTTGGCAAGAACTATCTGAACCGCGTAGTTATTCTGGAAGTAAAATAATCATTGCTACCTGATAAAACTCTGATAAATTAAAGAAGGGGGTATCGTAACAAACGATGCTCCCTCTTTTTTTCTTCAACTGCATTTTTAATCACATAAGCAGCAACAGCAAACAAACCGTATAACAAGAATCTACGAATCTTGGCTATACAATTCCGGAAACTTGAGGCAACATTTACCGAATCTTGTAACAAGATACCGGGCTATATCACAAACAAAAAGCTTTTTAAAATACTCCCAGGATATATAAGCAAAGGCATATAATGTTGCAGGTGCAAGATATATATCTTGCACCTGCAACATTACACAAACAAAAGCATTTACTTATCTTCAATAGACCAGCTTCACATTGTCAACCCAAAGCGTATTTCCGGGAGAACCGATAAAAGCTCCCCCATGACTGGACGAAAATTGCAGTATCATGTGGGTAGGATTCTCATTGGCCTCCGCCCATCCTGTTTCTTTAATCAAGACACTTTCTCCCTTACTATTTCTAGTATAATCTCTCTCTCTCAACCCATCGTTTCATGATCATAAGACGATGCTTGGTTATATCACCATACAGCACTTCATAAGTAGCACCATTCACCCAACCATCCGAGTCCTTATCATACTTCACCACCATAGTTCCTACCCTCTTCGCAGTAATATTTCCTTCAGCGTCCTCCATACGTTTTTGCAAAAAGAAAACAGTTATCGCACAATCCTGCCCTGCCACCTGACCTTTCTTGCTGAAGCCTGTCAACCGGATACGATCTTTCTCACCAGACATCTTTACCTTATAATCATAACGGACAGCTTTGGGACGTTGGGTAAAAGGAACTCCCCAATTCATATTCTTCTCAGCATTCTTGGTTCCTGTTATCGGCTCCAGCATATCACCCAAATAAATGGATCCGGCTGCCAATACAGTAATATTCACCATTCCCAATACCTTGACGCTCTCTATATGCGTTTCCAGACGAGCACAATATCCATTGTCCCGTTTGTCCCTGTAAACAGAATTATTTGTTTTAACAATGCCCACTACCTTAGCCATCACATTAGAGGTTCCCCAAGGAGACCCTCCCATATTCTTATAAGGTTTGTTACCATCTATTTCCTTTGTAGGGCCTATCTCATAAAGAAGTTTGGTATTGCCGCCTATAACACCGGACTCATGAACCTTACGGATTATCCACTGATCCATATCTCCGTATTTTATAGGTACCACCTTTTCCTGGGCAAAGCATACAGCGGTGCTATAGCCAAAAGAGCAGCGACCGATAATCTGCCATAATATTTCATACCCTTAGTTTTTATTGTTGTTTAGAACCGGCAAAGCTATAAAAAAAAGCGGCAACTTCACAGTTGCGCTTTTAATAAAGAAAAATAGACTATATTTTCTTCTTAATTTACCAAAAAGAAATCATTAATATACTCTATATAGTAACCATGCCTTTTGGAAATCGTCACGGTTAGGATATTTTGCCTTAAATTCCTCCTTTGCCTGAGTAGCCTCCGCACGGTCATCGTATGAAGATGCTATAACGCGATACGTATTTCTTTCAGCATTATAAACCACTTTGGCATTATAGCCTTGGCCATCCAAATATTGTTTCAGACCTTCCGCATTCGCTTTCACGCCAAAGCTACCACATACTACGCTATATGCTTTTAAGCCGTCACCTGAAACCAGTTCTACTTTCTCTTCGCGAACCGGACCGGCAACAGGAGCAGTTGTCACGGGGGCAGATACTACCGGAGCAGCTTCAACCGGAGTCGCTTCTACCTGATCGGCAGGAGCTTCAGCCAATTCCTGTTGTTTTGCCTTTTCATAAGCCTTCTTGTAAGCACTTTCGCTAGATTTACATGAGGAAAATGCCAAGCTACGCACAATCCCATACCCAACACAACTAATTTTTTCATGATTACTCAATCTTTTATAAATTAATACTCTAGTTTAATTCCATTATATTGGTGCAAAAGTAGCAATATATCAACAGCTTTCACAGCAAGAACGGAGTTAAATTTAGTTAATCAGAGAAGAATCTCCAATTTCTATTCAAAAATAGACAAAATAAACAACAACATTCAGTTTTATTTGTTAGATTTGTAAGGTACAAAAACAAAAAACTATGAAGGATTAAGTATTTTAGCTGCATTCCTAGGCGGAGCGTAGTTGGTGCAGCAGCCGGTATTTTATTTGCTCCTGAAAGCGGAGAAGACACTCGTAGCAAAATTGCTGATGCTTTACGTAAAAGAGGTATCAAATTAAGTCGCACAGATATGGAAAATCTGGTCGATGAAATTGCAGCCGAGGTAAAAGAATAAGCAACGCCCACAAAAGTGTATTGTCATTCCGGATACAAGTCCGGAATGACAATAATTTTTAAATCAAAACTCCACGCATGTTTGCAAACGATAAAAATATAGATAATCTGCAACAACTTCTGGCAGAGCTTAAAAAGTACGCAGAGTTACAAAAGGATTATGTAAAACTACATTTAGTAGAAAAACTTACTATACTGATATCAACCCTCATCCTTGTCTTTATATTATTGATATTAGGTATTATCGCCCTTTTCTACTTATCATTTACATTGGCCTATGTACTCGCACCTCATGTAGGCGGGCTTATGGCCAGTTATGGAATCATTACCGGATGCATTATTCTGCTGATTCTGTTAATCGTTTTATTCCGCAAACGGCTGATTGTTCAGCCTATGGTAAATTTCCTTGCCAACTTGCTTTTAAATGACAACTGATTATGAAAGAGAATACTCCTAATAAAACGCCCATCATCACTTTGGAAGTGATAGCACAACGAAAAGCTGAGAAGTTGGAAGAAGTACAGCAAGCTAAAAAAGAAATGGTACAAACCATACATGAACTTTTTGCGCCTGTAGAACACAAAGGAGGCGTAGAAGGCATTATGCAACATATCAATACAGGAATCGCCGTTTATGACGGAGTACGGACCGGTATCAAGATCATGCAAAGAATCAGAGGATATTTCCTGAAAAAAAAGAAATAACTTAGTATTAACCACAACATTTTATCCACATGAAAAGACAGCTACTAGGTGTGGCGGCAATTTTGTTGTCAATTTCCACGTATGCACAGGACAATCCATTATGGATGCGTTATTGTGCCATTTCTCCGGATGGAACCACCATCGCATTCACCTATAAAGGTGACATCTACACAGTACCCTCTACAGGCGGCAGGGCCAGTCAGATTACAACCAACCCTGCCCACGACACCAAACCCATCTGGAGCCCTGACGGAAAAAAAATTGCTTTCGCATCAGACCGAATGGGAAGTATGGATATTTTTGAGGTAAACAAGGAAGGGGGTATCCCCAAAAGATTAACTACCCATTCGGGTAATGAAACACCGGTGGCTTATAAAGATGCCGGACACATTCTGTTTCTAGCCAATATAATGCCAACAGCAGAAGACGCACAATTCCCCTCCGGACAATTCCAACAAGTATATGAAGTCAATACCGAAGGCGGACGCCCCGTCCTCTTCTCTTCCATGCCGATGGAAGATATCAGTATCAATCATACAGGCAATACTTTACTCTACCATGACAAAAAAGGATATGAAGACCCTTGGCGTAAACATCACACTTCATCCATTACCCGCGATATTTGGCTGTGTTCTCTGAATGGAAACCGTACCTTTCGCAAACAAACTGCTTTCAATGGTGAGGACCGCACTCCCGTTTGGGCTTCAGATGATAATCATTCTATTATTTAAGTGAGGAAAAAGGCTCATTTAATATTTTCAAACGTGATATTGACGGTAATACATCCAAACAAATTACCAACCATACCAAACATCCGGTACGCTTCCTGAGTGCCGCCTCCAATGGAACATTATGCTATGGATATGATGGCGAAATCTACACGGTAAAAGAAGGTGCCATTCCGCAAAAAGTTCAGATTTCCATTGTCACCGACAAGAACGACAAAGATCTCATCCGCCAGATCAAGCGTAGCGGAGCAACAGAGATATCCCTTTCGTCCGATGCAAAGGAAATTGCTTTTGTACTACGCGGAGATGTATATGTCACATCAACAGAATACAGCACTACCAAACAAATCACCAATACTCCGCAACAGGAACGCGATATTCACTTTTCTCCGGACGGAAGAAGTATTGTTTACGCTGCCGAAAGAAACGGATTATGGCAGATTTATCAAACCAGTCTAGCTAAAAAGGAAGAAAAACAGTTCGCTTACGCAACCGATATCAAAGAGGAAAGACTGACCAATTCGGATATCACTTCATTCCAACCTCAATACAGTCCTGACGGTAAAGAAGTAGCCTTTCTTGAAAACCGTACTACCATCCGTGTTCTGAATCTGAAATCAAAAGCTGTACGCACCGTCATGGACGGCAAGTACGAATATTCTTATAGTGACGGCGACCAATGGTATCAATGGAGTCCGGACAGCAAATGGATTCTTACCAACTACATAGGTATTGGCGGATGGAATAACAAGGATGTTGCACTGGTCAACGCATCTGGTAACGGAGAAATTCATAATCTGACCGAAAGTGGATACAGTGACGGCAATGCCAAATGGGTATTGGATGGAAAAGCCATGATTTGGGAAAGTGACCGCGCAGGATTCCGCAGTCACGGAAGCTGGGGTGCTGAAGCGGATATCTATATCATGTTCTTCGACCTGGACGCATACGACCGTTTCAGAATGAGCAAGGAAGAGCTTGCCTTACTGGAAGACTCGGAAAAGAAAGACAAAGAGAAGAGTGAAGAGAAGGAGAAGGCCGATCATAAAAAAGATAAAAAGAAAGACTCCAAGAAAGAAGATGACAAGAAGGAAGTAAAGCCACTGGTTTTCGACCTTGAAAACAGCCGTGACCGTGTGATTCGTCTGACTGTAAATTCTTCACGATTGGGAGATGCTGTATTAACTCCGAAGGGTGACAAACTATATTATCAAGCAGCCTTCGAAAGCGGATATGATTTATGGGAACACGATCTTAAAGAAAACAAGACTAAAATCGTCATGAAAAAAGTCGGTGGCGGAGCCCTGCTTCCTGATAAGAAAGGCGAGAATCTGTTCCTTTGCAGCCAAGGTGGTATCAAGAAAGTCACTGTCAGCAGTGGTGAAACCAAACCTGTAGAATTCGAAGCTTTCTTCGACTACCAACTATGGTGAACGCGAATATATTTTCGATCATGTATGGCAACAAGTAGAAGATAAATTCTATGTAAAAGATCTGCACGGAGTAGACTGGAAAGGCTATCACGAAGCATACGCACGCTTTCTTCCATACATCAATAACAATTATGATTTTCAGGAAATGCTGAGTGAAATGCTGGGTGAGTTAAACGGTTCGCACACCGGAGCACGTTACTACTCAAACGGTCCTATACTATCCACAGCGACCCTAGGAGTATTCTATGACGAAACTTATGATGGTGACGGGTTAAAAATTAAAGAAATATTGCAAAAGGCCCATTTGCCGTGAAAAAAACGGATGTTACTCCCGGTTGCATCATCGAGAAAATTGACGGCAAACCTATCGTGAAAGGGCAAGACTACTTCCCGCTGCTGGAAGGCAAAGCCGGAAGAAAAGTGTTACTGGCCATATATAATCCGGCTACCGGCAAACGTTTTGATATCACCATCAAAGCTATCAGCATGGGCGAACAAAGTAACTTGCTGTACAAACGTTGGGTAGAACGTTGCCGCAATATAGTCGATAAGTTATCCGAAGGCCGCATCGGCTATGTACACGTAAAAGGCATGGACAGTCAAAGTTTCCGCGAAGTATATAGTGAAGTATTGGGACGCTGCCGCAACAAAGAAGCTATTATTGTAGACACACGCCACAATGGAGGCGGATGGCTACATGATGACTTGGCCACTTTATTAAGCGGCAAGGAATATCAGCGTTTCGTTCCACGCGGACAATACATAGGCAGCGACCCATTCAATAAATGGCTCAAGCATCCTGCGTATTGGTATGCGAGGACAATTACAGTAACGCACATGGCTTCCCATGGGTTTACAAGGAATTAAAGATAGGCAAACTGATTGGTGCTCCGGTTCCGGGCACAATGACTGCCGTATGGTGGGAAAACCAGATCGACCCGAGTATTGTGTTCGGTATTCCTCAGGTGGGTTGTATGGATATGCGTGGACAATATGCGGAAAATCACCAACTTTCTCCAGACATTGAAGTTTATAATACTCCAGAAAAGGCATTGGCAGGTGAAGACCAGCAGTTGGAAGCAGCCGTACAAGAAATGCTGAAAACAATAGGGGAAAAGAAATAAAACAATCCCATCCTGATAAAAAGAAAAAGGTGTCAAAACACAACCTTTGAGGAAAAGGACTTTTCATCCGAGGATACTTTGACACCCTTTATCAGCCATAAAAAGAGCCGTATCAACTCTACTCCCAAGTAATGATACGGCTCTTTTTATACATTACAGCAAGATAATGTATGGGGCATCTATGCTGAGCATACTTAAATATGTCATAATGATGCTCTATAAGTTGTTCCCACTCATGCCCTCATTTCCAACTATAACCCACTCATTGTAAAGTCATTACCCTCACTCCTTATTCCTCATTCTCATCTCTTAAGACACTCATTCACAATATAATATACATTCACAAGCCTATAAACCGGTTATTTGGTAAGCCCCCTGTTTTTTCAGTTTTTCTTCCTTGCACAAACGGCATAAATAACGGTGTCGTAGTTTGTATCATACTGTTCTTCTTTGACGATTAAAAGTTCAATATCTGTTAATCACGAATGTAATTAAGTCTAATCACTATTGTAGTTAACTTTAACCACTACTGTAATTAAACTTAGTCACAGTAGTGAATAAGCAATTACAAACATATAAAAGTGAGAAAATAAAAGGGAGAAAACAGATAAGAGACAGGGAAATATGCATACATAGACTACCGCCAACTCGCTGCACAAGCCATGCAGCTGCTTTATAAGAACGAACGTTATGGGTTGAATGATGAAAATGAGAAGGTATTTTGGCAAAATAACACCGAATTTGAGTAAATTTCGCCTTTGGAACAGTTGTTTAAATGTCACTTCTATTCCGCCACTACAGAGAAGAAGGGAGAAAGGCTGACCGCACATGAAGATTTTCAATTATTTGCAAGAGTACAAGCGTGAAAAACCTGTCAATCAACAAGATAAATTAATACAGACACATTATCCGCAAACTGAACATTCACCCAAAAGCCAGCAGAAAAGGTACTTTATATCACATGATAAAGTTAGAATAATTTATTTTCAAGCATCTGTGTTAGTGAGGGCAATGCCCTCACTAACACAGATGCTACCATCACTAATAAGCAGTTCATTATAAACCAGTTAGAGCCAAAGTGAGGGCATGAGGGCATTTTCGCGTCCAACTTTCTATTTGTTAAGTTGAAAGGGATGGTTTCTATTCTCCGGTATGAAAGACACCGTTTCCGGCATCGCACCAACTTATCTTGCTCTTTCTTTCCAAAGACGAGTCATATCTTCCAAAGTCTTTCCTTTTGTTTCAGGAACCATCTTCCACACAAACAGAGCTGCAAGCACACAAATCACGCCATAAAGCCCATAGGCAAATACCGGACTGAATTCATACATGGCAGGAAAAGTGGAAGAAACCAGATAATTGAATATCCACTGGAAAGCTACAGCGATAGCCACTGCCTTACCGCGGATAGTATTCGGAAATATCTCTGCAATCAACACCCAGCAGATAGGTCCCCATGACATCATAAAGAATGCAGCATAAACTATGATGGAAAGAACAGGAAGAATACCTTCCACCTGAAACTCATCACAAAACGCAACACAGAATGCACCTACAGCCATGCCAATAGAACCAACAATCAACAAGGGTTTACGTCCCATCTTCTCTACGGTAAAGATGGCAATCAATGTAAAGAGAATATTAACTACCCCCATTACCACAGTCTGCATCATACCATCGCCACCGCCACCGATTTTTCAAAAATACGCGGTGCATAATAAAGCACAGCATTAATGCCGATAGCTTGCTGAAATACAGAAAGCAAGATGCCGACTACAATAACTGTCAGCCCGTATGTAAGCAGTTTTTCCGTTTTCTCGGAAGTTACAGCCTTTATTTCAGACAAAATAGTTTTAGCCTTATCTGTTCCATTTACTTTTTCAAGTACAGAAAACGCTTTATCATCCTGATGGGTCATAGCCAAATAGCGCGGAGTTTCAGGAACCAAAAACAATAAAATGCCAAATAATGCAGCCGGAACCGCTTCTGAACCAAACATATATCTCCAACCATCGGAAACAAGCACTTCATCCGGCATACCATCTTTAATCATATAATTGACAAAATAGACTACCAACATGCCAAAAATAATAGCAAACTGATTACAGGAAACCAATTTACCACGAATTTCGGAAGGGGCAATTTCGGCAATGTACATCGGACAAACAGCAGAGGCAAGTCCTACACCGATTCCCCCGATGATACGATAAAAGTTAAAAGCAAGGATCAATGCAAACGAAGTATCTCCTTTCGAGAAAAATAAAAATTCGGGATAATAAGAGCCTAAAGCAGACAGGAAGAACAATAAAGCAGCCAGACGCAACGAATTACGACGTCCTAGCCCCGAAGCAAAATAACCGGAAAAAGCACTGCCAATGACGCAACCTATCAATGCACTGGAAGCAGTCACGCCATGCCAGAAAGCATCTAATCCCAAATGTTTTTGCAGAGCCTGCTCCGCCCCCGAAATAACAGCTGTATCATAACCGAAAAGTAAACCGCCGAGAATGGCTATAAACACCACTCCCATCAGATAGAAATTGTTTTTCTTGTTTTTCATAATAAAAGAATTATAATAGTTTTCGTAATAAATACAATAACAAAGCTGTGCGAAAATAATCATTAATACGTAATTCTATTATAATTCTCCAACCATTTTAAATCTTTTTCACATCAAGGAAAAACAAGATTATTCCGTCTGAACTGTTCTATGTCTTCCTTTTTTAATCCTATCTTATCCAATGACTTAGGAAGATTATGGTCATTAAGATAATAACGCGGACGAATGAGATATTGTCTGTTTGCTACCGATAGGCTATCTGCCTATAAGGTGTCTGTACCCCTGCCAAATTCAGCATGGTATGAAACACGGAGGCATTTCCCGCCACCGGTTTTTCACGGTTCTGCAATATAGCTTCATGTACTTCCACATTCTTTTCTCTATATGTTTTGGACAACCAAATTAAAAATGGCACATGCAGTTGATAATAAGACGGGACCGGGGATGCATGTAAAAATAATTTTCGATTATCATCAAAAATATCCTCTCCATGATCCGAAGTATAAAGCATAGCCGAAAAAGAGTTTGTTTTCTGCAATAAAGTGATCAAAGAAGCCAGGAAACCATCTGTATAACGGATGGTATTATCATATGCATTCATCAAATACTCTTTATTCTCATATTTGGCGTCTGTCAGATTATCCGGTTTAAAGACAGACATGGATTCGGGATAACGTTCTTTATAATTAAAATGTGATCCATAGGCATGCAGCACGATGAATAATTTTTGATGACCTGCCTTTAGCTCCTTTTCTACCAGAAACAATAGTTCGTCATCCGAAATATTGGCTCCTTTCGGAGCATCTTTCTTGATAAACTTCCAATCATCTGCCTCCATCCCCAAAAAATCAATAAAAGAATGGTTAGGAAGCTGGTTCGAAAAAAAGGCAGTATGAAATCCTGCTTCCTTGAAAGCGGTAATGATTCCTTTCTGTCTATAAAGACAGTCATAATCCTCAGCCGAAGCTGCCGAAAGCAACATAGGCACACTTTTATGAGTAGTATTAGACTGGGTAAGCACATCCGTGAAAGTTACCACCCCCTCCATTTTATCAAGTAATGGAGTAGTATTCCTTTCATAACCATAAAGTCCGAAATTACAGGCACGGGCCGTTTCCCCTATCACCAAGACATAAACTTCCCGGCTGTTTTCATCATGTGCGGCACTGGCATTAAAAGTAAAATCCCTTGAAGTTTCCGCATATCCGGCTGTTTCGCCCGCACGTTCTGCAGCCAATACTAGATTATAACATACATTAGCCGGATACATTTCGATCTTTACTTGATAATCACGTTGCGTCGCATAGCAGATAACGGTCAATAACGCTCCTGCAACAATGCCTGCCAAGGCATACTTACGTTGAGAACGAATAAAAGAATATTCCAACTGATTACCCCGGGCCCATGAAAAACCTCCCAAGACCAAAGCAGGAATGTAAACAACAAAAACACCAATTACAGCCGGCAGTAAATTATCCAACAGTTCCAGCGCCTCCCCGGAATTAGTAGTTGTCAGATTCAGGAACATATCTACTGCAATGATAGAACGCCCGAACAGGTATAGCAATACCAGTTGGAATGCCGCAAAGAAAACAAACGGAAATAAGATCCAAATAGTCTTTCCAGGTTTACGCCCCAATGTCATAATCAACCAATAAACCGATACCGGCAGAATGACATTACAAATACGTGCCCAAAGTGTCATTTGCTGTTCTGTAAAAAACAATGCCACATTGGGAATGGCCAAGACAACGATGAACAGAACGAACAACCGTTGTGGCTCACAACACCACTGAATAAATTCTTTAAAATGCTTCATTTATATTAAAGATAAAACCAGACTGTCCATTTTTTCCAAATCCATAGTCCAGACGAACATTTACATTCTTTTTAAACTCCCAACGATAACCTATTCCATAATTAGGCAACACTCTGTCCATGCACAAAGCACTGAACTTATTGAATACAGTTCCGGCCCCTATCCAAACTACAACACCATTACGTTTCCATACATGCTGACGCAATTCCACCTGCCCCTCTATTTTATGCTTGTCACGATAGCGCCCTTCGTAATAACCACGCATGGAATACGAGTTTCCCAACAACGCCATCATGGCCCATGACGGATTACCGAAATTAAAAGTACCGCGTAATTCTCCTGCCAACAATCCTCCTTTCCATACAGGATGATAATAACTGGTACGCAAATCCGTAGTACTGAATGCATAATCGTTTCCTAAAAACTTAGGACGGAAACACTGGGTAATATTCAAATAATATCCTTATGGGGATTGGTCAACACATCGCGCGAATCATATGCCAAAGAAAGGCCCACTCCATAATTAGCAGTAGTAAGATTCATCCCCTCCAGTAGTTCGGGGCGTTCCATATTCTTACCATGCACATAATCATAAGATGCCATAGGACCTATATATAGATTATCCGCTATCCGAAACAGGAAACTAGCTTTAACTTGTGCTTGCCAGCGATCTAAATCAGATTCATTGGCATCTACCTTACCCATATCGTACCCTATTCCCCAAAACTTGGAAGGAAAGGAATAAAAATAAAGAGTATAATCCAGCCGGTATTTGTCCTGCGGAAAGATATGAGTTCCGCGTATCCCCAACATATAGAAGCCAACAGTGGAAACATCTCCGAATAAAGATACATTGGACGGAGGAAGAAGCATGTCATTTCTATCGGTACGACAAAGCCCCGCCGCCACCAGTCCCAGCCCCAGTTTGGTATCCGTACTGTAATGTGGTCCGCCAATAATACTGAAATCAAATTTCTTATGATTCTTATCTTTATTAGCATCATTAAAATAGTCCAGAAACTTTTTGAAAAAAGTCCTTTTCTGTACTGTGCTGTCTTTGTGTTGCGTTGTCGTATCTTCAGGCAAATAAAACAGCCCACCCTCTTGCGTGACTGCCAAAGCCGCATCTGCCATACATATAAAGATTACGATCCAAAATGATATTTTCTTCATTGTAATCTATTCTTTTTTCCACTGTTAAAACAAGCTTTACAGTAAACATAAACTGAATAAAAACAAATAAAGCAGGTCTGAATACAAAGATAGCCAAACCTGCTTTATTGTGACTTTTTTATATAATAAGAATCTGGTCTGAATTTACCTATTTCTGTCCTAAATACCTTATACCGGTTGCTTTTCTGTAATCAGCCAACGCAATCTTCTGCTCATAATAAGATTGGATAAGGTTTGTATATGCCTGTATCCATGTCAGCTGTGCAGAAAGCACATCCAAAATAGTCAACTTACCTTCAGTATAACTAAAAGTGTTCAAATCCAAGTTCTCTTCTGCCAGTTTGCAGTTCTCCTCGGCAATACTTATCTGACGGGTATTCTCGGTCAGACTAGTCCACGCCTTCGCCACTTCTTTGCTTATTTGGTCTTGCTTATCTTGCAATGCATACTGCTTGCTTAATAAAATAGCCTTCTGTGCAGCCGTCGATTTAAAGCGGGCTCCCCAATGGAAAATCGGCAATTTAATAGAGGCATACACATTACTATTAAACATAGTTTCACCCGAAATGTTCAACATCTGTGTTCCCCATGTCTCTTTAAAACCGATAGAAAGAGAAGGATTGTACTTGGCGGCAGCCAGACTTACCTGTCTTTTCTGATAATCCACATCCAACTGTGAGATAGCATAATCGGGACGCACATTCAAGGCTGTTTCCGCTCCAATAAAGGCAGGCATAGGCAATATGGTAGAAATAGAATCCGTCAAATCCATTTCAGCCAGCGGTTCCAATCCCATCAGCACATTCATATTCTGCAAGGCGACCTGATAAGACTGGTAGCTGCTGGAACGTTGCAATTCAGCCTCTTTCAAACGGGTCTGCATCTGAATGAGATCCGTCTTGCTGATATAGCCATCATCGTACTTGTCTTGCAGCACTTTGGTCAACTGCTCAATAATCTGCACATACTGGCACATCGTTTCATACATTTCTTTTTGTGCGGCTGTTCCCCAATAACTGGCTTCAGCAGCATAGATAATATTATCCGTTGTCAAATCCACCGACTTATCCGCCATCTGGGTTTGTATTTGGGAAGCCTTGTAATTGTGATAGATGCTTCCACCGGCATAAATAGGTTGTGATACCCCTACTTCGGCACTGTATGAATCGTGCTCCATAGGAACAGCCATTCCGCCAAAATCCATCTCGTATTTGTTAATACGATACTGATAGCTTCCCGTTGCATCAACAGCCGGGAAGAAAGCGGTTTTTGCCGCTTTCATAGCCTTCTGCATAGCTGTACGTTGTGCCACACTCTGTTTTAAGGTTTGGCTATAATCCAGTACCTTTTGTTCAAAGGTAGAATAATCCACAACAGTCTGAGCCGAAAGTGTACCGGTCATACAAGCCATACCTATAATATAGATCATCTTAGTTTTCATTATCTGTCTGCTCTGATTTTAAAGAAAATACAATAAGTTACCGGAAGAACAAAAATGGTCAGTACCGTCGATACGAACAAACCACCCATAATGGTAGCCGCCATACCTGCAAACATGGCATCGCCCAACAATGGAAGCATACCCAGAATAGTAGTTCCGGAAGCCATGGTCACCGGAACGATACGTGTCTTGGTAGCCTCGACCACGGCAGGCACAGCCCCCTTTCCATCCTTCAACTGAAGTCCGATTTCATCGACCAGCACAATGGCATTCTTGATATTCATACCAATCAATCCCAACAGACCGAGGATGGCAAAGAAGTCCAATGACTTGCCAAACAAGAGCAATCCCCATACCACACCGATAAACACCAGCGGCAACATAAGCATAATCAATACCGGCTTGCGGTAGTTGCTGGGGAAAAGAAACAGCAGAACCACATAAATCAACAGGAAAGTCAGCGGAATATTCTTCGCCAATGCAGCGTTACTTACATCCTGTGTTTCCTGCTCACCGAAATATTTCATTTTATACCCTTCGGGCAACTGCATCTGCTCTTGTACGGCAGTAAGCACCTGTTTAAACGCAGCCATCGTATTGGCTCCACGTTTAGGTTCACATTGCATCATCATACAACGCTCGCGGTTAAAGCGACGGACTACATTATAATCATAACCCAAAGCGAAATTATCGATTACCTGTTCCACTTTCACGGAATTTCCTTTCGTACTGAATACAGGCACACTTTTCACATCATTCAAGTTCATTTTTTCCACATCCTCATCTTTCAGCAGGATAGGCAAGGAAACATCCCCCTCACGATATTCTCCCAAAGGCAAACCATTGGTAGCCGTACGGAATGAGTTGGCAACCTGCTGACGGGTAATCCCCAAGCGTAAACCTTTCTGTTGAGAGAACATCGGTTTCCACACGGGCACCTTATCTCCCCAGTTGGAACGGATATCCGTCACCATATCACACTGGCGGGCTATTTTTTTCGCCCTTTCAACCAATGCGGTCAATGTATCGGGATTTTCACCGATAAAACCGATCTCAATAGCAGCTTCAGGCACCGGAGACAAAGCAAAAAGTGCCGAACGGGTAATGATATTGGGAAAGTTCTGAGTCATGTGCTCATAAAACTGCTGTTCCACTTCGGCTGCATCTTCGGGGTCTTTAGTTTCCACCATCACATTGGCATAGTTAGACTTCGGTCCAAAAGAAGAACTTGCCAAATAGTAACGCAACGGAGTACCACCCAATGTCACCGAATATGATTTAACTTTCTCATGATTCTTCAAGTAATCCTCCACCTTCATCACATCCTGATCTACCGCATGAATACTAAATCCCTCAGGGAATACCAGATCAGCACGGAAATAAGGCTTATTCATTTTCGGGAAAAAACTCTGAGCATAACAGCCATAATAACCAAAGAAAGCACCAAAGTTACAAAAACCGTGGTCAATGTCACAAAACGGCGTTTAATCAGCAAAGTCAGAAACTTCTCGAATTTATGATAGAGTTTAGTATCATACGGGTCTTTCATCGCACCGCCAGGAACAGCTTCTTTCAAAATAAAATTACCAAAAGTCGTAGTCTGGCACAAAGCCAGAATCCAGCTCAATCCCAGTGATACAGCCAATACAACAAATAGCGGTTTCACAATCTCAGCCACGGATGCCGGTGCCAGATACAAAGGCAGGAAAGAGCAGATAGCAATAAAAGTAGCGCCCAGCAATGCCCATTGCGGCTTGATGGCTCCCTCTATCAATGACTGATAACGTGATTTTCCGCGCTTGATACCTATCTGCGCATTATCTGTCACCACAATGGCATTGTCCACCAGCATCCCCATGGCGATAATAAATGCCGCCAAGGAAGTACGGTTCAATCCTACCCCCCACATCAACATAATAAGCAAAGTACCACCTACCGAGAAAAGTAACGAACTACCTATCAGCATACCGGCACGCGATCCCATCACCACAAAGATAATCAGGATAACAATAACCAATGATTCTATCAAATTCAGGATAAAGCCATTATTCGCCTCATCGGCAATCTTGTCCTCAGGATAAAGCGAGGTCAGTTCAATGCCGATAGGCAACAATTGCTCTATTTCCGCCAACCTTTCGTCCACTGCTTTACCCACAGCTACCACATTATCCTTTGCTCCACTGGCCACACCTATACCGATAGCACGTTTACCATTGACCCGCATCAAGGTTGAAGGCGGATCATAATATCCACGCTCCACTGTTGCAATATCCCCCAAACGGGCTTCCCGTCCGTCCTTGCTGATAATCAACTGGTTTTCTATATCTTCCAGACTGGTATAAGTCCCTTCCGTACGCAAGCGCAACTGATAAATTTCTGTCGCTATATCTCCTGTATTCACCTGTATGTTCTGCTTCTGCAAAATGCCCATAATCGAAGTGGGATCAATACCCAATGCCGAAAGTTTGGAGGTAGATATCTTGACATTGATCACTTCGGTCTGCTCTCCGTATAACATTACTTTCTGTACTCCTCAATCGGGGTCAACTGAGTACGGATACGCTGTGCCCAGTCACGCAAATCGGTATACGAGAAGCCCTCATCAGCTGTCAAAGCATAATAAATACCATACACATCACCAAAGTCATCATTTACAGTAATGGTAGACGCCCCACTGGGCAACTTGGGTTGTATATTCGCCACTTTACGACGTAATTCGTCCCATTTTACAGGCATATAATCCGGATCAATCGTAGGCTGAAGTTCAATAGAAATCTTAGACAGTCCGAAATAAGATTCCGATTTAATCTGATATACATCTGTCATGGACTGAATTTCACGTTCAATCGGTTCCGTAATCAGTTTCTCCACTTCATGTGGATTCGCTCCCGGATACTGGGTAACCAATACCGCAGTCTTTATCACGAAAGGCGCATCTTCTTTCTTAGGCAGCTTGAAGAAGGAGATTACTCCGCCTATCAACAAAATAGCCAAAAAGAAATAGATAACCTTCCGGTTCTCCAAAGAATATTTTGGAATATTCATGATATGCTCTCTCCTTTTTTATTCTGTTAATATTTTTACTTGCTGGCCATCTACCAGATAAGACGCTCCGGCAGACACAACCTGTTCGCCCGGTTCAATATTTCCGGATACTATCAGGTCGTTACGTCCTACAATAATTCCCTCATCACTGACTTTACGCAGTTCTACTTTCTGTGTAGACGGATTATATATAAATACGATCTTGCTATTCAAGTTATTATCAAACACTACAGCGGACAAAGGCACTGTAATTCCTTCTTTTACCACATCATTCTCAATATTGACAATAACACGGCAAGAAAAGCCCACCGATACCTTATATTTTTTCAAATCAAATTCCGGATCATCAATGTAAAGGAATACAGGAACTCCTGCCCCATCGGGAGAAGCCTCTACATACTCCTTTACTTTTGCCTGAAATAATTTTCCTTTATAGGCATCAAATTCTACGTAAATAGTAGAAGGAGAAGTTACATAAGAAATATTCGTTTCGGGGATAGTGAACTCCACTTGCAATTTAGCCGGATTAATCAAACACACCACTCCTTGTCCTGGCTGTACACGCTGATAGTTTTCAACATATTTTTTTGGATAAAGCCATCAAATGGAGCGCGTAGCTTGGTGTCATTCAATGTGTTTTGCGCATTTTCAAATGCCGATTTGGCATTGGTATACGAAGCTTGGGTCGTTTCGAACTCTTGCATGGAAATAGCATTCTTGGCCAACAGTTTCTCTGCGCGTTGCATCTGTGATGACGCCTTTTGGAATGAAGCCCTCTTAGCGTCATAATCCAGTTTGTAATCTGTCGGATCAATTTCGGCCACTACCTGTCCTTTCTTCACCCGTTGTCCTTCGAGTACATTCATTGCTACCAGCGGACCGGACATTTTAAATGCCAAGTCACTGAACTGATCAGGCGACACAACACCTGAATACGATTTTTCGATCCTGCTTAACGAGGTCACTTCCGCCAATTTCACGGGACGAGGACCGCGTTCTTGTGCAGGTTGCTGTCCGCAAGAACAGAACACTGCCGCAATCATTGCCATAATAGACAAATTTTTACCTTTCATACTGTTTATCTTCACTATTAGTTTCGCTGCAAAGTTCTTATAATTATTAAAAGCGTACAAGTGCTAACAGTAAGATATATTAGTCTATTTTTAAGCATTTTCTTTGTTATCTGCTCTAACTGCCCTATATTTGTGGTGCATAATCAAAACCTTCTTTATTTTTATGAAGTATATAGATGACATTAACTTATTTAAATCGAATAAGGATTTCGTTGCAGAAATTGACATGACAGGATCATTAGGCCGTATTTACCACTACCCGCAACGAATGGAAGGATGCTTGTTCCTTCTGTGCCTGCGAGGTGAATGTGACATAACGATCCATCTGTCTGAACACAAGATACAAAAGAACGACATTGTCACTATTCTGCCAGAAACCTTTGTACATGTTCACCGGCAAAGTCCCGACTGTCGTCTGTACTTGATAGGATTCAACAAAGAGTTGCTGAACGGAATAAATCTCTTCAATTCCACCATGAACTATCTTTCAGCCCTGATTGACACGCCCATTATCCCTCTGCGTCCCGAAATAACCGAGTTGTTTCAAGATTATTTCCTGTTGCTGATAAAAATGAAACGTATGGGAGCCAAGCCCAATAAAGACTTAATCAGCACCATGCTGCTCACTATATTGCACGGTGTAGGCAGCATTCATCAGAACACCAATGTAACCACACGTACTTTCAACCGTGGAGAAGAAATTGTGAAACGCCTGGTCCAATATATCATCAAACATTATACGAAAGAACGGAGTGTAGCTTTTTATGCCGACCTGCTTCATATATCCCCTCAGCACCTCAGTACTACAGTCAATAAGATTACGGGAAAAACTGTTACAGATATCATCGCCAAACTAGTGATAACAGATGCGGAAGCCAAACTAAAATCCACAGACCTTACCATTCAGGAAATAGCCTATTCACTTAATTTCCCAGACATCTCGTTCTTTGGAAAATACTTTAAAAGATATACAGGAATGTCACCGAAACAGTATAGGGAAAACGGATAGTGAAAACAGACTCAGCCCACGTTAGTATGTGTAAGGTCAGACGTTAGTACGTATAAGCCTACACATACTAACATTCCAAAGTCTCTTACACCTATATAAAAGTTATAAGTTTTTCGGCTTATAAATAGCGTTCCACCAAGTCGCATCATCCTGCAACCATTTGGCAAACCAGGCAAAAATCGTGTTCTGCCACTGAATCCTCTTGCCATAATCCACTATATGATGATCTTGTCCCGTTACAGCCACAAAAGCCGTTTCGCGCCCCAGTAACTTCAGTGCTGTAAACATCTGAATGCTCTCTCCCACCGGTACATTCACATCCGCATCACCGTGCAAGAACAGCAAAGGCGTATGTATCTTGTCCGCATTGAACAACGGGCTTTGTTTTACAAAAAGATCAGGATTGCTCCACGGATAACTATTCGCCATGGAAACTTCACTGTACGAATATCCCCAATATCCTTCCCCCCAATAACTGGTATGATCACTGATACCGGCATGAGAGATGGCCGCTGCAAAAATATCGGTCTGTGTTTGCAGGTATTGTGTCATGAAGCCGCCATAGGATGCACCTATACAGCCTATTTTCTTGTCATTGACAAAAGCATGTTCTTTACAAAACTGCTTTGTACCTTCTATGATATCCTGTGCCACCCCTTCCCCAGCTGTATTGACGTGGCGGGCAGAAAATTCCTGTCCGAAACCGGTAGCACCGCTAGGTTCTATCACATACACCACATAGCCCAATGCCGCGTATGCATGATGCGGATAACGGCTTTCGAAATTACGGCTGACCGGACTGCACCCACCATAATAATTCACAATCATAGGATATTTCCGGTTGGCGTCAAAATGAGGCGGCAGGTAATAACGACCATAAATGGTATCACCACGAGAATTGGTAAAACTCCAGGCCTTGCATTCGCCCAGCTCCACATCTTTCAATATGTCTTTACTTAAGTCTTCCAACAAAGATGATTTCATCTTTTTGGTATTCATGGTGTATAAACGGTCGGAATTTGAGGCGCTCTGTCCATAATAGACCATAACCGGAGCATTTTGCGCCAATGAGAATGAGTTGACCAAATCTTCTGAAACCTCCAGTTGCTGAATTTTCCCATCAGCGGGATTCATCCGGTACAAACTGTAACAGTCACGGTTCTCGGCCGTGAAATATATTTGCCCGTCGGCCTTATTCCACACGGCACGCTGTACGCTGGGATTAAAATCTTTCGTCAGCGGAGTGACTCTCTTATCAGCTATATTCAGCAAATAAAGCTGACCGTCCGTCATACTCGGAGTCTGCCCCTCCTTTACATTTTTCCCTATTCCACCCAGCGATTCAGGCGAGCCGGATACCAATACCTGCGTTCCGTCAGGTGAAAAACGGGCTCCACTGATAAAACCATCTTTATCTATCAGCAGTTCCGCCTGTAAAGTCTGCATATCCAACCGATATAGTGAGAATAAAGTAGTAGGACGCTTGGTCAGACGGCTCTGACTGGTCATCATCAAAAGATACCGGCCGTCATTGGAAATATCGGCAGCCCAGACATTGTGATAACCGAAAGTCAGTGGCTGCAACAAACCGGTCTTCAAATCATATTTAGCCAGATAAGAACGGTTACGCCACCCCGGCTGGCGATCATCCGGTTCCAGTACCTCATAAATTTCTTTACGTTCTTTCGGACCTTCCTGGGTCATGGTGAAAAGCAGGTAGTCTTCCGTAGGTGCGAACTGGAAATACCCGTCAGGTAATTTATTCACCAGCACAGTTTCCATTCCGGTAAGCGGATCCACAACTATCAGCTGCCTGCCATCCACCCCCGTACGGGTATAATAATAACGGTTAGAACGAGGCATCCATTGCATATTTTCAGTACGCTCCGCCAAAACCTTACCGCTGGCAAGTTCAGTAATGCGCGTACTACCGGCTGACCGACCACCTACATAAGTCGTACGATAATTGGCAATCAAATATCTGCCATCAGGGGAAAGCCCTACTCCGGCAAAACGAGTTCCATGCAACACATCCGCCAAAGTATATAGCTTTTTGTTATCTTGCTTAAGTGAAATGCTTCCCTCTTGATCCGTATCCACACTCACTTTCAAGGAATCTGTTTTCCCTGCTTCAGAAAGATATTTAATAACTACAGAATGGGTGGCCGGCTCCAAAGCGAGTTCAGTTCCTTCTTGCTTCTTTCCATCTACATAAAGCTGGTATCTTTTCAGCCCGTCAATCTTCAGCTTGGCTGTGGCATAACGAGTATTCTCCAACACAAAACCCATCATGTGCAAGGCATATCCCGAGTCACTTCCCGGCAAAACCCCGCCTGTAAATAAAGTTCCCTGTTGCAATACGTCCACAGAAAGATGAGTGTCCAACAGACGTCCGGATACAAAAGTCTTTGAATTCACATCCACGCTGTCCACCTGAAAAGGGGCCTGTACAACGTAGGGGCCGGCATAACGGAAAGTAGTAATGTCAATCGTTTCAGCACCTGCCATCACAGCCCAGGCAAGTGCACAAGACAATAAGATTTGTTTCTTCATATTTCTAACAATTTGTGTTACACAAAGATACGAAATATAAAAGAAACAAAAACCTTTTCCTACGATTTTCAATGCTTCCTACAACATATTATTTCACCTCTCCCGGCAGATAGCGTAACTGCAAATACTGTTCCCCCGGTTTCAGATATCCCCCTTCGAATATTTCTTTCCTGATCCGGTAAACTTCCACTCTTTTCAATAAGTAATTTTCTACCTTCATCGGCTGCTTTTTACACCAGGAAAGCACTTTCAGACTTCCATCGGCATGAACATCCGCATAAACCTTTACCGTTCTTATCGGAGTCCCGTCCGTTATCTTACGTCCTCTTTTATAATCCACCCACAAAATAGCTTTCGCTTTTTCCCCCTCACATGTTCCGGCATACTCATCCGTTTCGGACGCGGTGGAAGGTGAAGAAGTTCCCTTACAACCTACAACCACACATAAAATCAAAAGATATAAAATATAGCTTCCTCGTGTTTTCATATCAATCGGATTAGTCTTTTATCTCTTCTATAGGAGTAATATCCTCTATTTCAGGCATCCCCGGTTCTTTCTTCTGACGGAAGCGGATGATGTTTATCAAATCGGACAGTCCGTATACAATGCTGCTCACTCCCAGAATGATGAATGGAACAGCAGCAGCCGTAAATGGATTAAATAATACCACAATACCTGCAATCAGCACCAACACAGGTATCACAAAGAAACCTCCCGGTACCACCGTCCAACTACGCGCAGCAGATAAATTCACAATCTGACTGATTCCCGCCAGTACCAAAACAGCACCCAGCACATACATCAGGATACCGACAAAAAATGCCGGCATAATCATCAGCCATAATCCGAACAAAAGGCTGCCAAGCCCGGCAATAGGAAAACGACTGCCATCCTGCTTGCCACGAATCAAATACCCGGATAAAGAAAAGAGTCCCGGTACTAGAAACAACACACCGATTGTAATAACCAGATAAAGAATGGCAGCCTCAGGCCATGCCACCAGCAACACACCGATGACCAACGCACAGATACATCTGATTATAGAATAATTCATTGTTTTCATATTCAATCATGTCTAATTGGTTAATGAAGCGAATATACTGATTATTTCTGAGAAGACAGATGCAAAATGGATATTAATTTTCAGACAGAAGAACAAAAGAACAAAAAAAGAAAGCCAAAACAAATTTTCCTGCCATAAGCTTAGAACTAATTCTATTGTTCTATAGACTTTAGCAAACAGAATGTTATACCGACTATTCCAATCTATTCTTTCGTACCCATGCCTGAAGATCATCCTTTTGTCTTATGACAAATCACTCTATCTGTTCTGTTTCAGGCAGACTTTGTTCATTCTCGTCCTCATCGATCAAAATAGCCCAAAAGAGCCACCATAACAGCAATCCTGCCAACAACACGGCACCTATTCTTATCCAAAGTTTACGTTTCATACACTTCATTTTAATGATTTATTAACTGATGTATTAAAACCATTCCGCCACCCGAAATGTTCATTTATAAAACCAATTTAAAGTAATAAGATTATGAATAATGGAAAATTCTTTGCCGGACTGGCACTAGGAGCGCTGGTCGGCAGTGCATTAAGTTGTTTTGCGCACAGCAACAGAGGTCGCAAATTGAGAAGAGACGTGTATGATGCCATTCAGGACTTACAAGAAGATGCAAAAGACCTGGCTCATCATGCAAAACATAAAGCAGAAGAAGTAAGCAGTGAAGTAGCCGGAAAAGTAGGTGAGAAAGTGGAAGAAGTGAAAGGGAAAATACACGAAGCTGCAAATAAATAAAAAAAAAGTAAGTTTTTCTTTGGAGTTTAAAACAAAACGCTTACATTTGTCCCAAAATAAAAACAGATTTTATGAATAGAATCATGGTAAATACATATTGGTGGCGTTTCTTACAACTAAACAAGTCGTAAGGGAACCAGACCATGTATATATACCTGACATTCTAAAAGGATATTCAAACTGAAGGCCTGTCGTACTTACGACAGGCCTTTTTTCGTTAGTGCAATTAACATTAAAATATAGAACGACAATGAAAACTTATCAGGTAAACAAAGAAGGTTATTATGGCGAATTTGGAGGGGCGTATATTCCCGAAATCCTTCACCGCTGTGTGGAAGAATTGCAGAATGCCTATTCCAAAGTATTGGAAAGTGAAGGATTCAAACAAGAATTCCACCAGTTACTACGCGACTATGTAGGACGCCCTTCACCTCTTTACCTGGCAAACCGGCTAAGCAAGAAATATGGCTGTAAGATCTACCTGAAACGTGAAGATTTAAACCACACCGGAGCACATAAAATCAATAATGCCATCGGACAGGTGTTACTGGCAAAACGTATGGGGAAAAAACGTATCATTGCAGAAACCGGAGCTGGACAGCATGGGGTGGCCACCGCTACGGTATGCGCTTTGATGAACATGCAATGCATTGTTTACATGGGCAAGACCGATGTAGAACGCCAGCATATCAATGTAGAAAAGATGAAAATGCTGGGAGCCGAAGTCCGCCCGGTCACTTCCGGCAACATGACACTGAAAGATGCTACAAACGAAGCCATCCGCGACTGGTGTTGCCACCCTGCCGATACTTACTATGTCATCGGCTCTACCGTAGGCCCTCATCCCTACCCTGATATGGTGGCACGTCTGCAATCCGTTATCAGCGAAGAAATCAAAAAGCAGCTGAAAGAACAGGAAGGAAGGGAATATCCCGATTACTTGATGGCTTGTGTAGGAGGAGGAAGCAATGCGGCAGGAACCATTTATCACTATATAGATGATGAACGTGTGCAGATTGTCCTGGCCGAGGCAGGAGGCAAAGGTATAGACACCGGTTTCTCGGCCGCTACCATCCAACTGGGGAAAATGGGAATTATCCACGGAGCAAAGACCTTGGTTATCCAAAACGAGGACGGACAAATAGAGGAACCTTACTCCATTTCTGCCGGTCTGGATTATCCGGGCATAGGACCCATGCATGCCAATCTGGCCAAACAGCAACGCGCTTTGGTACTCGCCATAAACGATGATGAAGCCATCCGTGCCGCATTTGAGCTGACCCGGCTGGAAGGTATCATTCCTGCATTGGAATCGGCTCATGCATTGGGAGCATTGGACAAAATGAGATTCAAGCCAACGGATATAGTGGTTCTCACCGTATCAGGACGCGGAGATAAGGATATTGAAACCTACTTGAAAGAATCCGGCACAAGGACCTCCTTGCAATAACACATAGAAACCCATGAGAGCAAAAACCCTATACGGACAACTATAAACAGAAAAGAAACAATGAAAACTTTTACCTATACCACCCGATGCAAAACCATACTGGGTGACCTGCATACACCGGTCAGTACCTATCTGAAAGTGCGCGACATTTTCCCACAGAGTGCACTGATGGAAAGTTCCGACTATCATGGAAGTGAGAACAACCGTTCTTTCATCGGACTGAATCCTGTAGCCAGCATCGGAATCAATCATGCACAGCCACTGCCACCTACCTGACGGCAGCATAGAAGAACATCCCATCAGCGAACATTTCCGGGCAGACCATGCGATCTCCGATTTTCTGAATCGTTTCAAGGTAAGCGGAGAATACAACAACTACTGCGGACTGTATGGCTATACCACTTTCAATGCCGTACGCTATTTCGAACATATCAATGTAAAAGACAGCCGTGATCCTAAGAACGATGCTCCGGATATGTTGTATATCTTATATAAATACCTGATTGTCTTCAATGACTTCCGCAACGAAATGTTATTACTGGAAATGTTGCAGGACGGTGAGGACAGCCATCTGGATTATGTGGAAAAAGCGATCCACAACCGTAACTATACTACTTACGACTTCCGTGCCGTGGGCGAAACCACCAGTACCCTGACCGATGAAGAACATAAGGCGAACATCCGCAAAGGCATTGCCCACTGTATGCGCGGCGATGTTTTCCAAATCGTCCTTTCACGCCGTTTTATCCAACGTTACGAAGGAGATGATTTCAAACTTTACCGTGCTTTACGCAGCATCAACCCGTCCCCCTACTTATTTTACTTCGATTTCGGAGGCTTCCGTATTTTTGGTTCCTCTCCCGAAACCCATTGTAAAATAGAAAACGGGCGTGCCACCATTGACCTATCGCCGGAACCACCCGCCGCAACGGAGACAAGAAAATAGATGCTGAACTCACCGCCAACCTATTGGCTGATCCCAAAGAAAATGCGGAACATGTAATGCTGGTAGATCTGGCACGCAATGACTTGAGCCGCAACTGTCACGATGTACAAGTAGAATTTTACAAAGAAGCTCAATATTACAGCCACGTCATTCATCTGGTAAGCCGGGTCAGCGGCGAACTGAACCCCAAAGCCAATCCCATCAAAGCATTTATTGATACTTTCCCGGCCGAACCCTGAGTGGCGCTCCGAAGGTAAAAGCCATGCAGCTGATCAGCGAATACGAACCTCACAGCCGTGGAGCCTATGGAGGTTGCATCGGATTTATCGGGCTGAACGGCACATTGAACCAAGCTATCACCATTCGTACATTCGTCAGCCGCAACAACGAACTATGGTTTCAAGCCGGTGGCGGCATCGTAGCTAAGAGCAATGAAGAGTACGAATTACAAGAAGTAAACAACAAACTGGGAGCACTTAAAAAAGCAATCATCCTGGCAGAACAAATGTAAAAACGAATCATCATGAAAACAGTAATTATAGACAACTATGACTCATTTACCTACAATTTGAGTCATTTGGTAAAAGAACTGGGAGCCGAAGTTACCGTATTACGTAACGATGCTTTCCAACTGGAAGAATTGGAAAAATTCGATAAAATCATTCTTTCACCCGGTCCCGGTATTCCATCAGAAGCAGGCCTGCTGCTCGAAGTAATTAAAAGATATGCCGGCAAGAAACCGATTCTGGGTGTATGCTTGGGAGAACAGGCCATAGGAGAAGCTTTTGGCGGCAAACTGACCAATCTGAGCGAAGTATTTCATGGCGTACAGACCCCCATCTCAATTAAAAAGAACCAATCAAAAGACAAAGGAAAGAAAACCGATTACATTTTCAACGGACTGCCGGATGAAGTGCCGGTAGGACGTTATCACTCATGGGTGGTAGATACGGACGGTTTCCCTGAGTGCCTTGAAATAACCGCAGTAAGCCAGGAAGGTCTCGTCATGGCATTGAAACATAAAGAATACGATATCCACGGCATCCAGTTTCATCCCGAATCCGTACTAACCCCCGATGGTAAAGCCATGATAGCCAACTTCTAAACGCATAACCCCAACCGTACATAATAAATATGAAAGCTATATTATCCCGCCTCTTCAATCACGAGGAACTGACCCGAAAAGAAGCAAAGAATTTGCTGCTCAACATAACCCGGGGAATGTATAACGACGCACAGATAGCCGCCCTGCTGACCGTTTTCCAAATGCGCGGCATCAAAGTAGAAGAATTGATAGGTTTCCGTGAAGCATTGCTCACCACCCGCATACCTATAGACTTTTCCGCTTACACCCCTATTGACATTGTGGGCACAGGCGGTGATGGAAAAATACCTTCAATATCTCTACTTGCGCCTGCTTCATTGTAGCAGGAGCCGGATATCATGTTGCCAAACACGGCAACTATGGCGCGACTTCCGTCAGCGGAGCCAGCAATGTCATCGAACAACACGGTGTAAAATTCACGAACAATCCGGATAAGCTGACCCGTTCTATGGAAGAATGTGGAATGGTCTATATGCATGCCCAGTTGTTCAATCCTGCCATGAAAAGTGTAGGCCCTGTCCGCAAAGCACTGCAAGTACGTACCATATTCAACCTGCTAGGTCCGCTGGTTAATCCATGTCTTCCGGCTTACCAACTTCTAGGAGTCGCCGATCTGCCGCAAATGCGCCTTTATACCAACGTGTTCCAAAAACTGGGCATTGGCTTTGCCGTAGTAAACAACCTGGACGGTTACGACGAAATCTCACTGACCGATGAATTCAAAGTGATGACCAATCGCTACGAAACCATCTACAAGCCATCCGAACTAGGCTTCTCTCTCGCCAGACAAGAAGAGCTTTATGGTGGGAACACTCCCGAAGAAGCGTCGAAAATCTTCAATAACGTACTGGAGAACAAAGCCACCAAAGCCCAGACAGACTGTGTACTGATTAACGCTTCTTTTGCCATACAAGCCATGGAACCGGCCAAACCGATAGAAGAATGCGTGGCCATCGCCCGTGAATCATTGGAAAGCGGAAAAGCATTGAATACATTGAAAAAATTTGTGGAACTGAACAGTTGACTACACACCCGGTATTCCACTACCAAACGCCTCATACAATGACAGATATATTAACAGAAATCATCGCCTGCAAGCAAATCGAGATCGAACTGCAAAAGGCTGCCATCAGCAAAGAAATGCTGATAAACAATTGTAACGAACCCATGCCACGTATCAGTATGCGTGCCAGTCTTGCCTCTTCTCCTTACGGCATCATCTCCGAGTTCAAGCGTCGCTCTCCCTCCAAAGGATGGATAAAAGAAGACGCACAGGCAGATACCATTCCTCCCGCTTACGAAGCGGCCGGAGCCTCCGCACTTTCCATCCTCACCGATGAAAAATACTTCGGCGGCAGCTGAAAGATATCCGTTCGGCACGCCCCCACGTGCAACTTCCCATTCTAAGGAAAGATTTCATTATAGATGAATACCAACTTTATCAGGCACGCATCGTAGGAGCGGACGCTATCCTTCTTATAGCCGCCGCTTTGAAGAAAGAGCAATGCAAAGCCCTAGCCCTCAAAGCCCATGAACTGGAACTGGAAGTCCTGCTGGAAATCCACAACGAGCAAGAACTGGAATATATAGACGAGAACATTGACATGGTGGGAGTCAACAACCGTAATCTGGGAAGCTTCCACACAGAGGTGGAAAACTCTTTCCGTCTGGCGGAAAAACTACCCGAAGAAATGCTCCGGATCTCTGAAAGCGGCATCTCCAGCCCCGAAACAGTCAAACAACTCCGGGCTGCCGGCTTCCGAGGCTTCCTGATAGGGGAAAACTTCATGAAAACACCCGCACCGGGAGAAGCCTTAAAAGAATTTATAACCCAACTAGAGAAATGTTAGGATGAAGCAACAATGATTATCAAGGTATGCGGTATGCGCGAGCCCGAAAACATACGCGCCATAGAGCAAGCCGGAGCAGACTGGATGGGCTTCATCTTCTTCCCCCAATCTGCCCGCTACGTATCACATCGTCCGGAATACCTACCGGAACAATGCCACCGGATCGGGGTCTTCGTCAACGAAAGCAGCGAAAACATCCTGCTGAAAGCACAGGAATTCGGTCTGCACCATATCCAATTGCATGGCAGGGAGACACCGGAACAATGCCGCAAATTAAAAGCCGCCGGACTGGGAGTCATTAAAGTTTTTTCCATAGCACAGGAAAGTGACCTGCAATCCGCCGGTTGTTATGAGGGCGTTTGCGATTACTTTCTTTTCGACACTGCCTGCTCCGGATATGGCGGCTCCGGCAAAACCTTCAACTGGAATATCCTGCAAGCCTATCGGGGAAAGACGCCTTTCCTGCTGAGTGGCGGTCTCCGTCCCGGCAGTCTTTCCCTTTTGTTGCAATTCAAGCATGAACAATGGGCAGGTATCGACCTGAACAGCGGATTCGAGACCGCTCCGGCTCTGAAAGACGACGCCGCCGTCCACACATTTATAAACCAATTAAAACAAAAAATACAATGAACAGAATCAACCAGTTATTCAGTACCAAGCAAAAAGACATCCTATCTATTTATTTTTGTGCAGGCTTTCCTACCTTAGAAGGTACGGCAAGCACCATCAAAGTCCTGGAAAAAAAAGGGATTAACATGATTGAAATCGGCATTCCTTTCAGTGACCCGATGGCTGACGGTCCCGTTATCCAGCACGCCGCCACCCGCGCCTTGAAAAATGGCATGACACTGAAGCTCCTTTTCGACCAACTGAAAGATATCCGTAAAGAAGTACAGATTCCGCTGGTGCTGATGGGATATCTCAATCCCATCATGCAATATGGATTCAAGGATTTCTGCCGCACTTGCCGGGAGACGGGAATCGACGGAGTGATTATCCCCGACTTGCCTTTCAAAGATTATATGGAGGAATATCGTTCCATAGCCGAGGAACAAGATGTGAGAATCATCATGCTCATCACTCCGGAAACCAGTGAAGAACGTATCCGCCTGATTGATGAACATACCGACGGTTTTATCTATATGGTATCTTCCGCCGCTATCACCGGTGCTCAAAAAGATTTCAACGCACAGAAACAAGCCTATTTCCAACGCATCGCCGACATGAATTTACGCAATCCCCGCATGATAGGTTTCGGAATTTCCAATAAGCAAACCTTCGAAACCGCATCCGCTCATGCCGCAGGAGCCATCATCGGCAGTAAATTCGTGACCTTGCTGGATGAAGAAGACGGAGATACGGAAAAAGCAGCGGACAAGCTGCTGGAAGCCTTGAAAAACTAACCTTTCACAACTCGTAACATCCTCTTCTTCAAAAATCCACCTGAAAGATCATGGCGATACAAGTGAAAAATATAATATCTTACAGGTATAAGATTATATATCTTGCAGCAGTAAGATCTATAATCTTATACCTGATCTTTCTACTTCTTCCATCCACAGCATCCGGCAGAAGCAGTTATCACCTATAAAGAAAAACATTTTGTTATTTCCCTCTCTTATTTTTGTCATACTTATACATAATTACTATCTTTGTGCCAAAATTAAACAAGAGAAGCGCATGATACAGAGTGAATATCCTTCCGTTTTGCTAATATACACAGGCGGTACGATCGGCATGATTGAAAATCCTGAGACAGGTGCACTAGAAGCCTTTAATTTCGACCAGTTACAAGACAATGTCCCCGAATTGAAGCGGTTCAACTATCGCATCTCCTCTTACCAATTCAATCCCCCCATTGACTCTTCGGATATGGAACCTGCCTTGTGGGCCAAGTTAGTCAAGATCATCAAATACAATTATGATAATTTTGACGGGTTCGTCATTCTGCACGGTACAGACACCATGGCATACACCGCTTCAGCGCTCAGCTTCATGCTGGAAAACCTGAGCAAGCCGGTTATCCTGACTGGCAGCCAGCTGCCCATCGGCATGTTGCGCACCGATGGAAAGGAAAATCTGATCACTTCCATAGAAATAGCCGCTGCCAAACATCCGAACGGCACTGCTATTGTACCCGAAGTATGCATCTTCTTCGAAAACCATCTGTTGCGCGGAAACCGTACCACAAAAATAAATGCGGAGAATTTCAATGCGTTCCGTTCATACAATTTCCCTTCGCTGGCAACAGCAGGCATCCACATAAAATATGAATATGACCGTATTCACAAAGCCGATCCCAATCTGCCATTAAAACCACACTATCTTTATGATACCAATGTAATTATACTGACCCTTTTTCCGGGCATCCAGGAAAACATGATCAGCAATATTCTGCATACACCGGGATTACGCGCAGTGGTATTAAAGACCTACGGTTCGGGCAACGCTCCGCAAAAGCCGTGGTTCATCGAACTTCTAAGGGATGCCACCTCACGGGGAATCATCATTGTCAACATCTCCCAATGCTCTACCGGAACAGTGGAAATGGGAAGGTATGAAACCGGACTCCATCTGCTGGACGCAGGGGTCATCAGCGGCTATGACAGTACGGTGGAATCCGTTCTAACCAAACTGATGTTCCTTTTGGGACACGGAAAAAGTGAAAGAGAAATACGTTACCAAATGAGTATTCCAGTAGCCGGAGAGTTTACGAAATCATAATTTATTGCGTTCCAATTATCATCCGGCGGGATGATTGCAGAATCATTAAAATGGTGTAATCTGCGATGAGAACTTAACGATTTTATAGCATGTAATCTTTTTGTAATATTTGTTTCATCAAATAGTAATAAAAATGCTCCATTTTTGCAATGCTGATCAAAAAAGATTAGTTTTGTAGTATTAAAAAGATGGATATATGAATGATTACCGCATTTTAGTAGTTGACGATGAAGAAGATCTATGCGAGATTCTTAAATTCAATTTAGAAAACGAAGGGTATTTTGTGGACACGGCAAACTCTGCCGAAGAAGCCCTGAAGATGGAACTGACCCAATACAACTTGCTGTTGCTGGATGTGATGATGGGAGAAATATCAGGATTCAAAATGGCGAACATGCTGAAAAAGAATAAAGCTACTGCTTCTATTCCCATTATATTCATTACTGCTAAAGATACTGAAAACGATACCGTAACAGGGTTCAACTTGGGAGCCGACGACTATATCTCGAAGCCATTTTCACTGCGCGAAGTTATAGCACGCGTTAAGGCTGTCCTTCGACGCACCAGTCCTACACAGGGAAAAGAAGCGCAAGAACAATTACAGTACAAAGGGCTTTTAGTCGACATAACCAAGAAGAAAGTCAGCATAGACGGTATAGAAATTTCCCTGACAAAAAAAGAATTCGAAATCCTGTTGCTGTTGTTACAAAACAAAGGCCGCGTATTCTCACGCGAAGATATTCTGGCTAAAGTATGGCAGGAGGAAGTCTATGTGCTGGACCGTACCATTGACGTCAACATTACCCGCTTGCGTAAAAAATAGGCGAATATGGAAAATGCATCGTCACCCGCCTGGGATACGGATACTGTTTTGAATGCGAATAACCTAACCTGTACCTTTCCATGACTATTAAATTATCCAGCCACGTCCTGTCATTCAACAAGAAACTATTCTTGTCGGTAATTTCCTTATTCATAGCATTCGCCATCTGTTTCATGGCATTCCAATATCGCAGGGAGAAGGAATACAAAATAGAATTGCTGAACACACAACTCCAGAATTACAACGACCGCCTGAATGATTTTCTCCGTGGCAGGGATACACTGAATATTCAACAATTGAACGACTATGTTTGCGAACACACCTTTGAAGATCTACGCGTGACACTGATCAACAAGAATGGTACTGTAATTTATGACAATCTGGAAAAAGATCCCAGCCACTTCGAGAACCACCATAACCGTCAGGAAATAAAAGAAGCCATCATTTATGGCAGCGGCTACTCCATTAACAGACAATCGGAAAGCCTGGGCGGTGAATTTTTCTATTCGGCAAAGTATTATCCTAATCTGGACTATATCATTCGTTCAGCCCTTCCCTATAATGTCAGTCTGATGAGACACCTGAAAGCAGACTCTCATTATGTATGGTTCACACTGATAATCAGCCTGATATTAATAATTGTGTTCTACCGATTCACACATAAATTGGGAATGTCTATCACCAAATTGCAACAATTCGCCATGAAAGCCGACCGCAATGAACCGATAGACACTGATATGCAGGATACCTTTCCCAAAAACGAACTGGGCGAAATATCCCAACATATCATCCAGATTTACAAACGTCTGCATCAGGCAAAAGAAGATTTATATATCGAACGCGAGAAACTGATCACCCATCTCCAGATCTCGCACGAAGGCTTAGGCGTATTCAACCACCGCAAAGAAGAGATTCTGGTAAATAATCTGTTCACACAATACGCCAACCTTATCTCGGACAAAAATCTGAGTTCTACGGAAGAGATCTTCTCCATCCCCGAATTGCAGCCCATCACCCGTTTCATTACAAAAAACAAGGAACGCAGTATCGGCAAAGAAGAGAAACGGATGTCATTGAACATAGACAAAAACGGACGTATCTTTGCCGTGGAATGCATTATCTTTCAAGATGACAGCTTTGAAATCTCCATCAATGACATCACTCAGGAAAAGGAACAGGCACTTCTGAAAAAACAGCTGACACAGAATATCGCCCACGAATTGAAAACCCCTGTAAGCAGCATACAGGGATATCTGGAAACCATAGTAAACAATCCTACCCTGCCCCGTGAGAAAATCAATGCTTTCCTGGAGAGAAGCTATGCACAAAGTAACCGGCTGGCACATCTGTTACGGGATATCTCCGTACTTACCCGCATGGAAGAAGCTCCGAACATGATCGAAACAGAACCGGTAAACCTCACCACCATGATGCGGAATATCCTGAACGAAGTAACTTTGGAACTGGAAGAAAAGCAGATCACAGCCCACAATATGCTGCCTGAAGGACTGACCATACAAGGCAATTCTTCCCTGCTATACTCCATCTTCCGGAATCTGACAGACAACGCCATTGCATACGCAGGAACTCATATTTCCATAACCATCCGCTGTTTCCGTGAAGACGAACGTTTTTATTATTTCAGTTTCTCGGACACAGGCGTAGGAGTAGGACCGAACATCTAAGCCGTTTGTTCGAGCGTTTCTATCGGGTGGACAAAGGACGTTCACGCAAATTGGGCGGTACCGGACTGGGACTAGCTATTGTAAAAAACGCAGTCATTCTGCATGGCGGAACAATCTTCGCTAAAAATACCCCCGGTGGAGGTCTGGAATTCATATTTACATTGAGTAAAGAATAAGAGGATACAAGAGCCTGTTTCTAAATTTTCTTCAAAATTTAAACAGGCTCCAAATAAAGAAAGATAATTGTTTTCTTAAATATAAACTGTATCTTTGCAGTGCATCGGTTCATTTATCTCCCCTCCGAGGTGAATGATTAAAAGGGAATCAAGGTGAGAATCCTGAACAGTCCCGCTGCTGTATGTTTCACTAAACGCATAAGCAAAATGCCAATAACCACTGGGATAATTTCCGGGAAGGTGCTTATAGCGGAAACGAGTCAGAAGACCTGCCTGTGCATTTATCAAATCTGAAGCTTTCGAGGAAAGAGCTTGGAACACTGAACGTAAGGGATGCCTTTAAACACATCCGCTATTTTCTCCGTTTCACTGTCCGGAAAAGAATATCAGGTAAAAAGAAAATTTATTTTAAAGTAAACTCTGCCAAGTTTATTTGGAGTGCTCAGCCGAAGTGATTCGCCTGAGCATTATTTTATAATCCAAGTCAATACAAAATCGGGATGAGTGACATAACGGACCCGATAACGTTCCTGCCGGCCTGTACGATATTCGCATGCCTCGAACTCCCCCTCTTCCGACAAGCTGAAAGGAAAAATACGAAGATGACGAATGAAATCCACCTCCTCTACTCCCATCAGTTTGAACAGTGCCTCCTTGGCCGACCAATGGAGCAATAAAGCATAAACTTCATCTCCTTCCATCATTGCGGGTTCTTCATCGGAACGAATAAAACGGGAAGCTACTTTCCGCACTCTGGTTCCATACTGCTCTATATCCATTCCCACCTCACAGGAAGAATGAAGCGCCACCGCCACATAACCGCGAGTATGCGAGATGCTGATATACCGGCTTCCATCCTTTAGATAAGGCCTTCCCGAAGAGTAATAAGCTATCTCCTTTTCTTCTCCACACAAAGCCTTCAGCAGCACACGTACCGACAACCATTCATGCTTCCGTTTTTCGGAAAGAACAGCCAATTTCTCCCTATACCAGTCTTTATGCTCCAATGATGCCAGCAGTTGTTCCGTTGTTTCATCAGACTTCCATATTCCAAGCAGAAACTCCCCTTCGATATAAGTACGGTATAAAGGCATAATAAAATCTATTTCTTTTCTTCTTCCACGGAGCTGGAAGAGTCAACGATAACTTTTACTTTCAAAATGCGGCGCGTATTCATTTCAAGTACCTCAAAATGATAATTCCCATAATCTAACCGCTCGTGCAATACAGGAAACTCCCCTTTTATTTCCAGCAACAAACCGGCCAAAGTGTCCGCATCTCCTTCCACTTTCTCGAAAAGAGCGGGATCAGCTTTCATAATCTTATAAAAATCGGACAGCAAGGTTTTTGCCTCGAATATATAGGTACGGTCATTCAGTTTCACATACGTACGCTCTTCATCATCGTATTCATCATTAATCTCTCCTACAATCTCCTCGATGATATCCTCCATTGTAACAATGCCCGAAGTACCTCCAAACTCATCGACAACGATGGCAATATGGATCTTGTTCGCCTGAAAATCACGCAAAAGGTCATCAATCATCTTCGTTTCAGGTACAAAGTAAGCAGGACGGACCAATGTCTGCCAACGAAAGTTGTCGCCCTTGCCCAAATGAGGAAGCAAATCCTTTATATAAAGAATCCCCTTTATATTATCCCGCGATTCGGCATATACCGGAATACGGGAATAGGCATTTTCCACAATACATTTCAACACATCGGAATAAGGAGTATTGATTTCCAAGTCCACCATATCCAGCCGGGAAGTCATCACTTCCTTAGCCGTTTCCTCACCAAAACGGATAATACCTTCCAAAATATTGCTTTCCTCTGAAATCTCACTCTTGTCCGTCAGTTCCAAAGCCTGTGAAAGTTCGTCGACAGAAATATTATAATTCTTTTTTGCCACACATCTGTTCACCAAAAAGGAAGAACGGACCAGCAATGCCGACAAAGGTGAAAAGAATTTCTTTAAAAAAGAAATGGCAGGAGCTGCCTTACGGCAAAACTTCAACGTGTTCTGTGCCGAATAAATTTTAGGCATGATTTCACCGAAAAGCAACAGCAGAAAAGTAAGGACAACCGTTATTAGCAGGAATTCCAGAATCACGGAATTTCCAAAGTGTATGGTGCTGGCAAAAAAGTAATTGCACAGCATGATAATGGTTACATTGACAAAATTATTAGAGATAAGAATAGTCGCTAACAAGCGTTCGGAATCATTCAGCAGGGCGCTGATACGCCTGTCCGAAGTATGTTTTCCTTCCTCTATCTCACTTAAATCAACAGGTGAAAGGGAAAAGAAAGCTATTTCCGAAGCAGACACAAAGCCTGAGGCATACAACAATAAAACAGCTAACAAGATAGCTATGATAGCTCCCATGGTAGGAGCTGTTACGGTTACACCGTCAAATAAATCCGCCAAGCGGCATAAATACGAGTCAGGGTCCAAGGAATCTGGTTTTAGTTAAACATCAAGTTCTCTTAATTAAAAAGGTAAATCGTCCGTCAGACTATTATCCGAGGCTTGCTGTTGTTGCAGAGCCGCTTGTGCAGACACCTGCTGCCGGGATACCGCTTGTGCCTGCGGTACATATCCTGTACCCGGTTGCTGCGAGGTGTTACGCGGGGTCAGCATCTCCATATTATCAGCAAAAATCTCGACAATGGTACGTTTTATGCCATTCTGGTCATCGTATGAACGGCTGCGGATTTTCCCTTCTATGTAGAGTTTGTCGCCCTTACGGACATATTTTTCCGCAGTTTGGGCCAGTCCTCTCCATAACACGATATTATGCCATTCCGTACGTTCGGGAACCTGTGTTCCATTCTGCAACGTATAGGCACGATCGGTGGTGGCCAACGAGAAAGTGGCAACGGCAATGCCGGTATCCAAATATCTCACATCAGGGTCCTTTCCTACATTTCCAATCAAAATGACTTTATTTACTGACATTCTATTATTCCTTTTTAATTATTAGGCTCCAAAATTAGCGAAAAAAACTGATTCACCAAACGCGATACGGCAAATTTATGCAAATCTTCCACGCTTATTCTCTGATACTTCGCAAAAGAAGCCGAATTCTCAGGGAGAATCACTTCATAAAAATTTGCGTAAATCACCCGGTGGGATAACACGTGCTTCACCCCTTTCCGCACCAGCCGCACTATGGGCTCCTCTCCTCCGGCCAGCATCTCGCGAAACTGTGGCGATGCATACAGTTCCTCTTCCGTCCACTCACGATCCGTTTCTATCAAAGGCGGTTCATACAAATTTTTCCATATATCATTTCCGCTGCGCTTATGTATAAAGGTATACGCGCCCATGCGTACATATATATAATTAAAATAACGATTAGTCACCTTGTTTTTATGTTGCTTCACAGGCAAAGAGCCGGCAATCCCCTTCAGACGCGCCACACAAGAATCGTTTAGCGGACAAAACAGGCAGTCGGGCGCTACCGGAGTACACTGCAAAGCTCCAAAATCCATGATAGCCTGGTTGTAGAGACCAGGGCGCTCACGGTCCAGCAACTCATCGGCAACCCGGACAAACAGTTTCTTTCCTTCCGCCGAATCAATGGGGGTATCAATGCCTAACCAACGGGACAGCACCCGATACACATTACCGTCCACCACTGCGTATGGCATACCGTAAGCAAATGAACAAATAGCCGCTGCTGTATATTCTCCCACTCCTTTCAAAGCACGCACCCCAGTGTATGTTACAGGAAATCCTCCTGCCTCTGCCATCCTTCTGGCCGCAGCATGCAAATTTCTCGCACGGGAATAATACCCCAGCCCCTGCCAATATTTCATCACCTCATCCTCATCGGCTGCCGCCAGTGCGAACACATCAGGAAAACGGGCCACAAAACGTTGATAGTAATCATATCCCTGAACCACACGAGTTTGTTGTAGAATAATCTCCGAGATCCATATCAAATAAGGATTTTTTGTCCTTCTCCACGGCAAATCACGCCCGTTTTCCCTATACCAATCTATCAATTTTCTGCTAAAATTCTCCATATCAGTATTATATAAAAGTGCATTCTATGCAATATTTCCGCAAAAGTAAACCAAGAAAATGGAAGAAGATGCTTTTTTTAGGAAATTTATTCTGAATATATTTCTTAAAGAGGGAGAAAAGCTATATATTTGCAGTCCAAAAAAATAAGATATAAGTATAACAATAATTATTTAGCGAAATGACTAAAGCAGATATCGTAAACGAAATTACGAAAAATACCGGTATTGACAAGGTGACAGTGTTAACCACACTTGAGGCTTTCATGGATACAGTAAAGGATTCATTATCTAAAGAAGAAAATGTGTACCTGCGTGGTTTTGGAAGTTTTGTAGTGAAGAAAAGAGCTCAGAAGACTGCTCGCAACATTTCAAAGAACACTACAATCATTATTCCGGAGCACAATATTCCGGCATTTAAACCAGCTAAGACATTTACATTATCAGTAAAGAAATAATAAACAAGAGTATTAACCCATAAAATTTGAAGCTATGCCAAGCGGAAAGAAGAAAAAAAGACACAAAATGTCTACTCACAAGCGTAAAAAAAGACTAAGAAAGAACAGACATAAAAGCAAAAAATAATTTGTAGTCTGTCTGTGACGACAAATAAAGAACAAACCTTGCAAAGCAACAAAAGTCTTTCAGGTTTGTTCTTTGTTTAATGAGAAAAGTGAACAATTTAAAAATACAAAAGTGACAAGCGAACTAGTAGTAGACGTACAACCCAAAGAGATTTCCATCGCACTCCTTGAAGATAAAGCGTTGGTGGAATTTCAGAAAGAAGGGAGAAGTGCTTCCTTCAATGTGGGAAATATGTATTTGGGACGGGTAAAGAAACTAATGCCCGGCCTTAATGCCTGTTTCGTGGATGTCGGCTTTGAAAAAGATGCTTTTCTTCATTATCTAGACCTAGGTCCTCAATTTCATTCTTATCAGAAGTATCTGAAGCAAGTTTTAAGCGACCGTAAAAAACTTTTTCCCATCACAAAAGCTACTATGCTGCCTGATATTGAAAAGGAAGGGACGGTTTCAACCACCCTCCAACAAGGTCAGGAAGTTATTGTGCAGATTGTAAAGGAACCTATCTCGACCAAGGGCCCCAGACTAACCTGCGAATTGTCATTCGCCGGACGTTATTTGGTATTAATCCCTTTCAACGATAAGGTTTCGGTATCACAAAAAATTAAATCGAGCGAAGAACGCGCCCGTCTGAAACAGTTATTGCAAAGCATCAAACCGAAAAACTTCGGAGTGATTGTACGCACCGTAGCGGAAGGCAAAAGGGTGGCCGAGCTTGATGCAGAGCTTAAAGTCTTGCTGAAACATTGGGAAGAAACAATCACTAAAGTACAGAAGGCTCCCAAACTGCCGGCATTGGTATACGAAGAGACCAGCCGCACAGTGGCCATGTTGCGCGATCTTTTCAATCCGTCTTATGAGAACATCTATGTGAACGATGAAACAGTGTTCCATGAGATTAAGGATTATGTATCACTTATCGCCCCTGAACGAGCCGAAATCGTAAAACTGTACAAGGGTCAGCTTCCCATATTCGACAATTTCGGTATTACCAAACAAATCAAATCCTCTTTCGGGAAAACCATTTCGTATAAAAGTGGAGCTTACCTGATTATTGAACACACAGAAGCACTTCATGTAGTGGATGTCAATAGTGGAAACCGCTCCAAATCTGCCAACGGGCAGGAGGCTAACGCACTGGATGTAAACCTGGGTGCCGCCGACGAACTGGCACGCCAGTTAAGATTGCGTGATATGGGTGGTATTATCGTGGTTGACTTCATTGATATGAATCTAGCAGAGAACCGGCAGAAACTGTACGAACGTATGTGCCAAAACATGCAGAAAGACAGAGCAAAACATAACATTCTGCCCCTCAGTAAATTTGGATTGATGCAAATTACCCGCCAACGCGTGCGTCCTGCCATGGATGTCAACACGAATGAAACCTGTCCCACCTGCTTCGGGAAAGGTAGCATAAAGCCATCCATCCTTTTTACGGATACTTTGGAGAGTAAGATTGACTACCTGGTCAACAAATTGAAGATAAAGAGATTTACGCTGTACATCCATCCGTACATCGCAGCATATGTGAATCAGGGTCTGGTTTCCCTGAAGCGCAAATGGCAAATGAAATACGGATTCGGAATAAAGATTATCCCAGACCAAAGTCTGGCCTTCCTGCAATATCGGTTCACCGATGTTCACGGTGAGGAGATAGACATGAAAGAGGAAATCGAAATCAAGTAAAAGAAAAGGGAGTGATAAAAAATGTCACTCCCTTTCTTTATTTCACTACTCTAATATGCAAGGCTTGATTTCGACGTTTCACAAGCTCAAATACCAGTCACATTCTGCCGATTACAACTCACCCAACCATCACAAAGCTGGCAAAACAAAAGCACATCCGTTGCCCCTATTTTATTTACCTTGCTTATAGTCTTTCACTATTCCCTCCGCAATCCAATTTGCCAATGCCTGACGGTTATTCTTCAGAACCAGCCGTTGTTGGTCACGCTTGTTCCGAATATTTCCCAATTCCAAAAACACCGCTACGGGAGTCGTATTACGCAATACATACAAATTACGTTCACTCACCGTTCCGCGAAAGCCACGGTTTGGCTGATGCTTGTCATATTTCCTATCAAAGGTACGGTGCAAGTTATTGGCCAACCGCCTACCCTTCGTACTTTTAGGAGCGTTATAAAAAAACACATCTGTCTGCTGTCCCTTACTGCGACTGTCCACATGAATAAATACAGCTCGTTTGTAACTGCTCTTATCTTTCCGATACAGTTTATTCACCCAGTCACAACGTTGCTTCAAACGAGCCACCTGATTCAAGGGAATAGGATCTCCCATGCAAGTTTCACGTTTACTGTTTGCCAGGACATGACCGTCACGAATACCATCTTTCTTATCTTGAATGATAATATGCACCTTCGCACCTCGTGACAACAACTCACGTGCCAACCGCAGAATAATATCGTATGCATACTCATCCTCATGCAACTGACGCCCCTGATAGATACCGATGGCCCCAGGATCGGGACCTCCGTGACCACTCACCAAATAAAAACAAGCTCCGCTTAGTTCATTGGATGTAATCTGATAGGTAGCATATTCCTTTCCAAATAATGCCTCTTTGCCGGTACGAGGCTTTTTCTTCGCCAGAAGCGGTGATAGAACAAAAAATAAAAACGTGACAAATAGTACCGATCCTCTCATTACCTGTTATTTTTCTCCCAACATTTCATCTATCTTCTTGCACAAAGAAGAGAATTCTTCTTCATTGTACAAACGGGTCAGCATTACAATCTTGCCCGTTTTGTCAATCAATACATTACGGGTGATGCCCGCTTTACGGTCTGCATATCTGGCAAAAATATCAGCTCCCGGATCAAGAGCCAACGGATAGGTCACGCCGGTACGTTTGGCAAAAGCCACTACGGTTTCCAAAGGTTCGTCCCGATCCACTCCAAAGAGAGCAAACGCTTTATTATCCTTATGTTTCAACCAGATATCTTTTTCAATAAAAGGCATCTCCTTTCGGCAAACTCCACACCAACTGGCAGTGAACTGAAGCATCACCACCTTGCCACGCAAATCAGAGAGTTTCACTTTCTGTCCGTCTGTCAGTTCCATTTCAAAATCGGGAGCCATATCCCCTACCTTTACTATATAACCGGCATTATCAGGAGTAACCTGTTGTGCCTTCACCGGCTGACTCAGCAAACATGCGCAAACCAGCAACATCAGACTCATAAACTTCTTCATCGTTCTTCTCTTATTTTTATATATTCGCTACAAAGATAGGCTATTCCATCATTTTTTCGTAATTTTGGCACCCAAAATAACTACCAACTTATCAAGAAGATGAATATTTTTTGGGATACAATTACTCATTACAATGCGGGTACCTGGATTTATCAAGTTATTATCACCCTTATCGGCATTATTTTAACCTGTTCTCTATTCAAAAGCCCCACAAAAAAAATAAAAGTAGCGATGAAGTTATATCTTATATTCTTGAATGTATGGATAGCTTCCGTGTATTACATGATTTATTGTGAACCAAGAAGTTATAACAGTGCTTTGGCAGGATTTTGGGGAATCATGGCCATCTTCTGGATTTATGACCTGAAAGTAAACTACACCCCTTTTGACCGGACTCACAAACATACCGCACTAGCCGTCCTGCTTTGTATGTTGCCATTGGCCTATCCACTCTTCTCCATTATAAGGGGGATGAACTTTCCCATGATGACCTCACCTGTAATGCCTTGTTCGGTAGCGGTTTTCACCATCGGACTGCTGCTGGCATTTTCCAAACGAGTCAATATCTTTCTCGTCATGTTTCTCTGCCACTGGGCACTGATCGGTTTCACCAAAACTTACTTTTTCCATATTCCCGAAGATTTTCTGCTGGCAAGTTCGGCTGTACCGGGCCTTTATCTGTTCTTTAAAGAATACACAGCTTCCCATCTGCATACTTCCACCTTTTCCGTGCCCGTATGATTAATCTCGCCCTGATTATTGCCTGCGGTGCAATCGGAGTGCTGTTCATGATATCTATGGTGTGCGAACTGGCTCAAGAACAGGCTTTATCGAAATAAAAACACGTCTTAATGAGGTACTTTGCAAAATCTTTCGTATTTTTGCCAACAAATTGAGTTAATGTTTTAACAGGATGAACGTATTAGAACTAAGTGAACAGGAGATTATCAGACGAAACAGTCTGAATGAATTGCGCGCTATGGGCATCGAGCCATACCCCGCAGCTGAGTATGTAACCAATGCATTTTCTACAGATATAAAAGCTGAGTTCAAGGATGATGAGGAACCTCGCAAAGTATCGGTAGCCGGACGTATGATGAGCCGCCGTGTGATGGGTAAAGCTTCATTTATCGAATTACAGGATTCAAAAGGCCGTATCCAGGTGTATATCACCCGTGATGACATCTGCCCGGATGAAAACAAAGAAATGTACAACACTGTGTTCAAACGTCTGCTGGACCTTGGTGACTTTATCGGTATAGAAGGATTCGTATTCAGAACCCAAATGGGTGAAATCAGTATCCACGCTAAAAAACTGACCGTACTGTCCAAGTCTATCAAACCGCTTCCTATTGTAAAATACAAAGACGGAGTCGCTTACGACAAGTTTGAAGACCCTGAACTGCGTTATCGCCAACGTTATGTTGACCTTGCTGTGAATGAAGAGATAAAAGATATCTTCATCAAGCGCAGTAAAGTATATAGCTCTATGCGCGAATATTTCAACTCAAAAGGTTATATGGAAGTGGAAACCCCGATTCTGCAATCCATTGCCGGCGGAGCAGCCGCACGTCCATTCATAACTCACCACAACGCACTGGATATGCCGCTGTACATGCGTATTGCCAGTGAGTTGTACCTGAAAAGACTAATTGTAGGTGGTTTCGAAGGAGTGTATGAAATAGGTAAGAACTTCCGTAACGAAGGAATGGACCGCACACACAACCCTGAATTTACCTGCATGGAAATATATGTTGCCTACAAGGACTATAACTGGATGATGGAATTTACAGAAAAAATGATTGAAAAAATCTGTCTGGATGTAAACGGCACCACTCAAGTAAAAGTAGGCGACAACATCATTGACTTCAAAGCCCCGTACAAACGTGTCACCATGCTGGACTCTATCAAGGAACACACCGGCTATGATCTGACAGGCATGAACGAAGAACAGATACGAGAAGTTTGCCAGAAACTCAATATGGAGATTGACGACACAATGGGCAAAGGCAAACTGATCGATGAAATCTTCGGAGAATTCTGCGAAGGTACTTACATCCAGCCGACTTTCATCACCGACTATCCGAAAGAAATGTCTCCGCTGACAAAGATACACCGCAGCAATCCGGATTTGACCGAGCGTTTCGAGCTGATGGTGAACGGCAAGGAACTGTGTAATGCATACTCCGAATTGAACGACCCGATTGACCAGTTGGAACGTTTCGAAGAACAAATGAAACTGAGCGAAAAAGGAGATGATGAAGCTATGATTATTGACAAAGACTTCGTCCGTGCGCTGGAATACGGTATGCCCCCAACTTCGGTATGGGAATCGGTATGGACCGTCTGACGATGCTGATGACCGGACAGTCTACCATTCAGGAAGTATTGTTCTTCCCCCAGATGCGTCCCGAAAAGATTACTCCGAAAGACACTCCTGCCAAATTTATGGAACTGGGAATTTCAGAAGACTGGGTTCCTGTCATTCAGAAAGCAGGCTATAACCTGGTGAGCGATATGAAAGAAGTGAATCCGCAGAAGCTGCATATGGACATTTGCGGAATCAACAAAAAATATAAATTGGAACTAACCAATCCTACGGTGGACGAAGTTGCCGGATGGATTGCGAAAATTGAGAATTGAGAATTTAAAGATTGAGAATTATTCCAATTGTCAATTATCCATCATAAATAATAAGCATGAAATTGCCCGGTAAAATAGCGATAATGGGTGGTGGCAGCTGGGCCACGGCTATTGCAAAAATAGTCTTGGCTCAGGCTGAATCAATCAACTGGTATATGCGCCGCGACGACCGAATTGAAGAATTCAAACGTTTGGGACATAATCCGGCTTATCTGACAAGTGTGCGCTTTGAAATAAAGAACATCAACTTCTCTTCAGATATCAACAAGATAGTAAAGGAATCGGATACCCTGATATTCGTTACCCCCTCTCCCTATCTGAAAAGCCACCTGAAAAAGCTGAAAACCAAAATAAAGGACAAGTTCATTGTCACTGCTATCAAGGGTATCGTCCCTGACGAGAACCTGATTGTTTCCGATTATTTTCATCAGGTATACGGTGTTCCCGAAGAGAATATAGCCGTCATTGCAGGTCCGTGCCACGCAGAAGAAGTAGCCTTGGAGCGTCTTTCCTATCTGACTATCGGATGTAAAGACATTGACAAGGCGAAGATATTCGCTCGGCAGCTGGCCGGACATTACATAAAAACTTCTGTAAGCCCGGATGTGGCAGGTATAGAATACGCTTCGGTATTGAAGAATATTTATGCTATCGCCGCTGGAATTTGCAGCGGTCTGAAATATGGCGACAATTTTCAGGCTGTATTGATTTCAAATGCCATTCAGGAGATGAACCGCTTCCTGAATACCGTACATCCCGTAGAGCGTTCTATTGATGATTCCGCTTATCTGGGTGACTTGTTGGTTACCTCCTACTCCAATTTCAGCCGGAACCGCGTATTCGGAACCATGATTGGTAAAGGTTATTCCGTAAAAAGCGCACAGATAGAAATGGAAATGATTGCCGAAGGATACTACGGAACGAAATGTATCAAGGAGCTAAACAAGCACTTGCACGTGAACATGCCTATCGTAGATGCCGTTTATAATATTTTATATGAGCGCATCTCGCCCATGATTGAGATTAAATTATTAACTGATTCATTCAGATAAAATATCAGATACAATGAAGAATATTAGTTTAAACATCGACAAAGTAGCCGGTTTTGTTTCTAAGGAAACAATCGCTGCTTACGAACCTCAGGTGAAAGCCTGCATGGAAACATTGGAAAACGGTACAGGTAAAGGTAATGACTTCTTGGGTTGGTTGCATTTGCCATCGTCTATAACAGCCGAACATTTGGCTGACTTGAAAGCTACTGCCCAGGTTCTGCGCGACAACTGTGAAGTAGTAGTCGTAGCAGGTATCGGTGGAAGCTATCTGGGAGCACGTGCCGTAATAGAAGCTTTATCCAATAGTTTCCAATGGTTGAAAGCAAAACAAGACGGACCCGTCATCGTTTTTGCAGGCCACAATATCAGCGAAGATTACTTGTTCGAGTTGACTGCATACTTGAAGGACAAAAAGTTCGGTGTAATTAATATTTCCAAGTCTGGTACTACTACAGAAACCGCCTTAGCTTTCCGTTTACTGAAAAAACAGTGTGAAGACCAGCTTGGCAAGGAAATGGCGAAGAAAGTGATTGTTGCCGTTACAGATGCCAAAAAGGGTGCCGCACGTGTTACAGCCGACAAGGAAGGATATCAGACTTTCATTATCCCCGATAATGTAGGCGGTCGTTTCTCTGTCCTTACTCCAGTAGGTTTGCTGCCTATCGCAGTGGCAGGATTTGACATTGAGAAACTAGTGGAAGGCGCACGCACGATGGAAACAATATGTGGTCCGGCTACTCCGTTTGCCGAAAATCCTGCAGCTGTTTATGCTGCCACCCGCAATGAATTGTATAAAGACGGAAAGAAGATTGAGATTTTGGTAAACTTCAATCCCAAACTGCACTATATGAACGAATGGTGGAAACAATTGTACGGTGAATCCGAAGGTAAGGATGGTAAAGGTATTTATCCGTCTGCCGTCGACTTCTCTACCGATCTCCATTCTATGGGACAGTGGATTCAGGAAGGTGAACGTACTATCTTCGAAACAGTTATCTCTATCGAAAACCCGGAACATACGCTTCAAGTTCCTTCGGACAGCGAAAATTTGGATGGCTTGAATTTCTTGGCAGGAAAGCGTGTAGACGAAGTGAACAAGATGGCAGAACTAGGTACTCAGCTGGCACACGTTGACGGTGGTGTACCCAATATGCGACTGATTGTACCCGAACTGAATGAATACTACCTGGGAGAAATCATCTATTTCTTTGAAAAAGCTTGTGGTATCAGCGGTTATTTGCTGGGAGTAAATCCGTTCAACCAACCGGGCGTGGAAGCATACAAGAAAAATATGTTTGCTTTGTTGAATAAACCGGGATACGAAGAAGAGTCTAAAGCTATCCAAGCTAGATTATAATATCAAAAACCTATTCAGAATGCCATTTATCAATGTCATTCCGAATAACAGTGAAGAATCTGAAAGCATCCATCAAATGCTTGCAGATTCTTCACTTTGTTCCAATCCAACGGTCACACCTTTGGAAATAATAACTATACATTTATTCTATGTTTAAAGAAGCGATAAATAACTATCTTCATACTCATGGATACGAATCCATCGACTTGAAAGCCGTATTATTCGATATGGACGGCGTGCTGTTCGACTCCATGCCCAACCATGCTGAGTCATGGCATAAAATAATGAAACGCTTCGGTTTCGGCCTCAGCGAGAAGAAGCTTATATGCACGAAGGGCGTACCGGTGCATCTACGATCAATATAGTAAGTCGTCGGGAACGTGGGCATGATGCTACTGAAGAAGAAATAAAAGCTATCTACCAAGCCAAAACTGAAGAATTCAACAAATGCCCCAAAGCAGAACGGATGCCCGGCGCACTGGAAGTATTGACTAAAATAAAGAGTGAAGGACTGACTCCGATGGTAGTAACCGGTTCGGGACAAACTTCGTTATTGGACCGATTGAATCATAATTTTCCGGGCATATTCCAAGCAACTTAATGGTTACCGCCTTTGATGTGAAATATGGGAAACCAAATCCGGAACCATATCTGATGGCCCTAAAGAAAGGCGGCTTTAAACCCAATGAAGCGTTAGTAATAGAAAATGCACCACTAGGTGTACAGGCGGGAGTTGCAGCCGGTATTTTTACCATCGCCGTGAATACAGGACCATTGCACGACAATGTGTTACTGAATGAAGGAGCGAATTTACTTTTTCATTCCATGCCCGATTTCAATAAAAATTGGGAAACACTACAATCTGCATTAAAACAAGATTAAATTTTGCAAGAATTCTTCACAATCAATAAAAAAGAGCTCCTTGCTTTCACCTAGATGAAAAACAAGGAGCTCATATTATATAAAAAATCACAGCCTATCAAAATACCTGAACCTACTTTAAAACTTTGCGTAACCAAGGAATAACCAGTTCGTTTTTAAAATAATGAGAAGGGGGATCTACATTGACCGCTTCGAAATAGGTCTTTGAATCCAGTCCTTCATCAAGGTGCTCCACATCTTTTCTAACTGCCTTATCAGCAAACTTCGGATAATGATGAAACTCCGCATTTTCCGGTTTTCCACTAGCAGCATAAGCAGATTGTACCAAACGGAAATCACGGTCCAACCCTCCCTCTGTAAAATGATAGGACGAGGAGCTAATGACGCAACAACATCTGGAAAATTAAAATACCTCCAATAACCAGGTATCAGATGACGGATAGAATTTGGAAAAGGACGTCTGTTTTCCTTGTCAGGTTTAGTCATTACAACGGCACGTTCCTGAGTCTGGCATAGAAAATCATTGTACACAAAAGCATAAATATCCTTATCCAACACCCCCAAGACCATCATCGGTTCTGTACCTAATGAGAATCCGCTAATCACAATCCTGTCCTTTCGGATATAGACTGGGCTTTCATCCAATTCAGCACCTGCATATCCAGATAAGAAGTATACCCTAGCCAACTCCATCCCAGTTCAAGCAAAAAACGGGAAACAACATCATAGTCATAATTCCATCCTTTATCATAACATTCCAAATCGGAGGCTTCTCCAGCAGCGGCATTATCCACCGCTACCGCCACATAACCTTCTTTAACCATATTCAAAGCCATACTTACTTTGGGATTATTATAATCCTCAGTTAACTTATCACAGATGCCGGGCTCACCAACCAATCCTTCTTTGGTCCTTCCGGACCCCGGAATGCACAAAACTCCGGGTACTGCACCCTTCAAATGTTCCGGTTTCAAAACCAGAAAAGTGGAAACTGACTTTGGAAAAGGATAGAACTCCCATTTCTCTAAAATATATCCCTCTTTTTTTCCGTTTTCACACAGACAGGAGACGGTTGTCTCTTTATCTCGGGAAACTTCATGATCTCCACCATCGCAGCACGCACTCCATCCTGCCATTGCGTAAATTCCTGTGCGGACATACCGGAACGGTAAGCATATTGGGGATGTGTATCTTTCAACATCTCATGAACAATGGCATAAGTACTTAGTAACCGTCCATCCCCACGATCTGATTTCACAACTGCATGCTTCTCAGGTTGGTAATTCTGAGAATTACCAACCATACATAAGCTGCATACAGATACTAAAAAGAGCAATCTTTTCATTATCATCATATTATCTCACTATTATTCATACCCCGGAGTCTGCTTGATTTCCGGATCTCCATTCAAAACTTCCACATTAACAGGCCACAACATCATATACGCCTTATCCTCTGTTAATATAGGCAATGAACTTCCATAATGCGCTTTAACAGAAAAGACAAAAGGTTTTCCGTTGGAATCACGTAAACGCAATAAATCAAACCAGCGGCTTCCCTCACCTACAAACTCTTTATCACGTTCCTGCAAAATAGCCCACTCATTATCCGCATAATCTCCTGCAATATATTTATGTTGTTCAAATTTATCACCATAAGCACGCTTACGTACCTCATTTATATATGCAGCACATTTATCCGGAGCTCCCAACCCGTTTTCACACTCGGCCAGCATCAACAAAACATCAGCATATCTATATACCGGTACATCTGAATCATAATAATGAGTTCCTCCATCCGTATGTCCCATCAGTTTTTCCAACAAGCGCCACGAGTCTTTCCTTCGAACATATATTGAAAGAAAGTAGCATCCAAACGAGTATCTTCCTTATCATAAATCTCAATAAACGGCACTTTATACTCATAACGTAATGGTCCGGCTGTCAATAGCTTCAACGGATCCGGACCATATTTATTTCCATCCAAGTCCGTAGCATTGGTAAACAAGGCTACATTATAGAACCAGTTCGCCCCCCAATTGGTCAATTCATTCTTATTAAAACACAGAGCGAAAATGATCTCTTTATTCTTCTTCCCTTCCGGAGTCCATAAATCCGCAAAGTTTGGAAGCAGTTCGAATTGTTGGTTCACCAAATTCAATAAAGCCTTCTTTGCTGTCAACAAGTCACTGTTATTAGGATCTACGGCAGTCAGAGTAGCTATATGATCTCCTGCAATATCATCATCTGGTAATCCTGTAGTGACTTTGGCAGACCACATATATATCTTGGCCTTCAAAAGTTCCGTTGCATGATAAGACCATTCATATTGGTTGGACATCTTCTTATCCGACTCATTGAAGAAAGCTTCGGATTTATTAATATCTTCTTTGATAAACTCCAACGTTTCCTCCGGAGTAGAACGAGCCTTATATAATTGCGTAATATCAATGCTACCCTCGGTAACTTTCGGTTCCGTCTCTAACGGCACACCACCAAATGTTCGATAAAGATAGAAATAGTAATATGCACGCAAGCCATAAGCCTGTCCCAAATAAAATGATTTCTCCGTTCCAGTCAGATAATCAATTTCTTTATCTACATTTCTGATAAACAAATTTATATGCATGATATTTGGGTACACCTCATACCAATCATCGATACCGGTATTATCTTTCGTAAGCAGATTATTAGTCATAGGCGGACCATATACCCCCTCACCCATAGAAGTAACATCACTTATCAGAATCTCACTTCTGAACTCTCCCAATGTGACAGGCATCTGATATTTATCTCTTAAATCGGCATGAATACCAGTCATAAACATTTCTACCTGAGACTTCTGATTCCAAAAATCATTAGAGCCATAATAATCTTCAGGAGACAGGTCCAACGCATCACAAGCAGACAATACCATCATCCCACTCAACAATATGCTATAAAATATTTTCTTCATAATCCTTCCTATTTATTAGAATGTAACATTTAAACCCAAAACAACTGTTCTAGGAGGGGATATCCTCCATTCTGACTGACACCATATTCGGGGGTCGCCATATTTTTGGCTGCTGTAATATATCCCAAATTCTGTGCTGTTACAGAAACATCCACCTTGCTCAAACCGGATTTATGAATCCAACTCTGAGGCAAGGAATACGACAGGCTTATTTCACGAAAAGCCAAATAATCGCCACGATAACAATTAATGTCCGATATTCTGTCATAATTACGTTTGCCCAAAAAGTCAGCCCATCCATACACCGGATATTTTCCATTCGGATTACTTTCCGACCAGGAATCTTTAACTAAAGAAATGGTATTAAATGTTCCCTGCATATTACCCATAATCCAAGGAGTTTTCCAATCATGTACCCAATAGCCTAAAGCATAATCCAAACGGCAGTTCAAAGTTAACCCTTTCCATGAAGTATTAATGTTAAAGCCTCCGGTCCAATGAGGTATCGTATTACCCAATTTCACCCGGTCATAATCATCAATCACACCATCCCCATTCACATCCTGCCATTTCACATCACCAGCCTGTATAGGCAGTCCTTTCTCCTTTTCGGCATCCGACAATTTAGCCCAAGCTTCAGGGCCATAAAGCACTTTGGCATCTGCTCCATTTTCCGTATAAGTGGATCTGTCTATCAGATTGCCTGGAATCTCACTCTCACTCTTATAAATACCAAGAGATTTAAAGGCGTAAATCACACCATATTCCTGTCCTTCCTGATAACCACCTACCCATTGTCTTTCATAGGTACCATCTGCCAGCTTGCGTCCCGTATAAACCTGATAGGCATCCTGCATATTATTCGGCAATCCATTGTACGGTAATGAGATAATCTTATTCTTATTATAAGCGGTATTCATACTAACTGTAAATTTCCAATCTTTGGTACGCAAAACATTGGCAGTCAATTCCAACTCCATACCTTGGTTTTGTACTTCTCCATTGTTAGAAAGGAAAGAAGAAACTCCGCTATGAGAAGGCAGGGTGATTTCTGCAAATTTATCCTGTGTATGTCTATTATAATAGGTGAAGTTCAAGATATATTTGTTATTCAGAAAACCAATATCGAAACCTGTCTCGAATGTGTACGATTTTTCCCATCTCATGGTGGGATTAGGCAAATCGTTTATCATCAAAGGAACTTTGCCATTATAGTTGGGTACTATTTTACCATCTTTATCTTTCATAATACCATAAGAACCTTGAACCGTATAATAATCAAGTCCTGTCACTACATTACCATTAGCATCCAGTACACCAGACACATTTCCATTGGCTCCGTAACTAGCACGAATTTTAGCATAAGAAAGTACATTGCTACAAGACTCCATAAAATTCTCTCTACTCAATACCCAACCGGCTGATATACCGGGAAAGGTTCCCCAACGGTTATCTTTTGGCAGTTTGGAGTATCCGTCGCGACGTAAAACAAGGCTCAGCAAATATTTGGACTTATAATCATAATTCACTCTGCCAAAGAATGAAAGAATACGCTGTCTGTAATGCCAAGAATCTATTTGCCGCACTCCGGCAGCAGTCGAAGTATAATTCAAATCCTGAAAATCAGATAATGGAGATCCATAACCAGATGCCGAAAAACCTTTCTTGTATGAGTCATAATATTCTACACCTACCATCGCATCCATAGAATGATCTTGCCGGAATGTAGTCTGATAATTCAAGATTCCATTGTAAGTCTGGTCTAAAAGCCGTTCATGTTTGTTGGAAGTACTATGATTAGTATCATACACCGGTCCTGTAGCTACAATATAGTCCCCTTTGAAGAACTCTCTGCTATCATCAAAATAGAACCAAGTTCCTGTGGTCTTGAATGTCAATCCTTTCATTATATTAAAGGTAAAAGACTGGCTCAGATTAAACTTGTCCGTATTATTATCATAATTCAATGCATCCTCATACACTTTCACTGTAGTCCAGCCACGAGCATAAGAAGCCACGGCAGGGCCTGCCAACCAATCACCGTCCGGACTTTTCACACGGAATGTAGGAGGAACGGACAAGGTAGTACTGAAAAAATTACCTTCACCGGCATATCCTGCACCACCATCGTCCCATTTTGCATCGGTAAATGTCAAAGAAGAATTAGAAGTAAGCCAAGGCTTAATTTTATAATCTGCATTGATCGTGAAGTTCAAACGGTGATACCAGTTGTTCATCGCATTTCCTTCGCTGCGATTATAGCCTAGGCTTGCATAATAATGTCCTTTATCATTGCCACCGGATACGCTCAAGTTATAATCCTGAGTAATAGCCGGAGATTTGATATTATAATCTTTCAGTTGATTATCACAATAAATCAATTTTTGTCCCGGATTCACCGGGTCATCCATTGTCTGCCAACCTTGTTTTAACAGGAAAGCCAGGTCATCTGTATAATTCATAACACCCCATACGGCTGTATTATCCTTATTACCATTAAGTACATTCCCTTTTTCATCAAAATATCTGTTTCCCGTTCCGTAAGGCTGTGTTCCGGATAAAGTCGCATCACTGGCAAATCCATGCCAAGCACCCGATTTATCCTGCCATATATGCGAAGACCGATAAAATGCCGAACGCATATAATACAAATAATCATGAGCATTCAAAAATTCATACTGGCTATGAAAAAAATTGAAACCGACTTTCGCACTCAAATTTATTTCCGTATGTCCTTCCGAACCTCTTTTAGTAGTAACAAGAATTACACCATTGGAAGCACGCGCACCATAAATAGCCGTAGCACCAGCATCTTTCATGACCTCCAAAGACTCGATATCCTCCGGATTCACATCACTCAACGACTCGCGTACAGCACCATCGATAATAACCAAAGGTGAACCGCTACCATCCAGATTGGTACCACCACGAAGCACCAAAGTAGGAGTGGAATTCGGATTACCGCTAGTTTGCTGTACCCTTAATCCTGCCACTGCACCAGAGAGTGCTTGCGCCGGATTAGTATGGGCCCCCGTACTTAAAGTAGAATTGTCAACTTTAGCAATGGAATTAGTCATCTTAGAACGAAGTTGTGTGCCCCCATAACCTGTTATCACCACTTCATCCAAAGTCTTATTGTCTTCCTGCAGCTGAACATTCAGAAACGTTTTTTTCCCTACCAACATTTCTTGAGTCAGATAACCGATATAAGAAAAGACCAAAGACGTTTTTTCACTTACCACTAACGTAAACCGGCCGTCTATATCAGTTATGGTACCATTGGTAGTACCTTTCTCTATAATATTAGCCCCAATAATTGCTTCTCCTTTGGCATCGGTCACTATACCTTTGACAGTCACTTTATCTTGTTGCATAACAATGGAACGCGTTTCTTCTCTAGAAATGGCCTTGCGAATTATTACTTGTCTGTCACGGATATGATATTCCAAATCAGTACCGGCAAACATTTGTTTCAGTACCTCCTCTATTGTTTTATTTCGTACATCCACATTGACACGACGAGACAAATCAATATCTGTACGATATATAAAAATAAATTGACTATTCTTTTCTACCCAATTAATCACACTCTTCAAAGTCTGGTTCTCCATGGAAACGGTAAAGCTGGTTTGTTCCGCATAACTCATTTCCGCAAAAGCCTCTTCATAACCTGTAAATGTTAAAATCATGGCTAAACTCATACATTTTGTGAATTTAGGCATGAGTTTTATTCTATTCGTGTATTTTTTCATATATTTGATTGTTTTTTCTATTTATTTCAAGGTAAATAATTAAACAACGATTCAGTGACCAGATAGTACGGCAAATACTGTCTGGTTTTCTTTTTTTACATCCTTCTTTTATTCCATAGGCTAAAGTATTTTAAGGTTCAACAATTCTCATTTAAGGCTCACATAGATTTCATCTTTATCATTTATTGTATAATGCAATGATAATGAAAGACATAAGTTATCCATAACATTGGTAATATCTGTTTGAAGATCCAGTTTTCCTGACAATGACAAGGTCGTAATCTCTGCATCATACCGTATTTTACACCCATAATACCGCTCAAGCTTCTTTAAAACATCTCCTACGGGTCTTTGATGAAGCAGCAATAAATTATCCTTCCAACTGATGTATTCGGACACATCAACCTTACGTACCTGCGTTTTATTGCCTTTAATATCCACCAATTGATTAGGTGCTAATCTTACTTTGCTCTTATTCTCAGTAGTTACTTCCACGCTTCCACGTACTAAAACAACAGATGCAGCCTCATCCTCCTATAGGCACAGACATTAAACGAAGTACCCAGCACGCGTATATCAAACTCTCTTGTTTTGACAACAAATGGGCAATCCTTCCTTTTGGCTACATCCAGATAAACCTCCCCCTCTACCAAGATTTCACGTTTCCGTTCTTCAAAATATCCGGATATATCACTTTACTACCTGAATTTATATAAATTCTAGTACCATCAGAAAAAGTAATATCAGCTCTTTTCCCATTAGGAACCATTATTTGATGCATTTCATTCTTTACAGATGAAGCCTGGGATATTTTAGTATTTAATGCATACTGCTGAATATTCGAACTTCCTAAAGTATCATATTTTAAAGAAGCATCATTTTTCAGATTCATAGCTTGGTTATCTGTTATCAGAATCACCTCATCACCGCAAATGGAAGTCGTGTCATTCAGCAATGCTATATCAAGCTCCGTACCCTCATCAACATTGGTACTCCACCAGTTCATAACTAAAGCCAAAGCAATCGCTGCCGCTATCGACAAAGACCACCTATAAATATGACGTCTGTGGGGAACCTTTTTTTCCCTTCCTACTCGTTTCATCACGTCCTGAAAAGATTTGTCTACATCAACAGATTCCAGTTCATCTGCTTCCCGAATCTTCTCAGTCAGGCATTGAACTGTTTTACGAAATTCATCTGAATTATATATTGTTTTTTTATTTTTCATCGAAAAACCTTTTTATTAAGAAAACGGTGCCCGATAAAAAAGGTACTCATAAAAAGAAAAGAAATCACACTTTTCTTTGCATGAGCCTTCGCAAAACCAATAGACAAACCTTATATGACAAATAAAAGAACTTATTCATCACACAAATATCACTTCATTCCATGAAAACATGCCCAAATGATAAAACAACAATGATTAACTACTCGCTAAATCAAGAGAAGTGAAAAGCCCAAACACTACGCACAGGCACATGAACACAATGCACCAAGATACTGAAAATCCATATGGTTGAAACAGAGAAAAAGAATTCACGCAAACGTGCCAATGTACGCGACAAAAGATTCTTGCTTGATTGAGGATTCATACCTAAGATAGCGGATATTTCCTGATGGCTCAATTCTTTTACATAATATAAATACAGAATTTCACGCTGACGACCGGAAAGACGTGAAATTGCCTTAGCCAGCCTTCTTTCATTCTTCACATCCACATCATCTTTCTTAAATAAAGAATTTATTATTTCTTCGCCCATCGGAAAAAACTCATGGCATTCTTCAATCACTTCCATAGGACGTAAAGACTGAAACGCATCCAGCAGTTTATTTCTAAAAGAACAAAGCAAATACGCTTTTACATTATCAGTATAATGCAAATTCCTACAATTTAAAATCAACTTGACGAACAGATTCTGTATGGTATCGGCAACCAGCTCTCTGTCACCTACCATACGAATTCCATAGGAATACAATAACGAATAATAGCGTCGATAAACTTCTTCAAATGCCGCCGTTTCTCCTTTAATAAAAGATTCCCAAAGTTTAGTTTCACCATGTGTTCTATCAACCATAATACTAGCTCCTTAAAAACTTATTGAGCTTGCTCAGAGTTAAACTTAACAAGAAGGCAATATAAGAGATGAACCATGTAATGAATTCATCTCTTACTTTATAATACCTACATATTATTCAAACAGTTTACTGCGCGACAACATACAAGCACCGATGATCCCGGCTCTTTCTTTCAATTTAGATTCTACAATAACAGAATCACGGTTCATCAAGTTCAGTGTATATTTTCGAATAGCTGTAGTGATGGGTTGTGTCAAATAATCACCTGTACGTGACAATGCACCACCAATAATGACTAGCTCCGGATTAAATATATTAATAAGTCCCGCTACATGGCGACCTAATTTCACTCCGATTTCTTCCACCAGTTCAATACACAGCAAATCTTCCTTATTTACCGCATCAATGATATCATCCAAGGTCAAATCTTCCAAATTTTTCTTGGTATTGGAGATAATAGAGTTTTCACCATTATTAATATGTTCCAACAGAATACGATGCAAAGCAGCCCCCGAAACTTCCGTTTCTATGCATCCTTTTTTCCCACAATGGCAGATAATCTCATTCTCATATCCAAAATTATGCCCGAATTCGCCAGAGAAACCAGATTTTCCTTTATAAATCTTTCCATCAATGATAATTCCCATACCCAATCCCCAACTGACATTGATAAAGATGATATTCTTCTCACCTTTCACAACACCTTGCATATACTCACCGTAAATCATAGCACGAGTGTCGTTATCAATAGAAACACGATAACCACCCACCTTTTCTGATATGACATCCGTCAACGGGCGCTCATCAAAATTGAATATACTGTAACTATATCCCAAATCCGGATTCACACGCCCGGAAAGATTTACATTAATATTTAATATCTTATCTTTCTCAACACTGACTTTTTGAAGAAAATGTTTAATCAACTTACACAATTCGTCTAAACTCTCAGGGGTATTCTTCGCTTTAAAAGGAACATTCATTTTTAGCTGAACTACATCTCCTTTAAAATTTATCAACCCTAAGTTAATGGAAAACTGACGCACTTCAACACCTACAAAATATCCGGAATCTGCATTCAAACCATACAAACTGGGATGTCTTCCCCCACTGGTTTCCAGCTTTCCATAGTCGTTAATGTAACCTTCCTCACACATTTCATCAATGAATTTTGTAACTGTAGGCACACTTAAATCCATCTCTCTTGCTAAATCAGTAATCGTAGAGCTTCCATTATAAATATAATGGGTAATGATTTTCTTCTTCATCACAGCCATCTTTGAGCCCTTTTCAATTTCTTTCAACAAATTCTCACCCATAATAAAATATTCCGTTAATGTCCACAAATATAGTTATTTTTTTATGAAATCAAATCACATTTAAAGAGAATTTTCAAAAATTATTTTAGAAGATGTAAGCTAATTATCATTTTTTGTAACAATTCCATTTTCCATATACATTTAAAGAACGTTTCTAAGTCGCTTATTTATCTTTCTATTTATTAAAAGAGTGATTATTAATAAATAAATTTAGTTTTTACTTGTTGTTTTCATAAATCATTTATATATTTGCACGCAACATGATTAAGTAATATAAAATATTCATTTCAAATAAATTAAAGGCTATGGAAAAGATTCACGGATTAATTGACGCACCTTTTACTCCCTTTTATGAGAACGGAGAAGTAAATTATGAACCTATTGAAGCCTATTGCCAACTATTGGTTAGAAACGGACTTCAAGGCGTATTTATCAATGGTTCTTCCGGAGAAGGCTATATGCTGACAGAAGACGAACGCATGAAACTGGCTGAACGCTGGATGGAAGTAGCACCCGAAGGATTCAAAGTCATTGTCCATGTAGGAAGCACTTGTGTAAAATCAAGCAAACGTCTAGCAGAACACGCTCAGAAAATCGGAGCATGGGGTATCGGAGCAATGGCACCTCCTTTCCCCAAAGTAGGACGCATTGAAGAATTGGTGAAATACTGCGAAGAAATAGCATGCGGCGCTCCTGCACTTCCTTTCTATTTTTATCATATCCCAGCTTTCAACGGAGCATTCCTCTCAATGGTAGCATTCTTGGAAGCCGTAGACGGTCGCATTCCTAATTTCGCCGGTATCAAATATACTTTCGAAAGCCTGTATGAATACAACCAATGCCGTTTATATAAAAATGGCAAATTTGACATGTTGCACGGCCAGGATGAAACGATCCTTCCTTGTCTGGCTATGGGCGGTGCACAGGGCGGTATCGGTGGAACAACCAACTATAACGGCAAAGAACTCACAGGTATTATCGAAGCATGGAAAGCCGGTGATCTGGAACTGGCACGCGAACGCCAGAATTTCGCACAGGAAGTTATCAATGTCATCTGTCACTATCGTGGAAACATCGTTGGCGGTAAACGCATCATGAAACTGATCGGGCTGGATTTAGGAAAGAACCGGACTCCGTTCCAGAACATGACAGATGAGGAAGAAGCTGCCATGAAAGCCGAACTGGAAGCAATCAATTTCTTCGAAAGATGTAACAAATAAACCTGAACCACGATGTTTTCAATAGACTATATAAAAGAATGGTCGGAATCATACAAAACAGATCTGACCACCAATATCATGCCGTTTTGGCTGAAATACGGGCTGGACAAGGTCAATGGAGGTATTTATACCTGCGTTGACCGAAACGGCAGCTTGATGGACACCACCAAATCAGTGTGGTTCCAAGGAAGATTTGCTTTTATCTGTTCCTATGCATATAATAATATAGAAAAGAACGAAGCATGGCTGGCGGCAGCTAAAAGTACAATAGACTTTATAGAAGCGCATTGTTTTGACTCTGACGGACGTATGTATTTCGAAGTGACTGCCGAAGGCACTCCCTTGCGCAAACGCCGTTATATTTTCTCGGAGTCATTCGCAGCCATCGCCATGTCGGAATATGCCATCGCATCCGGTGACCAGACGTATGCCGTAAAAGCATTAGACTTGTTCAAACGGATGCAGTATTTTATGGAAACACCAGGCATACTCCCTCCAAAATATCTGGATACTCTTCCTATGAAAGGACATTCCATCACAATGATCCTGATTAATGTAGCATCACGTATCCGTCAGGCCATTCAAGATGAAAGCTTCAACGGACAGATTGACGCTTCCATCGCCCAACTGCGCAAAGATTTCATGCATCCCGAATTCAAGGCGTTGCTTGAAACGGTAGGCCCCCATGGAGAATTCATCGACAGCAACATGGGCCGCACCATCAATCCGGGACATTGTATCGAGACCGCCTGGTTTCTGCTGGAAGAAGCCAAATACCGTAATTGGGACAAAGATATTACGGAATTGGCCCTCACTATCCTTGATTGGTCTTGGGAGTGGGGATGGGACAAAGAATTCGGAGGTATCATCAACTTCAAAGACTGCAAGAACCTTCCGCCACAGGATTATTCCCAAGACATGAAATTCTGGTGGCCTCAGACAGAGGCTATCATCGCTACTTTGTATGCATATTTAGCAACCGGAAATGAAAAATACCTTGACATGCACAAGCAAATCAGCGATTGGACATACACCCATTTCCCTGATAAAGAGTGTGGAGAATGGTTTGGATATCTCCATCGTGACGGCACGCCTGCACAAATGGCCAAGGGTAACCTGTTCAAAGGCCCGTTCCACATTCCAAGAATGATGATCAAGGGCTATACATTGTGCAAGGAAATACTCGACAACAAAAAATCACATTTATAAAGCCCTTTATCTATTAGCATGAAAAACAGTAAAATTTATCCTTGGGTTGTAGTAGGATTATTATGGGGTGTTGCCCTGTTGAATTACATGGACCGGCAAATGTTGTCCACAATGAGAGATGCCATGGCGGTGGATATCACCGAGCTTCAGTCAGCTGCCAATTTTGGGCGACTGATGGGAGTCTTTCTTTGGATATATGGCTGTATGAGCCTATAGCCGGAATGGTGGGCGACCGCATGAACCGCAAATGGCTTATTGTTGGCAGTTTGTTTGTATGGTCGGCCGTCACTTATCTGATGGGAATCGCCGACACCTATAATGAAGTTTTTTTCCTTCGCGCCTTGATGGGAATCAGCGAAGCGCTCTATATTCCTGCCGGATTGTCACTGATCGCCGACTATCACTCCGATAAGTCACGTTCATTAGCCATCGGTATTCACATGACCGGGCTCTACACCGGGCAGGCCATCGGAGGTTTCGGCGCTACAGTAGCCGCTGCTTTTTCCTGGCATACAACCTTTCATTGGTTCGGCATCGCCGGCATCGCATACGCCGTAATTTTGATGCTTTTTCTACATGAAAAGAAGGATAGAATACAAATTGAACAAATAAATTCACCTTCCGGTAAAGAAAAAAGCAATTTATTGAAGGGATTATCATTACTTTTCAGTAATATTGCATTCTGGGTGATTCTGCTATATTTCGCAGCCCCCAGTTTACCGGGATGGGCAACCAAAAACTGGTTACCTACCTTGTTCGCCGAGAACCTGAATATACCGATGTCACAAGCCGGCCCCATGTCGACTATCACCATCGCGCTATCCTCGTTCATTGGCGTAATTATTGGTGGAACCTTATCCGATAAGTGGGTGCAAAGAAATATAAAAGGACGTGTGTACACGGGTGCCATCGGCTTGGGACTTACTATTCCATCCCTGCTTTTACTAGGGTTCGGACACAGTTTCGTAGCTGTTGTGGGAGCTGGATTATTATTCGGAATCGGTTATGGTATCTTCGATGCCAACAATATGCCGATTCTATGCCAGTTCGTATCATCCAAACACCGTGCTACCGCCTATGGTATCATGAATATGACAGGCGTGTTTGCGGGAGCAGCCATTACCGAAGTCTTGGGAAAGTGGACAGACGGAGGTAAGTTGGGACTGGGATTTGCCATGTTGGCTATTATTGTGCTTATCGCACTGGTAGTACAATTGACATTCCTCCGTCCCAAAACGGATAATATGGAATAACCCGTATAGTTAACTTAACACTTAAAACTTAAAAAAGAAAGAACCATGAGAGTAATTATTGAATCTGATTACCAAGCGCTGTCACAATGGGCGGCAAACTATGTAGCTAGTAAAATCAATGCGGCAAATCCGACTCCTGAAAAACCTTTTGTTTTAGGTTGTCCCACAGGATCTTCACCGCTAGGCATGTACAAAGCGCTGATAGAACTGAACAAGCAGGGAAAAGTATCTTTCCAGAATGTCGTTACTTTCAATATGGACGAATATGTAGGCTTGCCTGAAGATCATCCAGAAAGCTACCATACATTTATGTGGAAAAACTTTTTTAACCATATTGATATAAAGAAAGAAAATGTACATATCCTGAACGGAAATGCCGAAGACCTGGAAGCAGAATGCGCCAACTACGAAAAACAAATAGCCGAAATCGGAGGCATCGACCTGTTTATGGGAGGTATCGGTCCCGACGGACATATCGCATTCAACGAGCCGGGCTCATCTTTGTCTTCACGCACACGTATCAAAACACTGACTACAGACACAATCATTGCAAACTCACGTTTCTTTGACAATGACGTGAACAAAGTACCTAAAACTGCGTTAACAGTAGGTGTAGGGACTGTCCTTTCAGCCAAAGAAGTTCTGATTATCTGCAACGGGCACAACAAAGCACGTGCTTTGCAACATGCCGTTGAAGGTGGTATTACACAAATGTGGACTATCAGCGCATTACAAATGCACCAGCATGGCATCATTGTTTGTGACGAAGCCGCTACAGACGAACTGAAAGTCGGTACCTACAAATATTTCAAAGACATCGAAAAAGCTAATTTGTAATTTATGAGAACAAACTTAAGTTCGCAGATTTCTCTGAACAGAGTATCTCCGAAATATTATAAACCCGAAAATGCGGTGGAACGTTCTGTCTTGACCCGCTGCGAAAAAGTGCCTACCGACATCTATGAAACGATGGAGGAAGGCGTGCAGCACATTGCCAACGAAATTACGGCAAAAATTCAGGAACGTCAGCGCGAAGGAAAGTTCTGCGTGATTGGGGCTGGAACCGGTGCTTCATTACGGCCGCTTTATGCCGAACTAGTCCGTAAACATAAAGATGAAGGACTAAGTTTCCGTAACGTAGTAATTTTCAATTTATATGAATATTACCCTTTGGCTTCCGAAGGGGCTGGAAGCAGTTTCTCACAGCTGAACGACTTATTCCTAAGCCAAATCGACATCGATAAACAAAATGTATTCACCATCGACGGAACGATTCCGCAGGAAGCTGTCATCGAATACTGCCGCCTGTACGAACAACGTATCCAGACTTTTGGCGGTATAGACATCGTATTAATGGGCATTGGTCGTGAAGGCAATATTGCCATGAACGAGCCGGGATCAAGCTTGAGCTCCCCTACCCGACTGATTTTGATTGACTCAACCTCGCGTGCTGAAGCTGCACACAACTTGGGAGTGGACAATCTCCCTCCCTGTTCCATCACGATGGGTGTGGCAACTATTATGGCTGCCCGCAAAATCTATTTGCTGGCATGGGGAGATGACAAAGCCGATATCATCAAGAAAGCGGTGGAAGACAAAGTGAGCGACACTCTGCCCGCTTCTTATCTGCAAATGCATAACAATGCAAATGTCTGCATAGATCTGGCAGCGGCTTCTCACCTTACCCGTATCCAACGTCCGTGGCTGGTAACCAATTGCGAATGGAACGACAAATTGATTCGCAGCGCTATTGTATGGTTGTGTATGCGTGTCAAAAAACCGATTCTGAAACTGACCAACAAAGATTACAATGAAAACGGACTGAGCGAACTGCTGGCACTCTACGGTTCTGCTTACAACGTAAATATCAAAATATTCAATGACTTGCAGCACACCATCACCGGATGGCCCGGCGGCAAGCCCAATGCAGATGACACCTATCGCCCCGAACGGCAAAACCATTCCCGAAACGCGTGGTAGTCTTCTCTCCGCACCCGGATGATGACGTAATCTCAATGGGTGGAACTTTACGGCGTTTGGTTCAGCAAGGTCACGAAGTACACGTAGCATACGAAACTTCCGGAAACATTGCCGTAGGCGATGAAGAAGTAGTACGTTTCATGCACTTCATCAACGGTTTCAACCAACTTTTTGATGAAAACTCCAACGAAACCATCAAAAACAAATACGCTGAAATCAAGAAATTCCTTGCCGCCAAGAAAGAAGGCGATATGGACAGCCGCGATATCCTGACCATTAAAGGACTGATCCGTCGTGGCGAGGCCCGTACTGCAAGTACTTACAATCAAATTCCATTGAACCGTGTCCACTTCCTCGACTTGCCGTTCTATGAAACAGGAAAAATCGAGAAGAACCCTATCAGTGAAGCCGATGTGGAAATCGTTTTACAGTTACTACGTGACGTAAAACCCCACCAAATTTATGTGGCCGGTGACCTTGCCGACCCGCACGGAACCCATCGTGTCTGCACAGACGCAGTGCTTGCCGCTATCGACATCGAAAAAGAAGCCGGTGCCGAATGGTTGAAAGATTGCCGCATCTGGATGTATCGTGGCGCATGGGCGGAATGGGAAATTGAAAACATTGAAATGGCCGTACCGTTCAGTCCGGAAGAATTGCGTGCTAAACGTAACTCCATCTTAAAGCATCAGTCTCAGATGGAAAGCGCACCGTTCCTGGGCAACGACGAACGTCTGTTCTGGCAAAGAAGTGAAGACCGCAACCGGGGTACCGCTGCTTTGTATGACCAACTTGGTTTGGCATGTTATGAAGCAATGGAGGCCTTCGTGGAATACGTACCCCTATAATTTAAGAAACAACCTAACCTAATTTTATACTAACCTTTAACCAAAAAACCGAAAATCCCCGATGGATGTGATATCCCTCGGGGATTATTTTTAGATTTCCATTTATTGCAAATGATATCCCATAGTCATCCTCACCACAGCTACCTGCTTCGAGCAACACACCCCAAACTACATCTCATAATTCATTAATCCCATAGCCAAACAAAGCAAAATCCCCCAGACAAGGATCTTCGGGAAAAACCTCAGCCAAAGCCGCAGTAATAGTTCTTGCATTATTCAGCGTATAAGATTTACTTCGGGTCAGCTCCAATCTGAAAGCCATCTCACTGACATGTGTATCCAAAGGGATAATCAACTCACATGGAGAGAAATTCCTCCAGATTCCAAAATCCACTTCCGAATCGCGACGGATCATCCAGCGCAGAAACATATTCAATTTCTTTTGCGGCGCCTTATCCGACACTCCAAACAAACGACAAAGACGTTGCATCGGAGTTCCATCCGTTTCGCAAAGAAGAGCATTCTCCATACTCTCATACCTATCATATATAGTATACAGCCAATGAAACAATTGTGCCATTCTATTTTTTGAAACCGTCCGATAGAACGACTCCTCACCACAGAAATCAATTTTCCAGTTCCCGGACAACACATACTGCAAAGGCTGCCGGTTCATTATGGAATCCAGCCGTTCTGCCGCCTTCAGTATTTGAGGGCGGGCTCCGAAACTAAGAAAAGCAGTCAGAAAAGCACTGATTTCAATATCCGCTTTGAAATGATAGCGATGCGGGAACTGTACCGGATCAGAAGAAATAAAATCAGAGTTATGATACCGGTCAGCATATTTCCGCAAAAAATCAGCTACCGCCATCCGGCTCTCATGAGTTTGCCGTTCTGTAATATAAGACATGAATCGCTCTTGTTCGTTCTTTCGGGTCATAAATAAAACGTTTATGATTTGTACACAAAGGTATATTAAAATAAAATAGATTGCATTTTCTGAAATCAAATTCCATCCTTAATCCTCAACTTGCCTTTTCTATATTCTTTAGGTGAAATCCCCACATATTGCTTAAAATACTTTCCAAAGAAAGACTGCGTAGGGAAATTCAATTGGTCTGCAATCTCCTTGATACTCAGATCCGATCCTTCAAGCAACTGTTTTGCCTCGGTAATCACCATTTGCACAATCCATTGCAAAGCACTATTTCCCGACTTCTCTTTAATGATGGTGGAAAAATAACGTGGAGTAATATGCTGCATCCTCGCATAATAAGCAACATCACGCTCCTTTCTATACAAACGGAAAAGAGCCAGCATGAAATTCTGAAAAATCACATCCTTCTTGTTCTGCGGCAAGGGCTGCATGGGTTGGTTGGCAAAATACATATTCAATATCTCATAGCAGAAAGTCTGCCCCATCGACTTGATCAGTTCCAAAGTCAGGCGTTGTTGCTGCAAATTCACCTCTTGCACATCCTCCGCCTCTATCCTCTCCCGCAAATTATCCAACAGATACTCCAAATGAGCACGTTGCTTATCCGAAAGTGATATACAAGGATGCTTCCGCATAAAAAGCTGGTTTTCCACATTGATCACCCTATTGACGATAGGAATGATATAATCTAAATCCACTTCAACCATAACCCCTTCCGCATCCTCACTCTTATGAAGCAGATGCACCAAGGTAGAAGCCATGTAAATATACACATCACCGGGATTTATCTGAAAATGCTTATCTTCCAGTGAAACCTCCACATTTCCTTTCCGGCAAAAGAAAAGGCCACATTTATTAAATGTCGAAATAATCTGTCCGTCTTTAAAGGCATACAGTTCACTATCCGAAAGAAATCTAAAGAGAAAAGGCATCTGTTGTCTGTCCATCAATCTATACATTCTTTAATTTACTGCAAAATAAATACAAATCGTAAACTTTCCAGCTACATAACAACCCAAAAATATACAAATCGGACAATTTATCATTCATATCAACCTTTTCTATCCTCTTGCTTCGGAATAACTTTGTATCAGAAAACTAATTGCACGAAAATCATAGTAGTATGAAACGAATTTATCTTATTCTAACAGGTATTTCCTTGATCTTACTAAGTTCCTGCGCACAACGTGCCCAGGAAGCCAAAGGTCATCAGACAGTAAAAATAGACACAGTTGTTTCTGCCGACAAACAAACGTTCCTGCAATTTCCGGGAAAGGTAAAAGCCGCACAAGATATCAGCCTTGCCTTCCGGGTAAGCGGAACCATCAGCAAAATACATGTAAAAGACGGCGCCCGTGTACAAGAGGGACAATTACTGGCCGAACTGGACCCCACCGACTATCAAGTACAACTGGATGCTACTGAAGCAGAATACCAGCAAATAAAAGCGGAAGCAGAAAGGGTCATGGCTCTTTACAAAGACAACGGAACCACCCCCAACGCCAATGACAAAGCCGTATACGGCTCAAGCAAATCACCGCCAAGTACAAACACCATAAAGATCAGTTGGCTTACACCCGGCTCTATGCTCCTTTCAACGGGTATGTCCAGAAACGCCTGTTCGAAGCTCACGAAACCATCGGAGCCGGAATGCCCGTCATTGCCATGATCAGCGGCGGAACCCCCGAAGTGGAAATAAATCTGCCTGCGGCCGAATATATCCGCCGGGAGCAGTTCGACAATTATCACTGCACATTTGATATCTATCCGGGCGAAACCTACCCGCTGAAACTAATCAGTGTCACCCCGAAAGCCAACGCAAACCAACTATACACCATGCGCCTGCAAGTAGTACCCGGCACACGGGCTATCCCTTCTCCCGGCATGAACACCATGGTAACCATCCTTTGCCGTACAGAGCAGGAGAATACTCTTTCTGTCCCTACCGGCGCCATCCTGCAAAAAGAAGGCAAAGCGTATGTGTTCGTCTTTCATCCATCCAGCAATACCGTACACAGACAGGAAGTATCCATACTGCGTTTGTTGAACAACGGACACAGTCTCATCACTTCCAGACAACTGCAACCGGGAGAGCAGATTGTATCCTCGGGCGTACACCACATTGAGGATGGAGAAATTGTAAAACCTTTGTCACCGGTCACTAACACAAATATAGGAGGATTATTATAATGGACATCAGTAAATGGGCATTCCGGAACAGGAATCTGATTTATTTCCTGATAGCGGTTCTGCTGCTCGGCGGAGCTATTCCTGCTATCAGATGAGCAAATTGGAAGACCCCGAAATAAAAGTGAAGCTTGCCATGGTAGTCACCACCTATCCGGGTGCTTCCGCGCACCAGGTAGAACTGGAAGTAACGGATGTGCTTGAAAAGAACATCCGCACCATGGGCAACATTGACAATATAGAAAGTTATTCATACAACGACCTGTCCCTGATACAGATAGAACTGCTGAGCACCGTGCCGGACGATGACGTGGAACAATGCTGGGACATGCTGCGCCGCAAAGTAAGCGACGCCCGCGCCCTGTTGCCCGAAGGAGCCACCACCCCGATAGTCAAAGATGACTTCGGAAATGTATATGGCATGTTCTATGCCTGACAGGTGACGGACTGTCCGACCGTGAACTGTCCGACTATGCCGAACTGGTAAAACGGGAAGTGAACGAACTGGAAGGGGTAGACCGTGTGGAACTCTACGGCAAACGTTCCGAATGCATCAATATCTCCCTGTTGCAAGACCGTATGGCAAACCTCGGTGTTAAACCTGCAGAAGTACTGGCAACCTTGAACGGCCAGAACAAAACCACCTATACAGGATATTATGAAAATGGTGAAAACCGTATCCGCGTCACAGTAAACGACAAATTCAAAACCGTAGAAGATATCGGAAAAATGCTGATTCAAGGACACGATGACGACCAGCTTCGCCTGAGTGACATCGCCCGTATAGAGAAAGCCTACGAGAACCCCACACGCAATGAAATGTTCTATGACCATGAACGCGCTCTCGGTATACTCATCGCTGCCTCCAGTGGTTCGGACATTATAAAAGTAGGCCATGCCGTAGAAAGCAAGTTGGAAGAACTCAAAGCCGAACGTCTGCCCGCAGGAGTGGAATGCCACAAAATCTTCTATCAGCGAACGGGTAGGCAGCTCTTTGGGAACCTTTGTCATCAACCTGATAGAATCCGTCATCATCGTAGTACTGATACTGATGATAGCAATGGGGTTCAAGAGCGGCCTTATCATAGGTATCAGCCTGGTCATCACCGTATTCGGTTCTTTTCTGTTCCTTTATTCGGCAGGCGGAACCATGCAGCGCGTATCATTGGCTGCTTTTGTACTGGCAATGGGAATGTTGGTAGACAACGCCATCGTCATCATAGACGGCATACTGGTAGACTTGAAAGCCGGCAAAAACCGGATGGAAGCCATGACCGCCATCGGAAGACAGACAGCCATGCCTCTTCTGGGCGCGACACTGATAGCCATTATCGCCTTTCTACCCATCTACATGTCCCCCGACACCGCAGGCGTCTACACGCGCGACCTTTTCATCGTACTTGCCGTTTCCCTGTTGCTAAGCTGGATATTGGCACTGATCCATGTACCACTGATGGCCGACCGCCGGCTGCATCCTGCCATAGATACTGACAGTACCGGAAAGCGAGTATACAAAGGTAAAATCTATGCCACCCTCCGTTCGGCACTGCGGTTCGGTCTGGCCCACCGGTGGAGTTTTGTATTTGCCATGACCGGTCTGTTGCTGCTTTCCGTTTTCGGCTACCAATATATGCGTCAGGGCTTTTTCCCCGACATGGTTTACGACCAGCTTTATATGGAATACAAACTTCCGGAAGGGAATAACTATACACGTGTGGTTCGAGATTTGGAAGAAATAGAAACCTATCTGAAAGGACGGGAGGAAATAACCCACGTCACTACCTCCATAGGCGGTACGCCCGGACGCTATAATCTGGTACGGAGCATTGCCAACCCCTCACTTTCGTACGGCGAACTGATTATCGACTTCACCTCACCGGAAACCTTGGTAGAACATATAGACGAAATCCAAGCTTACCTCTCCCAAGCCTATCCGGACGCATACATCAAATTGAAAAGATATAATCTGATGTTCAAGAAATATCCCATAGAGGCGCAATTTCTGGGTCCCGACCCTGCCATCCTGCACCAACTGGCCGACAGCGCCCGCGCCATCATGGAAAGGACTCCGGAAGTCTGCCTCATCACCACCGACTGGGAACCTCAAGTACCCGTACTGACCATCGAATACGACCAGCCGTCTGCCCGTGCCCTCGGCCTGAGCCGTAATGATGTCAGCCTTTCCCTGCTCACAGCCACCGGAGGCATTCCTATCGGCTCTTTCTACGAAGGTATCCACAAAAACAACATCTACCTGAAATGCCTCGACGAGAAAGGAGAACCGATAGAGGACCTGGGCAACGCACAAGTCTTCTCGTCTCTGCCTTCCCTGAACGGACTGTTGAACGAGGAAACCATGGTGAAGCTGAAAGCCGGCACACTTTCGAAAGAAGATTTGGTGGAAAGCATCATGGGAAGCACACCGCTGAAACAAATCAGCAAAGAGATTGATATCCGGTGGGAAGATCCGGTAGTTCCCCGTTACAACGGGCAGAGAAGCCAGCGGGCACAATGTTCGCCCGCACCCGGCATTGAAACGGAAAAAGCACGTCTTGCCATCGCGGAACAGATAGAAAACATACCATTACCCGAAGGTTATTCACTGGTATGGCAAGGAGAAAAGATAGCCAGCGACCAGTCCATGAAGTACCTGTTCCAAAATTTCCCGTTAGCCATCATTCTGATGATTGCCATCCTCATCATGCTGTTCAAAGATTATCGCAAACCCATCATCATCTTCTGCTGTATTCCGATGATATTTGTAGGGGTGGTAGCGGTCATGCTGCTCACAGGAAAAGTCTTCAATTTCGTGGCTATTGTAGGCACATTGGGATTGATCGGCATGCTGATTAAAAACGGTATTGTGCTGATGGATGAAATCACCCTTCAGATCAATGAAGGAGTAGAACCGATCACCGCACTGATAGACAGTTCCCAAAGCCGTCTCCGCCCGGTCATGATGGCCTCGCTGACAACGATTCTGGGTATGATTCCCTTGCTGTCCGATGCCATGTTCGGTTCCTTGGCGGCAGCTATCATGGGTGGATTGCTGTGCAGCACACTGATCACGCTGCTCTTTATCCCTATATTATATGCCTTGTTCTTCAAGATAAAAAACAATTGATTCATTTCACTGACATACAAAACCGAGAATAAATGAAAAAGACAATGATACTCCCCCTCTGCTGTCTGCTGTGGCATCTTGCCACCCCCGCATGGGCACAGGAAACACTGAGTCTGAAAGAGTGCCGCGAAATGGCATTAAAATACAACAAGGAAATGGCGGCTTCCGTGAAACAGACGGAAAGTGCCCGTTATACTGCCAAGAGTTACAAAGGGAACTTCTTCCCCAACTTCACCGTCAGCGGAACAGGACTTTACAGTAATGCCGACGGTAGTTACGGCATAGCCGGAGGCAACCTGCCCGTCTTTCTGCCCGATGGAACAGGACAGTTCAATCCGGGACAACCCGCAGGCTTTGCCTACTTCCCCGGCATTAACCTGGACTATAAAATAGGATGGGTCTATATGGGCGGTGTGCAAATGGAACAGCCCCTCTACATGGGCGGTAAAATCCGTGCCGCCTACAAAATGTCCTTGCTGGGCAAAGAAATGGCACAAATGAATGAAAATCTGACCGCAACAGAAGTCATTCAGAAAACAGATCAGGCATACGCTCTGGTAGTAAAAGCAAAGGAGATGAAAACAGTAGCCGATGCATACCACGCTGTATTGACGGAATTAAAAAATAACGTAGAGAGTGCTTACAAACATGGACTTAAACCTCAGAATGATGTATTGAAAGTACAAGTAAAGCTGAATGAAAGCGAGCTAGGTATCCGAAAAGCCGAGAATGCTCTCCGCCTGGCTACCATGAACCTCTGCCACCTGATAGGGAAACCACTGACCACACAAGTTCATGTTTCCGGAGATTTCCCGGAGATAGAGAAAGACCTGGAAGTACAGGTACTGGATATCACCCGCCGTCCGGAATACGGAATACTGGACAAACAAGTGGCGATAGCCCGCCAGCAGGTGAAACTGAACCGCAGTGAACTGCTTCCCAAAGTAGGGATCAAAGGCTCATACGACTATGTACATGGTTTGGAACTGAACAACAAGAATTTCCTGGACGATGCCAGTTTCTCTGTCCTTCTGAATGTAAGCATCCCCTTGTTCCATTTCGGAGAACGCAGCAACAAAGTACGTGCAGCCAAAGCCAAACTGGAACAAACCCGCCTTCAACAGCAAAACCTGAACGAACAAATGTTACTGGAACTGACCCAAGCCGCCAACAATCTGGACGAAGCAAAGCTGGAAAGCGAACTTGCCGACCGTTCCCTGCAACAGGCGGAAGAGAACAGGCGTGTCAGCAAAAGCCAGTACGAAGTAGGTCTGGAAACACTCTCCGACCATTTGGAAGCCCAAGCGTTATGGCAACAGGCTTACGAAACGAAAGTTGACGCCCGTTTCCAACTTTATCTGAACTACGTGGCCTATCTGAAAGCAGCAGGGACCTTGCATGACAAGCTGTAAGTCTCTTGTTCCGGATTCAGATTGAGTACAAATACAAGCAATCCCTCCTTCTCCGGAGTTTTATAAATGTGCTGCCACTGCTACCACCCACTCTACTGGAACCACCATGAACAAGGCGTTTCAACGGGTGGTGGCAGCACATTTTTTTATGGGTAAAAAGTGCTGCCACCACCACTTTCCCTCTCTTTTTATTCCCAAACGGATAAAAAAGGGGCTATACTTCAGCTATACCTTCCTGCCTGCGCAGCACATACACCGCATGAGAATGCTTTCCTTCTTTGTCCAATCTCTTCTCCTCATACCAAGCCTTCAGCTCGTAGGCCGCCGTAGTGCGCGCCACCCCCAACCATTCCGAATAGGCCAGACGTGTAATGGAACCGTGTTCTTTCAGATAAGCCTCCAGCAACGTCCAACGCTCCTCCTTGCTACGCTTTTTCACCGTAGGCAAGAAGCCGAACTCGGCACGGAGGATGTCTGTTTCCTGCCGCACCCGCTTCACCAGTTCCGGCACCGGACGGAAGTTCACCTTCTTTATCCTCACAGATGCCGCACGTATCTCCTTCCGGTCTGTCACCTCACGCGAGGACAAGGCAAGAGAAAACGTACCCAGCCGTCCAACCGCACATTTTTTCCTTGCCGCAAATGGGATACAACCATATCGGCCACCTCCTGTAGCACTCCCACCACACAGCCCGCCGAATATGCGCTATGCTTGGACAACTCCTTCACTATGTGATCGGTAGTAATCGTTTCCTTCACCACTACCGCCGGATAAAGCACCGGTTTGCCGTCCTTTTCCTTGAAAGGGTTGGCCTTGAAATCATATTTTATATCCATCATTAAAAGATTTGATCTGTATCCGCAAGCCCTTTCTGCTCTATGGTTAAGGGTTCTCTTCCTTTTGTATTCTATCTCCATAAGCTTTGGACTTGACTCCAAAGGCTATGGAGTTATCTCCAAAGGTTATGGAGTCAACTCCGCAACCTATGGAGATAGAACACATCTGGACAAAGATACTTAATCTTTAGGGGAAAAAGGCTTAATATAAAGGAAAAGATGGATTAAGGAGAAAAATAATCAGGTAGTCGACCCATTCTTAAAAAACTAAATGAATAAACAAAAGGATACGCGATATACAGGGAGATACCCTGATAAAAAGATTGGGTATCTGCGGAGAACAACGGTTTCATTGTATTCTGCGGACAGACAGAACGGTTTATAACCAAACATCAAAGGAAATATATTTGATGCAAAAGAAAGAATATCATTTTTTTATCCTATTTTTGTGTTGGCAACAAACTAATACCATAATACACAGACTGATGAAAACCACTATTTTACTTGGCTTATTATTGACCCTTACGGTTTCATGCAAACACCATTCCAACCCCGTAACTACCGAAGAAAACTTCCACACCCAAGAAGCCAACCGTCTGGTAGCAGAAGCGAGGAACCTATGGTTGCCTCCTTTAGACAGCACTTTCTTCTTTAATGACAGTGAACATATATCTATAAACGACAAGGAAATATGGGCCAAACTTGACAGTGCATTAGCCATTGACCCTACCAATATAAAAGTATATGTGGGAAGAATCAGTTATTTATCAGCCTGCAAAAAGTACCATGAGATTCTGTCTGTACTCCGGCAAGCTGAAAAACAATCCACCCTCAATGCCGACTTATGGTCAATGAAAGCGATGTTTGAAGATTATTTCGGAGACAGCCTTACCGCCCAAAAAAATTATCGGTCTGCCGATTCCGCCTATGCCATCCTCATAAAAGAATATGCTACAGACAGCCTCAGGTATGCCGGTTCCCGCATCAACCGCGCACTGAACATGGCATTGATGACTGATAATATTGCGATTCTTGAAGAAGAGGTGGAACTCACTAAAAAGATATTTCCCAAGACATGGAAAGGACCGGACAGTAGTTTTTACGGGAAAAATAAAAAAGACTTTTTCGACAAATGCTTTAACGTCCGCAAAAAGTAATCCAGCCTGCTACATCAAGAAAATTACAAATCATTGCATTTGAAAGAACAGACCTGTAATACCTACTTTCAATACAAAGACTTTTTAGCACAAAGGTGTAACTTTCTCTTCTTTTCACCGACTAACCTAATAAAAACACCTTTGAAAGCTGATGAGTATAGAACAGGAATTTGCCGACAAGCTAGTGCAATACAAGCACATCATTTACAAGGTATGCTTCATGTATGCAGACAACAAGGACGATGTGAACGACCTTTTTCAAGAGTCTGTATTCAATATATGGAAGTCATACAAAAACTTCCGGGGGGAAAGTTCGTTTGTCACATGGGTTTACCGCATATCCCTGAACACGTGTATCTCGGACTTCCGAAAGAAAAAGAAGTATGACTATGTACCTTTGGAACAGCAGGTAGATATTCTGGAAGATTGTGAACACAACGAACTGCTGAAAGAAATGTATTCACTCATCAAACGACTGAACAAGGTGGACCGTATGTTTATCCTGCTCTGGCTGGACGAGAAATCATACGATGAAATAGCCGAAATCACCGGAACGAACCGCAATAATGTCGCGATAAAACTGCACCGTATAAAAGAGAAATTAAAAAATATGTCGAACTTGTAATCATACAATTATATGGAACTTGAAGAATTGCAAAAAGCATGGAAAGAGTTGAATGAACGGGTCAGCCAGAATGAACTGGTTCATCAGCAACAGATTATAGAGATGTTGTCACGGCAAAAAGAAAGTTGCCTGCAAAGAATGCTGAGGATGGACAAAATAGCTTCTATATTTATGTTAGGAGTAACGATTCTAATGTTCGTTGATTTTATTCATTTGAACGGTAAATTAGTGTTTTGGCCGGCAATATTCGGACTTCTGCTATATGCTCTTACAGTCAACTTTGCAGGAGTTATTTTATTGACTAAAATAAAAAAGAAACAAACCTTGAAATGCAAATAAAGAATATACTCCGATATAAAATGCTTATCAATTGGAGTTATATCATCGGATATTTGCTGGTAACTCCTTTTATATGCATATTCCTTTACACCTACCGCCACCTGTGGTGGCTCATGATAACAATGTTTGGTTTAATCTTAGCAGGTGTACTGACAGACTACTTCCTCTTCCATCATGTATCGGACAGAATTAAAGAATTGACACACGTCAATAAAGAATTGATGGAACTGAAAAAGAAGCATAAAGAATAAATTTTCACTCTACAGTGAGGGTACTTATCCGGATATTTTATTCCTTTGTACCCTCAATCAGAATAAAAAGCACTTTATGTTTCAACTGTATCTGCTGCTTCGTCTGAAAAATTTTGGAAGAATAGTTATAGAATTGGGTATCTTCAGAATAGTCTTCCTTACCATCTTAACGGTGGCTGCCATCATGATATTGTTCTTGGCAGAAAACCGTTTCGCTATTCCTGTGGTATGCGTTCTCTTATTAGCCGGTTATCATAATGTCCGGAAAGACAAAGAGTTTTTACGCACTTTAACACCTCATCTTTCTGTGTTCCTGATAAAAGAATACACCTTGATCGCATTACCTTTTGCCGGAATAGAAATAATAAAAGGACAATTTACCGACGCTATCGGCTTATGCTGTTCGCCGCCTTATTACCTTGCCTGAAAAAATAAAACTGGAACACAAACCTGTCCGTCTTCCTTTTCTTTACAAAGGAAGTTATGAATATATACGAATGTTCCGCCAATCTTTCTGGGTCTATATCCTACTCTTTCTTTTTGCAACCGCAGGAACCGTACACGGAAATATAAAAATAAACAAAGTATGTCTCATACTATGGGGATTGGTACAGGCATCAGGCTATCTGCAAACAATGGACAACAGATATCTTCTTCATTTCAAAAATTTCAAGACTTTATGCCTTTTCCAACTAAAAAGCATAGCATGGAATGTTTTCATCACCTCCATTCCTTTCAGCTTAACGCTTATAGCGTCTACCTATGACCAAGATGAAATCCTCTTTTTCTTATCTTATTATACTGCCACCTTAATTTATGCCATTGGTATCGGTATGTTGCGCCATATCATCCCATCCCCCCTATTGCTGTTTATTGTGCAATTAAGTATATTAATGCCTTTTTATTTAGGCTCTCTTTTTGTTCCAATTATTTTAATACCCGGCATAGCACTTACAGCATTGCTGACCTGCCATGCGCACAAACGCTTAAAAAGATTATTATGATAGAAGTGAATGATTTACATAAAAGTTTCGGTAAGGTCAAAGTATTAAACGGCATTCATTTGGAGTATCACCCTGGAAAAATATATGGCTTGGTGGGCGAGAATGGAGCCGGAAAGACTACTTTATTCAATTGTATAATGGGAATCTATGATTATACCGGAAGCATAACCAAAAGCAAAACTTTAAAAACAGGTTATCTGTCTGCATCCAACTTCTTTTATTCCCAAATCACGGGTCTTGAACACTTGGAATTCTGTATGAAGGCCAAAGGTCTGCC